>Ga0265780_10007772_pt1 | contig 13116 bp, 14 predicted proteins | sample P1T30metagenome_FD_192432 | JGI IMG/M metagenome (GOLD analysis project Ga0265780, IMG submission 192432) | Plant litter microbial communities from East Loma Ridge, Irvine, California - P1 T30 | ecosystem: Environmental > Terrestrial > Plant litter > Unclassified | place: USA: California...
TACGGCATCCAAGATCGCGGTACCAAAGGCAACAAGGGAGAGTCGCAAACAAAGAAGTGGAAACGACTAGACAAGTCTGGTGGCGCAGGGGACGATCCAGCCAAGACGCTTGAATCTTTCCAACGGTTCCGTTCTGGACGCACTGGAGTCGGTCTCATCGACGCGTCAAACCGCGAACTCTTCGTCACCGGGTACACGTCGAACCGCGCGCGGCAAAACGTCGCCTCTTTCCTGTCGTCACACCTGAACATAGATTGGAGAGTCGGAGCCGAGTGGTACGAATGCTTCCTCGTGGACTACGACCCCGCTAGTAACTGGGGCAATTGGCAATACGTCGCCGGTGTCGGCAACGACCCACGGCAAGGCCGCGTCTTCAACCCCGTCAAACAAGCACTCGACTACGACAAGCACGGCGAATACATCAAAGCGTGGGTACCAGAACTACGAGGTATCAAACTGACACGAACTGTCGGACCCGGAAAGGAAGAAATAGACCAACAACGACTGATGGGTCTCTACCAAGCCTGGAAGCTCAGCGATTGGGAGAAGCAGAACTTGGGTCTGAAGGGCGTTGATTGGGTCGAACAGCCGCTCACTAGGATACAATTCCAGGTTGGCCGCGGACGCGGTGGCGGTGGACAAGATGGGAGGTCGAAACGAGGTGGTGGAGGCGGAGGCGGAGGCATGCCTTGGCGGGGGAGAGGAGGCGGTCGTGGTCAGGGTCCTGATCGCACCTCTCAACGTAGAGACGACGATGGTCCTACCATTGTGAGCAGTGAGCGAGCTTGAGTTATCGCGCTTTGCTCAGGCCTGTCGATTCCCCCCGTTTCTGTATGATACTTCGCGTGTGCTCTTGCTTAAAGCCTCGCGTGATTCAAATGCATTTTCAGTACTCTTCGCTTATCGTGCCGTTGCTTGTGAAGCTTCCATCTGTTTCAACTTCGTCACGAGACAGTGATGCGTCATCATTCGTCTTACAAACATCATGTCCCGCAATAGCTCGTGAGACTCTTGTCGTCACCGGAATAATGGTATGTCACTAAAAACGAATGTTCTAAGCATCTCGCAAATTACCTAGGTATTGCGACACTTATGTGCTAGTCTACTGTAAGGCGAACCCATCATCTTTCCTTCACCATTCCATCTGCCCAGACAGACGCAATTCAGTATCGAGGACATACTTCCAACATGACAAAAATATTACCGACAGTTGTAATTACTAAAACGCAACGCCACTATGATCACATCTACGTTTACATTACTACAAACCACCTTCACTCTTTCCCCAACAACAACGTCAGTATTTCCAGTCGCCCATAAGTCTCGTATGTGACCCATGAACGCATCGTTCAAAGCCCCTTTCCCCTCATCTCCCCCCAGGCCCCCAAATCGGTGAGGCCCAACCCCACCAGCACCTACACTACACTAACTACCGGGACGGGAACATGATGACGCGCATCCCGGCCCAACGCCACAGCAGATCAATGAAAGTGCAAATTCCGCTTAGTAGCGCCAATCGAGAGGGGCCAAACGGGTGCTTTGGCGTTATGTCCAAACTCAAAAACACACTTTACGGGTATAGGAATTAAATACACGGCTTGCGACTGGCTGGTTCTACGGTCTGCTTGTCAATAATCTGTAGTCACTGGTTGGAAAATGTCTCATGCGTAAGACGGGATAGACGGGTGCGTTCGTAGGATAGGATAGGCTGGCAGCGTCTTGCCTCGTTGGCCAAGGTCCTGTGATGCTCGCCCGCAGTCCACCGTCTGCGGTCTATCTACGGGAGGGTGTGATGGGCGGTAGTTCGCCGATTTCTGGTACGTATGTAGTTGATGACGTGTGGGTGAGAAGATTGGGCCATGATGGTTGCGTACGTATGCCCCTTTGAGATTCAGATATCGTTCTTGCTGATGTACTGTTTCTAGTCGTCTGGTAGGTTCTGGTGTGTGATGCTGTGTAGATTGAGCTTGCTTGAATACGCGTTGCTTTGAGGCTGCTCGTTTCGTGCAGCAGCTTTTGCACGGAAGGGTAACTAGGTTTCTGGAACATACGAAGTAGCCTGTTTGCTGGAAATTATACTCCTACTTACACAGGTTGCGTGTACGCGATTCTTGATGGCTCACTCAGCTCTTTGGCTTGACAGGCTATTACGGGTCGAAAATCTACTGTCGTAGGCAGCGAATGAGCTGCGTACGGTCAGCGTTACGCCCAGAGAGTCGTGTCTTGTCAGTACTCAACCCAGTTGCTTGTCGTGTTCGGTCATGTTCACTGTAGCCGCGTCTTTGCGAAGAGTCATGGTGAAGATTATCCAATGACGACACTCCATGCTCGGATCGTGTGCCGTTGCATCGCTACATCATTAGTTCGTCACTGTTCATGTCAAAAGTGCTCACGCGGCTTGCGATCCAGCTAGCAGCCCGACCTCGTCATGCTTCAGTTCTTCTACCTGCCTTTTCAGCGTCTATCCACATCCATTGTGCGGCTGGCTGCACTGCGCCGGTATAAGTCACGAGTGCAAAACACTCATTAGAATCACGGCGCCAGGAACATGCGTGACGGAATTAATTTTGTTATTGAGCCACGGCATGTAAAAGCCATGATACGAAAAACTACTATACAAATGATGATCGAACAAGTCCAACGTCACTGCCAGCAAAGGCAGACGTTGGTCTCCTCTCCACAAGTCCCGAATGTGTGTTGCGCGAGAATATATGCATGAAGACAAAGGACGCTTTTTTGGTGGTAAAGTAGTCGTCGAAGAAGGACAATGGTCGATCAATGACAGAGTCTATACCAATTGCAAGACGGGGCAAATATGGTCTGCTAGTTCGCACAGACCGGATAATGCACTGTCGATCAAGATGTAGCAGGCGCAAACGTAAACAAACAGCTGTCGACTTGTTTGCGTGGACGTGAGGGGGTTTGGAGGAAGATCATCCTTGAAAAGTGCATAGTCGAAGCGAGGATCAGCTCACACAATGCAGGCGACAGCGATGACAAGAGTGAGTCGTGGCCATGTCGTTGAACAGCCCAAGCTCCAGAAGCTCTCGACGGACGAGCACTCAGCGCATAGTAATGCAAGCAACAAGGCGAGGCCGGCTACGCACAAGTCAAGAAGAAGATTTCGAAGATAGTCCAGGTCATCTGGTGGATATCATGCCATGCGCAGCAAAGTTCCAAGCATTCGGGTCATGCAAACAGGGCAGCATTCGGCGAAGGTTCAGCAAAATGTGCATCGGTCACGGCAACTAAGCGACGCTTATGCGCCGGGAGGGCCTTGGGCTCCTTGACCGCCCTGTTGTTGCTGGGCGATGGACGCATACCACATTGCAAGGTAGTTTTGGTAGCCGCCGTAGACAGCGTATGGGTCAGCAGAAGCAGCACCACCTGCATCGGGTGCAGCTGCTTGAGGAGGCTGCGCGGCCGCGGCGGGCTGTCCATATGAAGGTGTCTGCTGGTGTGAGTATCCATTGTCGTTGTTTCCATTGTCACGTCGTCGTGAGTTGTTCTTCTCTCGCTACATGATATTAGCATCTGTGTAGTACGTCATACAGCAAACAAACTTACCACTTGGTCGACCTTTTCCCAGATAGCTCGCTTAGCATCGTCAATGGCTTGACGGGTTCCGACAAGACCAATCTCGCGCTCAATGTCTGCGCCAGAAGCTTGCGATACGTTGATCTTGCAACCAGTCTCTGATTGCATGGACTTGATAGTTTCACCACCTATAAATCGTTAATAAGACAACCACAGCATGTGCAAAGCGATGTTACCTTTGCCAATAATCATGCCAACAGCATCAGAGGGAACATGAATGCTATCATTGATCTTGCCAGCTCCAGCGCCTCCAGCAGCAGCTCCACCGTAGGGATCAAAGTTATCACGCCTGGTGAATGCTTGCTGCGGCGGCGCGGCGGCACCGCCACCTTCCATTTGCTTAGTGTCACTGTCGACAATCTCCATGATGAGCTCCTTGGCATGTGCGGCAGCAGTGGGACTTCCGATGAGGTTCACAGGTCGCAAACCATTCACGCTCTTGTTTTCACCGACAATGTTGACGTGGCAGCCACTGCGCTCTTGCAGATCACGGATAGTCTCACCGCCACGGCCGATGATGAGACCAACAGTACGATCAGGCACCATGATTTGCGACGACTGTTCACCCTCACGAAGAGCGGGCTGTTGTTGGCCAACCATCTTAGCGGCGGGTCGGGCATTGCGGCCAGTCTCACGAGCAGGATTGCCGCCATTTTCTTCGATGATGCGGTTGATCTCGCGCTTAGCACTGATACGAGCACCCGGGCTACCGGTTATACGACACTCGCGCTGAGGTCCAGCCTCGGGGCCGTTGATGAATTGAATGCGTGTTTGAGATTCTTGTTCAATGCGGCGGAGACTCTCACCTTGACGTCCAATGACAAGGCCAACCAACGAAGAGTCAATGAGAATCACCTCAGAGTTGTCATTAGCAGGGGGCGAACGTGCTTGCCCGTACTGCTGCGAAGGAGAGAAGGTGTCACGCCTAGGAGGAGAGCGATCACGTTCACGTCCATAGCCACCTCGGCGCTCATCACGACGCTCATCGCGGTATGGGTTGTAGCTTTCACGCACGGGTTCTCGGCGCGCTGGAGACCGCGAGCGCGACCGAGAACGTCGGTAGGGCTGGCGTCCGCTTAGTCGCGGGTCTTCTTGATAAGCTGGAGCTGTGTAAGTTTGCGCTGGGACACCATAACCAGACCAAGACTCAGGTATACCTGGACGCGCTTCGTGTGCAAGGCCCTTCTGAGCCGCAAAGCCACGCGCCTTGGCCAGCGCATCCTGGATGCTGACTGAGCCGGAGCTTACGGGCTTGATAGCGCTGAGATCAAGACTTCCAGAGTGTGTGGGAGGAGGGAAGTTGTATCCGGGCATGGCGGGCGGGGTGGCAGTTGGCATTGCGCCTGGGAAGCCTGGGGGAAGGCCTTGGGGAGGGGCATGTTGCGCCTGGGGAGGCTGCTGGGGCGTCTGCGATGGGGTAGTCGAGGGACGTCCAGCAGCTACAAGGGCAGTCAGTACAAACGTCGCGAGTGTGGTGAAAGTGTGAGCGACCTACCGAGCGCCGCCAGGATGGCGTTGAGATCGGGGGGAGCGGCCATCGGAAATGCGCGCGACCAGGTGGTTAGTTTCAAAGATGAATTGGGACAGCCGTGTTGATGAGCGACAAGAAAGTGAGTAGGGCGCCGTTGAGTCGAGTGCGCGGGTGGTGTGTGTCGTGTGCAGAGATCTTTGTCGCGGCGAAGAAGGAAAGAGGAGTCGGGCGCAGCTTTCGTACGCACAGGCCACTAGCGTGGTATTAGCCGAGCCGTGGCTGGTTCCAAGGTTCTCTCTCTCACTAAAAGAACGTGTTGCCTTTATGGCACAGAATGCTTCTTGACTTCCAAGGTTCACGAGTCAGAGTACACGTGCTTTGCGATTCTGATATAAATTACGTCAATATTGGCTATGATGTGACACGCGCCCGCAACCTGATCGCGCCCAAGGAAAATGACGATGAAGAACAACAAAAAGATCTAGTACAGTCCCAAGTGCGCGCGCTGATATACAAAATGAAGACGGGTATAACATCTATGACACCATCCACCAGGCGCCGACGACAATGGAAACCAACACGAGGATAGTCAGGATGCTAGCACCGGCCTTGTCGCCAGTGGTCACGACATCAAACTTGATGGGATCATCACTCTTATCGTCGTTGCCAGCATCGGGGTTGCTCTTGGAGATACCACCCTTCTCGGCAGTCGCAGGACCGCTGGTAGACGGGTAGAGCAGCGCCTGTACGACTTCCATGGCCGCCATCTGCTCACCAACACCGAAGCTGCCGTCGTTCACTCCATTTGTGGTCCACTTGAGCCCACAGGAAGTCTGTTGATCACCTCCGTTGCACTGCTTCGCCGCGGCCTGAGCGGATGCCTGGAGGTAAGGGTCAATCTGTTCGCGGGTCCAAGGTGCGACACTGGCTGTGTATGCCATGGAACGTGCAAGATAGGCCTTGAAGGAACGCTGGTCTACGTCACACTTGCCGTTGTTCTCGCAGGCGACTTCAGACATGACCTTGTCCTTGAAGAAAACGTCGATACCGTCAATGACACCCTGGACACGCGTCTTCCACTTTTCGTCCTGTGACACGTTCCACATGGCAGCAGCACCGGCCATGTGAATGCCAGCATTGTACGTCCACTGGATATGGTTGATGGTTGAGCAATTCTGCGTGTCGTCCGTTCCATCGTAGTAGTGGTAGTCCGGGCTCATAAGTCCTACCGAAAGTTCCCACTCCCAAGCCTTCTCAGCCCAGTCAGCGTAGGTTTGGTTACCGAGGTATTTGTAAAGTCGCGAGGCGATGTTGAAGAAACAACCGTTCGAAATGGTGTTCTTGTAGTTGTAACCTTGGTTGAAGCTGAAGATCTGCCACCTCAAACCACCACCGCAAGTCGACAAGTCCCAGCGCTTGTATTGGGTGTTGAAGACGGCCTGTGCAAGCGACAGCCAAGAAGGCTTGCCATCGGGAAGATCAGGAAACTTGTTCTCTGCAGCCGTCATGGCGGCCATGCCCCAGAAAGCTTGGTCATCGTTTCCGAGCGTCTTGGTCTGGTTATCAGGCATGTAGTTGGCGTTCACTCCGATCTGGGCTTCTAGAGCCTGGGTGGTGATTTTGTTATACTGGTCATCACCGGTGTAGTACCAGTAGTCAACGAAGGCATTGAACATGGCGCCACATTCCCACCAGTAGTATGGATCTGGGAGATTGCCTGGTGTGTCGCCTGGGTTGTCACCGGTGTAGTACTTGCGCAAGTTCGCGGAGAGTGACTTGGCGGTCTGCTTGATGGAGTCTGTACATGTCAGTATGTATGCTTGCTGGCGTCGGACTTGAGGAAGTCGCACCTGGGGAGCTAATATCCAGGTCGACCGCGCCCACACTTGCGAACAACAGGTTCGAGGCGCCAAGGGCGCCGAGGGCAGAGGTGAGCTTCATGTTGGGTCGGGTCTAGTCGGCAGTTGCAGCCAGGGTCCAGCGCCAGGCTTGGAGACACTGCGCAGTGTCGCGAAAGGAGTAGTGTTGAAATGATCAAGCTTTCAGGCCAGCAGGCGGCTTGGCTCTGACGTGGGGTATCGTAGAGAGTGTCGGGTTGATTGACGGGTGGTATGAAAGGAGCGACGGGGATCAGGGGCGCGTACGGCACGGCGGTTGACACGGGATTAGAGGTGTCTATCGATTAGGAAGCGGTGCAGCGAGTGTGTTCGAAGAGAAGGGAACGGGAAACAGGAAGCTGGCGGTGGAGCAAGCGTTGCGCGAACTCCTGAGCGGCGAATGGGTAGCAGACACCGAGACTCAAGACATTGGACACGCGTCTTGGCGGCGATCAGACCCACTTGCCAGGTACGAACGGCGCCTGGCCTGCGTGAGGCCTGGGGATGCCTCTCGCCCTGATAGGCTAGGGACGCAGGCACACTCTATTGACGACAATGCACGATGCTTCTGCTGCATAATGTGTCTCGTTGACGAAGACGCCTGTCGCTTCTGTTTGCTGCGCAGAGACGCGGCGATGCGGGCGTCTGGCTGGGCGGCGACGACAGTGATGACGAAGCGCCAACTACACACTACGTTTAGTGTAATTGTCTTGTCAAAATCCGGTCCGTCTTTGTTCTCGTCGCAGGTCGTATTGCCGTGTTGCCACGCCGCAGCTGCGGACGGAAGTCTGGTAAGCAGTAAGATTGGCCTCGTAACAGCGAGGCTGAGATGACGGACCCGTCTTTACTTTCAAAGGCCATCGTCGACGGGCTGAGGACAGGCGGAATTTATCTTGTGAAGTTTTCGAGCGTGTAGACGGACCGATGACGGATCGTGCAGCACCTGTTGCCTCATAGGCAAAGTGTCGTAATGGCGAGGCTGGTGTTCATCACGTGCAGTGGCGCAGGCTGGGCAGCCCAGATCCAGATGGGGGCCGGAAGCAGGCACGGCAGCGATCGCATCAACTTGAATAGAATACCGTCATAACCGTTGGAACATCAAATCCGCTGTTGACTCGACTGTGCACACTGCGCAGACATATTGGCATTCACAGATTAAAATTCCGTGTTGTTGCGCCAGGTTTCACGCAAACATCAGCCTCACTGCTCAAACGGAGCTGACACATTGCGCTCGTTCGCCATCCGGGCTGAGCGGACTCTTGGTCTTCCTCTGGGCAACCACACCACCATCTCCATCCTCCAGACACCACCTCACCACCCACACCTATCCATCACCACCACCTCTTGAAGCCTACGCAAGTCGCACGCTACCCGGAATTTCCAGCACACTCCATCTCCAACCATGTCGAGCCGCGAAGAGCCCCCGTATGATCCCTACATCCCCAGCGGCGGCGCCGGTGGCCAGCAGGGCGGACAGGGCCAGAATGGCAACCACCGCACAGCTGCGCTCCAAGCGGTATGTTGTCCTTTTTCTTCTACGTAAGGGTTCGAGCGCTGTATCGTTTGTCGCATCCTCGCAAGGCACCTATGGTCGAGCCGCAGTGGCCGGCAGAGAGCTTGCGTCAGCGATGCGATAATGACTACACTGCTTCACACCCTCGTTACAACTTTCCACTCGCTTTGCGCACATGTGCGAACATACATGCATGCGCAGAGGAGCGGTTCAAAGAAGCTTAAATCATGTGTGAGCTCGTGCTGACTCGTATGCCAGGAAATCGACAGCACCGTTGGTATCATGCGGGACAACATCAACAAGGTCTCAGAGCGAGGAGCCCGTCTAGACTCGCTACAGGACAAGACCGATAACCTCGCCGTGTCCGCCCAGGGCTTCCGAAGGGGCGCCAACCGTGTGCGCAAGCAGATGTGGTGGAAGGACATGAAGATGCGCATGTGCCTCATTGTGGGCATCATCATCCTGCTCATCGTCATTATCGTTCCTTCTGGTAAGCCGTCCCTCGTAGATAACTACAAGCTTCCTATGGCTAACATGCACTCAGTCGTTGCCACGCAAAAGAACTAAACCACACCCACGAGATACCACGAACCAGTACATTAATAATAGCGCGGACGGGGGAGGTTGCACAGCCATTGGGGGACGGAGGAGAATGGCTACGAGTTGCACTACGATCAACGACAGCGGTCTCACTGTAGGATGTGTGTCACGGCGAACACGGAGCGATGGATCAGATCTGTTTCTTGTCTTTCTTTGCATTCAGACGGTCGTGCTGTGCTGCACTCACGGATAAGCTCCTTTGCATGGAACGAACTCCGCCACCGCTACGAATATCCAACGAGAGCCCAGTTCCCCAGCATGGTCGTCAGACGAGCAAATGGAGTTTTATGCATTGTGAGTTGCTGTCTTGCATGTCTATAGTCAATTTACATCTTATGCCTTGATTGTGTACTGCTGCGTGAAAGAATGTAGGAGTGAATAGGGAGGTGGTTCATAATTTGAGAACAACCTGAAAGAGCTGCTACTTAAGCACCGTCCTTTTGACAATGGGTACAAACAGGGACTAGACTGATCACGCAGTATACTCGGTAAAGAGTGTTCCAACAACACTCTGTACAACGAGCACCGTCATCATATCCTATTCTTGAGCGGGGTGACTGCGGCAACCGCCGTACCACCCGACTAGATACGCCATTAGCTCATGGGGCTGGGGACATTCTCGATGAACACCAGCAATATATCCCAGATACATCAGATCTTTCCAGGAATAGTTGGATAGATTAAGGTCTGTGGCACTCGCCTGCTGACATTTAAACTCGGCCTTGAGTAAACCATTGATCTTGTATCAGGCCAACCACACACACACGGCTATGTCGGTAGGCGATCTCCTTGCTATAGGCCGACTGAGCTCCGATCCGGCGTTTCCATGCCGAGTTCACCGTCACGCTGCTTTGCGACGTCCTTGTTCAAGAGCAATATGCGTAAGGCGCTCTACACTATAATTCTCGAGGTTGAACTCATGTACGCCACTATGCGCCGCGTGAAAACAAACGCACTCCCTTAAACAATATTTAAAGCCCGTCAGATGGTATTTAAGCAGTTCACTCTCACGTCCTTGTGTCATCTTCCCGTACCTTTGGCTACTCTTCCAACTCCTCGCCTCCCCACGCGTGAAGCACATCTCCGTCTTTCCGATTTAGACGTAGACTCCACAGGAACAATCAGTCCTGTGCACACAACAAGGTAACGCAACTCGACTTACCTCCAATGGCGAACTGTACAAGCGGTCTCAGCCTTGCACGAGAAGGCCAATCGAATTGCGACAACGTCCAGGGAACATGTGCATACGCTCTCTGCTCCGATCCCTTTAACTCGGCACAATGTTACGGGCTAGACGCTCGTCTCGGCCTACAAACCAACTACCCGTCTTACTCCTACAATTGCTACACCAACTGTCCTTTGGCATGGGATCCTGAATATCCTCTTGCGCAGGGGAACACTGCATTGTAAGCTCTGTCATTCAACTACATCCATACGCCGATCAGATCAAAAGCACCTGAGCAGCATCCATTCGCAGCCTCCCCAATTTGAAATCCCATTAATACGACGAATAGTTGTTGCGACGACCCTGGCATGGTGGTGGTGTGTCGACCCAACTGTACCTGTACCGATGTCGACGACGTCGCCCCATCATCGCCACCGATTTCGTCACTAGCGCCCTCTACGTCACCAGCGAGCTCCGAGGTGGCCGACTCGACTACGACACCTACAGACGATGTCCCGACGACTGGAACAGACACGGCCTTACCTTCTAGTACCGGTCCGTCTGCGGGCTCCAGAGCAGGCGTAGGTGTAGGTGTGGTTCTAGGAGTAGCGGCGCTTTTGGGTTGGGGTCTTGCGTAGACGATGCAGATGCGCGGTTGATATGTCCCTGGGTTTGCCAACAGGAGGAACCAACAATACACCACCAACATATTCGAGCAGAAGATGGTTGGATGGACCAAGGTCTGTGGCGTTAGACTGCTGACACGCAGCCTCAGCCTTGGGCAGACTTTTGGTATTAGCACGAGGCTGAGATAGCTATCCTATTGCTATAGGCTGGGTAGGCTCTGAATCTGCATTCTCTGTCTCGTATTTACTGCCACACTGCCTTGTAACCATCTTTCTTTTTAGAATTAACGTACGTGTGGCGTTTTACACAAGACTAGTTACAGCTAGACTCATGTAAGCTACTATGCACAGGGCAAAAGCAACACTGCTACCTCGGAGTGATGCTTAGAGTCTGCCTCTTGATTTTCGAGCAGTACACTCCAACATTCTGTCATCTTCTTATAGCCTTGGTCATCATCGTACATTCCCTCTTCTAACTCGAGTCTTTCGCGAATCAGGCCTCTTTGGTTTGGCAGTAGAGTCCGCAGGCATTTTTCAGCCTACCTACACAGGGCATCGCAAATCGACTTGCTGCGATGTCAGGCGGCTACTACCAATACTACACGACCACCTATCTGGAGGTTGTCGGTGGGATCACTAAAACTGAAACTAAGACGAGTTTCATCTACGTCGGGGAAACAACAACATCGACATGCAGCAAATCGCAAAACCCCTGCGGCTCTGTGTGCTGCGATTCCGGCTTCTACTGTCGAAGTGACGGCCAGTGTGGGCTGATTGGTGGCGGCAGCTCTGGAGGTATAACACTACCTCCGCCGACACCGCCTTCTATCTTGCCGCCCACCCCATCACTTCCATTCCTTTCAGCAGCAAGATCATCGGCGACCGACATAACCACGACATCCAGAACTAGTATCCCAACAGCCTCGCCTTCTACAAATGGTCTGTCTACAGGTGCCAAAGCAGGCATAGGCGTGGGCGCAGTCTTAGGAGCAGCAGCACTTTTCGGTCTCGCCTTCTGGCTTGGTTGGATCCTACGCAAGCGACGCAGAAGTCCGGTCGATCTATCCCATGACCTACCGATAGGAGAGACCGAGGCGAAACATAATACCCATAGCATGTGGGAGTCTAATCAAGCAACGTATATGGGTCCAGAAGATATTCCTAGAGCGATGGGTAACCATGAACTGGACGGTAGACAGGTACCTGCGGAGGCTGGTCACTGAAGTGGATATGGCTGAGCGATGTATCCGGACAGGATGCTTTGTTTACTCTCCAAGTGGTGGTAGCGATTGTCGGATCCGGGATGAGCAGTTTATACATTGATTGGGATGCAGAAGTTTGATTCGACGTTGGAGATAAGTAGGCACCTGAGGCTTGCTGTAATTCGGGACTGTAATGTAACTTCGAGTGGTTGACATATGAACACAAGGCGACCTTACCCGTTTAGGACTAGGCTTTCAGATCTCCAGTGTCACTACCACAATCTTTGGTACTTCGCATGATACAATAGATTCAAGTAAGGGAACAATGTATCTAGTGGACCTTAGCCTAATCCTTCTCGTGAGCCTAGTGCTAGGTCCTCACATGCTGCTAGTGTCCACAGTGCTGTGGGTTGGGCGGCGCAGGATGAGCAAGATGGGAAAGGGCCTTTTGGCTTGTCGAGAAAATTTGCCTCAACAGCAGCCAAAGCGCTTACAGCAGGCATGGCATGCAGGAGTGAGGGCTGAAAAGTCTAATCTGCGGCTGCCGTTCTCCATGCGTGCAAACTTAGGTAGCTGTCTCCGGCGGCGCTAGGAAAGTTCCCTCCAGGGCTGTGGTCTGGGGAAGCAGCGATAACGGCGCAGCGAAATTTGTTGCTTCCGCGTCATATCTCGAGACCCGTTTGGTCCCTCACGGCTCCACAGTCTAGTCACCGCAGCAACTCGCGTTGGATTAAGTCGCCCAGGGCCCGAGCAGCGACTGCGACTGCTTCTGTTTCTTGGGAGCGACACTCACCATGCAGAGCTTTGTACGAGCCGGCCGTGTGGCTGCCCGATCCTCCTCCCGCGTCCTCGCCAGCCAGACGCCGCGAGCCCTCCCGCGAGCCCTCGTCGCTAGCACGATCCCGAGCCGCCTGTACACGACGTCCAAGGATGGCCGCAACTCGTCCATCTACGCCGCCTTCCTCAACCTGCTGGCCAGTTCCAGCTCCCGCCGCGAAGTCGACCAGTACCTCGGCCAGTTCCGCTCCGTCTCGCCGCACCAGTTCGCTGTCGTCAAGGTCGGAG
>Ga0265780_10007774_pt1 | contig 13114 bp, 12 predicted proteins | sample P1T30metagenome_FD_192432 | JGI IMG/M metagenome (GOLD analysis project Ga0265780, IMG submission 192432) | Plant litter microbial communities from East Loma Ridge, Irvine, California - P1 T30 | ecosystem: Environmental > Terrestrial > Plant litter > Unclassified | place: USA: California...
TGATGCGGGCGGGGAATATGCTAGTAATGACTGGTATTGGCCTCTACTATGTACTGACGACAAATCTTTAGTCTTCTTCAGCTGCTGAAACGAGGGTCGCCCATCTTCAGCCTACCGTAAAGGGCCAAGCCGCCCCAAGTCACATCGAAGAGCATCTCCTCCTAACTTGCTCCAAGTCCCACTTCGCTCTTCCGTCGAGTCCGGAAAGCCATCCCAGGATCGCCGCGCCATCGTCGATTTGTAAACAACCTCTAGTTTACGAGTCTTGTTCCAACAGGTTATCTTGATTGGTAGTCATCGGTTGACCTTCCACATCTGCAGTCTGTATGAGAGTCCCTCTATATTTGCTTACGTGAGGGCTGGTTGGAAGTGCACCGGTGAATCGACTCTCAAGAGTTGCATGACTCGGAGATCGTATTGGTGCTGATGCGCGGAAATGTAAATCTTCACAATTTGTATTTCGATAGTCTGATCTTGCGCCCAAGGGCGTTGCATCCAAGAGCAGGTCGTCCTCGAATGCAATGGGGTATACTTCACCCAGAACAGCTGTCTTGTGATCTTGAAGGAGGTCTTGTCGCACGCTGGAAGGTGCCGGTGGCCTGTCATTCTCCTTAGTGTCGTCACCGACAGAGCTGCTGAACTCGCGCTCTTCGATAGTGGAAGAAGCTGCGGCACCCGCCTCGCAAAGGAGATCTACCGGGACTAGGATCTCATCCGACACTTGAGCGTCTTCAGCCGCCGCGTCGCAAGTTATGAACGGCTGCAGTGATGGCGCCGGTCTTGCCAAGAGGCTCTTCTGCAGGTGAGACCAGAGTTGATTGGGAAGGGATGGCGCCATACTCTGCTGTTCCTCCACCACTGTACTCTGGCCGGGTCGACTGTGAGGCAAGTTTTGAAAACAAGGGTGAGTCAACTTCTTGAACTTCTCACTCAAAGAGATGGAGGTCGCCTTTACCCCGATTGCATGGCCAAGAGATCGGCAGACGGTGGGTGCAAGGTGAGCCCTTTGCGACAACGCCTACGATGTGTTAGTTTGAAGCTATTTGCTTCTGTTGCATATCGTACAGCAATATATCCCGGCCTCCACATGATTGGAGCAACATCAGCGAGTCCTATGCCAAACGTATTTGCTTTGACCTTGATGCCGGCAGAGAGTTTGCTGTTTCCGTAGATAGAGAGTCGCATGGCCCCTTCAACCATCGACTGAATCTCCATCAGCTGCTCCTCTGTGATAACGTCTTGGTCATGGACACATGGACTTGCAAGGTTCGCAGCACGCTTGTTTGATCTGTCCCCACTATTGAACAAAGACACCGGCGTTGAATATGTTCGCGAGGGTGCCTGTCTTCCGGGCCTTTTGCGCTTGCGAATCGTTCCTTTCATAGCATGACCAGGGCTTTCGGTCGCCTCATGCAAGAGGGTATCGGCATCTTCATTCTTGTTGTCATCGTAGTTCTGTGTTTTTGTGCTGGTTTCGTGTGGCACAGTGTTTGCTCTCTTCATTTGGGGACGTTGCCTCGATTCGAGAAGGTCCATGGTGAATCGCACTACCTGCAGCTGTAAACTCGGCACACTTTCCGGGGGGCGTACGGCAGCAGCAGGAACATTGTTGAGTATACGGTGGCGTTGACGTTCATTTGTTGAGCTGTCGTCCTCGGCATAGTTGATGGCAACATGTGTAATGCCATCCTGTAGCACATCGTCCGCAGGAACGGTGGGCTTTAACTTGAGCTGAGACCAAATCTGATAATCCGTTAGAATCACGTGTCATTGGTGGCTGCGATAAATAGCAGCCGTACGGGAGCTTGAATGATCTTTTCTCTCATCATCTGGAGCTCCAATCTCGGGGACGGTTCCCCTCGATGGCTGATTGCGAGTTCAATGCGCATGCAATTAGCGCGGCCGATCCAAATTCCGCCAGATGACAATAGATGTGATAAAGAACGAAACGAAAGCTGTGTAACGTCAATCGAATCCTGCGATGATGAGAGAGTGATCAATGTGCTGAGCCAAAGCTCGAGATTCTGAGTGGTAGAAGCGAGCACTGCGCGTCCGACCTCAAACGTCCTAGCCATGATCACATGTAGTAGGCTTTGGCGCAAGGATGCACCATAATGTTGGCATCGAGACTGTTGTGGTGAGTGAGGCATGTTCAACAATGCAGCAGCGACGACTCAACCGGGTGCCAAGACTTCGCTTCAGTAGGAACCCTTGAACGTCACCCGGACGTCTCAGCGCTGTGGAATCTCTCCAGCACCCCACCATGAGACCGACAATACGGACAGCGCTTCGGCGACTTCGATCACCTGCACAATGCCCAGCATATGCGCAGTTATCATTGATGCCCATTAGACCGAACCGGGAGTTCCATTGCAGCTCAGCTCAGTGTACAGATGGGGTCTTCAAAGAGCTCACGTCTATGCGCGTTCGCACGCCCTGGATCGAGGCGCTTCGTCATCAACAGGCAGAAGGAAAGAGCCCGGCTGAGTCGTCCGGCAAACCCGAAGTGTCTCAGGACCGCAAATTGGAGCCGAAGCACATGAATGACAGCTATCATGCTGTCGTCCTCCCCTTGGCCCAGGACGCCTGGTTGCTTGATACCTATCTAAATTCGGCAGGAAACGTCAGACTAGGAACGATATTTATGGACCTTGACGCGTTGTCCGGAATCATTGCGTGTAAGCCTAAACAGCTGGGCGACTTCATTTACAAGGTCTAAGTACACCAATAGACAAACACACCGGAGATGATGTGACAACTGTGACAGCGAGTTGTGATCGCATCACCATAAACTCACCACTGACAGAGATATGCGACCTGCAATTATCTGGGCGCGTCACTTATGCCACCGGTAGGAGTAGCTTGGAGATTACCATGCAGGTAGCGAAGGCGCCCGAAAAGGGCAAACAAGTCAAAGATGAGGACGTCTTGATCAATTGCACTTTTACGATGGTCTCGCTTGACCCTCGCACGAAGAAGTATGCCACTTCTGAAATGAGGCTTTCGACGAAGCTGATGGTTTTTATAGGCCGGTGAACGTCAACCCACTGATTGTCGAAACACCAGAGGAGAAGCGCTTGTACGCGCTAGGTGAACGCAATTCGAAAGTTCGCAAGGAGCGTCGCGATACTTCTCTCCTCAAGCATACACCGAACGATCTGGAGAGCGACCTCATACACGCTTTCTGGCAGAAGCAGCTGCAATACCATGGTACGTTCGTCCATCTGATTCTCGGAACCTGGCTGAGAAGATAGACCCATACGATGACCTCCGCCAACCCGATAATGTCGTTTTTATGGACGCCACCCGACTCCAAACTGCGACAATTATGCAACCCCAATACCGCAATCGACACCACTTTATGATCTTCGGAGGCTTCCTCCTCAAGCAGACATTCGAACTCGCTTTCACAACTGCCGCTGCCTTCGCACACGCCCGACCCACCTTCGTCTCGCTCGACCCAAGCACCTTCCAGAATCCTGTCCCTGTTGGCAGCATTCTCTACCTCACCGCGACTGTGGTCTACACAGATCCGCCGCTGATCAATGCGCCTGGCGAGAATACGGATGAGAACAGCGAATACACAAGGGTGCAGATACGCGTCGACTCGAAAGTTCGGGATGTAGAACATGGGCATTCAAAACCGACGGGCCAGTTCAACTACACGTTCACTGTTCCGAAAAACATTCGAGTCATGCCCCGGACGTACCAGGAGTTCATGATGTATATCGATGCGCGCCGGCGAGCGGAGCAGGTCAAGCGAACCTTGGACGAAGGTTATGGCGTGAACGCGAAGACCGCGGAAGAGAGTCTTACGGAATAGATGATACCTCGTAAGTGATGGATGTATGTTCATATATTGAAACACTCTACTTGTGTGATCTATGGGTATGCGCAGCCTATCGACCGCATGCCCTTGCAAATTCCAAAGGCAAATTCAGTTCCACAACGCCAGTACATCCCCATTCTCTTTAACGATTAAACTGAGTCAAACCGACAGCGCTCATGTTGCGCCAATAATGCTCGCACCGCTACAACGAAATGGTATAGCGCAGTATGTATCCAAGAACCATGTACAGAAAGAAACGTGTTCGTGATCGCGTGGTAGCCAACAGCATGCGCGTCGCATGCCGGGCAAACTTTGTGGGGAAAGGCGGTGTATAAAATCCCCGGGCGGTGAAGGCGTCTCGGAAGTGGGGGCCACGCCGATTCGCTCCAGTACACTGCACATGCAAAGTCAGCTCCATGCATCTTGCCCAAACACTCTCGCATCAACAGGAATGAAACTTACCAATCTATAGCTCGTCCAGCTCAAACTCCAGCGTCACATCTTCGGAGCAATCCGTGCAGTAGTAGTTTGAAAACCCGCCGCATTGCACTTTCATGTTCTTGCACAGGTCGATGGACCAGGCGTCGAAGGAGTAGCCGGAGAGAAGGCGGTTGGCGCAGACTTCGAGGCTGTCGGCCCAGCTGGGTGAGTGTCAGCTGTGAACATGACTGAGCTTGGAGAGCTTCGGGCTTACATGTAGTAATCGTGGTTACAGTAGTACCATGAGTATGTGTAGGAGCACATGGTGGGTAGAAGGTTGGAGTATGATCGCTTGGAGCGTATGTGTCGAGTAAAGGTTCGCTTCTATATATGTGTTAGCTGACCGCTTTCATGGAAGATATGCGTAGGGTAAAGACGAAGTTCTAGACTTCCCAGCGTTGTAGCCGCAGCTTTGGCAAAACTTAATTATGAGAGAGAGAGAGAGTTGCTAGGGCGTTACCGACGAGGAAGCTTACCTAGAAATCCAGGAGCACAAAGAGAAGATTGTCACAAATCAGGAGAACAGGGTTGGAGGCAAGCTGTGTAGCTGGCTGGAGTGTATGCTGCCCGAGTCTACTCGATACTCGTGGAAACTTGATCAGATTGAGGATATCCGTAATCGCTTGTTCTGAGCAAATCGCGAGCATAAAGGCATGTATGAAGCCGTACTAGTTGAACAGAAAGCGGCCGATAAGCTACCTTTATGTACGGCTTTGTCTGACTCTGACTTCGAAGAGCTCGGGCCCCGAAGATGCTGTCGCGCCGAATGCTCCATATCATTACCCCGGATTAGTTGCACTGACTGATAAGTCTAGCTGAGCCACGATAGGCTAGTCAGTCCAATCATACAGTCTATTTCTGGATTGGGTATGCCCTTCAGACGCTAGGAACCATGTCGAAGGACGTGGCTGCTTCCGAATGCTCGAACGATCCGAGTTGGCAACACGCAGTGGTATCATGTTATCGCTGGGTATAAATGCAGCAACTAATATCACACTCTGGCAGCTCAGCATCAGTGCGAGTTCATTTGCCGGTTTGGAATCAAATCTCCAACTCTCTATCTATCCTTCCGAGGACCGGACGGTAAAGACAATGGACCCTGAATATGCAGGGATGGTCCCAATGCAGGGTCTAGACTAGCCGCTTAGGGTGGCTTTGAGGTTGTATCCGTGCATGCCGAGGTGGTATTCCTGTCCAACTTCACACAGTAAAGAAGGGAATGAGATTCGAGCTAGGTCGTGTTCTTTCCGGTTGGCTTTGTGTTACACTTCGCGCAGGCGTCAGATGACTGTAAACGATAAGACCACGTGAGGGCTGTTCATGGTATTTCCATGCTTGTGTTCGAGGCTGACTTTGATATGGTTCGTGAACGACAGCTAACCATGCAAGAACATACGGAACACCAGGATCTCACGGCTAGATCTCGTGTTCAGTCGAGAGACGCTCTCTCGCGGGTCAAGTCGAAGCGATCTCTGACCATGCTTATCGGCTAGCGTGTCGGTGACTATGCTTCCGGGCTTCCGGGCCCAGCAGCCTCACGAGTTTCGTTGCTGACACTCACCGCCTTGAATCCGCCTCGACCTGCTCCATATCAGCATACAATCTTCGAGAATCTGTGGGATCCAGGCAATCTGGGTGCAGCAGTGTCGACTGGTCCTGAATGGCGGCAAACCGTATTAGCACGGTTGCTGACTCGAGACTCTCCGAGTGAGGCAGGTCTAAGTCTAGCTTCGTGATGCCACACTCCCGAAAGAAGGAGTTCGGGAACGCGTATCGCAGTCTTGGTGAAAGATGCCTGTTCTATATCCTAAACACTGCAGGTAAACCCTCGGGCTTCTTGCAGTCGATTCCCTTAACATCGAGCAGCTTAGGTAAGACGCAAAGTCTAGCCTTAGTCAGCCGCACCGGTAATCCCAAGACCTCTGGTTGGCTGCGGAGAAGCCTCGGCCAAGTCGGAATAGAGCTGAGAACATCGGGGTGAAACGTCATGAACATTTTAAGAGACCGGATGTTTAATATCTTCCATACATTCTTCTCCATGTCAATCTTCTTGCTTTGTTTGCATAACCAAGAACTGTCTGTTTGCTCACAAAGCTCGAGGCGCAGCATCCAATTCCCCAGTCGCTGATCGTCACTGGCACATCCGCCACCTTCCTGCACGACAAATCTCCAAACAACCTAAGATCAACACCTGAGGCAAATTGACCTCAGTCTTAGGGCTGGACGCAACCTCCACCTTTACATCCCACACTCTACGGCTTCCCTCCCACAAACCACTTCTCCTGTTACCATGTCGTTCTCTTCGCTCGTCTCAGATATCGCCTACCGCAGCTCAGAGCGGCCAGAACGACCCGACTATCGCACGCAGGTCTCGGAAGCGCGATCGACGCGATCATATGCCAGCACTGCTGCGACGAGCGTGAGCATTGCGGGAGACATCAAGAGCCAATTGCATGGAGGCTACAGTCACCCGCTCTCACGAGCATGGCAGGCGGAGAAACAGCTCACAAAGGTGTGTACAGGCAGAGCTTGTTCGTTCTGTAGCTTGCACTAACATAAAGCAGTCCATGCTCATATATCCTCTATTCATTTCCGACCAGCCAGACGAGGAGACGCTCATTCCTTCCCTGCCGAACCAACACCGCCGCGGCCTGAACAAGATCGTCCCATACCTTACCCCGCTCGTTGCGAAAGGACTAAAGTCTGTCATACTGTTTGGTGTACCTATTGCGCCAGGTGCAAAGGATGCGTTGGGTACGAATGCAGATGACCCGAAGGGCCCTGTCATCAGGGCCATCCGCCTGCTCCGAAGGTCATTCCCCGATCTCTTCATTGTCGCCGATGTCTGCCTTTGCGAATACACCTCACATGGCCACTGTGGTATCCTACGGGACGACGGTAGCTTGAACAACGCTCTTTCGGTAGAGCGCGTCAGCGATGTGGCCATGTCGTATGCCATGGCAGGAGCCCACTGCGTTGCGCCTTCAGACATGAACGACGGCCGCATTCGCGCCATCAAGCTCAAGCTAATTGAAGCCGGTATCGCACACCAAATTCTCCTCATGTCATACTCCGCCAAGTTCTCCGGCTGCCTCTATGGACCATTCCGCGATGCCGCTGGCTCGGTCCCATCTTTCGGCGACCGGAGATGCTACCAACTACCTCCAGGAGGTCGTGGTCTTGCGCGCCGAGCTATTGTACGAGATATCAACGAAGGCGCGGATATCATCATGGTAAAGCCAGCAAGCCAGTACTTGGACATTATCAGCGACGCGAAAGAGCTTGGAAAGGACATGCCAGTGGCTGCATACCAGGTGTCCGGAGAGTACGCCATGATTCACGCAGCGGCAGCGGCGGGAGTCTTCGACTTGAGACAGATGGCTGAGGAGGCTACACAGGGCATTTTGCGTGCCGGTGCTTCGATCGTAGTCAGCTACTTCACTCCTGAGTTCTTGGACTGGTTGGGCAACTAAAAAAAGGTCGTGACCCTGGCACGGAAAAGGCGTTTGGCGTTCAATATCCCCGAGCAATTCACGAATACCATGGCATGACCTGAAACTTACGTTTACGTGCTCTCATCTCATTCTGTCAAAATAACCACAATCATCCTTCTCACACGTTCTTGTCCGGACCAATCTTGCCTCCGTTTACTCCCTTTTATTTACTTCTACAAAGACATCACCCTGGCCTATGGGCATACGTATATCCGACGTGGTCATGCAGATAACCCTAAACCTTAATCCACCGTCGCAGGCAAAAACGAACTGAAGCGGGTTGCGTCACGTCCGGACATGCCAGCCTAAGATTAGACTCCTTTCTACAAGCAAATGGCTACTATACCCCAAGAGCTGAAGAACGGGAAGAATGTTAAACTAGCAGTCAATACCAGGCTTAAACCCGAACATAAGCACCTTCTCAAGTGAAAGATTGTCTACTTCTATCCTAACGACAACACCAGCATACATCCAGGCAGTCACGCACGAGACGATTGTCAATATATGCATATGAATATGCAAACTTTACTTAGCCCCAAATCACTCGCTCAGCATCAACGACCTCCTCTCCCAGGAGAAAGAAATAGCCAGCCCAACCCACCTAGCTTCTACGCTCCAATAACGTCCCCGCTCCTAGGACAAAGGCTCTCTGCATCTACACCCTCGAGCCAATCTACTGCTCCCAGGGCCTAGGCGTGCAACGCGCCGTCGACGACGCCGTACACGCGCTGAAAGCGTCGAAGCACATATTCGACGCCGCAGCAGAAAGTCCGAAGGCGAGCGCACAAAAGGAGTCATGTCAGTAGCAGCACGTCTCTTGTGCGTACAGGGATGCCAGAGGCTTTGCGCTGGCAATGTGGTGTGGAGGCAAGGCCTGTGCGGGGTGGTCTTCCAGATTGGGTCGAATTTTGCTAACTTGGTGATAATTTGACGACAGAGGTTGGAGAGTGCCTTGTAGAAGGTAATGGGAGCGTGAGAATCACTTTGTGAAGTTAGCGCTGCAGATTTGGGGGAGAGGATTGTAGTTGACGAATGAGAGAAAGAAGGCATAGACGAGCAGAGAAAGTGACTGGATACCAGAGTTCCTTATAGAGAAGTTGGTCTCCTGAAAAGTTTGAGATTTGTAACCTGTATAAAATGCACGTCAATCTTAACCACGCTTATTAGTGCGCACAGCAGGTAGTCTCCACGAGCTTGCAGGTGGAAATACATGTCCCGTCTGTCAGCCCAAATGCCCTTCATGTTTTGACTGTCACAGACAAATTGCACTGCGCAACAGTCTAGAAGAATTGCACAACGACACGAGTCGCGTGATTCAGTGGATTAATACTATCCGCGAAGTGTAACATAGGAAATGCCAGCCCGCAATTTAATGCCCACTTTTAGCAGTGTTCCGTGGCCCATGAAGAACGAAAAAACAATAAGAAAATCCCGCAGACTGATTGAACGCAACAACGCGCCAGTCCATTGTGACCCATGGTATCTTTTTCCGTTGTTTTGCGCCGTAAATTTTGTATCCAATGCATGCAATATCCCTTGATGTTATGAACGCCTTCATCGAATCGTAACAATGGCCACTGCTTTGGTAGCCATGTCCCACTTGCTGTAGAAAACTCCTTGGAGATGCGGTAGAATGGAAAAGACTTAGTCAGAGCCTATGCTGGTACTTTCACGGCCAGCGGAGAAGACTTGGTGGACATTGGGGGTGACGGTGGAGCCATGTCGATAGCGGGTGCAACCCAGCCCTCTCGACGTGCGAACCACATGACGTTGTTGAGGTCGAAGTTCTCGAAGAAGACCTCGTCCATCAAGCGAGCCTTCACACCAGCGTAGGTGTGGTACTCGTCAACAATAGTTGGGAAGTCGGCTCCGATGATCCTCCTGAAGCACGCAATGGTGCAGCCGGTGCGGTGCTTGCCCTTGTTGCAGTGGATGAGGATAGGATGATTGGTGCGATCCATGATCAGGCGCAGCGCTCGCGACATCTCACACGATTCGACTCGGACCTCGCCCTTGTTGGCCTTGATGTGGACCTGGAAGTGCTGGATGCCAGACTTGTCCATGAAGTCCTGGTACTCTGCAGAAATGGGCTCCGGAACTAGAGTCAGGATGCTCTTGATCTTGAGGTCCTTGATGAACTCGTAGTTCTTTTGCTCGGGGTAGCTACTACGGTAGATCAGGCCAGGCAAGACTGCGCCGTAGTTCGAGGGCGGAATGTAGGGGTGGAACCGATGGGCTGCTGACCGAACCGAAGACGCAGGTGTTGTTGTGCCTCGCGATTCGATCAGGCATTTGATGCCACACTCATGGTCATGAGGATTGTCCTCATGTGCCGTGGCAGCTGCGTGCTGTAGGAGCTGCTGGCTTGTCGGGAGTTGGAGAGCCTCTAGATAGTCCCGGATCGTCTCGACTTGAGCCTGTATAAGCTCATATTCAGCGGCAGTCTGGCCTGGTCGGACGCTGACCTCCAACTCTTCGTCGGTGAAAAGCATGTTGGCGGCGTTTCGTACTTGTGATATTAGGCGGTAAAATTGTATATGGGAAACTGTTCTGTGGATGTCGTCGAGGCGTTGCGTAGTAGAGTCAGGCTAGCTTAGGATAGCAGCAAGGACTACTGTAGGTTCCACCAGTATTCACTCACGCTGGCTCCAGGAGGTGATTTTGGTACTGTGAGCGGCCGTGGATATTGCTCCAAGGCCTGAGGGTGGGTGTGAAAGCGTGTGGTTAAAGGTCGTGTGCACAGGGTGGGAAAGCAGGCAGGAGCCAGCAGTAGACTGCCTTTCAAAAAGTCAGTGGAATTCGGATGAGGCATTTGTTGCGGACTTTTTGGCACTCGCTCGCTGCGAACAATGGGTGTCGCGTGTTGAAGCGTGCCATAGATGGGGTGCCGGCCCCCAAATTCGGACAAGTCGTCGGATCGCGTCGCGTCGCAAAAGCGGCCACTTGTGACAGGAAGGGAAACAGTGTCTGTACTCACTTTGCAGTTACGGGCGGGTCAAAGCAGACATGTTGGGAGCATCTTGCGGTTTTGCGAAGAAGCAAGATTCATGATGGCGCAGGCGGGTGTGTTGGTGGAGAGGAGTTCTTCTCTGCCCGGCGAATTGACTGTGTGTGCGCAGCCTGTGGTGAAGTGGTAGCGAAGGGGGTGGTTGGCCGTAGACGGCGGGTTGGGGGGCCGCAGCGACTATATGTGATGGTGGGTAGAATAGTGTCGAAGGGAGGTTGTTATGCGTGGTTCTGGGTCCGGCTCGCCTGCCGTTCACTATTGTGCACTAGAGCGCCTCGGAAATTCACCAAGCTTACCCAAACTGGCAGTGTCGCAGGGATCGATATGTACGTCACTCGCGTAAACTCGGACTTATCGGTAGACTGTAGGAACCCGTCTTTTTATGTGCAATTATGCATTTGGCAAAGTAAATGTGTGATGCACCCCCTGTGACGACCACGGCAAAGACAAACGCTGGACACAGCGCTGCAATTTGTCTGCGCTTTGTCCGCACAAAGCACAAAGCCAAGTCACGCGAGCCAGCCTCGCGTCGAGCTGCTGCTTTAACAGCCTTGGAACCCCGCTGTGGCATGATGTGTGGTTATGGACCCGGCGGCGTGTCTCAACATTGTCTCGGTCCCGACTCCCAGCAAGCGGATTCCTCCGGCCTAGAATATGTTGCTTTTTCCACTGTGCGACTTTCCATCGTTACGAGTAGCGGAGCTCCTCCGTGGCCCATAAAGTGTGCCGGAAAACCGCTTTGCTCGTACCACTGGCACTTGCCGTCATGCTAGCTGCTGAGGCCATCTCATGTCTGAGGATCAACACAAGCCTCAGAGGCGAACTACGTCAAGCTCATACCGGCACTATGCCTGCGACACCACAGCGAAATCCCGAAATTGACAAGCTTGCCCATCGTGACTGTCTGACGGTCCGAATATGAAGGCAAATGGGAGCGAGAGTCGAGACTACTGCATCATGAGTGGGAATGACTTTGCGTAAGTGGCACACTCTCGGTGGCATAGGCACCGAAATCAGCCGCCATACAGGCTGATTTTGAACTGCATCTCGAAGTTCTTCGAAGCTCTCGTGTGTGTCTCTCCACTTCTTTCACGTGAAGAATTAACGATCGTCCGCTAACCACATCTTGCCTGACTCTCCCGCATTCTCCAGAGCCCGTGCACTCCAGCCGATCGAACCTCGGTCACTCCACCCTTCACCGTGAACCTCAATATCAGATGCTGTCTCTCAACGACGCGCTCTCCTACTAATTTAGCTTCTGTCAATTCATCGCAAGCATGGCAGACCGCTCCCGCAACGCCTCCCGCTCTCGCCGCTCCTACCCAAACCTACCCACCCTCTCTATCGCACCCCTCAGCGCCAAATTCCCTCTCGATGCCAGCGCTCCACCCTCACCCGACGAACATGTCGTACATACATCACGCACATCCTACATTGCCTCCAAGACCGCTCCCTCTACCCCAGGCATCCTCAGCCTGAGCCAATCCCGCAGCAACAGCCGAACGCGCCGTTCCAAACCTCACTACGCGTACGACGGCTACTTCGCCAACCCCAACAACCCCATCCGCGACATCGGCGAAATCCCCAAAGCGAAAAGCACAAGCACCCTCCACCCCGGCGTCAGCTTCGCAGAAGACAGTCCCCGCGAGCGCCACCACGCCCGCAAATCCACCGCCCCAAACCCCCTCCGCATGCCCCTCATCCGCCACCACACCGCCGCGGCCGACGACGAATGGTGGCACCGCGCGGGCCTCACCATCGCGGGCGAAACGCGCGATTCCAAAGGCCAAGGCTGGCTAATCCGCCGCTCGAGCTCCACCTCGCTCGTCGCCGACGACGACGCGACACGCATGGCCCTGCTATCCGGCGAGCCGCTGCACGGCGACGACTTCCCGACCTTCTCGCCGCGCATGTCGCACGCGGGGAGCCGCTATCCATCGCGTGTGGGCAGCCGCGTGCAGAGCGCGCGCCAATCGCGGCGCGGCTCGCGCGTGGGCAGCCGTGCGGATCTGGGTATGAGCCCTGTATCTGCGCGGCATAGTCTGGATCTCGCGCCGTTTGACGAGCGCTTCTTGGAGCCGGATTTTGTCGAGGCGGGCGAGGAGTCGTCGGGCGATGAGGAGGAGGTTGCGCGGTTGGCGCGCAGTAATACGTCGTGGATTGATCGGCTGATTGGGTGGTCGCTGTTCTCGGTCGAGGAGGATGGGGAGGCGTCCGAGGACGAAGAGGAGGAGGAGCGGGGGTTCTTGCCGCAGAATATGACGAGGGAGGAATTGAGGTTGCGGAGGGAGGTGGAGGCGAAGA
>Ga0265780_10007775_pt1 | contig 13113 bp, 15 predicted proteins | sample P1T30metagenome_FD_192432 | JGI IMG/M metagenome (GOLD analysis project Ga0265780, IMG submission 192432) | Plant litter microbial communities from East Loma Ridge, Irvine, California - P1 T30 | ecosystem: Environmental > Terrestrial > Plant litter > Unclassified | place: USA: California...
ATCGCAAAAAATAGAGCATTACGAGATTGCCACCTATGGCACGCTGCGTGCTTTCTCTGAAACATTAGGCGAAGATGAAATTACCGGTATTTTAGAAGAAATCCTTGCAGAGGAGAAAGAGGCGGATACCATATTGACAGAAGCCGCTTATAACAATATTAATTTTGAGGCAGCTGAAGAAGAAGCTGAGGCCGAAGAAGAATAGCGATATATTAAAATGTATGGGGTAACTTTACATTTTTTAAATATAACTGGACTGGTTTTTTTACAGTCATGCGCATTGCTTAGCATAGCAAATATTAAAAAAAATGGCAGCCTAACGCTGCCATTTAATTTATGCTTTATTTTTCTCCTCGGTCCGGATCTAACAGCCGTTCTTCTGTTGTAGTATGATTTTTAGGTTTATCCGGATACTCCCGGCCATCATCCTTATCTTTTTCTATTTGAGATTGATGATATTTATATTTCTCAGAATCCGTAGCCTTATCGGGTTTAGCGGATGTTGCTTTGTCTTTTTTATCTGTTGCCATTGCTTTATATTTTAATTATTAATTGAAAGTGCCTGGTTATTAATTATCACCTTTTTTCCCTCCACCTTCTCTTCCGTAAGGTATTTCAAGACTCTTTTTGCCGTGCTCGCTTTTTTCATTTTGTTCTTGCTGTTGTTCAAGGGTGGTCTTTGCAGCCAGCAGACCTTCATCCCGTTGTTGTGGGCTAACGCCATTTTCTAATCCTGATTCAAGTTCTACAGCCGGTTCTTTACGCTGACCGTCATTTTTGTCTCTCGTTTTACCGGAAACCTTAGGCGCAGGGGTTTGATTATCTGAAGCCATATTCTTTATTTTTTTATGTTATTCATTACTTATAAAATTCCGAATTATGCAAAAAGGAGCGTTACATCTTTATACAAATTATTTGTACATCTACTATAATACGTGCATAATAGCATTCATTTCATTATGTATTGGTGCACACTGCAACAATGGAAAATTTGTAAAATGATGTAAAAAATATAGGTACATGCATAACTATATTTATAGCTCCAGCTGTGTAAGATTATACCAGCCGGTATTAAGCAAAATGAAAAATATAATTGTAATAGGTGCATCAGCCGGAGGCATGGCGGCAATCAATAAAATCATTTCGGGACTTCAGCCTGAAATGGATGCTGCTTTTTTGGTTGTCCTCCATATGTCCCGAAATTCTAATGCCGATAATATCGCAGCAATCTTTCAGCGCCAAACCAATATACCATGCCATGTGGCAAATAATAATGTACAAATAGAGGTAGGCAACCTTTATCTTGCACAGCAGGACCATCATCTTATGGTTAGTGATGGTTTAATTAAAATTAATCAGGGGCCACACGAAAACAGGTACCGCCCTTCTATTGATGTGCTGTTTCGTTCGGCGGCGGTTAATTATGGCAACCGTGCTATCGGCATTATACTTAGCGGAATGTTAGAAGACGGCACATCGGGTATGTGGGCAATACACAATTGCGGAGGTGTTTGTGTAGTACAGGATCCGCAAGATGCAGAATTTGAAGATATGCCCAAGAGCGTGCTTAATCAGATACCCGTAAATCATATTGCCTTTGCTAGTGATATCCCTACATTATTGCAGCATATTCTTGCCAACCCGTTGCCCGCCCAGACTCCAATACCTAAGGAGCTTGAAATTGAGGCATATATAACAGAGAAAATGATGAGTAATATTGACTGGCTGAAAGATATTGCAGCACATAGCAACTTTGTATGCCCCGATTGCGGAGGCGGGCTGTGGGCAATAAAAAATGACCCAATGCATCGTTACAGGTGCCATACAGGGCATGTTTACAATGAAAAAATACTGAGTGAAATTCAGGATGAAAAAATAGAGGAATCGGTTTGGGTATCCATCAGGATGCTTGAAGAAAAGCTGAATCTTTTATTGCTGCAGCAGCAACGAGCCGACGATTCAGAACAAAATCGTTCGTTATACTACACAAGGCGTGTGCAAGATATTACCACGCACATTACAAGGCTTAAAAAGTTGTTGAGGATGTTGCATGACAGCCCTCATGATGCTGAATAAATAGTAACTCATAATTATATACCATGAAAATATATAAATTTCTTACAACAGCTATATTGATATCTTTTTTTTCATGTCAAAGTACTGATAAAAGGGCGGCACAAGCTGCTATAGACCGCTACGTTGTATTTGTAGATTCTGTTAATAAAGCCAAATTTGAAAAGCGCAGCGAACGGTGGAATTTCATTAGGCATGAGCATTCGCGAAAAATGAAAGACGCAAAAGCAGCGTTGCAATTTTTTGACGGTGAAGAACAGCAAAAACAGCGCGATCGGATTAGGGAAAGCGATTCAAAATTTGCAGGTGTAAAGGCTACTATTGTTAATGAAAAAACAGAGCCTTGATACATATCTAATTGTGTAAGTTGCGATAAAAATAATGTAACATTTTAGGCAACGAACATGCTAACTTTGATATTGCTAAACCTTTTAAGTCCTTACGGGTAACTTTGCCCGAGTGCTTTAATTAAGTGTTTTTTTACCTGGTCAAAGAAGTTAGTTAATTAATTCCTGTTTCTAAACTACGCCTTTAGTTATTCCCCCGAGTAACTACGCGTACAAGCCTCCCTGCGGAGGCTTTTTTATTGTGTAAAAGATACAAAGTTTTCAGAATATTATATAAAATCTGTCGCACGCAACAAGCATATCTTTACAAAGCATGAATTGGATTTATAAACAAGTGTAAAAGCGTAATCTGGTTAATTACTCTTTTAGGAATCCTACAATTTGTACAATCAAATTTAGGAACTAAAAAGCCCGCAATTGCGGGCTTTTTTCATGTAACCTTAATGGTTATTACATAAAATTAGTTGATGGATAGCTATTAGATTCTAAAGGGGCTAATTATGCGTTTGCTTTACATGGTATGTTGCAGATTAATGGTTATCAAGGTTCGGTGGCATTAGTTTGTACATTACCGGCGTCACGATCCTTGAAAGGATGGTAGAACTTACCAGCCCCCCAATAAGCACAATTGCCAGCGGGGCAATAAGTGGGTTTGAGTTAAGGGCAAGCGGGATTAGTCCACAAATAGCAGTAATGGAGGTTAGCACCACCGGTAAAAAGCGTGTTTCCCCGGCGATGGCAATCGCCTCATCAATGGATTTCCCTTCCTGCCGCAGTTGGTTCGTAAAATCTACCAACAGCAGCGAGTTCTTAACCTGTATACCGGAAAGCCCGATAAAGCCGATTATTGCAACTAATGACATAGGGCTGCCATCGATCAGTAAGAATACCACACCACCTAAAACACCCAGCGGAATGATGGATAGCACGATGATGATGCCTTTAAAGGTTTTAAATTGCAGTAGTAACACGGCTATGAACAGGAACGTGCTTAAGATGATCACCGAAAGGAAATTACCACCCAGTGAATCGCCTTCCGATTCTTTCTCGCCGGCCAGTTTATAATAGTACCCTTTTGGCATTTTTAAGGCATCCAGTTTTGGCACTAAATCAACAAGCAAGTCATTGGCGTAATAACCTTCCTGCGATACCGCAGTTACTTTTGCGAACCGTGCTTTATTAAAGTGGTTGATTGCTGTTGGCGAGGTTTCAAACGAAAGGATGGCAATCTGGTTGAGCGCAATGGGCACACCTTGAATGTTATTTACATAGAGGTTCTTCAGGACATCCAGGTTAGCGAATTTCTCCCTCGGCAGAGTAAGGGTCACATTCCTGGCATCGCCACGGTCATCGATATAATCACCTACGGGTAATCCGGCTACGGCCAGGCGGACTACCTTATCCACATCGCTGGTCAGTACCCCAAGGGTACGCGCCTTTTCTTTATTAATCTTTATTTTTACGTCAGTTTTATAGGTGTTGAGCTCATTATTAACGTAAATGGTTCCCTTTTGGTTGCGCAGGATATTCTCTACCTGAAAGGACAGTTTTCGAAGTATATCCTGGTCTTCGCCAAATAAGCGTACTACAATATTGGCTTCAAGCGGCGGCCCTTGTTCAAAGTCTTTTACTTCGGTCTTAGCGTAGGGCATCGATTTAAATTTCTCGCGTAATTTCCCGATCAGTGCTGTTTTATCAGTAGGTTTTGCCTCATCGGATAGCTGTACGAAAATCTGTCCAAAATCCGGCTTCCTGTCCTGCGGGTGTACATTGTAGTAGATCTGCGGATTCCCTTTGCCCACGTTTGCGGTAAAGAAGGCTACCTCCTTATGGTTTTTTAACTCTGCCTCGATCAGTTTTGTAACCCGATCGCTTTCGGTAATGTTCGATTGCAGGGGTGTTTTAATATTGATCAGGAACATGGGTTTTTCAGAGGTTGGGAACAATTTAAACCCGGTCATGGTGAATAATCCGAAGGCTGTAAGGCTTAATGCTACAGATATGGCAATGGTGGTCTTAGGGTATTTTAGCGCTTTTGGCATGATACCCTTATAGGAGTTTGTCAGGAATTTTTGAAGGTATTGCAGGAATATGTTACCACCGGCATTCTCGTGTGTTTTCAGGAAACGGCTGCCCAAAAAAGGCACTAACGTAAGGGCAACAACCATAGAAGCCAGTACAGATGTGATTACCGCCATAGGGAGGCTGCGGATAAACTCTCCGGCAACATCGGGCAAAAAGGCGAGGGGTAAAAATGCAATGACAAGAGTGGCAGTACAACCAACAACTGCAATGCCTATTTGCTTTGTACCTTTTAAAACGGCATCCATTTTAGAATGGCCCTCACGCAACCAGCGTTCAATATTTTCAACGACCACAATGCTGTCATCTACCAAAAGGCCTAACGCAACCACTAGCCCTACAATGCTAAGTTGATTTAATGAATAACCCAGTGCATTCATAGCGATCAGTCCAAGGGCTAAGGAAAGTGGTATCGAGATCATAACAATTATTGAAGCCCTGGAACCCAGGGGTAGCAGCGTAATAATAACAAGCAAAATAGCAAGGCCAAAGTCAAAGCCCAGATGCCCTAAACGCTCGGATACCATTTTAGCCTGGTCAAAGTTCTTCACCAGCTCAATATTCTTGGGCAGTTCTTTGGCGAATTCCTCTACAATGGGCATATATTCTGCCTCTACATCGGTAATGTTTATGTTTTCTTTCATCCCTGCGGTAACCAGGACACAACGGTGCCCGTTGATACGGGTAATGTGGTCTACGGTTTCCGACTTGTAGCTGATGTTGGCAACATCCCTCATGTAAATTATCTTACCGTTAGCGTTGTAAATAACCGTATTGGCAACATCCTGGTCATTTTTAAATTTGCCGCTAGTCTTTACGTTGAACACCTTAGTGTCCAGGTCTATGCTTCCCCCCGGTATGTCGGCGGCTTCACTCTGTAAACTGCCCATAACCACGTTTAGCGGAATTTTAAATTGCGCCAGTTTCTCCATCTGTAGGTCGATACGAATTTCCTGTTCAGGGATACCGGCATATTCTACGTCCTTAAGGTTAGTGATCTTTTCCAGTTTGGTCTTTAGTTTATCGGCTTCGTCCCGCAGTTTCTTGTCCGAGGCATTTTCCGAGACCAATGCTACCTGAAGGATCTTTACATCTGAGGAGGCAATTTTCTCGGTTTTGATCAGGTAAATATCTTTGGGGAGCTCACTATTTTTAAGGGCATTAATTTCTGTCGATATTTCCTGGTACTTGTTGTCAACATCCACACCGTATTTGAATTTAACCTGGAAGGCAGCAACGCCATCTTCCACTGTAGTCAGGATCTTGTCTATATTTTCAAGCCCGTAGATCTTGCTCTCGATAGGCTTAACCACCTGTTCCTCCATATCTTTCGGGCTGGTACCGGGGTAAATGACCGTAATAAGGTATTGGGGAGCATGGGTGGAGGGGTCTTCTGATCGTGGCATTGAGAACAGGGTGATGTAGCCCACCACGGCAACCAGAAGAAATATGATCAGTGTAAACTGATAGTTTTTAACGGCAAAGTTTGTTATTTTCATTTTCTTAAGGTTAGTTGATGATCTTTATTTTCGACTGCTCGTTCAGATAAGCACTGTTGGAAATCACAATAACGTCGGTCTTTTGCAGCCCATCTTTTAAGTAAACCTTATCTTTTTCAAATTTCCGTATGGTTACAGGCTGCCTTTTAACTTTGTTGCCGTGCAGGGTAAATACAAAAGCATTATTGCCATCGGCTTCTATCAGGGCATCGTAAGGTATGGTTAGCACATTATCGGTTCCCTGTGCCTGTATTTTGGCTTTCCCAAACATGCCTACCGCAGGCTTTGAATTGCCCATATTTAATTTCAGCTCTACCTGAAAAGAGCCCAGGGTAGCATCAGCGGCTTGCGATTTCCTGAAAATTGTAGCATCAAATTGTTTATCAGGGTAGCCATCCAGGGTTACCGTTGCTTTCTGCCCAATTTTAACTTCAGCCCATTCAACATCTGTAAGGCCAACCTTTAACAGGTAATTGTTATTTTGGCTTGTTTCGTTAATGGCCAGGATAGGGGAGCCGGGGGCAGCCACCTCTCCCTCATGGGCTATTTTACGTGCTACAAAACCATCGGCGGTGGCGTAGATCTTTGCATAACGTGCATCAAACGCTACAGCGTCTTTTTGCTTTTTGGCGATGTCGAGGCCTGTCTTGGTATTTTGAAGCTGTTCTAAAGTGTAGACGCTATCTTTATAGAGGCTGTAGGCACGGGCGTAATCCCTCTCGTATTTCTTTAGGTTCAGGTCCGCCTGGTTTAGGCCGGCACTAATTTCCGTTTCATTTAAGGATGCCAAAAGCTCCCCTTTTTTAAAAAATTGCCCTTCTTCAACATAAATGCGGCTGATGATACCGCCAATTTTAAAAGCGTAATTGGCAGCGTTTTCTGTTGTTACAAGGCCCGGGGCATTAATAGTACCGGTAAGTGACAGCGATTGTACTGTAGCGGTTTTGATGGCGATAACTTCTGAGGTCTCAAAGGGGTTGCCTTCCTTTTTTTCTTTTTTACAGGCGTAAAAAAGCGGCAATGCCAAAAGTAATAGTGCTATTGATTTCTTCATGATTTTTATGTTAGTTTTTAAAAGTAAAAGTTGCATTGGCTCTTTCTAATTCTGCAAAGGCAATCCATGAATTATACAGGGAAACATTAGTACTGAGCTGGGCATTTACCCACTGGTTTTGTGCGTCCAGGAGTTCGATATAGATTGCCTGGCCTTCTTTGTACAATTTGGTAATGTCATCGTTGTATTTTTTTGCCGCTTCTTTTTGGTCCTTCTCGGCATCAAATTGCTTTAAGGCGGCTTTTAAATTATTTTGGGCTACTTCATACTGAAGCAGGAGCTTTTGTTCGGCATTGTCCTTTTGGGAGGCTATCTTTTTGCCATCCTCTTCCACCTGCCTCAACTTGTATTTGTTTTTGTTCCCCGAAAAAATATTCCATTCCAGGCTCAGGCCTGCCAGGTAATACCGTGATTGTTTATTAACCTCAAAGTCAAAATCCTGGAAGCCCATATCGGCAAAGCCGCTTAGCTTTGGGAACCAGTAGGATTGGGTCAGCTTGCTGACGTTCCCGTTGAGTTCCTGTACCAGGTCCAGCTTTTTAAGCTCTTCCCTGTTTTTGGTATTTTCTTCCGGCATTAGTCCCGGAAGCGTTTCATTGTGCGTATCGGCCTCGATCTCAGTATCGAGTTTTCTATTAATAAGGAAGTTAAAATACGCTTTGGCATTATTGCTGGATTGCTTTGCCGTTTCAAGGTTTGCCTCAATACGCAAAACCTCATTATCGCTTCGCAGCACGGCGGTACGGTTTATCTTGTCATTCTTATACAGCGCCTGATTCACTCTCTGGTTTTCTTTAACCAGGGTTAGGGCCTGCTCATAAATTGTTACCCCTTCAAGAGATTGAAGGTATTTGTAGTAGGCTATTTTTATATCCTTGACCAACTCGCGTTGGTAGATTTCCAGTTCGATTTTTTGCAGTGAGGCCTGCTGACTCCGGATCCTTTTATTGTAGATGATTTCAAAGTTCAGCAGCGGCATGGTAGTATGAATCTTTGCATCATAAAAATTATCCGGATTTAAAAGGACGGACTGATTTTGCAGGGTAGGGAACGCGTTGGAGTTCGTAATCTGGTTCAGGCTGCCGTAAACAGGATTCAGTAAGTCACCAATAGGGATATCAATTGTCCGTCCTCCGTCCGCCCTCGTATAATTTGCGTTTAAGGATACCGTAGGGTAGAAGAGCGCACGTGCTTCCTGTAGGGCATACATGCTCTTGTTGATATCAAAGTTTTGTTGTTTGATCACCTCATTATTTTCCAACCCCATTTGGATGTAAGTGTCTAACCTGGTTTGCGCATGGACGGAAACTCCGAGGCCAATGAACCACAGCATTAATGTTTTTTTTATCATTTTATACATTGTTTTAATATTGAACTTTGTTCATTTTTGAAGCGAAAAAAAAACTTTACAGTTTTTCTATGACTTTTAAATATTCCTGGTAACCCTGATAAAGGATTTGATCCGGATTGGTGAACATTACTCCCTTGGTCCTTTGGCGGATTTCAAGTGAGCACATGCCATGTACCAGCCCCCATATCATAAACGATAAAGGTTCCGGAAAATGCCCTTTAAAATGCCCATTGGCAATACATTCTTCAACCGTTTTACGTAAGGCGCCAAAAGTTACGATGCCCTCATTCCATTCTTCCTTTTCCGAACTTTCAATAAATTCCATTGGTGCTTTTACAATAAACATTAGGTCATACATCTCATTGTTTTCCATGGCGAACTTAAGATACATAATGCCCATCTTCTTTAAGCGCTCCATGGGGTCTTTAACAGATAACAATTCTTTAAAGTAGCCGCTAAGTTCTTGGAATCCGATGCTATGCAAATCATGCAGGATGGCATTCTTATCTTTAAAGTATACATATACGGTACCAACGCTATAGTCAATTTCATCAGCTATATTTCTGATGGTGGTCTGCTCAATACCACGCTCCAAAAAGAGTTTTTTGGCTCCTTTTAGAATAAGGCTTTTAAGGGCTTCTTTCTCGCGGGCTTTTCTATCTGCTATGCTCATAAAAAAAAATCTGACACAAAGATATGTATTTATTTTGAACATCGTTCATTTTTATTTTCATATTTCGAGTTTTGGCCGCTCTCTGCTACCAACATTAATCTGGTTGTATGCAAATTATTGTTCGCGGCATTTTCTAAATAGGCGTGTTATTTAGACTTATAATTGAGTATATTTATAGTAAATTATTATTGCTCTTCATCCTGAGATTAGGAGTTTACTTTTTAAATGTAAGGATGATAAGACTTCTACAGCAAAATATCAAAAACCATATTAATCTTTCTGAGCAAGAGCTCAATTCTTTTTGTAATCTGTTTCAACCGGCCACACTTAAAAAGAAGGCATTTTTATTAAAACAGGGAGAGATCTGCAAATTTGAAGGCTTTGTAGTAAAAGGCCTTTTTAAGGTGTACCATATTGATGCAGATGGTTTTGACCAGGTTCTTTACTTTGCAATGGAGAATTGGTGGATTACGGATATTGACAGCTTTACTAATGCGATACCCTCTCAACTTTATATAGAAGCTTTGGAGGATAGCGAAGTGCTGCTGATTTCTAAAGAAAACAAAGAATTTGCTTACGCTGATTTACCACAGATAGAAAAACTGTTCAGGGTGATGACCCAAAAAACGCATGTTGCCCTCCAGCGCCGCATGATTGACAATTTAAGTAAAACAGCCGACCAGCGCTATCTGGAGTTTATAGAGAAGTACCCTTTATTGGCACAAAGGCTCACAAACCAGCAAATTGCCGCCTATCTTGGAGTTACCAATGTTTTCCTTAGCAAAATAAGGAAGAAGATTGCTTTAAAGCGATAACTTAAGTTCATGCTTTTTAAACTAGTTTAAATACTTTTCTTATTGAATGGGTACACCTTTATATAAAATTTAAACATAGAAATGAAAAAAGTTATCTCATCGGTATTTTTAATAACCTTAATTTTATTTAAAATGAAAGCACAGGCACAAGATTTCAAAACTATTGAAGCAGGCGATTTAAAACTTGAAGTTTTTAACGCATCAGAAAATAGTTTCGGTGTAGCATCGGTAATCATATCCGGTAAAACGGATGCCGTACTTATTGACGCACAGTTTACACTCGAAGATGCTGAAAAAGTAGCACAAGAAATTAAAAAATCCGGAAAGAAATTAACCGCAATTTACATTTCCCACACTGACCCTGATTTCTATTTCGGGCTGGAAGTTTTTAAAAAATATTTCCCTGAAGTAACTGCTTATGCATCACCTGCTACAGTCGAATCTATTAAAGCGACAGCTCAAAAAAAGCTGGATGTGTGGGGTGAACGATTGGGAAAGGCCATAACGTCTAATATTGTGTTGCCACAGGTACTAAAAGGCAACAGTATTGACCTTGAGGGCCAAAAACTGAAAATTGTAGGGCTGGAAGAATTTCCGTCTAAAACATTTGTGTGGATACCTTCTATAAAAGCGGTCGTTGGCGGGATCAACGTTTTTGGTACCACTTTTAACCTATGGATGGCCGATGCACAAACACCGGAAGCACGCAAGCAGTGGATAGCGGTACTCGACAAAATTGAGGCGCTGCACCCATCTATCGTAATCCCCGCGCACGCCAATTCAAATTCACCGTTCGATATCTCCGCGGTAAAACATACTAAAAGCTACATACAGTTTTATGAAGAAGCGCTGAAAAGCAATAAAACTTCAGAAGCGCTTATTAAGTCGATCAAGAGTAAATACCCAATACTTACTTTTGATACCGCCTTACAGATTGGCGCTAAGGTAAACACGGGTGAAATGAAATGGTAAAACTTAAAATATTAGGTAGCCTGACGCTGCTATTAGTACTGTCAGGCTGTTCTTTAAACAACAATGCTATGACAAATCTTGAAATAGTAAAGAGTACTTACGAAGGCAAAACTTCGGAAGAAAACGGCATGAACCTGGCAAAATATGTAGCCGAAGACTTATCATGGACGGAAGCCAAAGGTTTTCCGTATGCAGGGACATACATCGGTTTAGATGCCGTTACCAAAAATGTTTTCAGCAGGCTGGGCAGCGAATGGATCGGTTATAAATTTACCCCTGAAGACTATGTTGCCGCAGATGATAAAGTGGTGGCCTACGGAACCTATACCGGTACCAACAAAATTACTGGCAAACCATTTTCAGCCCGGGTAGCGCATATATGGAAATTAAAAGACAGCAAAATTTTAAGTTTTGAACAATTTGTAGACAGCCAGATGGTTAATAATGCCATGCAGTAGCAAAACATTTTATACCTTGCAATGGTTCAAGTTAATCAGTGGATCAATGCACGAATTTTTTTTTCTTATGTAAACCGGCATAGCAAACATCCGCTTACCAAGGGCGAAGAGGCCATGATTACCGCTGCTTTTCAACCTAAAAAACTTAGGAAGAAACAATACTTTTTGCAGGAAGGCGATGTGTGCAGGCACACGGGCTTTGTTGTAAAGGGAGCCTTGCGGCAATTTAGTGTAGATGATAAGGGTACAGAACATATTGTAAACTTATTTATTGAAAATTATTGGGCAACCGATCGGGAAAGCATGATCATACTTTCCCCATCACGCTATAATATAGATGCTTGGGAAGATACCGAGTTACTCCTTATCACGCGGACTGATATGCTGGACCTTATGGAGAAAATACCGGCACTTGTAGAAATGATACGCTTAATGGATGAAAGGAACGCTATAGCGGCCCAGCGGAGGGTAAATTCGACCATTAGCAATACTGCAGAAAAACGCTACGAAGAGTTTGCAACAAACCATCCCCAATTCATCCAGCGGTTTCCACAACACGTCATTGCCTCTTACTTAGGTATCACCAAAGAAACCTTGAGCAGGGTCAGGAAACAGGCAATGAAGTAGCCATTCCACTTAAATTTAAAGTATTAAAAAACCGTTGATAATTGTCAACGTTTTTTTTTATCAAATCTCATCTTCCCAGATCATGGGTATGGTGCAATTTTGTATCGTTAGATCGCTGAAGAGATAACATTAAAATTTAAACTTAAAATGGAAAATATTAATTTAAACACACCGGCTACCCAACTTCTTCGCAACAGTTTAGATACGTTCCTTGCTAAGGATATGAAAGGCTGGTCAGAGCTATGTGCTGAGGATGTTATTGCCGAGTTCCCATTTGCACCCGAAGGCTCTCAATCAAGGTTTGAAGGCCGTGCCGCCTTATACGACTACCTGAAAGACTATCCCGGCTTTATTGATGTAAAAGCAATCCCTACCTTAAAAGTTTATGGTACCGACGACCCCAATGTAGCTATTGCAGAATGGAGCGCCTCAGGTGTAGTGATTGCTAATGGCAAACCTTATGAAATGAGTTATGCTACATTTGTTACTTTTCGTGACGGGTTTATCATCAATTATCGCGAATACTGGAACCCACAGGCTTTTATGAAAGCACTGAGCGGGGGAAATTTTGCTGCGGAATAACCGATAGTCTCCTATACCTTTCAATTTATTTAAGTGTTGCCAATAAATAAGACAATCCCTTTATAGGTGTTTTTTATACCTAGAGGGATATTTTTACCTGCTGAGGAATCTATATTTTTGTATCTGTGATAAATAAATCGACACGGCAAAGTTTGCCCTTGCGCCTAGGATCTTACCCGATTTTAATTTTTTTTACTGACACGTAGATTTTTTGCGTGACAAAAATTGTGTAAAATAGGCTTAAATTTAAAAACATATGAATGTTGAATAAAAAATTAAACCCGATGAAAATTAGCGTGTTAGCTATTTCATCGGGTTTTACATCGTTTAGTTTTTTAAACTCTTGTGACCTCGACTGGATTCAAACCAGTAACCTCTTGAGCCGTAATCAAGTGCGCTATTCAGTTGCGCCACGAGGCCTTTTTGCAGTTTGGTTACTTTATATTTACATACATTTCATAACCTTATTGCGGGTGCAAATATAGATACTTTTGCTTAAATTGCAAGCGCTAATGCATAAAAAATTCAAAAAAAATGACACTTAATCAGTATATACGTGACATTCAGGATTTTCCGAAAC
>Ga0265780_10007777_pt1 | contig 13112 bp, 13 predicted proteins | sample P1T30metagenome_FD_192432 | JGI IMG/M metagenome (GOLD analysis project Ga0265780, IMG submission 192432) | Plant litter microbial communities from East Loma Ridge, Irvine, California - P1 T30 | ecosystem: Environmental > Terrestrial > Plant litter > Unclassified | place: USA: California...
TCATATCAATCTTCTCGCGCGCTGTGCAGACGGTAATAGGGTCTACATGGCTGGCGACGCATGCCATGACAGGCGTTTATTGACGGGAGAGAAATCCATCGGTGAGTGGGAGGACAAATATGGACACATTTGTTGTATACATGCAAATCGCAGAGAGGCGGAGGAAACGATCGAGCGCATCAGGAAGTTGGAGCAAGACGGCATCGAGATCATATTTGCCCACGATGTCGAGTGGGAGAACGATCCAGCAAACAAATCACGCTTCTTTGGCGCAAACTCATAACTGCACTTCGTCAAACAGAGCAGAGCTACAACACATTTGCATCTCAACAAGGATCCAAACCACCGTCCACCACATTCTTACCACAAAGCTTGAACCAGATCTCTCGGATATCTTCAACCGCGAATACACATGCGTGCTTGTTGGACGATGATGTACCCCTCACGCACTAGATCACACGGTCTCCGCACGAAGTTGGGGGAAGTGGGGCTTCCCCAACTCCATCACCCACTGGCCTCACGATCCCGTCAAAGGGCACGGGTGCTTTGCAGCGCATGCGTTCGTCCTATTGAACAGCTCTTTTTGAGTCTATGCCAAATTCAGCCCTCACGCTGTGTTGAACTCAACGACGTCGTCCTGCATACCAGTGATCTCAAGCATTCTCAATCTCAAAGCACAGCCCAACATGTCACTTACCACAGAACAACAAAAGCTCAAGGAAGGGTTCGACACCACGCTTGGACCAGCAGCATTCGACGAATCATGGTCTCGGATGCTCAAGCATGCTCCTGATATGTTTGCCTCGAGTGTGCGACTTGCTGGCGTGCCCAAGAAGAAAAGCCATCTCACACCCAAGGTTCAGAGCTTGGTTTCAATCGCTGTGAGCGCAGCATCCACCCATCTCTATATCCCTTCAATCCATCGGCACACCAAAGCTGCACTGCAGAATGGGGCGACGAAGGCAGAGATAGTTGAAGTGTTGTCCTTGACTTCTACACTGGGCATACATGCATGCACTGTTGGTGTACCGATATTGTTCGAAGTACTCAAGGAACAAGGGAAGGCAATGCCAAAGGGCATGGAAGGTATGAGTAATGATCAATGGGCCATGAAAGAAGACTTTGAGAAGAAGCGGGGTTACTGGAATACGCTATGGGAGGAGTTCTTACGCCTGAGTCCCGAGTTCTTCGACGCATACACAGAATTTAGTTCCGTGCCTTGGTTGAACGAGGGCGGCAAAGGGGTGCTAGAGCCCAAGGTAAATCCGGACACTCTGATTAATGCAACGAATTTGGCTAATTAACTTTAGGTGAAGGAACTCATATACTGCGCCTTCGACACTGCAGCAACACACATGTACCAACCAGGTCTCAAGCTTCACATGCGCAATGTTCTGAATTACGGCGGTACAGCAGAAGAAATAATGGAAGTCATGGAGCTGGCCACATTGCTCAGTATAAGCACTATGGACGCTGGGCTCGAAGTACTTGAGAAGGAACTGGCACAGCAATGAAAATACTCTTTCTCCATTCTGCTAAGCTACTTCCTCTCACTCTCATTCAACCACTTGTACACAACCCTAGCGTCTTTTCCTTTATACCGCTCATCACTCATCGCTTCGTCAAACGCCCCAAGCGTCGGCTTGTCCAATATCGTCCTCGCACCCACCATCTCCGCAAGCTCACTACCCATACCGAGCACCTTCCGACACAGCTCAATTCTGAACCCACCTTCATAGTCTCTTGAGCTCGGTACATTCGCCTGTACGCCCGGCACCGGATTCGACTTGGACGTAACCCAACACTGACCACCAGAGACATTAATCACATCGGTGAGCAACGCGACGTCCAGCCCCATCTTCGTCCCGATATTCAGTGCCTCCGACGCAGCGAGGGATGTAATCGCGCTGAGGTAGTTGTTTATGACCTTGAACGCCGTCCCCGCACCGATATCGCCGCACAGGAATATCGCATCTTCCTTACCCATGTGCGACAGATATCCCTTGACCCGTGGGAATACGGCCTTGTCATTCACACCCGCCATGAATGCCAACGTGCCGTCTTGTGCGCCCATCGGCCCGCCTGAAACAGGTGCATCAACGAAAGTCAGATTCTCGGACGCTTTGGAAGAACACGTGGCTTTTGCGACTTCGAGAATGGTGGAGGTTTCAATGGTGCCGCATTCCATGATCAGTTTGTCGCTTTTGGTTGCGCTGTTGGCTTCGGCGCCTGCAAATATGCCTGTTGAAGGGTCGAGGTAGACTTTCTTGACGGCGTTGGAGTCCGGGAGCATTGTGATTACGGTGTCGGCGAGTTGAATGGCTTGGTAACCGCCGTCGACTGTTGCAACTGGGCCGTGACCTTTTGCGTCGTTTTGAAAGCGGGCAAGGGCATCTAATGAAACGTCGCAGACGAGGAGTGTATGCGAGTCGTCGAGACCTTTGCGGAGATTTAGGGCCATGGGGTAGCCCATCACACCTAAGCCTAGGAACTGTTAGACATGGTTCCGACCAAGTTGGTGCTAGTGTAGATACCGATGAAGGCTACAGTGTTCTCTGGTGCAGACATTCTGTAGTCTTGTCGCAGTGTACTTCTGTCTGATGTCGTCACATAGCACTTCAGTAACCACGATCTCTTGGTGAGCTTCTCGGCTTGTAGTAACAACAATTCGAGATGAGAATATCTTGTTCAAACTTCTTACTTTCTCACTACACTGAACGGCGCTACTTCAATGCCGCCCTACAAGCTTCCACATAACATGATGGTCAAAGCCGCATGTTTACCCCAGTCCAACCCCGCGTTGGGGTAAGTTGCGGGAGTGCCATGCTCTCCACCTCCGCACAACATCCGATGATCCTCACCCTTATCCCCGGATAAACTCACGCCTTAAGCCACTGACGTTCTTGCGCAGCTCTAGTCGTGAGTCCGTTCGCTGTGAAGTGCTCGACTCGCATGCAAGACTCGGCACCATGACTTCTCCAAAAGCCATCGCGGATGTGCTTGCCGAAGTAATGGCCTTGTACCCCCAAAAGGTAACCTTTGATAGGCAATATAGCAATGAATTGATCTCATCTGTGTAACAACAGTTCATCCAGGACACCACTGCCACCATGTCCGACACAACAGATTCCAAAACCGCATTTCCACCATCCAACATTGACGAAAAAGCCGCGCACATCCAGCGCGAGGTGCTCACGCAAGATGAACCGCCAAACACCATAGCAGCGAAGCAAAAAGAAGATGCACTACGCCGCAAACTCGACCGCTACGTCGCGCCCGTCATGATGATGTTGATGCTCATCAGCCATCTCGATCGTGGAAACATTGGCTTTGCAGCCACGCAGGGCATGACGACGGACATCAAGCTCCAGGGCAGTCAACTAAACGTGCGCCAGCCTCTCTGTTTGATCTCCTCGATCTCGCGTGCTGATAGATTCAGACTGCAGTATCAGTATTCTACATCTTCTACATCCTCGCGGAATTCCCCACCTCGCTGCTCGTCAAGCGTCTGCAGTTCAACCGCGTCATACCCATTGTTACATTCTGCTGGGGCGTGGTTTGCTTGTGCACCGGTTTTGTGCGGAATTTTGCGGGGCTGGTGACGACGCGGATTTTCTTGGGCTTCTTCGAGGGCTGCTTGTTTCCGTCCATGACGCTGTTTCTGTGCAATTGGTACACGAGGGAAGAGCTGGGGATTCGGGTGGCGTATCTATTCATTGCGAGTGCATTGAGCGGCGCGTTTGGCGACTTGATTGGGTTTGGGATTTTGTACATGGATGGAGTGGCTGGGTGGGCGGGGTGGAGGTGGTGAGTTTGAGATATCGAGCTGTGATGGTCGGATGCTAATTAGATGGACTAGGCTGTATGTTTTGGAAGGTATCATCACCATCGTATGGGCATTTTGCTGCGTGTGGCTTGTGCCCAAGAATTTCGAGACGGCGTACTTTTTGAGCGAAGAAGAGAAGCAAATCATGCGACAGCGCGCTGCTCGTACACAGGCTTATTCTGACTCCGAGGGGTCGGGACATTATGGTAAGTCTGATATCCGGGAAGCAGCCAAGGATATCAAGAGCTGGATCCATGGCTGCATACAGATCGCTGTTGTAACCATTCTATATGGATTTGGCACGTTTCTGCCAATCATCATCAGGAACGGGTTTCACTATTTGGTCAAAGAAGTACTACCATGCACGTCTCAACACGACTCAATATATACTGACTTGAATAGGCGCAATACCTAGTCATCCCCGTGAACATCTGGGGCGCCATCGTATACGCAATTGGCGCATATCTCAGCGACCGGTACCAGACTCGCTTCGTCCCACTCATTCTGATGGCACCGATTGGTATAGCAGGCTACGCCATCCTCCTCGCCCCCGTCAGTCCTGGAGTCCAGTATTTCGCCACCTACCTCATTTCGACCGCATGTTTCCTGTGCACTGGTGGAAATATAACCTGGCTCTCTGCCAACTGCGCGCCTGATGGAAAGCGCGCTGCTTCGCTTGGAATACTGCTCACACTGACGAATATTGGTGGGGTTGTGTCTGGTCAGATTTATCAAAGCAATGCAGCACCTAAGTATACCCTAGGGCATGCGTGGAGTCTCGGGTGTTTGGGATTTGCGTGGTGTGGGTGGTGGGTTGTTCGTGTAATGTATAGGAGAAGAGAAGTGGGGAAATACAGGAAGATCATAGTTGAATATGTGCGGCCGGAAGGAACGATGTACACGGATCGAGAGCCCGATTTCCGATATCAGATATGATTGTCGGTTTTTACAACTACTTATGTCTCGTGGCTATTAGTGTAGTGAGTAGTGTCAGTGTTGGGCAAGAGTTCCAGCATCTTCCATCTTCTGAGGCCATCGGACGTTGCTGAAGAAGTCCTTCGCCTTCTCCCAGCTCTTCATGGTGCCATTGAACAATGTACAGGCATCCTCAGGATCCATCCACATCTCACATGATAGCTCATGAGACGAACCTTCCATCTCAACATCCTCGTCTGCTTCTTGGAGTAGGGCTTGGACCAGTGGCTGTGAAAAAACCTCTGGAGAGAGACCAGATGGCGCCTCTGAAAGGCCCATTGAGCCGATTGATGACTACGCGTGGATGGTGTTAGCGAACTATTATATGACGACGAGGAAGGGGATTAGAGACCCGAGAGGTCCTCAGCACAGTTTGAGGTTGAGAAGGAGGACCTTAAACTACACAGGGTCCTCCAGGAAGGTGTATCACATACCATGAATGATCCCGACGCCAACGCATCCTCGGCCTGACTCTGCATCTCCAGATCATCAATCTTCTTGCCCGTAGTCTCGACCGAGATGATGTGGTTGATGGCCCATGCCGGGCCATACGTCTGGACGAACTTCGGAGGCTGATACTTCAGTGCCTCCCAGAACGGGATTTTATCCGAAAGCATGTGTTTCGGCACATACTGCTCCAGCCTCTTGACGACCTTTTCCATGCGAACGAGCTGGCCACGGCTGAAGTACATGAGATCGAAGGGTCCAGAAACCCACAGGTGTAGGAATTCAGCTTGCTTATCGAACTCATCTTGACGGGTGACAGACCAAAGCCAAGCGTCGATGAGTGCGGTGCTGAATTCCTCAGCCTCCTTGGAGATATAGCAAAGTGGCTGGGTCGATGCGCCGATGATGCAGGCCATAAGGATGTTGTAGCGGACCTGCTTATGCTTTCGCGAGAAACAATGCTTCTCGTCCATCTGCCAGTACCAGATGGCGAGCGCGATGTTCATCTTGTCTTCGAGCTTGCGGGCGCCGAACTTGAGCGCAACGAAATGGTGATAGTTCGCAAAGACGAACTCAAGCTGCAGGTTTGGCGGGATGCTAGGCATATGCGCCGCCGCTCCATTGCCCGCATAGATTTCGGAGATGGTGGGCTTGCGGTTGTTGGTGAAGACGCGGTCGGGGATGTGCGCGAGCTTGTACTCGAGCATTGCCACCGCCTTTCCGTGCATATCTATGAGAGAGGACATCTTGAATGCGGGGGCGAGTTGGAGGGCGCACCCCCGTCCGGCAGCAATATTGACTTGTGTTGTGCTGCTAACTGGCCCAGTAGCGATACCATGCATCCTACCTAGGCGGGTACATGTTGACACCCAAGGTTAGACCGATCTGCAATGACCGCGGTGGGTAGCTACAAAGGTAGCAATAACACAAAATCGACGGCTTTGTTCCACGTGTCTACCGACGCAATCTTGTGAAACATTGTGAGAATTTTGCAAGTTACATATTAACGATCGAGACAGTGAGACTTCACTATCCAAAGTATCCACTCCCTTCCCCTTACAGCAGCTGGCCGGAGTGTAAACAGCCGTCGCATGTGTTGTAGCGCCGCAATCACGCCAATCCCTTCTCCCATGCCCTAGCCATACCCTCGACTTCAATTACCAATGGGTCTTCCGACCACGTCGTCCGTCCTCCATCCCGCGGATTCTCCCACGCATGATTGACCCAGTCCGTTCTACGGCCATGACTATGATTGCGGGTCCACCCATTCTGCGCAGGGTCTTGAACCCAATAGACAACGCCTCTAGACTCCCCGCAATCCCCATCGACGTGGTCAAAGATTCCGTTTATACAAACCGTGCTGATAAAGGCCTCAAGTCTTCTGATTAAGAAGGTCGCAGATTTGTAGTACGAGGGAGGTAGGGCGCGGCTTTCCTCTTCAGAAAACCAACCCAGTATCACACCTCGGCGATCGAAGACTTTCAAGTACGGGGCATAATCCGTCAGCTGCCAAAGCCCCATCTCTTCGCTGGTGAACACAATGGGGTAATCGAGGTCCCAGTGTCGCTCGTGGAGAAGGTCGCAGCCTGTTGCGGCCTTGATGTTTAGTAGCTGCTGAACCTCGCCAAACGCTATTGTAAACAGTGCTTTCCAGTCTAGTGAGATTTCGCTTGTGGCTCCGTGCATGACGACACTTGGAATCGCTGCGTTCGTGAAGTATTTGTTATTGGCATCTGGTCCGATACATGTAACCACATATGACTGGTCCATGTATGCAGATGTTGTCCATCTGTTTATATGCGCAGTGATAAGGTCTTTCAGCTCACGAGAATCCGCTGACTGCTCGTCCTCAAGAGATACGATCGTCTCGGACTGCTCACCCTCAAGAGATAAGCTTGTCTCGGGACCCCAGGAATGTACAGTGAAGTAAGCAGTAAGACCATCATCAGACAGACGGGACAGACGGCAGTTGTAGCAATCTAGGTAGCTGTTCCATTTTGGATTCCGTGGCCACATGACGGTGGTTTCTCGCAACCAGGTCTTTTCAAAAACATATTCCACCTCTTTGCGGAAGGATTGGGACACATGACGGCAGGTCGTCCAAAGAAAGGGTGGGTCATTAACTTGACGGAGGATCATATTTATGATTTCCTGCGGAAGACGCGGTTCTTTTTTGTTCCTAGAGATCTCCCCCTCGGTCTGATCATCCAACGCATGTCGAATTAGCTGTGGCTGCTCGGAGCCCAGAGCTGTCATTGGAGTTTGGGGGCATTGCTGGATCCCAGCCGGTGATGGAGTTGTGTTGAACATTGCCGAGGACTGGGTGGAGAGAGCGTGCAGTTGATGGTTGTTCAACTGTTGGTTGTTGTTTCGATAAGAGGTAGGTCGGAGAAATACTCGAGGCGGTGAGAGGATTATATACTCGGAATGCCCGAGTCCTGCACAGTGATCATGTCGTCGCGATTCACCTCTCGAAGCTGATTGCCTCAATTGTAGGATTCTTTTGTGAAAGCACAATGTTGTTCCAATGATTGGTTTTAGCCCATTCGTAACTTATCTTACCGGGCTTGCGGTCCGGTCTGTAGAGCTGCTGGTCCTACCTGCGCCCACACCAGAGGCTAGCAGCTCGAGTCGTGACGCTTGCACTCTGTGTTTCTTCATAACCTCCACCCACTCTTCCTCGACGACTTGCTGTCGGGTGTCTTGGTCATCACTGATGTCGAGCTCAGTTTTCAGGTCCTCTTCGAGAAGTGCAATCATCATGCTGAAATCACCGCCGAGTCTTCCGAGGGAGCCAGCACAGTAAAGTACTTGGGTAAGGAGCGAGTCTCGTGCGGAGTGGTCCTGCACATTAGGCAGATAGTCTCGCAGCGTCTCCAACAGTATCTCGACGAGATGCAGAGGGAAAGTGGCCAGCGCTGATGGTATCGGCTGTAATGTGTTGATTTGAGTGGCTGGGTTGACGGACGGGGCGCTCTCTTCAGATCCTGGGGCGGGCAGGGCTGATGGAAAGATAGTCTTGTACATGGAAATGATAGCGAAGCTCTGCTCTCGGAAGATTTCGAGGTACTTTTTCAGATACTTTTCCGTCTGTTGGCCCACTGCCCATCCTGCGTCTCCTTTGGTTGTGCCTTTAATTCGTCGCTCTGACTCTTGGTCTGCGAGGTCACGTAACGGATCCAGGGCGGTCAGCATCGAGTCCAAACATGCTAGACGGCATACTAGGAACAGCGCGCCAAGACTGCCCTCTCCACTGCCGATGCTGGTCTGCTTCGTGGAGCAGGACTCGTCTAGCTCAGGAGCTACTCGTCGTAGCCAGCCAATGGTACGCATCGCACCTGGCAGTTTGATGCCTTGGGACTGTAACGAATTTACAAGGTTCGACGTCATGGTCTTCATCTCTTGCTCGGCCTGGCATGTCAGGGAGGATATGAGCTGCGAGTCAGGGTAGAGCGTGTGCAGGCGCTTGATGTGGGCATGGAGGTCCAGAGCGGAGGCATAGTTGGCGTTGGAGGTGGCGGTCGAAGTGGTGGCTTGTGATGCAGCTGTGGAGGAGGAGATGGCCGTGGACAGGAGGGTGGGGAGATGGAGCACATGCGTGACGCGGTCTACGTTCCTGGCGAGTAGCATGGCCTTTCTCCGCCGGTCGAGTATGGCATTCTCCGAGCTCTTGCTGTATTTCTCCGAGAAGGTCTGTGCAGCTGTTTCCAGCTTGGGCAGCTCCGCCTGTATCGCGCCTGCATGTTTGCCGAGTCGGGGCAACGTGTCGCGCAGGTGCAGCAGGTGGTCGGTCGAGGTTATGATTGGCTTGTGAGAGCGTTTGGAGAGCGATTGGAGCGAGCGGAGGACCGACTGCGAGCTCTGTGACAGCGAATGCTGCTCTGAGGAAGTGAGGGCGTCGAGTGGCAGCGTGGTGAGGCGTGCGAGATATGTCTTGGTGACAGCGTCGTTGGGCGATGGCCGCAATCGGGCGTCTTGCGCGTCAAAGTAGGGGATGAGCAGCTCGTACAGCGCATCTGCCATGGTGAAGACTGGCCTGAAGCTCCAAGAGGTGTCACCCACACGTCGCCATTCACTCTAGCGGGGGCTTGCGGACTTCGCGCCGAGGTGCTGGACAGGGATGGCAGCTGTGCCTGTCTCTTGGCGGCGCTACGCTCAAAGCGAGACGAACCGCGAGCTTGCCTTCACATGCCCGGGCACGTCTTTGTGGCTCGCAGCGATGAGCAATGGACCGACGCACCGACAGTAATCATACCGCGACATCACCGAGTTTGCCCCAGTCGCAGGCGCAGCCCTCCAACAACCTCGTGCCTTTGTTCAGCGCCGACAGCCTTCTCGCCACGCGTCTCAATAGTGAAGACCGGCGCCAAGAGAATAGAACCGGAAGCGGCGACGCGCCCACACCACCCGCACCGCCAATGCAACGCCCTGTCGTCTTCTGCGTCGAGGATACCGTCGGCCTGAAGGACGACAAGTACAGCGTCGGAGTCGTGGAAAGGTCCTTTGGCCATGTCGACAGCCACCAGCCACGGCCGCAGCGCGACTACAGCGAAGACATTGAGCGCCATGCCGACATCTCGCGAGAAGAATTTGCCAAGTTCATGAAGGAGGGCATACCCGCACGGGGCACGGTGCTGGTTTCATGGCAGACACAGCTGCGGACGGAACTCGTACCCGAGGCGAAGCTGCAGCTGCTCGACCGCCTGCTGTTTGTCGGCGACGTGGTGAAGAGGAACGCCGAAGAACACATGAGCGGGACCGTCGTCGGCACCAGCGCCGTCTGCACTCTCTTCCCTGCCAACCAGTACAACGGCGGCCAGATCACGCAAGCCATCAGCGACGACCTCTCGATACGAAACATACCCGCCGACGAGCTCCTCAACGTGCACGAGTTCAACGAGCGCGCCTTAGTCGTGTACGGCGACTGGGTGGGGCGCATCGAAAATGTCTACGACGAGGTGACGGTCAAGCTGTCCAACAACTCAGTCGTTGTGGTCGAAACCCCCAGCGAGTTAGAACACGTCGAGGTCAGCATAGAGCGACTCAGTGTCGGGGACACGGTCAAGACAAAGAAGGGCAACCTGCGAAGAGGCCACTGGAGGTATGGCGCCTTCGACCCACACGTGCGTCCCGAGGGCACCATAGTCGAGACGCGCACCATGGAGATTGACGTGCAGTGGCTAGCAAGGAGCATCAGCGCAAGCAACACCAGTCTGTCTGCCGACGAGCCACCAGCCACACTCGGCCCCGACGAATTCGAGAGTTCTACCTTTTTCCCATACGACGCCTCTGGAAGCGCTGCAAGCACACTCCCCTTGTCTGCAAACGGCACAGACCGCATGTATCATGTCACCGATGTGGCAGTGGGAGACCGAGTGCGTTTCAAGGACATCGCGGGCGCTGCTGTCAAGTACGACGGCACCCACACCCTACCAAACGGCTACCCCCAAGGCAAGGTGACACGCATTGCACGCACAGAATCGTTGGGCTATGATTTGAATGTTTTCCTTGTTATGCAAACACACACCCAGGCCACTGTCCAGTGGCAGGATCTGACCACTACCAAACACCTCAGTATAGACCTCTTACCTGATCCGAATGTTGAAGACGACGATGAGGTCTGGCCTGGTGAGGTCGTCTTCTCCAAGGAGGGTCGCGAAGGCGACAGCTCAGAAGAGACATGGACCAAGAAGCCTGCCAAGGTCGGTGTGGTTCAGGCTGTCAAGTCGCGCGACCGCATAGCCCAAGTCCGGTGGTTCGCAAAGCCTTCTATTGAGTTCTTTGGCCCTGATCTCCTCAGACCTTCTTCCACAGGAGAGCTGAGTGAGCAGATTGAGCATGTCAGCTTGTACGATATCTACTCTTTCCCCGCCCTGACACGGCGGCGCAACGACTTTGTTTTGCTCCATCCCGATTCCATCCAAGGCATGCAAGGTCCCCTGAACATCACTGGACCTGACTGGTTCGGCGAAGTCGTCGACCTAGGTCTAGATGGCAAGCTCACTGTCCGCCTGGGGGCAGCAAAGCCTGTCGTCGATGTTAGAGTATCTTACGAAGGCGTCACTTTCGCTTACAGCAGTGATATGGAGGACGAGTTATTGAACAATATGGGTGGAGTGGATGGAGACTCTCTTGATGATTCGGACGACGATGACATATCCGACTTCGATTCTGCATCATTCAACGAGATGTGGATTGAGTACGAGGGAATGGATGGCGAGGTACCAGTCGGTGACGACGAAGAGTGGTCGACGGAAGAAGAAGAGGAGGATGATGACGATGACGACGACATTTCAATGCCAGATCTGGTAGAACAAGACGAGGTAAACACATCAAAGACGACACCGGAAACCAAGTCACCTGTTGGCAAAGAAGACGGTGATGATATATCACCACCAGACACAGATGCACCCTCACCAATTGCAGAGGACAAGAAAGAGCTAGATCCGGACACTCCTGCATCCTTCCTCATCCTCGACACCCTACCGCCATCGAACCATCACTACCTCCAATATTCTTCTGCATCGTCAACGGCCTTCATGCGGAGGATTGGCAAAGAACACAAAATCCTCAGCACCTCCTTACCACCCAACATCTTCGTCCGCACATGGGAATCTCGCCTCGACCTCCTCCGCGTCATGATGATTGGCCCCAACGAGACGCCATACGAATACGCTCCCTTCGTCATCGACTTCCACCTCCCCTCCACATACCCACAAACGCCCCCCGACGCCTTCTTCCACAGCTGGACCAATGGCAACGGCCCCGTCAATCCCAACCTCTACGAAGACGGCAAAATTTGTCTCAGTCTACTGGGTACTTGGCACACGGACGAGCGCAACGAGAGCTGGAGCGCTTCCAAGAGTACGCTCCTCCAGGTCCTCGTGTCTATCATGGGCCTGGTACTTGTTAAGGAGCCGTACTACAACGAAGCAGGATACGAGGTCCATCGCTCTGCGCCTGAGACAAAACTTAGCAGCGCGTTGTATACTGAGCGAGCATACTTCCGCGCTCGCGCTTTCATCACGCATGCACTTAGCAACGACGTCGAGCCGTTTAAACAGGAGTTAGACTATCTGTATCGCAGCCAGGCGGAAAACGCACCGAGGTTTCTCGACAAGGCGATTGAGGCCGCCAAAGAAGTTGTTGAGCGCAGCGCAGATTCAAATGACGAGGGAGAGAGAGATGGCATGAGGACAATGAGTCTCGGCGCTGTTGTCATGCTCAAGAGACAGATTGAGAAGTTGGAGGGTTTGAAGGAGACGTAAGCGCATCAACGTAGTAGGATAGGTTCGGAATGAAATACCAATACTCGTCAAGTTTACCGTGCATTTATTGTGTAGATTTCTTTAATATCGTCGTGGGTGAGGATTCCAAGTGCGTGCAGAAAATCATGCATGCTCGTGGAGTACTCCCTGTGCTAAACCGCGCCTAACGGCTCCGCGTACGATGCTTTGGAGATGCACACGCTACGGTAGTGTTCGGGTGTCGTTGCTGGGTTTGCGTGGTGAAAGAGTCAGGGAGGATCTTTGGTGAACTTCTGCGCGTGCCACGCGGACAGACAGACGTCGAGTATGTGGTTTTAGGGTACTTAGACATGCCTGAGGCAGTGTGAAATGATTGCACGCTGCACGAAATGTTGTCGCGTGGGTTTGAACAACGATACAGAAGGGTACATAATAGCGCACAGATTGGATTATTATACTCAGTTCTGGTTTGATACACACAGATCGGATTATTTCACCCGTCTATAGCCAAATCTATAGCGTCGATCCATCTGCAAAACTAATACACTCAACCCCAGTCCTCCCACCTCGCGAAAACCGTCTACTCCGCAATTACCACCTCCGGACCCCTCCCGTCC
>Ga0265780_10007778_pt1 | contig 13111 bp, 9 predicted proteins | sample P1T30metagenome_FD_192432 | JGI IMG/M metagenome (GOLD analysis project Ga0265780, IMG submission 192432) | Plant litter microbial communities from East Loma Ridge, Irvine, California - P1 T30 | ecosystem: Environmental > Terrestrial > Plant litter > Unclassified | place: USA: California...
ACAAGGAGCAAAGCACAGCAAGGCCGGGGCCTTGCGCGCATTTGCGACGCAGTATCAGGGCGACGCTCGCCGCATTTATTCAACGAATCTCTGATTCAGGACACTAGGTCACCGCGGCATCGAGCAGCGTGATCGTCTGCGCCTGCGTATCGATGCGCGCCTGGATCCCCATCGGCAGCGTGAACTGGTTGCGGATATGGCCGATCGAGTAGCCCGAGACGGCCGGGATGGTCAGCGGATGCAGATGCAGTCCCAGCGTCCGCTCCAGGGTCAGCGACACCTCTTCGTGCTCCGGCCCGCAGTTCTCGCAGATGCCGACCACCAGCGCCGCCGCATTGCGCAAGCCGCCCGCCAGGTCGAGCTGGGTCATCCAGCGGTCGATCCGGTACGGCGCCTCGTTCACTTCTTCCAGGAACAGGATGCTGCCCGCGATATCGGCCGCATACACCGTGCCGGCCAGCGCCGCCACCATCGACAGGTTGCCGCCCATGAGCGCACCGGTCGCCACGCCGTGGGTAAAGGTGTGGACGCCGAAATGCGGCTCGCTCGCTGCACGCGCTGCATTCTCGGGCGACATCGGGATCGTATGGCTCGCACGCGGTTCGCTCAAGACCGCCATCAGGTGCTCGCTCGAATACGGCGTCATCGTCGACGAGGCCACCGGGCCGTGGAAGGTCACCAGGCCAGTCTGTTTGTAGATCGCGAGATGCAGCGCAGTGATGTCCGAGTACCCGATCAACACCTTGGGGTTACGGCGAATCAGGCCATAGTCCAAGCTGGACAACAGCGAGATGCAGCCCGAGCCGCCGCGGATCGGCCAGATCGCCTTGACCTCGGGGTCAAGGAACATCGCATGCAGGTCGGCCACGCGCTGCTCTACCGAACCTGCATAGTTACCGAAAACCTCACGCAGATAAGTCCCGGTCTTGACGCGGAAACCCAGTGCTTCGATATTGCGCACCGCTTTTTCGACGGCGCCGTCATTGGTATGGCCGCCGGGCGCGATCAAGCCGATGAGATCGCCCTGTTTCAGGCGGCGTGGTTTGATGAGTTTCATCGTGGGACGTGGGATACGCGGACGCGCTGCGGCAAACGTCGGCAGGGACAAAGCGGCGGCGATGGCGCCGAGATGGCGACGACTGATCTTCATGCGCGAGGCAGGACTCCAAATGAACAATGGCCCGCGCCGGAAGGCAAGCAACCTCCGCGGCGCGGGCCATCAGTGTAGAGCATTCAGAAGAACTTGTAGTTCGCCAGCAGGGTGAACGAGCGGCCACGCGGATCGGCGACCCGTGGCTCCCAGCTGCTGCCGGCGCCCGTGTTGCTGTCGTAGGTGATCGCGAACGGCGGATCCTCGTCGAGCAGGTTCTTGATGCCGGCGGTGAGCGTCAGGTTCTGGAAGCCGGTGTAGTTCACCGACAGGTTGAAGATCGAGTAATCGTCGACCTTGCGCTGGTATTCCGACGGCGTCACGCGGCCGCTGGCCACGCCCGGCAGCACCTGGTCGTCATAGCCCGAACGGTAGATGTTCTGCAGCATGCCGCTCCAGTTGCCGTACTTGTAGGTGGCGTAGGCGCTGTGCTTCCATTTCAGGCCCAGGTCGCCCGTGAACAGGAAGCGGCCGATCTCGCTCTCGCCGAATTCGGCGTTCTTGGTGGCGCGCGACTTCTTCTCGAGCAGGCGGGTGCCGTCGATGCCCAGCCCCCACACCGAACCGGTGCTGAACTTGCCGTTCAGGCGGGCGCCCACTTCGACGCCGCGCGTGATGCGCTCGCCGGCGTTGAGCCAGCGCTGGTCGATGATGGCCAGGTTGCCGGCCGCATCGCGGATGAACTGCTCCTGGAACAGGTTGTAGTTCGCCACCATGGTCGCCACGTTGAACGAATCGATCGTGTCGTACTTGCGGATCTCCCACAGGTCGGCGTTGGCCGAGAAGTAGTTGGTCGGCTCGAACACCACGCCCAGGCTGGCCTGCTTGGCGGTCTCCGGTCCCAGCGTGTCCTTGCCGCCGGTGACGGTGACCGGGTTGACGGCCTGGCAACCGGCCACGGTGGTGTCCACCCGGCCGCTCGGGCAGGTGGCCGGGTCGGCCAGGTCCTTGCCGGCATACGGCGACTCGGTCAGGCCGTTGAACAGCTGGTTGAACGACGGCGCGCGGAAGCCTTCGTTGTACGAGCCGCGGAACATCAGTTGCGGGATCGGCTGGTAGCGGAACGACACCTTCGGATTGGTGGTCGCGCCAAAGCCGGTGTAGTCGTCGCGGCGGATGGCGAAGGTCAGTTCCAGCGCCTGGGTCACCGGCACCAGCACCTCGGCGTAGACGGCCTTGATGTCGCGGCTGACGTTGTCGAGCGCGTTGACGTCGTCGAACGGCGCATTCAGGATCGCCGGCCGCGCATTGGCGGCGCGGCGGTCGCCGTTGAACTTGTACTCCTCGCGGCGCAGGTCGGTGCCCACGGCGGCCAGCACCGGGCCGGCCGGCAGGGTGAACAGCTCGCCCGAGATGGCGGCGTCGAACTGGGTCAGCGTCGTCTTCCCGCCGTACATGACGACACCGGCGGCCGAGGTGGCGCGGATCGCGTCGATCGCTTCCTGGCTCTGGGTCTGGCCCGGCAACAGGAACGGATTCACGATCCCCGAGCCCAGCACGTCGGACAGGGCCCTGGTGTAGTTGAAGCCGGAGCCCAGCGTCGACTCGGATTCGCTGTAGGCGCGCGACAGGCCGACGCGGTAGTCGTAGCGCTTGCCGAACAGGTTCAGGGGACCGTCGGCGCCCAGCAGCAGGCGGCCGGCCTTGGTTTCGGTCTCGATCTCGCGGTTGCCGCATTCCATGCAGCGCCAGCGGTAGGCGATCGGCAGGCCGTAGTTGGCCGAGATGCTCGGGAACACCTGCACCAGCGCGTTGTAGACATCGTTGTAGGCGGCGCCGGTGCTTGGATAGAACGACGATGGCCCGAACGTCGACGCCGATGGCGAGACCTGGTTCGGCGAGAAGCGCTTGGCCACTTCGACGCGCGACGCGACGCCTTCGGCGAACAGCTCGTGCTCGCCGATGCGGAAGGTGGCGCGCCCCAGGGCATTGGTGTTCTTGACCGGCTGCTGCAGCACGGCCGCGCGGCCCGTGTCCCAGGCGCAGCCATAGGCGGCGCCCGGCGAATCCCACAGTTTCTCGTCATACGCGCCCATGCCGTCGATGCTGCCGCAACCGGCGCCGCCCGGCAGGTCGAGCAGGCTGATGCCGTTGTAGGCGACGCTGCCGCCCGGCAAGGTCGGTCCGGTGCCGGTGCGCGACAGCAGCGAAGGGCCCAGGGTGGTGGCGAAGATGTTGCCGCTCGGGGTGCCGCGGGTATCGACCGACACGCCGCGGTTCGGCTGGAAGGTGTTGACGAAATCGCGCTGGTCGCCGCGCAGCGCCTTGTTCTCGCTGTGGGAGGCCGTCACCAGCACATTCCAGCCCTGGGTGTCGAGGTCGCCCCAGCCGCCGGTCAGCGATGCACGGCCGATCTCGCCGCCGCTTTCTTCGGCCACGTCGGCGAAGCCCTGGACTTCCAGGCCCTTGTAGTTCTTGCGCAGGATGAAGTTGATCACGCCGCCGATGGCGTCGGTGCCATAGACGGCGGAAGCGCCGTCCTTCAGCACTTCGACACGCTCGACCGCCGCCATAGGGATCGAATTCAGGTCGACCGCCGAGCCCTTCATGCCGTGGGTCGCGACGCGGCGGCCATTGAGCAGCACCAGCGTCGAATCGGAACCCTGGCCGCGCAGGTTGGCGCTCGAGGCGCCGTTGTTGCCGCGCTGGGCGCCGGACGTCACGTCGGCGTTCGAGGCCAGGTTGTCGGAGCCATTGCCATTGACGTTCAAGGTGGCGATCAATTGCTCGGCCGTCACGATGCCCTGGTCTTCGAGCTGTTTGCGCGAAATGATTTCAACCGGCAGCGCGCCCTCCTTGGCGATGCGCTTGATGCTCGAACCGGTGATCTCCACCCGCTGCATGGCGCCGTCCGCTTGCGCCTGCGCCACGATCGGGGCGACAGCGCCCATCAAGGCAATCAAGTGTGCCAGTGTCTTTAATTTCACGGTGTTTCTCCTAACGTTACCCTTGGCGGTCTTGGGCCAGATTGGTGCACCGCGCGGTACCCTGCCTGGCCTGCTTGTTCGTCGTGCCCGAATCGCTCCTGGCATGGCCTTATGTTGTCAATCCAGAGTACGCCCACAAATTTCGCAGATGCCAATGAATTATCCGGCGGGCAGTATAACCAGCAGGAATATTTAATTTAGGAAAAACTCACGAAATCTAGCGCACGCCCTTGCCGTGGCGTGCTCTTTGCGCAACATCAATATCGAGGTAACGCCAGGTCGTGAATTCGACCGGGTGCCGTTTGTAGTTTTTCAACCACGGATGACGCAGGTCGCCCGACAGCACGTGGGTCAATGGCACCCATGGGTTGTATGCATGGAGCAGTTGATTGAGCTCGAAATAGAGCTGGTTGCGCTCTGCACCATCGCGCAGCAGGCGCGCTCTTTCGTAGCGCACGTTGTACTCGGGCAGGTTGAAACGGGCGTAATTGGCCCGGCCGGCGTTCGGGCCGTACAGCAGCTGGTAGAAGTTGTCGCCGTCGGGGAAGTCGGCAATCCAGTTACTCTCGAACATCTGCACCGTGCCCAGGCGCGAGGCCTTGATGATCTCGGTCTTCTTGTCCGACTTGAACACGACACGCAGGCCGATCGCGTTCAGGCATTTTCTCCACAACTCGTCGCGCAGGCGGCCGCCGACCGTCGCTTCGCTATGCATCGTCAGCGTGAAGGGCTTGCCGTCCGGCCCACGGCGCAATCCATCGGCGTCGCGCCGGGTATAGCCGTAGCGGTCCAGCAGTGCATTGGCCAGCGCCGGGTCGTAGGACACCGGGCTGCGGTAGTCCGGATCGTAGCCGAGCACGTTCGGCGGCAGCGGCGACTCGGCCTTGATCGCGAAGCCTTTCTTGAGCAGCGCGATGTCTTCGGCGCTGTTATACGACAGCGCGATCGCGCGCCGCAGCGCGACCTTGTCCTTGCCGTAGCCGCCGACCACCGGGTCGTTCATGTTCATCCACATATAGTAGGTCTGCAGCACCGGGAAGCGCGACAGCACGATGCCGCGCGCCGCCAGCTCCGGCTTCAAGGCCCCGTCCCGCACCACCATCCCGGTCATCGATTCGGGGATCTGTTCCAGGTAGTCGTATTCGGCGTTCAGGAAGCCCAGCATGCGGCCCTGGAATTCCTCGGCGATCCTGACCTCGACCTTGTCCACGCGCGGCAGGCGCTTGCCCTCGAGCGCGGCGGCAATCGCCCGGTCTTGCGGATCGGCGCCCGGCGTGGCGCTGAACACCGCCGTCGAATAGGGGTTGGCCACCAGGACGATGCGGTCGCTGCGCTTCCACTCCTTGACCATGAAGGGACCGGTGCCCACCGGATGGTTGCCGGCCTGGCCCGGATAGGCCTCGATCACTTCGCGCGCCACCACGCCGGTGGCCGGCGTCGCCAGATAGAACAGGAAGTTGTTGTCCGGGGCGGCCAGGCGGATGCGCAGGGTGTAGCGGTCCACGGCCTCGGCCTGCTTGCCCTCGAACATATACGACCAGGGCGACTTGAGCGCCGGGTCGGACAGGCGCTTGAAGCTGTAGGCGTAGTCGGCGGCCGTGACTTCGCGCTGGACGCCCTTGAAGGCCGGATCGGGTGTGAAGTACATGCCGGGACGGATGCGGAAGGTATACGTCAGGCCGTCGCTGCTCACCTGCGGCATCGCCGTCGCCGTGTTCGGGCGCAGCGTCGCGGGCCGCGCCAGGTAGTCGTAGCGCAGCAGCGGATCGAACAGGTTTTCCAGCAGCGACAGCGTGGCGTTGTCGGACGCGACAGCCGGGTCGAGCCCGGTTTCGCTGGTGGACAGGAACATGTGCAGCACTTTTTCGGGCGTGCCGGACTGGGCCTGCGCAGCAGCGCAGAACAGGGACAGCAGCAGGGCGGCGGCGTAGCGAAAGGTCATGAAGGCAGGTCCTTGGGGGCGTTGCGTATCATAGGCGCGGGCGCTATCCCGAAGCAACGCTCATAACTTTTAAACATGGAGCGGGTGCATTCTTTCATTCACGCAGCTTGCCCTCAAGCCTTGTCCACTGCACAATCGCACGATCACCAGCGACCACCACGACATGGCACTCAATTACATCTGGACGGGCTTCTTCCTCGTCGGCTTCATCGCAGCGCTGGGGCAATGGCTCTTCCTTGGCGATACCGAGATCTTCAAGCGCATCATCGACGGCACCTTCTCCTCGGCGAAAATGGCGGTCATGGATATCGCGCTGCCGCTGGCCGGTGTCATGACACTCTGGCTCGGCATCATGAACGTGGGCGAGAAAGCCGGCGCGATCAATGTGTTCGCCCGCGTGATCGCCCCCTTCTTCTCGCGCATCTTCCCTGGCGTTCCGCGCGACCACCCGGCCAACGGCCATATGGTGATGAACTTCTCGGCCAATATGCTGGGCCTGGACAATGCGGCGACGCCGTTCGGCCTGAAGGCGATGGAGAGCCTGCAGTCGCTCAACCCCCGCAAGGAAGAAGCCAGCGACGCCCAGATCATGTTCCTGGTGATTCAGACCTCGGGCCTGACCATCATCCCGCTGGCGATCATGGCCCAGCGCGCGATCCTGGGGGCGGCCAATCCCGCCGACATCTTCATCCCGACCCTGATCGCCACCTATTGCTCGACGATGACCGGCATCATCGCCGTGAGCCTGCGCCAGCGCATCAACCTGCTCGATCCGGTGGTGTTCGGCTGGATCGGCGGCGGCACCGCGCTGATCGGGGCCCTGGTCTTCATGTTCACCCACTTCCTCGATAAATCGCAGATCGAGCTGGTCTCGGTGGTCGCCGCCAACCTGATCCTGTTCTCGGTGATCGCGGTGTTCATGACCGGCGCCCTGCTCAAGCGGGTCAATGTGTTCGACGCCTTCATCGAGGGGGCCAAGGGCGGGATCGAGACCTCGCTCAAGATCATTCCCTACCTGGTCGGCATGCTGGTGGCGATCAGCGTGGTGCGCAATTCGGGCATCCTGGGCTTGATCGTCAGCGGCTTCGCCTGGATTTTCAGTGCGCTGGGCCTGCCGACCGATTTCGTCGGCGCGCTGCCCACCGCCCTGATGAAGCCGCTGTCGGGCAGCGGCTCGCGGGCGATGATGATCGACGCCATGACCACCTATGGCGTCGACTCCTTCGTCGGCCGCCTGGCCAGCATCCTGCAGGGCGCCGCCGACACCACCTTCTACATCGTGGCGCTGTACTTCGGTTCGGTCGGGATCCGCAAGACCCGCTATGCGATCGGCTACGGCCTGCTGGCCGACCTGGCCGGCGTCATCGGCGCCATCTTCGTCGCCTATCTCTTCTTCGGTTAAGGACCTGCATGTTCACACGCCCCGCCCTCGCCCTCCTGCTCTGCGCCAGCGTCTCGTTCGCCCATGCCCAGCTGCCGCCATCGGTGGCGCAGGCGCTGCAGCTGGGCGGCGTCAGCCAGGACGAGATCGGGGTGCTGGTGCTGCGCGGCGACGCCACCGTGCTGGCGCACCAGGCGGCGCTGCCGATGCAGCCGGCGTCGACCATGAAACTGGTGACGACGCTGGTGGGCCTGGAGCGCCTGGGCCCCGTCTTCCGCGGGCGCACCGAGCTGCGCACCACCGGCGTCATCGAGGATGGCGTCCTGCGCGGCAACCTGTACCTGAAAGGCGGCGCCGACATGGACCTGTCGGGCGAACATATCGCCGACATGCTGCGCGCGCTGCGCTACGAAGGCGTCACCCGCATCGAGGGCGACCTGGTGCTCGACCGCGAACTGTTCCAGCCGGCGCGCGCCGACGTCGGCGTAGCGTCGTTCGACGAGTCGCCCGAGGCGTACTACAACGTCATCCCCGACGCCCTGCTGGTCAACAAGAACATGCTGCAGCTCGACATGCGCTCCACCGCATCGCGCCTGCAGCTGCGCGCCTATCCGGCGCTCGAACAGGTGTCGGTGACGTCCGAGATGACCCTGGTCGACACCGACTGCGCCAAATGGGAAGACGGCTGGAAGCTGCCGGAAACGCGGCGCGAGCCGGACGGCCGCATCAAGGTGGTCTTGCGCGGCGCCTATCCGAAGAACTGCCACCGCAGCTACAGCGTCAATGTGCTGGACCGCGACGACTACGTCGGGCGCCTGGTGCGCCAGGCGTGGAGCGAGGGCGGCGGCGTGCTCAGTGGGCGCACGCTCACCGGCGCCACGCCGCTGGAAGCGCGCCTGCTGGCGGCCCACGCCGCGCGCGCCCTGCCCGAGCTGGTGCGCGACATCAACAAGGCGTCCGACAATGGGTTGGCGCGCACCCTGTTCCTGAGCCTGGGCAGCCTGCACGCCGATCCGGTCGCCGGCAGCCTGCCGCTGCCGCGCGACGAGGTCTCGACCTTCGCCCGCGCCGACGCCGCGGTGCGCGGCTGGCTGCGCGAGCAGCGCATCGACGACAGCGGCTTCGTGATCGACAATGGCTCCGGCCTGTCGCGCATCGAGCGCATCAGCGCCCGGCAGATGGGCCAGCTGCTGCAGGCCGGCCTGCGCAGCCCCTGGGCGCCGGAGTTCCAGGCCAGCATGCCGATCGGCGCGGTCGACGGCACCATGCGCCGCCGCCTGCAGGACAGCCCGGCGGCGGGCCGTGCGCGCCTGAAGACCGGCAGCTTGCGCAACGTCACCGCGCTGGCCGGCTATGTGCCGGATGCGAACGGCGAGCTGTGCGTGCTGGTCGCCATGGTCAACAGCGAACAGGCCGGCAATGGCCGCGGCCGGGCGGTGCTCGACGCGCTGGTGGACTGGGTGGCGCGCTCGCGCGCGCAAGCCACTGCGCAAGCCACGACGCAAGCGCACTGAGGCCGGGGGGCTTGGGCTTAGGCTTAGGCTTAGGCTTAGGTTTGGGCTTGGGCTTGGGCTTGGGCTTAGGCTTGGGCTTGGGCTTGCCGCCTGAAGCCTGGGCCTTGATGCCTGCGCTGACACGGATTTGACCCGTCTTCTTGCCATGGAAACAATCAAATTGTCTGTTCGCTATAATTTGTTAGTTTTTTATAAGCGAAACCTGACAGAATGGCCGACTTACCGGCGGTGGATTGGCATGCGCCCGTATCAACTGGCGTAGCGTTCCGATTATCTGCACTGGGCAGCCTCACCGGCTGCCTGCTTCAACCATGAAATTCCATCCACTGACGGGGGAGTTCGCGCGCGCCGCGGACGAGACCGAATTCTTGACCAGCCATCTCCCGCGCACCCGCTCGCTGCTGGGTTTCACGATGCTGTTCTGCCTGCTGTTCTTCCAGCTGTTCTTCCTGACCGATATCGCGGTGCTGGGCCTGGAGCAGGCGCTCCGCGCGACCCTGCCGGCGCGCCTGACGGTCGCCATCAGCGCCGGCATCTGCGCCTGGCTGGCCTACCGCACGCCCTTGTCGATCCGCGGCACGCGCCTGGTGGCGTCGAGCGCGGAATTCATCGCGCTGGGCTGCTTCATGATGGTCGCGCTGGCGCGGCCCGACGAGGTGCACTGGCATGCGATGTCGATGATCGTGATCCTGGTGGTGATGTACCTGTACATTCCCAACCGGCTGGCCTATGCGACCATCCTCTCGACCGGCGCCATCGTGGTGTTCCTGGCGCTGGTGCACCTGCTGTTTCCGCCGCGGCCGATGTCCGACATGTTCACGATGGGCTTGCTGCTGGCGATGATCAATACCTTCGGCATCCTCGCCGCGCGGCGCTACAACCGGGTGGCGCGCGAGGAATTCCGCCTGCAGAAAGAGCTCAAGCAGCTGGCCGAACGCGACCAGCTGACCGGCTGCTACAACCGCCACTACCTGAACGACCACCTGCTCGGCACCGAGCTGGCGCGTGCGCGCCGTTTCGGCCATCCGGTCACCATGGTGCTGTGCGATATCGATCACTTCAAGCGCATCAACGACAGCTTCGGCCATCACGAGGGCGACGCCGTGATCCGCACCTTCGCCGGCATGCTCCAGGGGATGACGCGCGACGGCGTCGACGCCGTGGTGCGCTACGGCGGCGAGGAATTCCTGCTGGTGCTGCCCGCCACCGGCCTGGCCGGCGGAGAACAGCTGGCCGAACGCCTGCGCGAGGCGTTCGCCGCCCACACCGTGGCCACCGACGCCGCTGGCCAACGAGTGCACACCAGCGCCAGCTTCGGCGTGGCCACGTATTACTTCAGCGGCCCGGCGTCGCCCGTCACGTTGCCCGACCTGATCCTGGCGGCCGACAAGCAGCTGTACGCGGCCAAGCGCAACGGCCGCAACCGGGTCGAGTCGGTCGCGCTGTCCTGAGCCGGATGCAAGGAACCCCGCAGCCACCGCGGGCTACAGGACGCGGCGGAGAGTCCGCCGCACCAGGTCGCGGTCGCCGCAATCGAAGTGCCACCACTCGGTGCGAATCCCGAGAAAGCCGGCCTGCAGCATCGCTGCGCGCAGCAGGCGGCGATTGGCCAGTTGCTGCTCGCCGAGCTGCCCCGCAAGCAAAAAACCTTCTTCCAGCGCCGGGTGCGAGAGTTCGGTCATGTCGTCGAAGCCGGTGCCCATGTCCAGCTCGCGGCCGTCGGCGTCGACCAGCGTGAGGTCGAGCGCCATCCCGTACGAATGGATCGAGCCGCGGACCGGATCGGCCAGGTAGAGGCGCAGGTCGGTGCCCTCGAGTGCATCCCACAGCTGCTGCTGCACGCGCTGCGGACGCAGGGCGTCGAGCACCAGCGGCGTCAGGTCGGGACGGCGCGCGGCCAGCCAGGCCACCACGCGCTCGAGCGCCTCGGCGGCCTGCACATGCAGCCAGGCGCAGTCGAACGGCGAATACAGGTCGCGCCCGACAAAGTTGTTGGCGCTGGCGTAGCGCAGGTCGACCCGGATGCCGGCGATGGTAGAGAGATGGCGAAATTCGGGATTGCCGGCGATGTCTTCGCTGGCCACGGTGGCGCTCATGACTGGTTCTGTTCGAGGCAGGCGCGCGCGGTCGCGCCGATGCAGTTGGCCAGCTCGCGCGCGCCGTGCGACAGGGGCGAATGGCTGGCGGTGAGCAGGTACAGGTGGACCGGGATCGACGGCGACCACTGGCGGCACTGGACCTTGCTGGCGGCGGCCGAGGCGGCGGTAAAGGGGTCGAGCACCGCGCTGCCGGCGCCGGCTTCGACAAGCGAGCGGGCGATCTGGTAGGTCTGCACCACGGTACGGAACAGCGGCTGCACACCCTGCGCTTCGCAGGCCGCCACCACCATCTCGCCCAGCGGATCGCGGTCGGCCAGGCCGATCAGTTCACCCGTGAGTTCGTCGGCCGCGATCGGCTTCTTGCACTCTTTCTCGCCCCAGGTACCGGCCGGCGCCACCACCGTCAGGAGCCCGTGCGCGATCGGTTCGGCCACGATGCCGGGATGGCGCGGGTCCTGCAGCGACAGCGCGAGATCGGCTTCGCCCAGGCGCAGCGCGTTGACGATCTCGCTGGTGTGGTGCGTGGCCAGCTCGCAGCGGGTGTCCGGGAAGTCGCGGCGCCAGGCGGTCATCCCGGCCGGCAGCACGCTCACCGCGATGGTCGGGGTCGACACCAGGCGCACGGTCTCGACCGCGCGGCCCTTGAGGCTGGCGGCCAGGCGGCGGATGCCCTGCAGGTCGCGGTTGAGCTTCTCGGTCTCGGCGAACAGGCGGTGCGCTTCCGGTTTCGGATACAGCTTGCCGCGCACGCGCTCGAACAACGGCATGCCCAGCTGCAGCTCGGCATGCTGCAGCACCTTGGTCACGGCCGGCTGGGAAATATGCAGCACCTGGGCGGCCCCGCTGATGGTGCCGACCTGCATGATGGCGTGGAACACCTCGATATGACGCAGACGCATTGCTTCATCCTTCAGTAAGATACCCGCGCTGCATATGCGCGGATTGGCGAAGGATACAGCGAAAATTGTCGGCCAGCGATAGTCACGGCGTGGTCACCGGCGGCGTGGCGGGCACCGGCGCGGTCGGCGGGATGTTCTCCAGCGCGCCCGGCAGCGGCTCCGCCGGCGGCGCCGGGACGGGAGCCGTCGGCGGCATCGGCGGCGTCGGCGGCGTCGGCGCCGGCGGTGGCAGCGGCGCGCTTGGCGTGACCGGGATGGCCGGGGCGGACGGGGTGACCGGGGTGGCCGCCGGCGTTGCCGGCCATGGCTGCGGCGGGATGACCGGCATCGGCGGCGGCGGCGTGCCGGCCGGCGTGGTCAGCACTTCGAGCAGCGACGCCGTTTCGGCGTCCGGATTGCCCGAGATATCGAGCGGACGGTATTTCATCTGGAACGCCGCCAGCGTGGTGCGGGTGGCCTCGTCATACACGCCGCTCTGGACCAGGCCGAAGCCGTGGCTGGCCAGCTTGCGCTGGAACCAGGCGACGTCCGGCAGCAGGGCGTCGAAGGCCGGGCGCACGGCGGCCACGCGGGCGGCGTCCGGCCACACGATCAGGCCTTCTTGCGCCAGGCGCTGCCACGGGAACTGCGGCCCCGGATCCTGCTTGCGCAGCGGCGCGATATCGCTGTGGCCCAGCACGTTCTCGGGCGCGATGCCGTGGCGCTGGACGATGTCCTTCAACAGCGGGATCAGTGCATCGACCTGGGCCTGCGGGAACGGCGCGTAGACGCGGCCCTGCGGGGTATCCTTCCAGCCGGCGTTGACGATCTCGATGCCGATCGAGCTGTTGTTCAACTGGGTGAAGTTCTTCCAGCTCGAGTTCCCCGCATGCCAGGCGGCGCGGTTCTCGTCGACCAGGCGGTAGATCTTCGGCGTCGCGTCGTCGGTCAGCAGGTAGTGCGCGCTGACCTGCTGCTCGGTCAGGATCTTGATCGAGGCCGGCGTGTTGGCGACCGTGTAGTGCAGCACCAGGAAGCGCGCGCGGCTCGACTGGCCCTTGGCGTCGTAGGTGGTGTCGTAGCGCGGCGCGGTGGAGCAGCCCGCCAGCACGGCAAGAAAGGCAATCAGGGCGATCGATTTCATGGATTTTCCTCGGTGGTGTTTTGTAATGGGTCCAGCGCCAGGCGCGCGGCGGCGTGGTGGGCCTGCAGGCCGGGCT
>Ga0265780_10007779_pt1 | contig 13111 bp, 13 predicted proteins | sample P1T30metagenome_FD_192432 | JGI IMG/M metagenome (GOLD analysis project Ga0265780, IMG submission 192432) | Plant litter microbial communities from East Loma Ridge, Irvine, California - P1 T30 | ecosystem: Environmental > Terrestrial > Plant litter > Unclassified | place: USA: California...
CAACACCTCGTCGGCCGGCTCGATCATCGCCTTCCACAAGTACCAGGACGATTTGCCGCAGGGCGCGAACGGCGTGATCTGCTCGTTCGGCGCGGGTTATTCGATCGGCTGCGTGGTGGTGCGTAAGAAGTAAGCGCTTCGCCAGCCTGGCCGAAACGGCAAGGGACCGCACTGCGGTCCCTTTTTATTTGTCACGGCCACGCCACATTGCTGCAGCGCGGTACGAAAAGTTATAATAATTTATACAGTTTCTGCTACCATCGCCCAAAAGAAGACGTGCATCGATAACCAGGGGTGAGCATCATGGCAGAGATCAGCGATACGCCGGTATTGCGTGCGGACGCGCGCCAACTCGTCGTCGGCCCGTCCGACTTGTACGGCGTGCACCGCAAGCTGCTGTGGATGGCGCTGCTGCTGGTGCTGGCGCACTGCGCGGCGATGGCCATGAAGTACTACGCCGGCAACGACGTCGTCTTCGGCCTGGTGCCGCTGTTCGACTTCTACGAAGAGCGCAACGTGCCGACCTATGCCTCGTCGCTGAACCTGCTGCTCACCTCCGCCCTGCTGTTCACGATCGCGCGCCTGGCGCGCGAGGCCGGGCACCCGCACGTGCAGGCCTGGCGCATCCTCGCGGCCGGCTTTCTGTTCATGTCGGTCGACGAATTCGCCGACCTGCGCCATATCCTCAGCAAGATGGTCAAGGCGGTAGCCGGCGCGCCGCTGGAAGCGGTGCCGCTGCTGTCGGTGGCCTGGACCGTGCCGGTGGCGGCCATCGTGATCGTGGTGGCGCTCTACATGCTGCCCTTCCTGCTGCGCCTGAAGAAGGTCTACACCATCAACTTCGCCCTGGCCGGCGCCGCCTTCGTGTTCGCGGCCATCGGCTTCGAGACCATCGAGGGCTACCACGTGATCAAGACCCACGGCGTGCGCGACGTCGCCTTCATGCTGATGGTGACGGCGGAAGAGACCCTGGAAATCTTCTCGGTGCTCTACTTCCAGTACTTCCTGCTCCGCTACATCAACGAGTACCACCGCGGGGTGTTCCTGCGGCTCAGTTACTGAGGCTGAGCCACCGAGGCCTGCGCGGCCGCTGCGGGCACGCCGCCCTTACAGCCGCGCCGCCAGCTCCGCCCCTTCCCTGATCGCGCGCTTCGCATCCAGCTCGGCCGCCAGCGCGGCGCCGCCGATCTTGTGGAAAACCGGGCCGCCGCTGGCGGACGCGATCGTCAGCTCGTCCAGGCTCTCCTGGCCGGCGCAGATCACCACATTGTCCACTTCCAGCAGCTTCTGTTCGCCGCCGACCGTGATGTGCAGGCCGGCGTCGTCGATGCGGTCGTACTGCACGCCGGCCAGCATGGTCGCGCCGCCGCGCTGCAGGGCCGCGCGGTGCACCCAGCCCGAGGTCTTGCCCAGGCCCGCGCCGGGGCGCGTGGTCTTGCGCTGCAGGAGCCACAGCTGGCGGAAGGGATGCGCCGGCACCGGCTTCACCAGCCCTCCCGGCGTGCCCACGTCCAGGTCCACGCCCCACTCGCCGGTCCAGGTGGACACCGGCTGCGGCAGCGGGTGTTCAGGATTGTGCAGCAGGAATTCGCCGGTGTCGAAACCGATGCCGCCGGCGCCGATGATGGCCACGCGCTTGCCCACGGGTGCGCGGTCGCGCAGGACCTCGAGGTAGGTCAGTACCTTCGGATGGTCGATGCCGGGGATCGCCGGTTTGCGCATGCGTACGCCGGTGGCGACGATCACCTCGTCGAAGCCGCCGGCCAGCAGTTCCTCGCGCGTGACGCGGCGGTTCAGCTGCAGGTCGACGCCGGTGGACGCCAGCTTGCGCTCGAAGTAGCGGATGGTCTCGGCGAATTCTTCCTTGCCGGGGATTTGCATGGCGACCTTGAACTGGCCGCCGATGCGGTCCGACGCATCGAACAAGGTGACTGCGTGGCCGCGCTCGGCCGCGACGGTGGCCGCCGATAGCCCGGCCGGGCCGGCGCCGACCACGGCGATGCGGCGCGGCTGCCTTGTCCTGGCGTAGACCAGTTCGGTCTCGTGGCAGGCGCGCGGATTGACCAGGCAGCTGGCGCGCTGGTTGGAAAAGGTGTGGTCGAGGCAGGCCTGGTTGCAGCCGATGCAGGTGTTGATCTCGTCGGCGCGGCCGCTCGCGGCTTTCGCCACAAAGGCGGCATCGGCCAGGAAAGGACGCGCCATCGACACCATGTCGGCATCGCCGCGCGCGATCAGCTCGTTGGCTTCGTGCGGCATGTTGATGCGGTTCGAGGCCACCACCGGAATGTTCACCTCCTTGCGCAGGCGCCCGGCCACGCTGGCAAACGCGGCGCGCGGCACCGAGGTGACGATGGTCGGCACCCGCGCCTCGTGCCAGCCATAGCCGGTGTTCAGGATGGTGACGCCGGCCGCTTCCAGCGCACGCGCCACGGTCACGACTTCGTCCCAGGTGTTGCCGCCTTCGACCAGGTCGAGCACCGAGTGGCGGTACATGATGATGAAGTCGGGGCCGACGGCCTGGCGGATGCGGCGCACGACTTCCAGCGCCAGGCGCATGCGGTTCTCGATCGCGCCGCCCCATCCGTCCTCGCGCTTGTTCACGCGCGCGCACAGGAACTGGTTCAGCAGGTAGCCCTCGCTGCCCATCACCTCGACGCCGTCGTAGCCGGCCTGTTTCGCCAGCTTGGCGCAGCGCGCATAGGCGCGGATGGTGGACTCGATCCCGCGTTCGCTCAGGGCGCGCGGCTTGAATGGAGAGATCGGCGATTTTTTATCGGATGCCGAGACTACGAAGGGCTGGTAACCGTAGCGGCCGGCGTGCAGGATCTGCAGCAGGATCTTGCCGCCCTCCTCGTGCACGGCGCGCGTGACGCGGCGGTGGTTGGGCACGTCGCCGAGGAAGTTCAGGGTGCCGCCCAGCGGCAGCAGCCAGCCCTGCCGGTTGGGCGAGATGCCGCCGGTGACGATCAGCCCGACCCCGCCGGCCGCGCGCTCGCGGTAGAAGGCGGCCAGCTTGCCGTAGTTGTAGAAGCGGTCTTCGAGACCGGTGTGCATCGAGCCCATGATCACGCGGTTCTTCAGCGTGGTGAAGCCGAGGTCGAGGGGCTGCAGCAGGTGGGGGTAGGCGATGGTGGTCATCACGGCATTAAACCGTGAATCCGTGGAGAGGGGGTTCTAAACGTCGCTTCGTTTTCGATCTGCGAGCGTTGTACAGCGTGGACTCGGGAGTCCACCCTACAAACCCCGCCTTCGTAGGGTGGACTCCCGAGTCCACGCGGTCGTACTTCGGAAAACCACCGAAGCATGCAAAAGACACTTACACCAAATGGCTTTCCGGCGCCCGCAACTCGGCAAACTGCTCGATGCTGCCAATGCGCACCACCACCGGATTCAAACTCGCATTCGGCGACATCGAGCGCCAGGCGAACTGCCACTCCTGCTCGCGTGCCTGGCCCGCGCTCTTGGTGAACGCGGCGCCCAGCGGCGAGCGCGCGCCGTATTCGATGGCGCCGTCGATGCCGGCCCAGTTGGGCAGCGCGCGCTGCACGGCGCGGTGCAGGCGTTCGCCGAATTCCTCGGTGTTGTGGATCACCAGGCAGCAGTCGGCCGGAGACAGGATCTCGAACAAATTCTTGTTCCAGGCGCGCGAAAACGACAGGGTCAGGAAGCTGCCGGATGGCACCAGCGTGAATTTGCCGGCCGTGAGCGCTTGCTCGAGGTCGCTGCGCATGCCGTAGCTGTGCAAGGTGGGTGGGCGCTGGTAGTCGTGCATACAGTACTCTATTCTTGGGTTAGGAGCGCCGCGCCGGCGGCGCCAGGCTGGCGTCGTGGCGCATGCGCATGAAGCGCGAGGAGATGAAGATCTCGCGCAGGAAAAAAACGAAGCTGCTGATCAAGCCGCCCATCGCCAGCACGAAGAAGGCGGCGATGTACTTGTCGAGCTTGATGTTGGTGGAGTCGCCCAGGAACAGCATGGCGATCACCAGGCAGACCAGGAAGCCGCAGAAGGTGCTGGACGTGATGGCGTAGTTGATCAGGTGCGAGCGCTGGTACAGCACTTCGAGTTCGTCGGTGTACTCGTCGTTGGCGGCGATGTGCAGGCGGTCTTCCAGCACGCGGGTACGGTCGATGATGCGGGCCAGGCGGTTGGTCAGCACCGTCAGCTTGGTCGCCACGCCGGTCAGCAGGAACACGGGCGCGATCGCCAGCTGGATCATGTGGCCGATGTCGCTAATCTGGATATTCATAAGAACACGTTTCTTGGCTTTGTGAGTGTGTCAGGCGTAGTGTAGCAGCCGGGCGCATGGCCCCGAACCGGGAAAATCCTCAATCGAAGCGGCGGTTGCGCTTGAACTGTTCGGTGGCCCCGACCAGGGCGCGCGCAATGCCCGTCTCCAGCGCGCCGTGGCCGGCGTCGGGAATCATGCGCAGCTTCGCGCCTGGCCAGGCTTTGTACAGGCGGTGCGCCGACAGCGGCGGGCAGATCACGTCGTAGCGGCCCTGCACGATCACGGCCGGCAGGTGGGCGATGCGGCCGATGTTGCGCACCAGCTGGTCTTCCGAGAGGAAGGCGCCGTTCGCCATGTAGTGCGCTTCCAGGCGGCCGACGCCGAGGTCGAGCGTGTCGGACGGCTGCTCTTCTTCCTGCGGCAGCAGGAACACGCGGCGGCCCTCGAAGCGGCTCCAGGCGCGCGCCGCCGGCCAGAACACGGCCGGGTCGTCGCACAGCAAGCGGCGCGCATAGGCCTGCAGCAGTTCGCCGCGCTCGGCGGGCGGGATCGGCGCGATGAATTCCTCGTACAGCTCGGGATAGAACCACTGCACGCCATGCAGGAACCAGTCGACTTCGGCGGCGGTGCACAGGAAGATCCCGCGCAGCACGAAGCCGAGGCAGCGCTCGGGATGCGCCTGGCCATAGGCCAGCGCCAGGGTCGAACCCCAGGAGCCGCCGAATACCAGCCACTGCGAAATGCCGCACATCACGCGCAGGCGCTCGATGTCCTCGATCAGCAACTGCGTGGTGTTGTTGCGCCACTCGCCCAGCGGCGTCGATTTGCCGGCGCCGCGCTGGTCGAACAGGATGACGCGGTAAGCCTGGGGATCGAAGAAGCGGCGGTGCTGGGGCGACAGGCCGGCGCCGGGGCCGCCGTGCAGGAACAGCACCGGGATGCCATTGGGATTACCCACCTCCTCCCAATAAATCGTGTGCAGCTCGTCGACTGCGAGCATGCCGTGGCGGAGCGGCTGGATCGGCGGGAACAGCGACGGCGGGGTGGCAGGCATGGCGGCTCTCTTCTGGGTCGAGCGGGAATTGTAGCCTACCGCCGCATGCTTTCAGAAGAAGGTGTTGATGGCTCCGCGCACGGCGTAATCGTCATCCACCGTCAACAGCAGCGCCCACTTGTCGAAGCTGGTGCAGGGATGCGAAATGCCGCAGCCGACCAGGTCGCCCACCGCCAGCTCGCGGCACAGCGGATGATCCTCGGGCAGGCGCAGGTAGGCGTGCTGGTCGTTCATCTTGACGATGCTGCTGCCCGGCGGCAAGGCCGAGGGCGTTCCCGGCCCCGGACGGTGCCAGACCAGCGGCGCTGGCAAGCCGGCGTCATGCGAGGCGTCGCGCTTGCCCATCGTAAGAATCGCCAGGTTCGGCTCAGGGCGCGACTGCACCATGGACCAGACTTCCAGGGCCGGCCGCAAGCCGTCCTCCTCATCCTCGCGCGCGTTCAATTCACGGATGTGGTGACCGTACAGGCCATGGTCGCTGGTCAGGTAGCAGCCGCTGCGCAGCACGGCTTGCACGGGCCGCGACAATGCGCCGACCTTGGCGAAGCCGCGCGCCACCAGGTCGAAGTAGGACGAGCCGCCGGCGGACAACAGGATTTCCTCGCCCGTGAACAGGCCTTCGTCGTCGGCGCTCTGCACCAGCGCCACCAGGTCGGCCAGAAAGGCATCCACGGCGCGCAGGTCGGCTGCGCGGTCGTCGCTCACCAGCAAGCCCTCGTAGCCCTCGAAGCCGGCCAGCAGCAGGCCTGGCGCCCCGGCGATGGCGCGCGCCACCGTCAGCGCTTCCTCCGGCGTGCGGCAGCCGGCGCGCTTGCCCGCCAGGCCGAGCTCGACCAGCACCGGCAGCGGCCGCTGCAAGGGATGCGCCGCCAGCGCCTGCGCCAGGCGCGCGACGCCGGCCAGTGAATCGGCCAGCACGAAGCAGGCGAAATCCGGGTCGCCGTGCAGCAGCCCCAGGATGGATCGCATGTCGCCCGGCGCGATCAATTGATTTGCCAGTAAAACGCGGCGCACGCCGAAGCGCTGCGCCACCTGCACCTGCGTGGCGCTGGCCAGGGTGATGCCCCAGGCGCCATTCGCCAGCTGGGCGCCGAACAGCTGGGGGCTCATCGTGGTCTTGCCATGCGGAGCCAGCGCCACGCCGTGCCGCTCGCAAAAGCGCCGCATCCAGTCGAGGTTGTGCTTCAGGGCCGAGGTCTTCAGGACGGCGACCGGGAAGCTGGTGTCGGCATGCAGCACATTCCAGCCCTGCACGCCGATCGCGCCCTGGCGCAGCGGCTCGGCGATGGCCAAACCTTTGTTACCCGGTACTAACAATTGTTCATCCAGGCTGGCCAGAGCCAGGCCGTCGCGCGGCAGCGTGTGCATGGTGTCGTTTATTCAGGTTGATTGGATGCTGCGTGGTCCCGGTGCTGGCGCAGCCGCTCTTCGAGATCGGCCCGCAGCTTGTCGTGGGAGGGCGTCAAGCCATATTCGTCGGGCGTGTAGGTGATGCCGGGCAGGACGCCATCACTCTCCAGCTGGGGCAGCAATTCGTCGCGCAGCTCGCTCAAGGCAAAGGCATGCGGCTCGTATCCGGTCCACTCCAGCACGGCGCACTGCTGCGCCAGCTCGGCCGTCGGCCACATCGGAAACACCAGCGCCCCATCGTCGGTCTTGCCGATCGCCCAGCCGTCGTGGTACAAGCCCCAGACTTCGCCGGTGGCGGCCACGCGGCGCACGAAGTGTTCGTAGCGCAGTTGCTTGGGGAGGACGATGACGGAGGCGGTGTCGTTGGTATCCATGGGCGCTGAGGTGAGAGTGATATTAGTGCAGGATACAAAAAACGGCGCGGGTTGGCCGCGCTCTTGGCTGGGCACTCAGCGGTCTTCGGATGCGATGGTTTGTATCTCAGCCGCAAAATTTGCGTGCATCTGCTGCTCGACCGGACGGTGCTTGACTGCCGTCGATGCGGGATCCTGGCCCAGGTAATTCCCGTTCTTCCAGTTGCGCGCAGGCCGGATTGGCCGCGGCGTGAAACCGCCGCCGCAATTCGGACAAACATTACACAGTACTTCATCGACGCACACAGCGCAAAAGGTGCATTCGTAGCTGCAAATGCGCGCGTCGAGCGATGCCGCAGGCAAGGCCTGGTTACAGTGTTCACAGCTGGGCCGCAGTTCAAGCATGTTCTTTCTTTTCAATTCAGATGCGCCAGAAGTAAAAAAGCACCGCAGGCCCAGGCCTTGGCGGTGCTTTCCATGGCAAGCAACTGCCAATCAAGACATATGCTGCCCGCCATTGATCGCGATGTTAGCGCCCGTCACGAACGCTGCCTCATCCGACGACAGGTAAGCCACCAAGCCCGCCACTTCTTCCGGCTTGCCCAGGCGGCCCATCGGAATTTGCGGCACGATCTTGGTTTCCAGCACTTCGCTTGGGATGTCCATCACCATCTTGGTGCCGATGTAGCCTGGCGAAATGGTGTTCACGGTCACGCCCTTGCGCGCCACTTCCAGGGCCAGGGCCTTGGTGAAGCCGTGCATGCCGGCTTTCGCGGCCGAATAGTTGGTCTGGCCGAAGGCGCCCTTCTGGCCATTCACCGACGAAATGTTGATGATACGGCCCCAGCCGCGTTCGACCATGCCGTCGCAGACCGGCTTGGTCATGTTGAACACGGAATCCAGGTTGGTCTTCATAACCATGTCCCAATTGACCTTGTCCATCTTTTTGAAGGTCATGTCGCGCGTGATGCCGGCGTTGTTGACCAGCACGTCGACCGGGCCCACTTCCTGCTCGACCTGCTTGACGCAGGCTTGCGCCGACTCGTAGTCGGCCACGTCGCAGGCATAGGCCTTGAAGTTGTAGCCCTGCTCGCGCATGCCGGCCAGCCAGCCTTCCGCCTTGGTGCTGCCTGGCGAGTGCGTGGTCACCACCGTATATCCGAGTGCGGCCAGCTTGATGCAGACCGCTTCGCCCAGGCCGCCCATGCCGCCCGTTACCAATGCCACTCTAGCCATTTGTCTTCTCCTAGTTTTTGTCCGTCGTTTTTGGAATACCTGCCACCGTTCAGTCGCGCTCGACCGCCAGCGCAACGCCCATCCCCCCACCGATGCACAAGCTGGCCAGGCCACGCTTGGCATCGCGGCGCGCCATTTCGTGGAGCAAGGTCACCAGCACGCGCGCGCCCGAGGCACCGATCGGGTGCCCAAGCGCGATGGCGCCGCCGTTGACGTTGATCTTCGACGTGTCCCAACCCATTTCCTTGTTGACCGCTACCGCCTGCGCGGCAAAGGCCTCGTTGATTTCCATCAGGTCCACGTCTTCATGGCGCCAACCAGCCTTTTGCAGGCACAGGCGCGACGCCGACACCGGCCCCATGCCCATGATGCTCGGGTCCAGGCCAGCCGACGAGTAGGCCTTGATGCGCGCCAGCGGCTGCAAACCGAGCTCACGCGCCTTCGAGGCGCTCATCATGATGACGGCGGCGGCGCCATCGTTCAGGCCGGATGCGTTGCCGGCCGTGACTGTACCTTCCTTGTTGAATGCGGGGCGCAGGCTTGCCAATGCTTCCAGCGTGCTGCCGTGCTTCGGGTACTCGTCGGTGTCGAACACGACCGCCCCCTTCTTGGAAGGAATCTCGACCGGGATGATCTCGTCCTTGAAGCGGCCTTCCTTCACGGCTGCTTCCGCCTTCAGTTGCGACTGCAGCGCGAACTCGTCCTGCTCGGCGCGCGAAATGTCGTACTTGCGGGCCACGTTTTCGGCGGTCACGCCCATGTGGTACTGGTTATACACGTCCCACAGGCCGTCGACGATCATGGTGTCGACCAGCTTGGTATCGCCCATGCGGAAGCCGTCGCGCGAGTTCGGCAGCACGTGCGGCGAGGCGCTCATGTTTTCCTGCCCGCCAGCGATGATGATCGAAGCGTCGCCGCAGCGGATCGCCTGGGTGGCCAGGTGGGTGGCCTTCAGGCCGCTGCCGCAGACCTTGTTGATGGTATAGGCCGGCACCATGTCGGGTAGCCCGCCCTTGAGTGCGGCCTGGCGCGCCGGGTTCTGGCCGACCCCGGCGGTCAGGACTTGTCCCATGATCACTTCGCTGACGCTGGCCGGGTCGATGCCGGTTTTCGCCAGCAGCGCGCGAATCACATGGGCGCCGAGTTCGGCGGCCGGAATCTTGGCGAGCGACCCGCCGAATTTGCCGACCGGGGTGCGGCCGGCTGCTACGATGACGACGTCTTCCATGTTTGTCTCCGGTATCTGGCAAGGCCAGGTTGATGAGTGGTCGGTGCCGCTATATGCGGACGAATGCGGACGAATGTGGGCGCCCATGCATGGATGCGGCAGGTGGCAAACGCTGCCGTCAAGGCGGGCAGCGTCACGGCCCTGCCGCGGATTCGATCCTGCGCAAACTCCGCATGGTAATTTCGGGACCGCGTTTTCGTTTAATCCAAATCAATCTTATCAGCTTATCCACGGAAAACAACCTGTAATGCCAGAGGGGTGCGGAGCGGGATTTTTCTGCTTATGCTGGGCACAATCCGGAACAGGAAAGCCTGCCGAATTGCCTATAGGAATGATGGCGAAACGCTGCCCTTTTGAGCAGTTTTCACAGTAGAATGCACGGGCTATAGCCAACCAGAATTATTTATGTCGAAAAGTCCGTCCAGCCTGCCCATCGAAATCAAGATCTCGACGGTTGTCGCTATCTCGGCGATCCTGCATTCGACCGACCCGATCGCGGTCGATGCGGCCTTGAAGCAGATGACCGGCGGCGTATCGGACTTCTTCGAAGATGAGTTTGCCGTCATCGACGTCGGCGCGATTGCCGCCGAGACCGCCTACATCGACTGGCGTGCACTGGTCGACCTGCTCAAGAAGTACCGCCTGAACGCGGTGGCCGTGCGTGGTGCGGCGCCGGAAATGACGGACGCCATCAAGGCCCTGGGCCTGGCGCTCGACGATGGCGCCGCCGGCGCCGACCGCGCACGCGTGGACGCGGCGGCGGCCGCGGCGGCATCCACCCCGCCGGCGCCGGCGCCGGCAGTGGCGGCCGCAGTTGCACCGACTCCCGCGCCTGCTCCGGCCGCGCCGGTGCCGGCCCTGATTGTCGACACCCCGGTGCGCGCCGGCCAGCGCGTGTATGCACGCGGCTGCGACCTGATCATCACCGCTGTGGTGAACAATGGCGCCGAGATCATTGCCGACGGCAGTATCCACGTCTACGCACCAATGCATGGACGGGCTCTGGCTGGTGCCTCGGGCAATGCCGACTCGCGCATCTTCGGCCTGTCGCTGCAGCCCGAGCTGGTGTCGATTGCCGGCGTCTACCGCACCTTCGACGAAGGTTTTCCGGCCGAGCTGGCACGCCAGCCGGCCCAAATTCGCCTGGTTGGCGACCGGATCGATATATCATCGCTGACTCCGGCGCCGGCCCGCGTGTAATTAGCCGAGATGCGCAGCTGAATTCGCAGTCAGGATCAGCAGCCAAGACCAGATACTGTAAAGGACATTTTTGTGGCAAGAATTATTGTTGTGACGTCCGGCAAGGGCGGCGTGGGCAAAACCACCTCGAGCGCGAGCTTTTCGACCGGCCTGGCCCTGCGCGGCCACAAGACCGCTGTACTCGACTTTGATGTCGGCCTGCGTAATCTCGACCTGATCATGGGCTGCGAGCGCCGCGTCGTGTACGACCTGGTGAATGTGATCAATGGCGAAGCCTCGCTGAACCAGGCCCTGATCAAGGACAAGCACTGCGACAACCTGTTCATCCTGCCGGCCTCGCAAACCCGCGACAAGGACGCCCTCACCGAAGAAGGCGTCGAACGCGTGCTCAACGAGCTGGTCAAGATGGACTTTGAATACATCATCTGCGATTCGCCAGCCGGTATCGAGCATGGCGCGCTGATGGCGCTGACCTTTGCCGACGAGGCACTGATCGTGACCAATCCGGAAGTGTCCTCGGTGCGCGACTCCGACCGCATCCTGGGCATCCTGCAAGCCAAGTCGCGCCGCGCCCAGAGCGGTGGCGAACCGGTCAAGGAACACCTCTTGATCACGCGCTACTCGCCGCGCCGCGTCGAGAATGACGAAATGCTGTCCTACCAGGACGTGCAGGAAATTTTGCGCATTCCCCTGCTGGGCATCATTCCGGAATCGGAATCGGTGCTGCACGCGTCGAACCAGGGCAACCCGGCAATCCACTTCAAGGGCACCGACGTGGCCGAGGCGTACGAGGACGTGGTCGCCCGCTTCCTGGGCGAAGAACGTCCGCTGCGCTTCACGACCTACGAAAAGCCAGGCCTGCTGCAACGCATCTTTGGGACCAAGTGACATGGCATTGCTCTCATTCCTGTTCCCCGAAAAGAAGAAGAGCGCGAACGCGGCCAAGGAACGGCTGCAAATCATCATCGCCCGCGAGCGCACCAACCGTACCGGTCCGGATTTCCTGCCGGCCCTGCATCGCGAGCTGATCGAAGTGATCTCGAAGTACACCAAGGTCAACGCCGACGACATCAAGATTTCGCTCGACCGCCAGGGCAACCTGGAAGTGCTCGACGTGAACGTGGTGCTACCCGACGCTTGACCCAATGCAGCCCGTCCGCCGGCCGGACGGGTGCATGCTCTGTTTCCCTCCCCCATGGCCCTGGCGCACTGCCTGCGCCATCTTCTGATTCCCCATCAAGTCGCGCTGCTTTTTCCTGTAAAAAGCGCTTTCTTGCGCCGTCTCGGTTACCAATAGTCGAATGTGTTGTACCTGCGACACTAAATTTGCCTAAAAACAAGCATGAGGCCTCGCAGTAGCAGCGCTTTCCTACAAGTGTGAAACTTTTTTGCGCTATTTCTCTGTGACTAGAGATAAGATTGTGAAATCAAGGCTTTGTCTTACCCATGTAGCTTATGTCTGCCAGGGTTTGTGGCTTTTTGACAGCGTCAAAAAAATACCGAAATTGAGCGTTTTTCGTGTGAACCACGAATGAAACGTTAATTAATCGTGACGCAAATACTGCCTTTCGGCAAAAAATTGGGAGTTTACCGGTAGCATTACTTTGTCAAAGTCTGTTATAGTCAGTTTAACGATGTAGGACTGATCCTACAGGTTAATTTGACAATAGTGTGCCGCCATGAAAATAGCTGTCCTCGATAATGACCGTAGCCAATCCGACCTCATCTGCCAAGTACTGAGTTCTGCCGGTCACAGTTGCCAATCCTTTGACGCTGGCAAGGAAATGCTGAGCCAGCTGCGCAAGGATAGTACCGACCTCCTCATCATGGACTGGCAAGCCGGCGATGGCGAAGCGGCCGAGATCCTGCGCCGCGCCAAGGAAAAAATGGTGCCGGACGCGCCGGCCATGTTCCTGGTTGGCAGTGGTGCCGAGGACGACATCGTGGCTGGCATGGACGCCGGCGCCGACGATTATGTGGTCAAGCCGCTGCGCCGCGGTGAACTGGTGGCGCGCGTGTCGGCCCTGCTGCGCCGCGCTTATCCAGCCCAGGCCGGCACCGAACAGTTGCAATTCGGCCCCTATGTATTTGAAACCCGCCCGGGCCGCCTGCTGAAGGATGGCAACGTCATCGACGTGACCCAGAAAGAGTTTTATCTGGCCCTGCTGTTCTTCCGGAATATCGGCCGCCCGCTCTCGCGTGCGTATATCCACGAATCGGTATGGGTGCGCGAAACCGCCGTGCCATCGCGCACCATGGATACCCACGTATCGCGCGTGCGGAATAAACTGGCGCTGCGCCCGGAAAATGGCTTCAGGCTGGTGCCAGTGTACAGCTACGGCTATCGCCTCGAAAAGCTCGGCGCATAGGCAGCGACTCAACGCATACGGCGGCGGTAACC
>Ga0265780_10007780_pt1 | contig 13109 bp, 10 predicted proteins | sample P1T30metagenome_FD_192432 | JGI IMG/M metagenome (GOLD analysis project Ga0265780, IMG submission 192432) | Plant litter microbial communities from East Loma Ridge, Irvine, California - P1 T30 | ecosystem: Environmental > Terrestrial > Plant litter > Unclassified | place: USA: California...
CCAGGCGCTTGACCGGCACCGCGCCGAAGCGGGTGGCCATCGTGCCGCCGTGTGACTGCAGCATCGCGAAGCCCTGCGACACGTAGCAGACTTCGGGCAGGTGCAGCTGCAGCTGCTTGCTCTGGTCACCGCCGTAGGCGATCGACAGCATCACGCGCTGGCCGGCATCGTTGACGTAGGTGCGTGCCAGGGTCTGGTCGTACAGGGCATCGAGCTGGGCTTTCTGGCCCGGGTCCGGGGTCAGGGGCAGCACGCTGTCGTCGATGTGCCAGCTGCCGAAGCGCTTCGGCACCAGCTGTTCCAGCGTAAATTGCTCGCGGCTGGCGGCTACCTTGTGCGTCGGCGTCAGCGCCAGGGTCAGCACCGAGGTGGCGGCCATGGCACCGCCCAGCACCGCGCTGGCGAGGAATCTGCGGCTCATACCATCTCCCGCGCACGTGCCGGCGGCCGTCCGGCGCGGCGCCGGATGCACCACTGCAGCAGGCTGTCGACCGCCAGGATCAGCACCAGCGCCGTGACGAACAGCACCATGCCGGCAAAGCCGTGCAGGAAGCCCTGCCCGGCGGCGTCGCCGAAATGGTAGGTGATCAGGGTCAGCACGATCACGCGGATCACGTTGGCCGAGAACGAGATCGGGACGATGAAGATCGCCAGGCCGATATTGCGGATGGCCGAAGGATGGCGCATCAGGTTCAGGTAGAACAGGCCGAGCGCTTCCAGCGTCAGCAGGGTCTGCAGTCCGGCGCAGGCGTCGGCCACCAGCAGCTGGTACTGGCCGATCTGCAGGATCACGCCCGCGCGGCTGATCGGGTAGCCGGCGGCGAACAGCAGGTGTTCGGTGGCCCAGGACACCGCCATCTTCATCGGCATCGTCACCGCGGCCACGAGCTCGGCCGGCAGCGGCACCATGAACAGCATGAAGAAAAACGGGAACCACAGCACGCGCAAGGCCGCGGCGCCGCGCTTGACCAACAGGACCGCCGCCATCACCAGGATGATCGAGCCGATCTCGAGCATCAGGATCTGCTGCGAGCGGCCGAGCAGGTAGGCGGCCAGGCCGAGTGCCAGGACGGCCCAGCCAGTGCGGGCGCCGGACGGCGGCGCGGACGCAGCCAGCATGGCCGGCCATTTGCGGTAGATCAGCCACAACGCCAGCCCGAAGATGATCGGGCCATGGCCCTGCTCTTCGCTGATCCAGGCGCCGGTGAACAGGCTGTAGAAGGTCGGGACGAACAGCAGCGCCAGGCCGACCAGCACCGGCCACCATTCCGGCAGCGCAGCGCGCAGGCCGGTGAGAAAGTCGGCGGGCGGGCCAGCGCTGCCGGGCAACTGCGCGGACGCTGGCCGGAGCGGATCGGCGCTTGGGCCTGCACCGTCGCCAGAGCCCGTGCCCGCATGTCGTCCGGAATGCACATGGGTATCCATCTAGAACTCCATCACCACCGAACCGAGCACTTCGCAGCCGGCATCGCGCAACTGCTCGGCGGCGCGGCCGATGTGGGCGATGCGCGTGTGGTTCTTGCGCGTGACCAGCAGCGCACCGCCGGCGCGGCTGGCCACGGCGACGGCGTCGACCCCAACCTGGAACGGCGCCACGTCGTACAGCACCACATCGAAGTGGCTTTCGAGCTGGGTGTTCAGGCCGCGAAAAGCTTCGCGCGCCAACAGTTCCTGCGGATTCGGCGGCAGCGTCCCGGCCGGCAGCACGGCGAGGTCGGCAAAGGCCGGCACGCGTGCGATCGCATCGAGGCCGGCGCGCCCGGCCAGCAGATCCGACAGGCCCTGGCGCGGCTTGAGCGCAAACGCGTCCTGCTGGCGCGGCGCGCGCAGGTTGGCGTCCACCAGCAGGGTCTGCTCGCCGAGCTGAGAAAACACGATGGCGAGATTGGCCGCGAACAGGGCGGCGCCGTCGTCCTGGTCGACCCCGACCACGGCCAGCGCGCGCCGCCCTCGCGCGAACCAGCGCAGCATCAGCTGGCTGCGGATCGCGCGCAAGGCTTCGACCTGGGGGGAGAACGGCTGGTAGGCGGCCACCAGCCTGGGCGACAGGCCGGCCTGCCCTTTCAGCAGATAGGGATAGGCAAACTGGCGCGCCAGCACTTGCTGGATGTCGTCGTCGTCGGCCAGGCCCAGCCGTACCGCCGCTTCGCCGAAGCGGATGCCGGTTTCCTTCTGCATGCGCAGCACGCGCTCGAAGTCTTCCGGGGTCAGCTTGCCAGCGTCGAGCAGCAGCGCACCCATCCGGGTGTCGTGAGCGGCGATGTTGGCGGGCGCATCGTTCGACACGTCAGCGCCGAGGTCGGCTGCTGTATCGGCCACTGTATCGGCCGCCATATCGTCCTGCCGGCGCGCTGAAATGGTGTTGAGAATCGGTGAATTCATGGTCGCTCCGCGGTGGACTCAAGCGTCGGGCTCTCAGTTCAGGCGCAGCAGGCGGCGCGGCCGCATCAAACTGCGGATGCCGCCCGCGCGGCTGTGCACGGGCTGCCATTCGATGGTGCCGAGCACCGGGATGCCCAGCATGTCCTTGAGGTCGCCGCTCGACCGCAGCGGACGGTTCAGCAGTTCCAGCAGCAGGGCCAGGCCGACGCCGAGGATGGTGCCGAGCAGGACCGCGACCAGGGCGTTCAGCAGCACGCGCGGGCTGGACGGCTCGAGCGGCGCCACGGCCGGGTTCAGCAGCGAGATGTCGGACTGCTCGGACTGGGCTTCGATGCGGGTCTGGGAAAAGCGCTGGGACGCGGCGTCGAAGGCGCGCTGGGCACTGTCGAGGTCCTTCAGCAGCACGCCGAGTTCGTCGCGCGCGCGGTTGAGTTCCAGCACCCGCGTCTTCTGCTGGGCCACGGCCTCGCGCAGTTCGGCTTCGCGCTGGCGCAGCACCTGGGCGTTGGCGCCGACGCTGCGCGACACCGTGCCGGTGGCGGCCGCCAGTTCGCTGCGCACCTTGTCGAGCTCGGCCTTGGCAGCCAGGTATTGCGGGTGGTTGCTGCCGTAGCGCTGGCTGGTGTCGGCGAACTTGCCTTCGGCCATGGCCAGGTTGGAACGGATGGTCTGGATCAGTACGTTGTTGGCCACGTCGGGCGAGCCCAGCGCGGACGCACTGGCGGCCGCCTGGCGCGAATTGCCTTCCATGACGGCGCTCTGGGCCTGCACCAGCTGGGCCGACAGATCGCTCAGGCGCGACAGCTCGACGTCGACGCGGTTGGTGTCGAGGCTGACGATGCCTTTTTCCTGCTGATACTTGGACAGCCGCGCCTGCGCCGCCTCGACGTTGTCGCGCAGCTGCCGGGTCTGCTCGTTGAAATAGCTGGACGCCTTCTTGGCCGGCTCGGTCTTGAGCTGGACCGTGATCTTCTGGTACTCGTCGGCAAAAGAATTCGCCACCGCCGCGGCGAACTGCGGATCGGCGCCCCTGAAGCTGATCTCGACCACCGAGGATTCGCGCGAGGGCACGATGTCGAGCTTCTTCAGCAGCAGGTCGGCCAGCCAGTCGCGCACCGAACCCCTGCCCTCGTTGGCGTCGTGGAACTGGCGCAAGACGTCCGGCACGCTGGCCAGGCGTAGCGCATCGACAACGCGCAGCGCCACGTTCTTGCTGCTGATGATGTCGATCTGGGTCGCCATGTAACCGGGCAAGAGCTGGCCCGGCATGGTCAGGCCGGTCAGCGGATCGACGCCCTTGTAGTTCAACAGCACCGACGCCGTCGCCTTGTAGGTTTTCGACAGCACCAGGCTGACGCCGAGCGCCAGCGCCACCGTCGTCAGCAGGGTCGCCAGGATGATCTTCTTGCGCGCTAGCAGGATCAGCAGGAATTGATGGACGCTCATATCGAAACCTTCAAGACAAGACCAAAAAATCAAAGAATGCACACTACTACCGCCTCAGGGCCTCGAGAAACCGTAGCGAGCAGGGCTCAGTTCCGTTCGAGAAGCGCAGCCGTACTTACGGTACGGCGAGCATCGCAGGACGGAAATGTGCCCGCGCAGTAGGTTTATCGAGGTCCCACTAAAACCAGCTTTCCGGGACGATGATGACGTCGTCGATTTGCACGAGGTCGTCAGCCTTGACCTCGATCGTGCGCTGGCCGCCGCCGGCATCGCGGCGCGCGACCTGCAGGCCGCGCTGGGTGCCGCGGATGGTCAGGCCGCCGCCGGCCGAGACCGCCTGCTGCACGGTCATCGCGCGCTCGATGCGGAACGGTCCCGGTCGCTGCACTTCGCCCGTGATGTAGGCCTTGGGTGCGCGTTCCACGAAGATGATGTCGCCGCCGGCGACTTCGACATCGCGGTTGAGTTCGCCCTTGCGCACCATGTCGACCACGTCCAGGGTCTCGCGCGTGGTCTGGCCATTGCGGGTCCGTACCAGGCTGACCATGTCGCTGCCTTCCGGGTTGATGCCGCCGGCCAGCGCCAGCAGGTCGAGTACCTTGCGCGGTCCGTCCACCGGGTAGCGGCCCGGTTTGTTGACCTGGCCCAGCACCGACACCTGCTGACTGGCCAGCGTGGTGATCAGGAGGTTCACCTGCGCCTTTTTCAGGTAGCCGCCCTTTTCCAGCAGGCCGCCGATCTTTTTCTCGGCCTGCTGCGTGCTCAGGCCGCCCACCTGCACCTCGCCAAGCAGCGGAAAGGTCAGCGTGCCGCTTTCCGACACCCGGGTCTCGACCGCCAGGTCGGGGCTGCCGTAGACGCTGGCCTTGACCACGTCGCCCGCGCCCAGCAGGACTTCGGCCGCATGCGCCGCGCCGCCGGCCAGGGCCAGGCTGGCCGCGATCAGCCAGGCGCTCATGCAGGTGCTTGTCCAGTCAATGAGCCGTTTCATGTTTGCTCCTTCTTGGTCATCAATGTCGACAGGAATTCACTTGAGGCCGGCGACGCCGCGGCCGAGCGCGGCCTTGTCGGCGCCGCCTCCCTTGTCGGCCGGCGCCGCCGGTGCCGATGCCGGTGCCGATCCAGCGTCCGGCGCCGGTGCCGCCGCAAGCGCCGCAGCCGCTGCCGGCGCCTGCGCCGCCGCCGGCAACTCCGCCGGTCTGGCATCCGGCATCATCGCCTTGTTCAGGTACACGATGCGGGCCTCGCCGCGCAGGCGCTTCAGCTCGTCCGCGGCCAGTTCCTGGTTTTTCTGCTTCATCAAGAACTGTTCGATCTGCGGCATCGCCACCTGCAGCGACACCGGCGCATCCCTGACCTCGGCCACCGCAACGAACATCGCGCGCCCGCCTTCCCTCACCACGAACAGCTGTCCCTTCGGCATGCCGAGCAGCTTTTGCGACAGCTGGCGCGGCACGTCGGCGGTCGAGCGCGTGACCTGGGTGCGGCCGTACCTGATCTTGTGCGCATCCAGCCACAGCGCGACTTCTTCCAGCGATTTAGCGCCGTCGGCGGCGGCGCGCACCTCGGGCGTCAGGTCGGCGGCGGAGATCACGAGTTCGTTCATGCTGAACTGCTTGCGGTTGGCGAAGAAATCCGGGTTCTTGTTGAAATAGGCTTCGACCTCCTGCGGCGTCGGACGTGCCACGTTGCCGATGCGTTTTTGCAGGTAGGCCTGGGCCACGATCAGCGCGCGGGCGCGGTCGATCGCCTGCATGACCTTCGGATCGCGGTCCAGGTTGTCGCGGGTGGCCGCTTCCTGCAGCAGCTGGCGGTCGATCAGTACCTGCAGCAATTGCTTGCTGGCCGAGTCTTGCTGGTTCGAGGTGACGTTGGCGCGCTGCAGTTCTTCATTCAGCTGCAACACCGTGACTTCCGCGCCGTTCACGCTTGCCAGCGCCTGGCCGGGCTTTTTGTCGGCCGCCTTGTCGCCGCAGGCACCGAGCGCAGCGGCCAGCGTGGCGGCAACACCGGAGGCCAACACGAATCTGGAAACAATGGATGTCGTCATCATGAGAACCAGCTCCTTGTATCGGATAAGCGCACTCAAACAAGCACGCTCAGGCAGCGCGCCGGTCGGCCCCGGCGCCGGACGCCAGGAAGGCGCCGTAAGTGCGGCGCAAGCCCTCGGTCAGCGGCGTGCTGGCCTGCCACCCAAGGCCGGCCAGGCGCGACACGTCGAGCAGCTTGCGCGGGGTGCCGTCGGGTTTGCCCGTATCGAAGCGGATGCGGCCGCGGTAGCCGACCACCTCGCCCACCAGCCGCGCCAGTTCGGCGATGGTGACGTCTTCGCCAGTGCCGACGTTCAGGTGCGAATGCATGGGCTCGGTACTGGCTGCGTACACGGCGTGATCGAGGTTCATCACGAACACGCTGGCCGCGGCCATGTCGTCGACGTAGAGGAATTCGCGCATCGGCTTGCCGCTGCCCCAGATCGTCACTTCGGGCGCGTCGCTAAAGCGGGCTTCGTGGAAGCGCCGCATCAGGGCCGGGATCACGTGGCTGTTTTCGGGGTGGTAATTGTCGCCGGGACCATACAGGTTGGTCGGCATCACGCTGCGGTAATCGGTGCGGTACTGGCGGTTGTAGCTTTCGCACAGCTTGATGCCGGCGATCTTGGCCATCGCGTAGGCTTCGTTGGTCGGTTCCAGCGTGCCGCTCATCAGGGCGTCCTCGCGCATCGGCTGCGGCGTCAGGCGCGGATAGATGCAGGACGAGCCGAGGAACAGCAGCTTGCGTACGCCGTTGCGCCAGGCTTCGTGCACGACGTTGGCCTGCACCATCAGATTGTCGTAGATGAATTCCGCCGGATACGTATTGTTGGCGTGGATGCCGCCAACCCGGGCCGCGGCCAGGTAGACCTGGTCGATGTGCTCGCTTTGAAAAAAGGCGCGCACCTGGGCCTGGTCCGTGAGCTCCAGTTCGCGGTGGCTGCGCGTGACGATGTGGGTGTGGCCGCCCGCGCGCAGTGCCCGCACGATGGCCGAGCCGACCAGACCCTGGTGGCCGGCCACATAGATGCAAGGCTGCGTCATCAAGATTCACTCCTGTGAGATTGCAAGGTCGTAACCGTGCGAGGCCAGCAAGCTGTGGCGGCGCGCCGTTTCGAGGTCGCATGCCACCATCTCCTGCACCATTGCCTCGAAGCCGATGCGCGGTTCCCAGCCCAGGCGGCGGCGCGCCTTGCCCGGGTCTCCCAACAGCGTTTCGACCTCCGTTGGGCGAAAGTATTGGGGGTCGACCGCGACGATTGGTTGGCCTGGCACAATCGCGCGCGCTTTATCGCCGCTCACCGCGACCGCGATGCCGCGCTCGTGCACGCCCTCGCCCTGCCAGGCGATCTCGACACCGAGCGCGCGCGCGGCCAGCTCGACGAACTCGCGCACCGAACGCTGGCGCCCGCTGGCAATCACGTAATCCTCGGGCGCATCCTGCTGCAGCATCAGCCATTGCGCCTCGACGTAGTCGCGCGCATGGCCCCAGTCACGCAGCGCGTTCAGGTTACCGAGGTACAGGATAGTCTCCAGCCCCTGGGCGATGTTGGCGAGGCCGCGCGTGATCTTGCGCGTGACAAAGGTCTCGCCACGGCGCGGCGATTCGTGGTTGAACAGGATGCCGTTGCAGGCATACATTCCATAGGCTTCGCGGTAATTGACTGTGATCCAGTAGGCGTACAACTTGGCCACCGCGTAAGGACTGCGCGGATAGAAAGGCGTACTTTCGCGCTGCGGGCTGTCCTGCACCAGGCCATACAGTTCGGAAGTCGAGGCCTGGTAGAAGCGTGTTTTGTCTTCACGGCCGAGAAAGCGGATCGCTTCCAGCAGGCGCAGGGTGCCGAGGCCGTCGACGTCGGCGGTGTACTCGGGCGCCTCGAAAGACACCGCCACGTGGCTCATCGCACCCAGGTTGTAGACTTCATCGGGCGCGACTTCGTACAGGATGCGGTTCAGGTTCGAGGCGTCGGACAAATCGCCGTAGTGCAGGAAGAAGCGCTTGTTGTCGGCGTGCGGATCCTGGTAGATATGGTCGATGCGCCCGGTGTTGAACAGCGAGGCGCGCCGCTTGATGCCATGCACTTCGTACCCCTTCGAGAGCAGCAACTCGGCCAGGTAGGAACCATCCTGGCCGGTCACGCCCGTGATCAGCGCGGTTTTCATGGACCACCCCAAAGATTGCAAATCCTGCAAAAAGTCTACGCAGCCCAACCGGCATCGCAAGCGTCGATCCGATTGAACTGTCGTCTTTAAGTCGGCTTTAAGTGACGCCAACTCAAGTCAATTTTCAGCAATCAAATCCTAAAAAGCATTCTCACGCGCGAGCACGACTTTCACCGTGCGCAGGATGATCCACAGGTCCAGCCACACCGACCAGTTGCGCAGGTAATCGAGGTCGTACTGGATGCGCGCCTCCATCTTGTCCAGCGTCGCGGTTTCGCCACGCAAGCCATTCACCTGGGCCCAGCCGGTGATGCCCGGCTTGACCTTGTGGCGCAGCATGTAGCCCTTGATCAGCTTGCGGTACTGCTCGTTGTGGGCGACCGCATGCGGACGCGGCCCGACGATGCTCATCCGCCCTTGCAGCACGTTGATGAACTGCGGCAGTTCGTCGAGCGAACTGCGGCGCAAGAAGGCGCCGATGCGCGTCACGCGCCCGTCCTGGCGGCTGGCCTGGATCACCCGGTCGTCGTTTTCCATCACCGTCATCGAGCGGAATTTATAGACGATGATTTCCTCGCCATCCAGGCCGTAGCGGCGCTGGCGGAAGATCACCGGTCCCGGCGAATCGAGGCGGACGGCAAGCGCGATCCCCAGCATCAGCGGCGTCACCAGCAGCAGGATCAGGCTGGCCAGCACGATATCGGACGCGCGCTTGATGGTGCTGTTCAGACCCATGAACGGGCTTTCGCGGATGGCGATCACCGGCATGCCGCCGACATTGTCGAAGCGCGCCTGCATCAGGTCGAAGATGTACACGTCCGGCAGGAAATAGATCGAGGCCGTGGTGTCCTCGAGTTCGTCGATCAGCTGGCGGATGCGCGGCTGGGCCGACAGCGGCTGGCTGATGAAGATCATCTTGATGCCGTGCGCGCGCACATAGGCCACCAGTTCGCGCGTCTTGCCCAGCACCGGGTGGCGCAGCGCCGGCGGATGGCGGTGGTCGCCGCGGTCGTCGAAGAAGCCGCGCACCGCCATGAACAGATTCGGATGGCGCTCGCAGACGGCCGCGAACTTGAGGCCGACGTCGTTGGCGCCGACCACCACCACCGAGCGCACTTCCTTGCTGCGCGCCGGGCTGTGCAGCATGCGCGCGGCGATGTGGCTGGCCACCAGGATGCCGGGCGTGGCCACGAACCAGGCCAGCAGCACGCGCTCGTCGTAATAGTAGCGCAGGCCGCTGGCCGAACCGAGGAACCACAGCACGGCGCTGGTCACGCACCAGCCGAACACGGTGTCGCGCGCGTACGCCCACATGCGTCCGCCACGCCAGGTGCGGTAGGGGTCGATGTGCTGGTACACCGCCGTCGAGACGAAGAAAGCCAGCACCATCAGCACCAGCAGATAGCCCGAGAACGGTTCGCGGAACCACAGCGCCGCCAGGTACAGCGTGCCCATCACGATCAGGGGATCGAGGACACGCTGGAAGAAGGAAATCAGCGGGATGTCGTTGACGGCCATATGATTCACCCGGCTAAACGACGCGACGCTGCAGTGCGGGCGCGCGGCTCAGAACTGGGCGCTGGCCGACAGCGTCACGCTGTTCGACGTGAAGCTGCCGGTGCCGAGGGCGGCCGCGCCGCTGCGCGCCTGGTGCACATAGCCGGCCGCGACCTGCACGCTGGGCCGCGGCGACCAGGTGGCGCGCAGGCTGGCGGTGCGCAGCGAGTCGCGCAGTGCATCGCCGGGAACCGCCGGCACCGTGTTGCGTGCATTGTAGTTGCGGCGTTCGGCGACGACGTCGGCATTGACCCGGATCTTGCCGCTGGCATCCCACTGCGCGCCGGCGCTGGCGCCCTTGTTCAGGGTGTAGCTGACAACGGTGCTCTCCAACGGCGCGAAGTCGCGCCAGACGGCGGCGGTGTAGGTCATTTTGCCGTGCGGCTGCCAGGTCCCTTTGACCTTGCCGGTCAGGCCGCTGGTGCTGCCTTCGCCGAAGGATGGCTGCCTGCGCCGCGTGTGGCCGGCCAGCGCCTCGACGATGGTGGCGCCGCCGGCATTCCATTTCACGCGCAGCTTCAGTTCGTTTTGGGTGAAATCGTTATTCAGGTTGAACGGACCGACCGGACGCAGATAGGGATATTTGCCCTTGACCCGGCGCGCCACCAGGCCGACCGTGCTGTCGCTGCGCGCGAGGTAGTCGAGTTCCAGCTCGGGCGTTTCTTCGGTGCGGTTGTTGAAGCGCTGGCTGAAGGCGTCGTACTCGTATTTGTCGCGCTGGAAGCCGGCGCGCACCTGCCAGGCCGCGTGGAAGCGCCAGCTGCCGTCGGCGTAGCTGCTGCGGGTCTTGCGCAGGTTGCGCTCGCTGCTGAGGAAATCGGTGTACGGCGCCAGCACCTGCTGGTAGGACGTGCCGGCCTTGCCCTGCAGGCGGTTGCCGAGCTGCCAGTACCAGTCGGCGCGCAAGTCCTTGCCGTTGTAGTCCAGTTCCCGGAAATGGTCGAAGTCGGTCCTGGACAGCCTGGCGACGGCGGCGATGCGCTGGCGCCCCCAGGTCTGGTCGAACACCAGGCCGGCTTCGCGCGTCCACCAGGAATCCGAACGCGTGTTGTCGAAGCCGGGGCTGCCGTCCGGCACGCGCAGCAGGTTGTCGTCGTGGCCATAGGCGAGGCTGGCGACCACCTGCAGGCCGTCTCCTGGCCCGGCCCGCACCGGGACGGCGGCGGCGACGCACACGAGAAGGGCAAGCGAACAACGAGGCGAACGGCAGCGTGGATTCGGCATGATGGCTCATCTTCAAGGGTCAAGATGCGGAACCGGAGAATCGGTCCCGAACGCCACAAGCCGCTGCCGGGAACGATCCTACCAGTACGACCAGTTGCCGGTCATGAGAATCCAGACCCCCAGCAAGCCATTGGTGACGGCATGCGCGAGGATCGGCGACCACAAATTGCGATGGCGCATGTACAGCAAGCTGTACGCTGCGCCGGCGACAATACCGGCCAGCCAAAGGTTATGCTCGAACCCGAAGAGCAGCACGGTGATAACGAAGCTTTTGAGGCCCAGTTGAGATGTCTCAACGGCCTGAAAGTCGGGATTGACGATCCAGCGCATGAGGAAAGAGCGCCAGAACAATTCTTCCATCACGGGGACGACCAGCGCGGCGCCGCCGATGCGGATCGCCACCAGCAGCCAGTCGATCCGGCCGCCATCGCGCGGATCGAAGCCGGGCGCCGAGCCGACGCTCATCCAGTCGGCGTCCAGGCTGACCCACAGCACCAGTACCACGACGCCGACCGCGATCGCCGTCAGAGCCGCAGGCATGCGCAGGCGCAGGCCCTTCAGTTCGTCATACTGGCGCCAGAACAGCGCCAGCAGCAGCGCGACCACGCCGATCTTGACCGGATACAGCCAGCGCAGCGGCCCGGGCGCCACGCCCAGCCGCTCGAGCACATCGGCGATGACGATGAACAGCATGTAGGCCGCAAACGGCAGGATACGCAGCCAGGCCGCCCGGTTGAACATCGGCGTAGCGACGCCCGGCGCTTCGGTCGGGCTGGCCGCCGCGGCGGGCGCGGCGTAGCGATCGTCATGCTGAGTCATTTCACTCCATCAAGTGACAGGTTGGCGGATCATTCGCCGCGGGCGCGCGCCTCCAGCTTTTCCCAGCGGTCCAGCGCGTCGAGCAGCAATTCCTCGATCTCGCCCGAGCGTGCCTGGATGCGGCGCGCGTCGGCCGGATTGGTCTTGTAGAAATCCGGGCCGTTCAGCATGGCGCTGATTGCCGACTGCTCGTCTTCCAGGCTGGCGATAAGCTGGGGCAACTCATCCAGTTCACGCTGATCCTTGTAACTCAGCTTTACCTTTTTTGCAACAGGTGCGGCGGTTTCGGCCGGTGCGGCGGCGGCCGCTTTCGGCTGGCTTGCCTTGGCTGCCTGCGCCGTGCCCGCCGCCGGTGCGCTGGCGCGGACCCGCTCCCAGTCGCTGAAGCCGCCGACGTATTCGCGCCACAGGCCCTGCCCTTCGGACACGATCACTTCGGTGACGACGTTGTCGAGGAAGGTACGGTCGTGGCTGACCAGGAACACGGTGCCGCTGTATTCGGTCAGCAGTTCTTCCAGCAGTTCCAGGGTGTCGATGTCGAGGTCGTTGGTCGGTTCGTCCAGCACCAGGCAGTTGGCCGGCTTGGCGAACAGGCGCGCCAGCAGCAGGCGGTTGCGCTCGCCGCCGGACAGCGATTTCACCGGCGAACGGGCGCGTTCCGGCGCGAACAGGAAGTCGCCCAGGTAGCTCATCACGTGCTTGCGCTGACCGTTGACCTCGACCCAGTCGCTGCCGGGCGCGATGGTGTCGGCCAGCGTCGCTTCTTCGTTGAGCTGGGCGCGCATCTGGTCGAAATAGGCCACGTTCAGCTTGGTGCCGAGCTTGACCTTGCCGGCGTCCGCGGTTTCCTCGCCCAGGATGATCTTCAGCAGCGTGGTCTTGCCGGCGCCGTTCGGACCGATCAGGCCGACCTTGTCGCCACGCAGCACGGTGCCGGTAAAGTCCGAGATGATGACCTTGTCGCCGTAGCGCTTGGACACGTTTTCCAGTTCCGCCACGATCTTGCCGGAGCGCTCTCCGGTACCGACGTCGAGCCTGACCTGGCCTTGCTGGTCACGGCGGGCGGCGCGCGTCAGGCGCAAGGCTTCCAGGCGGCGCACGCGGCCTTCGTCGCGGGTGCGGCGTGCCTGCACGCCCTTGCGGATCCAGACTTCTTCCTGGGCCAGTACCTTGTCGAACTTGGCGTTCTCGACTTCTTCGTTGGCCAGCAACTCGGCCTTGCGTTCCTGGTATTTGGTGAAATTGCCCGGGAACGAGAGCAGCTTGCCGCGGTCGAGCTCGACGATGCGGGTGGCGACGTTGTCGAGGAAGCGGCGGTCGTGGGTGATGAACAGGACCGAACCGCGGAATTCGCGCAGCAGGCCTTCGAGCCACAGGATCGACTGGAAGTCCAGGTGGTTGGTCGGTTCGTCCAGCAGCAGCACGTCCGGGCCCGAGACCAGCGCCACGGCCAGTGCCACGCGCTTCTGCATCCCGCCCGACAGC
>Ga0265780_10007783_pt1 | contig 13109 bp, 11 predicted proteins | sample P1T30metagenome_FD_192432 | JGI IMG/M metagenome (GOLD analysis project Ga0265780, IMG submission 192432) | Plant litter microbial communities from East Loma Ridge, Irvine, California - P1 T30 | ecosystem: Environmental > Terrestrial > Plant litter > Unclassified | place: USA: California...
CGCGGGCGTCGGCTTGGGCCTCAAGGCGCACGACCCCGACGTGTGCATCGCGCTCAGCGACCCGCATGGCGCGGCGCTCTACGAATATTATGCGTGCGGCGAGCTGCGCGCCGAGGGCTCGTCGGTCGCCGAAGGGATCGGGCAGGGGCGGATCACCGCCAATCTCGACGGCGCGCCGGTCGACGCGCAATTCCGCATCGCCGATCAGGAAGGGCTCGACTGGACCGACCGTTTGCTGCGCGAGGAAGGGCTGTGCCTCGGCCTGTCGTCGGGGATCAACGTCGCGGGCGCGGTGCGGCTCGCGCGGAAGCTCGGGCCGGGGAAGCGGATCGCGACGATCCTGTGCGACACCGGCTTCCGGTATCTCTCGACGCTCTACGATCCGGCGTGGCTCGCGGCGAAGGGGCTGGTGCGCGGCTCCGTGCACGATCGGCCGTTAACGAATTGATCGACACACGCGCGACGATCGGTTAGAAATGCGCGACCGATGAAGGCTCCTCTCAAAGACAAGGCCGCCGTCGAACGGCAACAGGCGGAACAGACCCGGCAGCGCGTGCGCGTCGGAATGATCGGCCTTGCCGCGGTCGTGCTGTTGATCGGGCTGGCGAGCGCGATCTTTTCTTCGGTCAATCAGCAACAACCCGTGAATGTCACCGGTGCCGCGCAACCGGAACTGGTCGCCAACATGAGCGCGCCGTCCTCTGCCCCGACGGCTGCGCCGACCAACGAACCGCTTGCTGAAATGGGCGTGACCCCCGGCGCCGCCCCCACGCCTGCCGAGCCGCAGCCGCAGCCGCAGCCGCAGCCGCAGCCGCAGGCCCAGCCGCAGCCTGCTCCCGACACACCGACCAACGGCATGTTGTGATCGCCGCGCCGCGGTGCGGGTCCGCGGCGGTTCGACGTGCGGTGCGTCGCCGATCGATTCGGGCGCACGGCGGTTTTCCTCCAAATGTCGTGAGCGCGCGGGCCGGTTTTGCCGTCCTGCCGGTGCATGCGAGTCGTCGGGGAAATCCGGGGATGGCGTGGTCAGACACGGAAAATTGGGAGGATCGAGCGGCATTCGGCGGCAAATCGGTTCTACGCGCGCAAGCGCCACCGCGGATTCCAGCGGGATTCAAGGCGCCAAGCGGCTGATCCCCTGATTTCCCCGAATTTCCCTTCTCTTCCCGGCGTGACCCTGATACGTAAGCGCTACGACATTGGGGGCAGAACCACTGTTGTTTGCTGACGGCAACGTCGGCGCGCGGCGAGGGCCGCGCGTCGGGCAGGGTGGTTGTGCGCTCCGGGTGCGAGGTGGGCGTGATCGACAGGGTGGACTATCAGGGAAAGGGGCTCGGTCTTGTCGATGACAAGGGCCGGGTCGCGATTCCGAACACCCTGCGCGCGACGCTGGCCAAGAACGCCCCGCGCGAGGACGGCAAGGACGGCGGCACCGTCATCATCGCCCCGCATCCCGAACATCGCTGCCTGATCGCCTATGATCCCGGCTTCGTGCCGTTCTGGAAGGCGAAGCTGGAGGCGCTGGATGCCGCGCAATTCGCGACCAGCGGGCGCACCGATTATAACATCCTCGACCGCGCCGGCGGGGCCGAGCCGCTGCCGTTCGACGGCTCGGGCCGCTTCATCATGCCATCCTTCGAGCGTCGCTATGCGCGCATCCAGGGCGCGGCGGTGTTCCTTGGCGCGTTCAACTGGATCACGATCTGGGCGCCGAACGTCCTGATCGAGACGCCGGGGATCGATCCCTTTCTCAAGGAGTATGTGGAATTCGCCTGCGAGGACAAGGGGATACCCCTGTCATGAGCAGCGCCGCCGCCCCGCACGTCCCCGTCCTGCTCGACGAAGTCGTCGCCGCGCTCGCCCCTGCCCCCGGCGAGCGCCATGTCGATGCGACCTTCGGTGCCGGCGGTTACACCCGCGCGATCCTTGCGGCCGGCGCGGCGGTGATCGCGTTCGACCGCGATCCGGACGCGATCGCCAACGGCCGCGCGCTGGAGGAAAAGGCGGCGCTGACGCTCGTCCCCGCCACCTTCTCGGCGCTCGAAGCGGAGCTGGCGGCGCGCGACGCGGTGCCGGTCGACGGCGTGACGATGGACATCGGCGTGTCGTCGATGCAGCTCGATCAGGCCGAGCGCGGCTTCTCGTTCCAGGCGGACGGCCCGCTCGACATGCGGATGAGTCAGGAAGGCCTGTCCGCCGCCGACTTCCTCAACGAGGCCGAGGAAGAGGCGATCGCCGACGTGCTGTATCGCTATGGCGAGGAACCGAAGTCGCGGCGGATCGCACGGGCGGTGGTCGCGGCGCGCCCGCTCACCACGACCGCGCAGTTCGCCAATGTGGTGCGCAAGGCGCTCGGCCATCGCCCGCACGACAAGAAGGACCCGGCGACCCGCGCGTTTCAGGCGGTGCGCATTCACATCAACGGCGAGCTGGACGAGCTGACGCAAGGGCTGGAGGCGGCCGAGCGCGTGCTGAAGCCCGGCGGGCGGCTGGCGATTGTCACCTTCCACTCGCTGGAGGATCGCATCGTCAAGCGCTTCCTGCGCGACCGCTCGGGCGCGGCGCCCGGCGGCTCGCGGCACCTGCCGGTCAGCGCACCCGTGCGCGAACCGACCTTCGAGATCACCGCCCGCGCGATCCGCGCGGGCGAAGCGGAGCTGGCCGCCAACCCGCGCGCCCGCTCCGCCACACTTCGCACCGCCCGGCGTACCGGGGCGGCCCCTTGGCGTTTGGAGGCGTAACGATGGCGGCGATATATCGGTTGAAAGGGCTGGGGTGGCTGACCGGCTGTGCGATCGTGGCGATCGGCTTCTACCTCGTGTCGTCGCAGGTCGCGGCCGAGCGCAAGCGGCTGGAGCAGGTCGACCGCCGAATCTCCTCGGCCGAGCGCGACATCCGTGCGCTGGAAACCGAGTTCGACGTGCGCGCCAACCTCGCGCAGCTCGAGCGCTGGAACGGCAACACGCTGGCGCTGACCGTGCCGACCGCGCGGCAGTTCGTCGCCGACGAGCGTGCGCTGGCGGCGCTGTCGCCGGTGCAGGGGTTGCCTGTGCCGGGACGTGACGTACCGGTGCAGACCGCGCAGCTGATCGTCCCCGCCGCACCGGTCGCCGCCATCGTTCCCGCGGTCGCCACCGCCAGCACCGCCACCGCCGCGCCCGCCGTGGTGAAGGTTGCGGCGGTGCAGGTCGCCGCGGCGACGCCGATCACCGTGACCAAGGTCGCCGCGCGCGCGGCCGCCGCCCCGGTCAAGGTCGCCAAGGTCGCGATGCTCGACCGCGGGCTGCTCAGCGAGAACACGCTCGGCGAGATCCTGAGCGGCGCGCGCGCCGAACGGAGCCGCTTGCGGTGAACACCCTGGTCGCCCGACCCCTTCGCGCCGGCCGTTCGGGCGACCAGCGCCAGCAATTGCTGGCGACGCAACATCTGCGCCTGATGATGCTGATGCTGCTGTTCGCAGCGGCGGTGCTGATCGTGATCGGGCGGCTGGCGATGCTCGGGGTGACCGAGGGCGGCGAGCGCGGCACCGCGCGGGTGCTGGCCGCACCGCGCGGCGATATCGTCGATCGCAACGGTGCGCCGCTCGCGCGCACCATCGACGCGTGGACGATCGGCGTCCATCCGAAGAAGCTGCTCGGCGACCCGTCGCAGATCGCGCAGAAGCTCGCCGACCTGATGCCCGACCGTGGCGATCAGGCGTGGTTCTATGCGCAAATCACGCGCCCGGTCAGCTTCACCTATCTCAACCGCCGCGCCAGCCCCGCCCTGGTCGAGGCGGTCAACGCGATCGGCGAGCCGGGGATCGTCTTCGAACGCGAGACGCAGCGGCTCTACCCGCAGTCGACGCTCGGCGCACACGTGCTCGGCTTCATCAGCGGCGGCCACGGCATGAGCGGGATCGAGCGTGCGCTCGACGAGCGGCTGACCAACCCCGCCACCATCAACCAGCCGGTCGCCTTGGCGATCGACACGCGCGTGCAGGCGGCGATGGAGAGCGAGCTGGGGCGCGCGATGACCACCTTCTCGGCGCGCGGCGGCGGCGGGATCGTGCTCGACGTCCACACCGGCGAGGTGGTGGCGATGGTGTCGCTGCCGACCTTCAACCCCAATCGCGTCGGCATGTCGGGCAGCGAGCAGCTCCGCAACATCACCACGCAGAGCGTGTTCGAGCTGGGGTCGACCTTCAAGCCGATCACGATGGCGGCGGCGATCGACAATGGCGTCGTCACCTCGATGGAGCGGCGCTTCGACGCGACGCATCCGCTGCAGGTCGGCCGCTTCACGATCCATGACGAGCGCGGCGATCCGAAGCGCTGGCTCAACATGGCGGAAACGCTGATCTATTCGTCGAACGTCGCCACCGCGCGCGTCGCCGACGAGGTCGGGCCGGAGCGGATGCAGAAGATGTTCCGCAAGCTCGGCTTCGACACGCGGCCGGATATCGAGGTGCGCGAGAAGGGCCGCCCGCTGTGGCCGACCTTCTGGGCGCGCACCACGACGATGACCACCGCCTATGGCCACGGCATCGCGGTGACGCCGCTGCATCTCGCCAATGCCTATGCCGCGCTGGTCAACGGCGGGACGTGGCGGCCGGCGACCTTGCTCAAGGTCCAGCCGGGGCATGAGGTCGCCGGACGGCGCGTCATCAGCGAGGCGACCAGCGCGCGGATGCGCCAGATGCTGCGGCTGATCGTGCTGCGCGGCACCGGGCGAAAGGGCGATGCGCCCGGCTATCGCGTCGGCGGCAAGACCGGCACCGCCGAGGCGGCGGTGGCGGGCGGCTATGACCGGTCGCGCAACGTCGCGACCTTCGCGGCGGCTTTCCCGATGGACGCGCCGCGCTATGTGGTCGTGGCGATGCTCGACTCGCCGCTTGGCACGAAGGAGACCTTCGGGTGGAAGACCGCTGCGTGGAACGTTGCCCCGGTCGTCGGCCGCACGATCTCGCGCGTCGGCGCGATCCTGGGCGTGACGCCCGACGATCGGCGCGACATCGACGTGTCGGATATCATCCCGACGCTGTGGGACGATCCCGACCGCGCGCCCAAGAGCGGCGGGCAGTGAGGATCGTGGCATGAAGCTGTCGCAACTGGTCGAGGGCGGCGGCGAGCAGGCGGTCACCGGGTTCGCGATCGACCACCGCAAGGTCGCGCCCGGCACGATCTTCGGCGCGTTCGAGGGCGCGCGGGTCAATGGCGAGGATTATATCCCCGCGGCGATCGAGGCCGGCGCCGTGGCAGTTGTCGCGCGGCCCGGCGCCCGCGTCGAGGGCGCGCTGCATATCCGCGATTACACCCCGCGCGAAACGTTCGCACGGCTCGCCGCCCGCTTCTTCGCGCCGTTTCCCGAGACCGCCGTGGCGGTGACCGGGACCAACGGCAAGACCTCGACGGTCGAGATGACGCGGCAGCTCTGGCGCATGGCGGGGCATCACGCCGCGTCGATCGGCACGCTGGGCGTCGCCACCGCCGACGAGCGCGTCGTGACCGGGCTGACCACCCCTGATGTCGTCACCTTCCTGTCGAACGTCGCCGGGCTCGCGCGCGAGGGCGTCACGCATCTCGCGTTCGAGGCGTCGAGCCACGGGCTCAGCCAGTATCGCACCGAAGGATTGCCGGTGCGCGCGGCGGCCTTCACCAATCTCAGTCGCGACCATCTCGATTATCACGGCGACATGGCGGCCTATTTTACCGCCAAGCTGCGGCTGTTCGCGCAGGTGCTCGCCGATGACGGCACCGCGGTGGTGTGGGTCGACGACGCCAATTCGGAGCGCGTGATCGATATCGCGCGCGAGCGCGGCAACCGCGTCTTCACGGTCGGCGAGCATGGCGACGACCTGCGGCTGGTCGCGCGCGCACCGACCTTGCTCGGGCAGGGGCTGACGATCCGTGCCGAGGGTGTCGATCACCGGGTCACGCTGCCGCTGATCGGCGGCTATCAGGCCGCCAACGCGCTGGTCGCCGCCGGGCTGGTGATCGCGACCGGCGGCGATGTCGCGCAGACGCTCGCCGGGCTCGCGCGGTTGCAGCCGGTGCGCGGACGGCTGGAGCGCGCCGCGATCACCGCGGGCGGGGCGCCGGTCTATGTCGATTATGCGCACACCCCCGATGCGATCGAGGCGGCGTGCGCCGCGCTGCGCCCACATGTCGAGGGCCGGCTGATCCTCGTCTTCGGCGCGGGCGGCGACCGCGACGCGGGCAAGCGCGTGCCGATGGGGCAGGCCGCGGCGGCGAGCGCCGATGTGGTGATCGTCACCGACGACAATCCGCGCACCGAGGATCCGGCGATGATCCGTCGCGCGGTCCTTGAAGGTGCGCCGGGCGCGCGCGAGATCGGCGACCGCCGCGCCGCGATCGCCACCGCGGTCGCGGAGGCACGCGCGGGCGACATCGTGCTGATCGCGGGCAAGGGGCACGAACAGGGGCAGATCGTCGGCGAGCTCGTGCTGCCGTTCGACGACGTCACGGTCGCGCGCGAGGTGGCGGCATGATCGGTGCCCATTCTTCGTCATTCCCGCGCAGGCGGGAATCCAGAACCGCCGATGTTCGCACTTCTTTCGAGAAGCCTGCGCGTCTGGCTTCCCGCCTGCGCGGGGATGACGACTTCGGTATGACGCGCCCATGACGCTCTGGACCGCCGCCGAGATCGCCGCCGCCACCGGCGGCGCCGCCGCCGCCGACTTCGCCGTCGACGGGGTCGCGTTCGACTCGCGCGAGGTCGGCGAGCGCGACCTGTTCATCGCGCTGACCGGCGAGACCACCGACGGCCACCGCTTCCTCGATCAGGCGTTCGCGCAGGGGGCGGGCGGCGCGATCGTCTCGCAGCCGACCGCCCACCCTTCGGTGCGCGTCACCGACACCTTCGCCGCGCTCGAGGATCTTGCCCGTGCCGCGCGCGCGCGGGTGGCGGGCCAGGTGATCGGCGTTACCGGGTCGGTCGGCAAGACCTCGACCAAGGAGGCGCTGTTTGCCGCGCTCGACCGCGCGCCCGGCCGCCACGCGCATCGTTCGGTCAAGAGCTACAACAATCACACCGGCGTCCCGCTCAGCCTCGCGCGGATGCCCGCCGACACCGACTTTGCGGTGCTCGAAATGGGGATGAATCATCCCGGCGAACTGGCGCATCTGACCACTTTGGTGCGCCCGCATGTCGCCTTGGTGACCGCGATCGCGCCCGCGCATACCGAATTTTTTCCCGACGAAAGCGCGATCGCCGACGCCAAGGGCGAGATCTTCCGCGGTCTGGAACCAGGCGGGACCGCGATTGTGCCGTTCGACAGTCCGCATCGTGACCGGTTGATCGACGCCGCCAGGCCTTATGCGGGGCGGATCGTCACCTTCGGCATCAATCGCGAGGCCGATGTGCGCGCCAGCGACGCGATGGTGGTGCGTGGCGGCGGCACCTTCGTCAACGCGCGGGTCGGCGGACGCGACGTGAGCTTCACGATCGCGCAGCCCGGGCGGCATTGGGTGTCGAACGCGCTCGCGGTGCTGGCGGTCGTGGATGCGGTCGGTGCCGATCTGGCGCTCGCCGGACTCGCTTTGGGCGAGCTTGGCGGACTGCCGGGCCGCGGTGCGCGGCTGACCGTGCGCGTCGGCGATGGCGAGGCGACCGTGATCGACGAAAGCTACAACGCCAATCCGGCGTCGATGCGCGCGACGCTGGCGGTGCTGGCGCTGGCGGCCGGGCGGCACGTCGCGGTGCTCGGCGAGATGCGCGAGCTGGGCGAGGGGTCGGCGGACTTCCATGCCGGGCTGGCCGACGATGTCGTCGCCGCGCGCGTCGAAACGGCCGTGCTGGTCGGTGAGGCGATGCGCCCGCTGGCTGCGGCGCTTGAGGGGCAGGTCGAATTCGTCCATGTGCCCGATGCCGGCCAGGCGCTCGAGCGCTTGCGGACACTGATCCGGCCGGGCGACACCATGCTCGTCAAGGGATCGAACGGCGTCGGCCTGTCGCGACTGGTCAGCGGCCTTGCCAACGGGATGAGTTGAGTTGCTGTACTGGATCGCCGAACAACTCGGTTTCTCGGGCGGGTTCAACCTGATCCGCTATCAGACGTTTCGCGCCGGTGCGGCGGTCGCGACCGCGTTGCTGATCGGGCTCATCATCGGGCCGCGCTTCATCGGCTGGCTGCGCGTCCGGCAGGGCAAGGGGCAGCCGATCCGCGCCGACGGCCCCCAGACGCATCTCGCCAAGCGCGGCACCCCGACGATGGGCGGGCTGATGATCCTCACCAGCCTGGTGCTGTCGGTGATGATCTGGATGGACCTGCGCAACCCCTTCGTCTGGGCGTGCCTGTTCGTCACGCTCGGCTTCGGCGCGATCGGCTTCCTCGACGATTACGACAAGGTGCGGAAGGCCAGCACCGCGGGCGTTTCCGGGCGGGTGCGGTTGTTGCTGGAATTCGCCATCGCCGGCGTCGCGGCGTGGATCGTGATGCAGGAAAACGGCTCCGGCCTCTATTTCCCGTTCACCAGCCGCTATTTCATCGACCTCGGCTATTTCTATCCGGTGTTCGCCGCCTTTACGATCGTCGCGTTCGGCAATGCGGTGAACCTGACCGACGGGCTCGACGGGCTCGCGACGATGCCGGTCATCATCGCCAGCGTCGCGTTCATGCTGATCGTCTATCTGGCGGGCAACGTGAAGTTCGCCGACTATCTCGGCATCCCGCACGTACCGCGTGCGGGCGAGTTGGCGATCTTCTGCGGCGCGGTGATCGGCGGCGGGCTGGCGTTCCTGTGGTATAATGCACCACCCGCGGCGGTGTTCATGGGCGATACCGGCAGCCTCGCGCTGGGCGGCGCGCTCGGCACGATCGCGGTGGTCGCGCATCACGAGATCGTGCTGGGAATCATCGGCGGGCTGTTCGTGGTCGAGGCGCTCTCGGTCATCATCCAGGTGTTCTGGTACAAGCGCACCGGCAAGCGCATCTTCCGAATGGCGCCGATCCACCATCACTTCGAGCAACTGGGGTGGAGCGAGCCGACGGTGGTGATCCGCTTCTGGATCATCTCGCTGGTGCTGGCACTGGCCGGACTGTCGACGTTGAAGCTGCGATGATCGTTTCCGGCGCCTGGGCGGGGAAACATTATGCGGTGCTCGGGCTGGCACGCTCGGGCGCCGCGACCGTTCGTGCGCTCGTCGCGGGCGGGGCGCGGGTGACGGCTTGGGACAGTGACGTCGACAAGTGCGGTGTGCTTGAGGAGGAATTGAGCAACCATCCCTTCGCCGTCGAAAACCTCGAGATCGTCGACCTCTCCACCGTCGACGCGCTCGTCGTCTCCCCCGGCGTGCCGCTCAACACGCACCCGCTTGCCGCTAAGGCGCGCGCGGCGAGCGTGCCGATCATCGGCGACATCGAGCTGTTCGCGCAGGCACGCGCCGATCTGCCAGCGCACAAGGTCGTCGGAATCACCGGCACCAACGGCAAGTCGACCACGACGGCGCTCGTCCACCACATCCTCGACACCGCCGGCATCCCCGCGCGGATGGGCGGCAACATCGGGCTGCCGATCCTCGCGCAGGAGTCGTTGCCGGAAGGCGGGGTCTATGTGCTCGAACTGTCGAGCTACCAGATCGACCTGACGCAGACGCTCGACTGTGACGTCGCGGTGCTGCTCAACGTCACCCCCGATCATCTCGACCGCTACGACGGCTTCGACGCTTATGCCGCCAGCAAGGCGCGGCTGTTCGCGATGCAGTCGCCCGCGCACGTCGCCGTTGTCGATTACGAGGCGGAGGCCGAGCATGACGTGCTCGCCGATGCGCCCGTGGGGCTCAACGTCCGCTTCATCGATGGCGTGCCGCTGCCCGGCGAGCAGGCGCGCTGGCCGTCGCTGCAAGGCCCGCACAACGAACAGAATGCCAAGGCCGCGGTCGCCGTCGCCGAGGCGCTCGGGGTCGACACCGAGACGATCGAGCGCGCCCTGGAAACCTTCACCGGGCTGCCGCACCGCATGGAGCGGATCGCGACGCTGAACGGCGTGGCGTGGATCAACGACAGCAAGGCGACCAATCCCGAAAGCGCCGCCCCGGCGCTCGCCGCTTTCCCGCGCATCCACTGGATCCTGGGCGGCAAGGTGAAGGGCGACGATCTCGACGCCTGCATGCCGCATCTCGGCAATGTCGTGCGCGCCTATACGATCGGCGAGGGCGGACCGCGCTTCGCCGCGGTGCTGCGCGGGCAGGTGCCGGTCGCCGAGGTCGAGACGCTGGAGCGCGCGGTGAAGCTGGCGGCGCAGGAGGCGGAGCGCGGCGACGTCGTGCTGCTGTCGCCCGCCGCCGCCTCGTTCGACCAGTTCCGCGATTTCGAGCAGCGTGGCGCGGCGTTCCGCGAAGCGGTGGAGGAGCTGGCATGAGCGCGACCCGAACCGAGCCCGCCCGTCCCGGCGTGTCGCTGCGCAACCGCGGCGGGCGCGGCGATCCGTCGCCGCTGGGGACGTGGTTCTGGGACATCGACCGCGTGCTGCTGCTGCTCGCCTTGTTCCTGATCGCGATCGGGCTGATCGCGGTCGCCGCCGGCTCGCCGGTCAGCGCGACGCGCTATTCAGGCGAGCATCTCCACTTCGCACCGCTGCATTATTTCTGGCGGCAGGTGATGTGGGTGGCGGTGTCGCTGCCGGTGCTGTTCGGCGTCTCGATGCTGCCGCTGACGATGGCGCGGCGCATGTCGCTGATCGGCGCCGCAGTGTGCGTCGCGTTGATGGTGCTGGTCCCGTTCGTCGGGGTCAGCGTCAACGGCGCGCGCCGCTGGGTCGGGTTCGGCTTCGCGCAATTCCAGCCGTCCGAATTCCTCAAGCCGTTCTTCGTCGTAACAGTCGCGTGGCTGCTGTCGTTCAAGTCGCGCGATGCCGAACTGCCGGTGACGGCGATCACCGCCGCGCTGACCGGGCTGATCGCGATGCTGCTGATGTTGCAGCCCGATTTCGGGCAGACCGTGATCTTCTGCATCATTTGGCTGGCGCTGGTGACGATCGCGGGGACGCCGACGCGGGTGATCCTCGGCTTCCTGTCGATGGTGCCGGTCGCGCTGGTCGCGGCCTATCTGTTCTACAGCACCGCGCGGAAGCGGATCGATGCCTTCCTGTTCCCCGGCGTCGAGGGCGAGGGCGCGGCCGATCACTTCCAGACCAACGCCGCGCACAATACGCTGACCTCGGGCGGCTGGTTCGGGACCGGGCCGGGCGCGGGAACGGTCAAATACGGGCTGCCCGAGGCGCATACCGACTATATCTTCTCAGTGATCGGCGAGGAGTTCGGCTTGCTGGCGTGCATGATCGTCGGGCTGGCGTTCCTCGCGATCGTGGTGCGGGTGTTCGTCAAGCTGCTCGACGAGCAGGACCCGTTTCGGCTGCTCGCCGCTTCGGGGCTGGCGGTGCAGTTCGGCGCGCAGGCGCTGATCTCGATGGCGGTCAACACCGGGCTCGCGCCGTCCAAGGGGATGACGCTGCCGTTCATCAGCTATGGCGGGTCGTCGATGGTCGCGCTGTCGATGGGGATGGGGCTGTTGCTCGCCTTCACGCGCCGCAACCCGTTCCTGTTGCGCAGTCCGTATATCGCACAGCAACGCTGGAGCGCCGAATGACGCAGGTCCGCGACTTCCGCCCCCGCCACTACGTGCTCGCCGCCGGCGGGACCGGCGGGCATATGGTGCCCGCCGCCGCGCTGGCGGCCGAGCTGATGAAGCGCGGGCACCGCGTCGCTTTGGTCAGCGACGCGCGCGGGGTGCGCTTTCCGGGCCTGTTCGAGGGCGTGCAGACGCACGTCATTCCCGCCGGCCGCTTCTCGGGCGGGCCGCTCGGTTGGGCGAAGGCGGCGCGGCTGATGGTGGAGGGGCGCAAGTCCGCGCGCGACCTCTATCGCACCTTCAAGCCGGCGGCGGTGATCGGCTTCGGCGGCTATCCCGCCTTTCCGGCGCTGTCGGCGGCGTTCGCCGAGAAGATTCCGACCGCTGTCCATGAGCAGAATGCGGTGCTGGGCCGCGTCAACCGGCTGGTGGCAGGCCGCGTCGACGCGATCGCGACCAGCTATGCCGAGACCGAGCGGCTCAACCCGCGCCACCGCCACAAGGCGCATCTGATCGGCAATCCGGTGCGCGAGAGCGTGCTGGCGTTGCGCGCCAAGCCCTATCCGGTGCCCGACGAGGACGGCATCTTCCGCGTGCTGGTGACCGGCGGCAGCCAGGGTGCGTCGGTGCTGAGCCAGGTGGTGCCGGACGGGCTCGCGCTGCTGCCGGTCGCGTTCCGCCGCCGGTTGCAGGTGACGCATCAGGCGCGGATCGAGGACATCGATGCGGTGCGGGAGAAATACGCCAGCCTCGACATCGCCGCGGATCTCGCCACCTATCTTCCCGACCTGCCCGAGCAACTGGGCTGGTCGCATCTTGTCATCGCGCGCGCGGGGGCGTCGACGATCGCCGAACTGACCGCCGCCGGTCGCCCCGCGATCCTCGTGCCGTTGCCCTCGGCGACCGACGACCACCAGACCGCCAATGCGCGCGAGATCACCGCCGCGGGCGGCGCGCGCACGATCCAGCAGACCGCCTTCACGCCGACGGAACTCGCCAAGCAGATGCAGAAACTCGGACTCGACCCCGAAGCGCTCGGTAACGCCGCCACCCGCGCGCGTTCGTGCGGCGCGCCCAATGCCGTCACCGACCTCGCCGATCTGGTCGAGAGCCTCGACGCGCCGCGCGCGCGGGTGATGGTCGGCAAGGCGCAGCCGCGGAAGGCGTTCGCATGAAGGGTGTCGCCACCGATATCGGAACGATCCACTTCGTCGGGATCGGCGGGATCGGCATGTCGGGCATCGCCGAGGTGATGCACAATCTCGGCTACAGGGTGCAGGGCTCCGACGTCGCCGAGGGCTATGTGATCGAGGGGCTGCGCGCGCGCGGGATCGCCGTGACAATCGGGCATGATGCCGCCAACGTCGAGGGCGTGGCGGTGGTCGTGACCTCGACCGCCGTGAAGCGCGGCAACCCCGAGGTCGAGGCGGCGCTGCGCAACCGGATCCCGGTCGTGCGGCGTGCCGAGATGCTCGCCGAGCTGATGCGACTAAAGTCGACCGTCGCGGTCGCGGGGACGCACGGCAAGACCACGACGACC
>Ga0265780_10007784_pt1 | contig 13105 bp, 19 predicted proteins | sample P1T30metagenome_FD_192432 | JGI IMG/M metagenome (GOLD analysis project Ga0265780, IMG submission 192432) | Plant litter microbial communities from East Loma Ridge, Irvine, California - P1 T30 | ecosystem: Environmental > Terrestrial > Plant litter > Unclassified | place: USA: California...
CCGTCATGACAGATGAGGTCTCGCAAGAAAACACGTCTTCAGACGCCCCAGCTGCAGTCCGGGCGAAAAGGTCTCGAACGGGCTGTTTGACATGTCGCACTCGACGACGCAAATGTACGTGCTGGCATGCATTTGGAGTCTGTACACTTGATCGAATGAGCAACTCAAGTCAATTAATCTAGCTGTTTCCAACGCATTTGGTGCAACTCATCTGTCCGCGATCTGACATTCCCCAGGTGATGAGACCAGGCCGGCGTGCCAGAATTGCGTTGCAAAGCGGCTCGAGTGTCGCTATGCTGCCATGTATCAGATTCTTGGGAAGAATAATTATACCCCGGCGGTAGAGAGCCCAGCGAGGTATGCAAGTGTGCAGGTAGGTTTAAGGAAATCTCCGCTCTTCAAGTTTATTAAAGCGCCGCGTCCTTTATTCCATGAGCTGTATCAGTGTTGACCATGTGTAATACACGAAGATTAGAGTATGACTCAGGCTGGAGTCCGGATAGAAGGCTTGGTCGCATATATGGATGTCCTTTTTTGCTGACTGCAACAGTTTGTTGCCGATGCTAATGAGCTACCCTACGCCTCCAACACCGACGGAACAGCAGCTACGGATACGAGAACTGTCAGGTCAATTGCTGCGAACTCTCCAATTCGGAATCCGGTACTTCCTCAGGGACCGAGCTTGCAGGATATGACAAACTTTACTCCGTCGCCAGACAGCTATCAGTCTGCTGTGCATGGACTGTTGACTTTGTGTTCTAGAGATGCAACAGATGACCACGTGCTGGCTACAAGTAACCACCCTATTCATCAACCATTTCCTGGATCGGAGTCAACGCTGAATGACTTTGCTGCCGAGCCCACATTTGTTGATGTTGATCAGGATGGGGATAGTGCAGCTACAAGCAACCTTTGGCACTCAGAAGGCCAATTTCGGCTCAATGCTTGCATGTCGATTTCTGCAGACAGAGTCGGGCCACATACCTTCACCCACATCGTGCCCACATCGAGAGCGAGCGGAGAATCGAGCATTCAAAACACTCCGACTACAATCGTCGACACAGCGTACCCTGAGCAGCCAAGCCGAGCGTCACTGGAAGCCGATTTGACTCTGCTGAAGACTTACCGCTACCAGATAGCACCTTGGGTGAGCGCATCATAAAAGAGAAATTATGAGTATGGCTTACAGGCTATAGCTTGACATATACGATAGAGACCAGAATTTTGGCGTTCAGGTAGCTGTGCTTTCTACCGAATCGGAAACGCTACGTAACGACGTGCTATCCCTTGCCAGAGCGACCCACACTGAAGACCGGAGACTTCCTGTGCATGTATCACACATCGATTATGCCGAGCTCGGAACAATAGAGTCCCTTCAGATCGTAGTGTCGAGCGTTTTCCGTCTCCTCGAACATGTCATGATCGATTTGGAGGACTTCTGGGATGCTGAGGCGGTGAACCGACATGGACAGAAAATGCTTGAAGCGCTATTACCAAGATTTGACGGGTTACCGTCTCTTGCAGAGCATGTCTACTGGTTGGTGGTAAGGCTTGGTAAGAGGCGCTCTAAGGTGAGATGTTTCCCAACTGACATGCAAGTAGAACTTAGTTGTGTGCTCATGAACACAATCTGCATCCGACTGCCTCTACCTCCGCCTTTTCTCACACAGAGCCGACTAAACTTGGAAAATGGTGACTCCATGACCCAAATTACACAAGATGCCATCACATTGTGTGTGGATGCAGTCATGTTCTCCCAAGGAGATGATGATCAGTGGCTTCAAAGGCGGTATGGTCTGAACCGAGTCGATAACTGGAAGGCCCTTGTTCAGGGCTTCAACGTGTGGTTTCAGAACCGGCCGGACGAGTTTCTTCCTATCATTGAACTGTATCCGAAGGACGGCATTCAAGGTGACAGCGATTTCCCGATTATTGCTTTCACTAGCGGTGGCGCACTCCTTGCAAATCAACTCTATCACTGTGCAATGCTAGTGCTGCTGAAGCACAAGCCTCGTTTCATCGGCGAGCTTAATCGAAGCTCTTCTTCGATGTCATCGTTGTGGCATGTCCATCGCATATGCGGCATCGCAATTCACAACGACAGTCCAGCCACATGGGATCCGTGCCTAGTAGTCTCGTTACTAGTCGCAGCTCAGACTGTGACTCATAAGAGCCAACAAGCGGCTATAATTAATGCTTTGGAGACAGCACAAAGACTGACCGGCTGGAACGTGTCGCGTCATATCGAGGATCTGCGGAATGAATGGCGGCTCGTAGATGGCTGGTAGAGGTAATTTGAGCCTTGGCAAAGTCTCTCAAGCTTGCATACATCGCTTTCCTGCGGGAGAAGGCACGTTAAAGACACATCTCTCGATGAGATGTCGTTTCATACTCAGACCTCAACAGGCACTTTATAGCCCCAGGTTCGCTCGAGATCACGAATACGCCACGTAGCCGTCCAACCAGTCAAAGCTTCAATGCGGCGGATGGTTTTCACAACTAAGGCTTGCTCCGAGGAATGGCTCAGAAGACGCCCTGCAATCCAGAGAGGTTGGATGGCGTTGTTTAAACAACCTTCATGCGGGTTCGTTACCGAAATACCGCAGATGCGCTTCACGTGCCACATCAGGGAAGCCTCGGGAGATTTGGCGAGGGCGGTTTTGGATCGGGCGGTGAGGAGGAGAACCGATGATGTATGGTATAATTGATTTGAGGAGATGGCTGCCCAATGTGCGAAGAAAATCTTTGGGAACGGCGTTGCATTATATGTGTCAACAGGCAACAATTCTTTCGGCCGGCCCGAGGCCCATTCGGAAAGTTGGCCCCATAGCTGGTCCCAGCGATTGTGGAATTGTTTCTCATCACATTCGTTGTCGGTGCCCAATTCCACGTACTTGCTGCGGTCTGAAATGAGTTCGCAGGTCTTTGCGCAGAGATAGACTGCATAGTTGGCGTACATGTCTGGTGACGAATGGCTCCGAAACAGACTCTCGACGTCGTCTTCAGCAGCATCAGGTGGGAGCCATTGAGCGGGCTTCAGCAATGTGCTTTGCGTACCATCAGAGATCAGAGCACCACAAACGTCTGCGTGTGTCAGCTATCATTGACTATCGATCAAATGTCCTTGCGGACTTACCCATTCGTGCGTAACACCAGAAAACTGCCTGTAATACATCACTACTGAATCCATTTACACTGAAGGCATCAAAGATAGCGGCGCAACCTTCGAGATGGTGCCGCCAGTCCTGCGCGCTAGCGGAAAACATCTCGAGACAGCATAAAATCACACAAGCCGCTATTACGTGAGTATCTCGAGCCGATAGGAGAGGGGTCAACAGTCGTATCGCCTCCTGATAGAGCTCTAAACTGTCGAAGGCCGATTGCATTTTCACTTTACGCTCAAGCTGACGTGCTCCTATGGCCAGAATAGCATAGAATAAAGGGGGCGAATCCTTGGCTAGAGTAGGAAGCTGGAGGCCGAAGGTACGCTTACTGTCAAACATGTCAAGCTGGTAGTGTCTGTCAGCTCATGCTCTCGCTCATTGCTTTTCATAAACCTACCCAGGGCGCGACTTGCGACAAATAGTTTTTCAAATACTGCACTCGCCTGCCTTGAGGCAACACGTGTTTGATGTCGAATGCTCTATTTGGTCCATCGGCATCCTCGGGAGTCGCTGCCCGAGTAGGAGCAGCCGAGCGTGCAGTAGTAAACAGCAAGGAACGCAGAGCTTCTTGGGAGGCAAGGTAGTCGGGATCATGTGCGAATTCGTCGAAAGGCCAACTGGACGCGGTGGGTGGCGAATGGAAGGGGTCTATGCTCTCAAACCCAAAGTTTTCAATAACAACTGGAGATTGGCCGCCTGCATCCTGTTCGATGCGACGTTTCTTTGATGAGGGTCCATCTGTCATAGATGAAGAGCGATGTGGTAGATGATGCATTGCAAGGTAAGCGAAGACCTGCAGGTGGGTGGTGAGCCCTGGACACCTCCAGGGCTCTTTAATTAGCCGACGTCATGTGATCTAGATCTCAGCTGCCCGGGCAACTCCTGGGCTCGTGAGCACCATCACCAGTACTTTCCTACCTAAATGTAATAGTTTAAAACCTGACCCTCAATGATGTGATAGAAAGACAATCAGTAGTGAGCAAGCACAGCACAGTTAGTTTTGACACTGTTTAAGGCTACATACCCTGACTGTATCAAGATTACACACAATTCTCTCAGCTCATCCCATATGATGTCAGTCCTTTTGATCGAAATCATTGTTCAATTGAGGTTACACATTAAGTCCACCTTTCCATCATCCACTTGTTTGCGATTTGCTCTCAAAGGTCGACAAACTCACCCTTAAGTAACGGATCCTCCCGTACCTGCTGGAGATAACTCTCGACCTTGGCTGTGAGTGCAGGCACGTGAAATCCAAAGTACTTATAAGCGGCTTTCCCTGGCAGACTATGGCCAAATCGTCTCATGCAAGCTCCCGCATCTGCCCATCTTTCCCATCCATTCGGGCTGAATGGCTCGATAACAACGGCGGGTATTCCTTCGTGACGACGGAGTGTGTCGCGCTTGTACTTTGTGGATTGTGCTTCAAACAAGCGTTGGCATGGGAAACTGACAACGCGTGCCTTGATTCTCTTGGATTTCAACTCTTTGGCCGTGTCCACTGCGTGACATAGCTCAGCGCCAACACCAATCAGTGTGACGTCAGCATCGTCGACCTCCTCCAAAACGTACGCACCCTTTGCGACCATTTCCCGACGCGTTTGCTTGAGCTGTGGTAGCGTATGTCGCGACGTTGAGATAATGCTCGGTGTATTCTTGGCCTCTATTGCCGTAACCCACGCTCCGGCCGTCTCTTCGCTGTCACCTGGTCGTATATACAGCAAGTTGGGCATGGCACGGTAGAGGTTGGCTAATTCGATCGGCTGATGTGTTGGTCCATCTTCACCCATGCCAATGGAGTCGTGTGTGGCAGCATGAATGACCTGCAGTTGTTGCAACGCACCCATCCGGACTGCTGGGGCAGCATAAAGATAAAACATAAAGAAAGAAGAAGTGACGGGAATGAACGAGTTGGGTGCAAAAGCAGCAAGTCCATTGCTGATTGCCGCCATTGCGTGTTCTCGGACACCATAGTGGATGTACCGGCCGCTGTAGTTACCTGTGATGCCGCAAGTGGTCTTTAAATCAGGCTACATCCCGTTAGTGAAACAACACGAAACAAGGAAATCGTATATGCTCACATGTTGGAAGTCAACTTTGCCTTCCCATGCCATATTCACTGATGGTGTCAGGTCCGCTGTGCCGACTATGAAATTTTTAACTTTTTCTGCGATGGGGTTTATGACCAATCCAGAAGCCTTCCTTGTTGCTGTAGGTGTTTCTGGGAACGAGCTTGGAACTAGGTCTTTCCAAGTCTCAGGCAGGCGACCTTCGATGCGTTGCCGGAACTCCGCGCCCAAATCCGGATGTTCGACCTCGTAATTTTTGACCAGCTCTTCCCATGACCGCACGAGTTCTTGGCCTTTGGCGGGAAGATCCTCAAAGAAAGTTCGGACTTCATCCCTTACAGTGAAATGCTCCTCCGGATTGAAATCATAGGCTTTCTTCATGTTGGCCACATCTTCCGCTCCAAGAGCGACGCCGTGTGCAACAGCATCGCCTGCAACGGCAGATCCCAAGCCAATGATGGTTCTGACGTTGATGAAAGTGGGTCTGTCGACTGATGCACGGGCCTGATGCAAAGCTGCGACAAGTCCGTCGATGTCGAAGCATCCGTCTTCGATATCAATCACCTCCCAGCCACACGCACGCATCTTCGTGTTAACGTCTTCTGTGTTTGTGAGATCAACACTACCGTCACAGGTGATCTGGTTGTTATCGTAGATTACTGTGAGGTTATTCAATTTCAAGTGTCCCGCAAAAGAGATGGCTTCCAAAGCAACTCCTTCTTGCAAACATGCGTCTCCAATCATACACCAGGTATGATTCGAGACAACGTCAAAGCCCGGTTTGTTGTAATTAGCTTGGAGATTCTTTGTTGCTATGGCCAGTCCAACGGCATTTGCGACACCTTGCCCAAGTGGGCCCGTCGTAACTTCGATGCCCTCGTGCTCAATCTCAGGATGGCCTGGGCATAGTGCATCCACGCGCTCCGAGTGGTATGATTTGAGCTGATCGAATGTCATGTCTTTGTATCCGGTAAGATGGAGGAAGGTGTACTGAAAGAGACAGGTGTGCCCTTTGCTCATTAGCCGCGAGCTGGATATCGAAAGATGACCACAGCAAACTCACCATTTGAAAGGACAAATCTATCGCGGTTGAAGTACGTGGGGGTATGCGGTGCATATCTCATCACGTACTTCCAGAGTGCAACTCCAATGGCCGCCATGCCAATCGCACCTCTAGAACAGCATTAGCTTAGATTGCGGCTATGACGAAGCTCCCTACCCAGGGTGGCCGCCATTGAACTGTTGGCAAAGGTCTGCGATCAGCAGCCTGAAAGTCTTTAAGACGTGATCCTGCTCTTTTGAAAGTTTCTGGACCGATAATTTCTCTAGCTTTTCCTCTTCCAACAACCCTTTCGTCACATTGCTGCCATACTCAGTCGATCCGTTGACTGCTGGGGAGTTCTGGGAGAGACGCATTGTAATAGTTTACGGCCACTCCAATTCTTCCTTAATGCGGGCAAAATCGTCCAGGTTCTCGAGGACTATAAATGCGATGATTTAGCAGTTGCCACTGTCGCATCTATATCATCGGAGTTGCATCAAGAGGACTATTATGTATTACCGAACGCGATGCGCCGGGCTGCCAAAATGGGAAATCCGTCCGGGTAGCAAGCTGTAACGGCTGTGTCAAGCGCGCTTTCTTATTGGCTCTATTAAGCTGTCGGCTTCCCAATGCAGTAGTCGTAGGCACTGCTTACTATTTACAGACATCATCTCGTAGCCACTTACCCCCGCATCTGCATCATCGTCGCGAACTTACGTTTAGAGATTCACTTTGCCATCGCGGAACACAGTCCGTGGGCTCTGCGTAAGGATCTCACATGCTACAGTAAATGCAAATCAATTGCTTCCATTTGCCTGTTTTCTAACCACCATAGGTACCACCCCAGACCCAAATGTTTGTGCTATATTTCCACCAATTGTCCTAGAAGCCGCCGCGACCGACGTGTTGCATGCTAGAACATTGCCACAGAGCATGGACAATATGCAACGACAGATTATCTCCACGCCACTTGCGAATCCATCATTGATGGTCACAGCAGACCACAATCTAAAGCAAGAAGAAGCACCTGTCTATGCCCCGAGAAAAGGAGAGGTTTTACTACACATCAAAGCTACTGGTGTTTGCGGGTACAGCGATTCATGCATCAGGAATATCCCATGCTAATTGTGAGCGGAACAGTTCTGACATCCACTTCTGGAAACGCGGTAGAATAGGATCGCTCGTAGTTGAAGGCGACTGTATTCTAGGTCATGAAGCAGCTGGTGTAGTTTTGGAATGTGGTGAAGGAGTCACAAGTCTGAAGCCTGGTTCGTCGTCTCATCGTTGCTTTCCTTGGACTACTTACTATGCACTCCAAAATATCGCTGACCAGCTTTGCAGGTGACCGAGTGGCAATTGAGCCGGGCGTTCCATGCGAGACATGCTTTCTTTGTATGGACGGCCGCTACAACCTCTGCGAGGACGTGAAGTTCTCAGGAGTATACCCCGATGCGGGCACGATCCAAAGATACAAGACCCATCCTGCACGTTGGTGCCATGTCCTCCCCCCTAACGTCTCTTTCTCCGAAGGCGCGCTCCTCGAGCCACTATCAGTTGTAATGCACGGTATCAAATCGGCTGGACTCAGTTTGGGAAGAGGCGCAGTGATTTGCGGCGCTGGCCCAATTGGACTCATCGCTTTAGCTGCAGCCCGTGCGAGTGGAGCGCATCCACTTGTTATTACAGACTTGGACACAAACAGACTGGTTTTCGCGAAGACGTTCGTTCCGACCGCCATTGTCTACCAAGTTGATCCCAACTTGGACGCACAAAGCAATGCCAGAAACATCAGGGCTTTGTTTGACTTCGATAGCATCGGTGAATACGGAGCACCGGACACAGTACTCGAATGCACTGGAGTCGAAAGCAGTGTGATCACTGCCGCGTACACCGCAAGAAGGGGAGGTTGTGTGATGGTGATCGGTGTAGGAAGGGAGATTATGAACAATCTGCCCTTCATGCATCTTTCCCTCGGCGAAGTGAGTTCACTCCGCCCACGTCCTGATTCTTGATCGGCGCGACCTAACGACTTGCACAGATTGACCTCAAATTTATCAACCGATATCGCGATACCTGGCCTGCTGGCTTACAGTGCTTAGCTGGTGGTATTCTAGATCTCAAGCCCCTTGTCAGCCACACATATCCACTTGAGAGAGCGGATGCACTACATACATGTAGTGATCTGCGCAACGGAAGTATCAAAGTACAGATTGTTGATGAGCGCGATGACGTGCTATAGTGAGCACAGCACGTGTGAGAATGTAGCATATGACTTCGTAATCATCGGATTTTACAAGCTCCTCGATCGTAAAGCGTCCGACAGTCGGTTGACTAATTCAGCACATATTCCACATTACATCATGCAATTACAAATATCTCGTTGTCGTCTTGTGTCTTTTGCTGGCTTTGTATCCGCCGTCGAGTACTTCACGATTGCAATAACGAAAGGACCTGACCCTGTTATTCAGAGGATCACCCGAGGATTATCCATGATATTGACGAGACACGATACTTCACGACTCGTCTGGTAGCTCTGGTTCCTTTATCGGGCCGCCAAGCTCAGGCACTGACTCGTATGCACACCAAGATGTCGCCATGAAGGGCACTTTTATGCGCTGCCAATGTACTTGACCTTCAGTCTGTGTTGCAGATATTTTATGATTGGTCTCTTGATTCCTGGTGCCCTGCACCATCCCCATGGGGAGCGAACCCGAGCCACTGGGTGGCTTATGGCTAATTGAACACAAGGATTGAACAGCGAGCGAGAACACTTCGTCTTCGATTCTATTGCATGACTTATGTTCCGACTGGGGCCCCGCATGCATCCCATCCCATCTCCATCCGTATATAATCTTCTCCACAAGCGTTCAGATCTACAAGAACACTACTCTCGTTTTCTCGTCTCCAGTTTCGCGCCATTCCGCAATGCCATCGTAGTGGGTCTGGCTAGTGTAACGCATTTTCTCTCATCACATCTGGCCACAAGCTATCCTCAACTAGACCATCCGTCCACTGCACACCAGCGCCATGTCTAACCGCACAATGTGGAGGTGAACGAAAATACTTCCGAACTCGGTCACCTCGCAAATCAGGAAGACCGTGAGGTGGGAAAGCTTGCATCGTTTCGCAAATATCTCTTCGCTTGCGCGTGGAATATTCTTCGGTGGTTTGTCCGTAATTTGCATGGTATATCTATGGTTCTACCAACCAGAAATAGCGGGACGAACATACGAAGAGCTCGATGAGATGTGTACGAGGAAGATTCCCGCCCGTCAATTCAAGACACATCGCACAGATGCTCAGGCCATGGGCGAAGCAGTCAAGGAGAAGAGTGCATACTAGAGTCGATGAAGGCTGCTAACTCTGGTAATTTTGCGGTATCTCTATTAATACAAAACAATTCGTAGAAGCAATGAATCCATTCTATAGAAACCCGAAGACCGGGTGCTTGTATTCTCCTTACAAGCGTACGCGAATGTGAAGAATACACGGTGGCTGGTATCGGAGAAATGACAAGACTCAGCCGCATCAAACGTAGGGCTTACAGGCATCCACACCAGGTGTGGCAATAATTCGTGCGCGCTACCTCGCGACCTAAATTATCGGAGCGCAGTTTAGTTGAGCGCTTGAGTTAAGCTGTTCGACTTCAAGGTTATTTAAGCTCTTCGAGGCACACTAATAAGATGTTAAGTCTATTTAGGCGTGTATATAAGACGACAGCTACTCTGTAATAGTAAGCTAAGATGATACAGAACGCGCACGAACTATTGCATCTCCTAGTGGGCATAGAGGTATCTATGAATGTACCTGAGTACTTAGCGCGCTCGGTTGCTTATCGTACGAGGATCGGCAAATATGTGGACACCGCTCGACAGCATCAATTCATGGTCGAATGCGCCAGAGAAGGTCTCGCATCAAATTGAGATTTTGACCAGATACAATGGGTAGATACATATACAACGAAGAACAACTCACAAGGATAGTGCAGTGGCGCAATTGAACCGCCAGCATATCTACAAAGCCGACGCCGATATCCGCCTTTGTCTACAATTTTGAGCCGCGGGACGATCAATCCGCTTCCCTACGCGGGAAGAACCACTCACAATTGCATGGATCCCGTGGCGCCTCTGGATCCGCGGAGCTAGCACTTCATTAGGCAATCATGACCGTTGTGCTACACGTGCTAAAATCCTCAGATCTCGAGGAAAATCTTCATTTCTGCCGTGGGCCAGTAATATATAACCTTGTGGTACACGGGCTGGAATGCAGGTCGTGTATGCAGGGCGTTTTTCTGTCCTACTCAAGCGAGGTCATATCCGGCACGTCCAGGGCGTGTGGAGTTAGTGGGTAAAGACCTTCAGGGCTTCTGGATATGATGTGCTGACACTGTAGAGGGTATAAATCGGACTGTCCTGGTTGTCGCTGTTCCCTTGCGTTACGCGTACCAGGTAGCCGGTTTTGAAGCATCTTCGCCACCATGAAGATCTCGGTGATCACCGCTATCCTCAGCGTTTCCGTAGCCGCAGTGCCTTTCGAGGGTCACCCATCCGGCTATAAGAGCGATGAATTACTAGTTACTGGGAACCAGAATCTCAGGGAATATTACTCGAAGAATCCCTATCCAACAACGGCTTGTACCTTGAAGAACGCAGCTGTCAGGAAAGAGTGGTGCGTATCTATCTTCCCTTATCACAGTATTTCTATGCTAATGTACAACTAGGAGTACTTTATCCCCGAAAGAGAAGAAAGAATACATCAACGCCATCCAATGTCTCGCTAAAAAGCCTGCCAAAACTCCAAGCAGTATCGCCGCTGGGGCAAAGAACCGTTACGACGATTTCGTCGCGACACACATCAACTCCACGCTCTTCATCCACGGAACCGGCAACTTTCTGACCTGGCATCGGTATTTCACGTGGGCGTATGAGCGAGCGCTCAAGGATGAGTGTGGATACAAGGGAACGCAACCGTACTACCAATGGGCATACTGGGCCGCTGATCCCACAAAGTCCCCAGCACTCGATGGCTCCCCGACGTCTTTGGGTGGGGACGGCGCGTACATCGCTGGCAGGAATTCCACGTGCGTTCCTTCGCCGGCCCAATGCGGCGTGTCAATTCCGCCAGGAAACGGGGGCGGGTGTGTGAACAAGGGGCCATTTAAGAACTGGCAAGTAAACCTTGGTCCGGCCTCACCGGTCCTGACGGACATCAAGCCCAACCCCGAATTTACGGGGCTTGGGTATAATCCGCGATGCTTGAGAAGAGACGTTTCCAAAGCCGCTAGTTCAGGCTGGACGAAAGACAGCGATATCGTCTCTTTGATCCAAGAGAATGCCGATTTTCTATCATTCAGTACGAGAATGCAGGGAGATTTCCCAAACGGCTTTCTCGGCGTGCATACAGGTAATTTCTCTCAGCCCATCTCTCCACCCACCATTCCTGCATACAACTAACTCTCCATCCTAGGCGGCCACTTCACCGTCGGCGGCGACCCAGGAGGCGATCTGTTCGCATCCCCAGGGGATCCATTCTTCTTTCTGCACCACGCCATGATCGATAGGACGTACACGAACTGGCAACATTTGGACCTGGCGAACAGGCAGTATGCGCTTGGCGGGACGATTACGCTGAACAATATGCCACCGAGCCGGAATGCATCGTTGAGCGATGAGATAGATTTGGGGTATGTGGGCGTGCCGGTTACGACTATTAAGGAGACGGCGAATACGTTGGCGGGGCCGTTTTGTTATGTTTATGCGTAATGTAGTGGCGACTTCGTTATACATATAATCGAAAGTTTGTGGACCTCTGAAGTTGACATGATTCGATTGACTAGACTGGTATAAAACAATAAACAAGAAAGTAGGGTGTAGTAGTTGAAGAAGAAAAGAAAGGAGAAGATTCGTAGGAATGTAGTCCAGGGCCATAGGATATCCGCCACTCCAATCACCCACCCTATGCAAAACTATACCTGCTCCCAAGTTCGACACCGTCCACCCACTCATCCACTTGCTTTTCGCCACACAGACTCTCACACCCGCTCATCCTTCTCAGTCTGCTAGCCTTCTAAGCTCCCGGTGTGACGCTGCTCCGATCTCTACCTCGACTCAGCAGTTTCCTGCCAGTACTCTCCTTCTTGTCTGCTCTCGGGCTCGTGCTTCCCACCATGCTCGTTGCATCCGCATGCACAAACGAGCTTTTGATGACTACCATGCCTTTACCGACACCCACATTCTTCTCACCGCCTGCGCCCTGGTCGTCGATGGTGAAAGTACCTTCGCCCAGTTCCTCGTCCCGGCCGAACTTCTTGTGGTCGACAACAGTGATTTTGAAGAACGCATCGGCTGTGCACGAGGTCTTGAAGGTTTCCTGAGAGGCGTCAAATGAGACATTACCAGTAGTTGTCTTGTGATGGTCCGTCTTGTGTAGCTCCTTGTTGCCAAGCTTAACATGGACGCGAACGTTGGTATTTGCAGGGAAGCCATCAGCGCTGACGATCGAGATATTAGCTGTGCCTGCCTCACCGCCACCAAGGGCGCTACTATCGTTGAAGCGGCTAGCAAAACTTTGTGCGCCCCAGCTTTTATGGCGGTGGTGATTTGGTGAAGGTTGGGGGGCGGAGCCGTCGCCTTCGATCGATATGATGGGCGTATCAGCGGACGGCCGACCAGATGACGAGTCAGGCCGGTCAGAGCCATCTTCTTCGGTAGCACCACGCGACTTTCTGCGCTTGAAGCCACGGCCGAGGAAGGTTCCTGCACGAACCACATTACCACCCACGAATGCAGCGCCCTTGCCGACACCCTTTACAGGTGCACCGATGACCTTGC
>Ga0265780_10007787_pt1 | contig 13103 bp, 10 predicted proteins | sample P1T30metagenome_FD_192432 | JGI IMG/M metagenome (GOLD analysis project Ga0265780, IMG submission 192432) | Plant litter microbial communities from East Loma Ridge, Irvine, California - P1 T30 | ecosystem: Environmental > Terrestrial > Plant litter > Unclassified | place: USA: California...
GCATCCAGCTGGCGCCGAATGCGAACGCACTCGATACTGCCGAGCGGGTGCGCGCGCGTCTGGAAGAACTCGGCCAGTTCTTCCCGCCCGGTCTGCGCACCGTGTATCCGAACGATGTGACGCCGTTCATCGAGACCTCGATCAAGGGCGTGGCCCATACGCTGATCGAGGGCATCGTGCTGGTGTTCCTGGTGATGTACCTGTTCCTGCAAAACTTCCGCGCCACCCTGATCCCGTCGATCACGGTGCCGGTGGTACTGCTGGGCACCTTCGGCATCATGTCGGCGCTCGGCTTCACCGTCAATACGCTGTCGATGTTCGGCCTGGTGCTGTCGATTGGCCTGCTGGTCGACGACGCCATCGTGGTGGTGGAAAACGTCGAGCGCGTGATGCACGAAGACGGTCTGCCGCCGAAGGAAGCGACGATCAAGGCCATGGGCCAGATCACCAGCGCCCTGATCGGCGTGGCCCTGGTGCTGTCGGCGGTGTTCGTGCCGGTCGCCTTCTCGAGCGGCACCGTGGGCGCGATCTACCGCGAATTCTCGCTCACGGTGGTGGCCTCGATGCTGCTGTCGGCCTTCATCGCCCTGAGCCTGACGCCGGCGCTGTGCGCCACCATGCTCAAGCCGGTCGACCCCGATCACCACGAAAAGAAGGGCTTCTTCGGCTGGTTCAACCGCTCGTTCGACAGCACCCGCGACCGCTACCTGGGCGGCGTGAACCGCATCATCAAGCGGCGCGGCCTGTGGATACTGGTCTACCTGGTCATGGTCGGCATCGTGGTCGCGCTGTTCCTGCGCCTGCCGGGCGGCTTCCTGCCCAAGGAAGACCAGGGCTTCATGTTCGTCCAGGTGCAGACCGCGCCCGGCAGCACCCAGGAAACCACCGGCCGCGTGCTGGAAGAGATCAGCCAGTACCTGCTCAACGACGAAAAGGCGATGGTCGAAGCGACCTTCATGACCAACGGCGCCTCGCAGCCGCAGCGCGGCCAGAACCAGGGCCGCCTGTTCGTGCGCCTGCGTCCATGGGACGAGCGCAAGGATGACGCACTCGGTGTCTCGGCACTGGCCAGCCGTATCACGGCGCGCTACGCCAACTACCAGGGCGCGGTGATCAATACCGTCGAGCCGCCGGCGATCCGCGGCCTGGGCTCGGCCACCGGCTTCAACCTGCAGCTGCAGGACCGCGGCGGCCTGGGTCACGAGGCGCTGGCGAAGGCGCGCGACGGCTTGCTCGACATGGCCGCCAAGGATGAGCGCCTGCAGCGGGTGCGCTTCTCGGGCCAGGCCGACAACGCCACCTATAAAATCGACATCGACCGCGAAAAGGCGGCCGCGCTGGACGTGAACCTGACCCAGGTCGACCAGATCTTCTCGACCGCCTGGGGCTCGCGCTATATCAACAACTTCCTCGATACCGACAACCGCATCAAGCGCGTGTATATCCAGGCCGAGGCCCAGTACCGCATGAACCCGGACGACCTGCGCCACCTGTACGCGCGCAACGGCGCCGGCGAGATGGTGCCATTCTCGTCGTTTGCGACCGCACGCTGGACCTGGGGTTCGCCGGCGATGGCGCGCTACAACGGCATCGAATCGGCCGAGATCCAGGGCCAGCCTGCGCCGGGCTACAGTACCGGCGAGGCGATGGCCATCATGACCGAACTGGTTGGCAAGCTGCCGGAAGGCATCGGCTTTGAATGGAGCGGCATTTCGCTGCAGGAGTCGCAGGCCGGAGCCCAGGCGCCGCTGCTGTATGCACTGTCGATCCTGGTCGTGTTCCTGTGCCTGGCGGCGCTGTATGAAAGCTGGGCGATCCCGATCTCGGTGATCATGGTGGTGCCGATCGGTATCCTCGGCGCGCTCGGCGCGGCCACCCTGTTCGGCATGGAAAACGACGTGTTCTTCCAGGTGGGCCTGTTGACCACCATCGGCCTGTCGGCCAAGAACGCGATCCTGATCGTCGAATTCGCGCGCGAATTGCAGATGCAGGGCATGGGCGTGCTGGAAGCGGCGCTGGAGGCATCGAAGGTGCGGCTGCGCCCGATCATCATGACTTCGATGGCCTTCGTGCTGGGCGTGACGCCGCTGGCGATTGCCAGCGGGGCCGGTTCGGGCAGCCAGAACGCGCTGGGCATCGGCGTGATCGGCGGCATGATGACGGCGACCTTCCTGGCGACCTTCCTGATCCCGCTGTTCTATGTCTTGATTGCCGGGCGCAGCAAGCCCCCGGTCGCGCACGCGCCGGACGGGGCGCCAGCGGCTACAATGCCGGCTTCCCAGTGAGATCGCCATGAAACTGCTCCTCGTCGAAGACAATGAACGCGTGGCCCGCTTCGTCAAGAAGGGGTTGACCGAGGCCGGCCACACGGTTGACCACGCCGATAACGGCCGCGACGGCATGTACCACGCCGTCAGCGAGCCGTACGACGCGATTGTCATGGACCGCATGCTGCCGGGCGGGATCGACGGCCTTGGCATCATCGAAGCGCTGCGCCAGCAGGGCAACCGGGTGCCGATCCTGATCCTGTCGGCGCTGGACGGCGTGGACGACCGCATCCGCGGGCTGCGCGCGGGCGGCGACGACTACCTGACCAAGCCGTTCGCCTTCGGGGAGCTGCTGGCGCGGCTCGATGCACTGCTGCGCCGCTCGCAGAGCCAGGCGGTGGAGACCGTGATGTCGCTGGGCGACCTGTCGGTCGACATGCTGGCCCATCGCGTCACGCGTGCGGGCAAGCCAGTGGCGCTGCAGCCACGCGAATTCAAGCTGCTGACCTATTTACTGCGCCATGCAAACCAGGTGGTGACGCGCACCATGCTGCTCGAGAACGTGTGGGACTATCATTTCGACCCGCAAACGAATGTCATCGATGTCCACATCAGCAAGCTGCGCCAGAAGATCGACGCCGGCTTCGCGACGCCCCTGCTGCGCACGGTGCGCAATGCCGGCTATATGCTGACCGATCAGCCATGATCTTCCTGTGAGCGCCGCGATGTTCCGCCTGCCCAGCTTTTCCGCCCGCACCATCGCCATCGGCTACGCCGTGGTCAGCCTGTTGGTGCTGGCGATGTTCGCCGGCCCCTTGTGGTTCGCCTGGCACACGAATATCGGCGAGGTGCGCTCGCAGCTGCTCAAATCCGACGCGGCCCACTTGAGCAATCTGTTCGTGCGCCAGGGCCCGCCGGCGCTGGCGGCGGCGATCGACAGCCAGGTGCACGGCGTGAACGACGGCGTGCGCAAGATCATGCTGTTCGCCGCGCCCGACGGCACCAAGCTGGCCGGCAACCTGCCGGAGTGGCCCGAGGGCGTACCCGAGCAGGACGGCCTGTGCCAGGTGACGATCCGTGTCGACGACAAGCCGCGCAATGTGGAGCTGGTGCGGGTGACGCTCGAAGACGGCTATATGTTGCTGGTGGCGAGTAATCTGGACCGCTTCCAGAAGCTCGAGCGCCTGTTCGCCTACGGCCTGCTGGGCTGCGCGCTGACGGTGCTGGTGGGCGCGGCGCTGGGGGGCGTGTTGATCCGGCGCGCGCTGCTGGGCCGGGTGCAAAGCATCAGCGACACCACCGCCTCGATCATCGAAGGCAAGCTGTCACACCGTCTGGCGGCGCCGCGCGACGGCGACGAGCTGGCGCAGCTGACCCAGACGGTCAACCGCATGCTGGACCAGATCGAGCATCTGGTGACGGGCGTGCAGGACGTCTCGAACGCCATCGCCCACGATCTGCGCACGCCACTCTCTGAACTGCGCGCACGGCTGGAAGAGTTGTCGGTGGCGCGGCCCTCGAGCGAAGAAACCTTCGCCGAAATCGACGCCGCGATCGACGACGTCGACCGCGTGATGGGCATCTTCAACGCCCTGCTACGCCTGGCCGAAATCGACAGCGGCAGCCGCCGCCGCGGCTTCGTGGAAGTCGACCTGGCCGCGCTGGGCGCCGAAGTCACCGAATTCTACGGCCCGGTGGCCGAACTGAAAGACATCGACCTGGGCTTCGACGCGCCGGAAGACCTGCGGGTCGTGGGCGACCCGGTGCTGCTGGCCCAGGCCCTGGGCAATATGGCCGACAACGCCCTGAAATACGCCCCGGTGCGGGGCACGATCGCCATCACCGCGCGCCGCCTGGACCTTGAAACCGTCGAGATCGTGGTGGCCGACAACGGCCCTGGCGTACCGGAACACGAGCGCACGCGCGTGATTGAGCGCTTCTACCGCATGGACGCCAGCCGCGGCACACCGGGCGTCGGCCTTGGCCTGTCCGTCGTCTCCGCCGTCGCCCGCCTCCACGGCGGCACCCTCACCCTCAACGACAACGCCCCCGGCCTGCGCGCCACGCTCACGCTCGCCACCCTCCCCCTTTAATTAGGGTCAGAGTAAAATTGTTTGACAACTTCAGTAAATCAATTGCAGATTAATTTGACTCTGACCCTAATTAATTTGCAGGATGTTTCTCGATAATTAGGGTCAGAGTCGAATTGTTTGACAACTTTGATAGTTGCTCCGCAATTCTACTCTGACCCTCATTATTTATAAGCGGATCAGTTCGCTGTTTTGTTTCGTTGGATTAATATGATTAGGTAGGGAATTTTCCCATCGCGGATTAGCGCTATCATGGCGCCAAAATAAATAGGGTCAGAGTCGAATTATTTGACAATTTTTGTAAATCAATTGAAAAACAATTCTACTCTGACCCTAATTATTCGGCGCGTTAGCCAAGCTCGTCAGTAGAAAGAGGCGACCGGCAAATACCTAGAAGATATTGGCCAGTAATTCTACTCTGACCCTCACGTGACCGAAATAAATTGCTCAGCTGCCGAAATAGCGGCCGGCGCGGTGCCAGGCCATGACCATGCTGCTCATCGAGATCGCGCTCAGCGCCGACCAGCCCACCAGGTGCGGGGCGACCAGGCCCAGTGCCAGTAGCAGGATCACACTGTCGATCATCACCTGCGTGCGGCCGGCGTTGATGTTGTATTTCTTTTGCAGCCACAGGGTGACGATTCCGGTGCCGCCAACGCCCGCGCCGTGGCGCGCCAGGGCGAGGATGCCCATGCCGCAGAAGGTACCGCCGAGCAGTGCGGCGACTGCCGGGTGGATGTGGCCGATCACCAATACATACGGCATCACTTTCAAGAGGCCCATGATCAGCGCGCTACCAGCCAGCGATTTCAGCGTGAACAGCGGGCCCATGAACAGGTAGCCGAACAGGAAGAACGGGACGTTGATCATCATGAACAGCGTGCCGACCGACATCCCGCTCACATACGACGACAGCAGCGCGATACCCGCTACCCCGCCGGTGATCAGCTGGGCCGCCTGCAGCAGCACGATCCCGACCGCAACGAACAACACACCGACGATGATCCCGTAGACATCGTCCAGCAGCGAATGCGGCTTAACCACGACGGCGCGCGGGCTCGGCGATGCCGAACCCGGGAACATGGCTGACTGGCTCATCCTCGTACCGCCGCATTGGCAACGATCGACATGGGGGCAGCACACACGGGAAGGTCCCGCAGGCATGCCGTGCACAGGGTAGCGACGAGCGAAGAGCTGATGTTCATGGTCCTTACGATGGTCTGGTAGTGGAGAATCCGGAGCGCAGTGCGAGCGTAAAAGACTGAAACTCGCAACCTACGGCATCCTTCGGGGCGCTATTATCGCTCATGTTGCGGCGCAATGTCGATACGCTAGACGCTGCTTCGTACCGTATGAGAAACACGCCTTGTGCGCCGCACTACCCTGGTGCGCCATTCCCTGTCCCGGTGCTATCAACCGGCCTGCAACGCCCTACGCTGGTGCCATCGCCCTCACCAGTTCACGTTCCAGAAACTCCACGCACACCCGCACCTTCGCCGAATTGCCGAGCCGCTGCGGATACACCGCCCACACATTCGCTTCCTGCGTGTACTCCGGCAGCACCTGCACCAGCTGCCCCGCCTCGAGATAAGGCTGCGCATCCCAGCGCGAACGCAGGATGATCCCCGCGCCATCGAGCGCCCAGCCCAGCGCAATCTCGCCATGGTTGGTCGACAGCGCCCCCGACACCTTGACCGTCTCTTCGTCGCCGCGCGCGCGCAGCCGCCACACGCCGAACGGGTGGTCACGCTCCTTGATCACCAGGCACTGATGGCCGACCAGATCCTGCAACGAGCGCGGCGCGCCATGCTGCGCTATATAAGAAGGCGCCGCGCACAGGATGCGGTGGTTGTCCAGCAGCCGGCGCGCGATCAGCTGCGGGGCGATCTCGTCGCCGATGCGCACGTCGAGGTCGAACCCTTCGGCTACCGGATCGACCAGCCGGTCGAACAGCTCGAAGCGGATCTGCAGCGCCGGATAGGCGCGCGCCAGCTTGGCGATACCCGGCGCCACCACCTTGCGCCCGAACCCGAAGCTGCTGCAGATACGCACCCGCCCGCTCGGTTCGCGGCGCCGCTCCGACACCTCGTCGACCAGCGCGTCCAGGCTGTCGAGAATCGCCTGCGCCCGCCCGAACGCCTGCTCGCCATCGTCGGTGATCACGATGCGCCGCGTGGTGCGCTGAAAAAGACGCACGCCCAGCGCGTCTTCGAGGATGCCGATCCGCTTGCTGACATACGCCGCCGACATCCCCAGCTCCTGCGCGGCGGCAGCGAACGACCCTTTGCGCACCACTGTCACGAACACGCGCAGATCGGCATTCTCGAGCAGATTATTCACAATTCGTGTTCCTTAACATCACGGGACACACGATTATATACAGATCGTATCGCAATATACTGGTCGCACTTTCATCCAGCAAGGAACGAGGAGACCCATGAAAACGCACAAGATCGCAGTCATCGCCGGCGACGGCATCGGCAAGGAAGTCATGCCCGAAGGCTTGCGCGCCCTGCATGCGACGGGCCGCCGCTTCGGCATCGGCCTCGAATTGACCACCTTCGCCTGGGCCGACTGCGACTACTACGCCCAGCACGGCAAGATGATGCCGGACGACTGGCGCCAGCAACTCGACGGCTTCGACGCCATCTATTTCGGCGCGGTCGGCTGGCCTGACACCGTCCCCGACCACATTTCGCTGTGGGGCTCGCTCCTCAAATTCCGCCGCGAGTTCGACCAGTACGTCAATCTGCGCCCGGTGCGCCTGATGCCCGGCGTGCCCTGCCCGCTGGCGAACAAGAAGCCGGGCGATATCGATTTCTACGTGGTGCGCGAAAACACCGAAGGCGAATACTCCTCGGTCGGCGGCAAGATGTTCGAAGGGACCGAGCGCGAATTCGTGCTGCAGGAGTCGGTCTTCACCCGCCACGGCACCGACCGCATCCTCAAGTACGCGTTCGACCTGGCCCAGCGCCGCCCCAAGAAACACCTGACCGCCGCCACCAAGTCGAATGGCATCTCGATCTCGATGCCCTACTGGGACGAGCGCGTCGCCGCCATCGGCGAAGGCTACGCTGACGTCAAGTGGGACAAGTACCACATCGATATCCTGTGCGCCCGCTTCGTGATCTCGCCCGAGCGCTTCGACGTGGTGGTGGCCTCGAACCTGTTCGGCGACATCCTGTCCGACCTCGGCCCGGCCTGCACCGGCACCATCGGCATCGCGCCGTCGGCCAACCTGAACCCGGAGCGCACCTTCCCGTCGCTGTTCGAACCGGTGCACGGCTCGGCGCCCGACATCTACGGCCAGAACATCGCCAACCCGATCGCGATGATCTGGTCCGGCGCGATGATGCTCGAGTTCCTGGGCCAGGGCGACGCCAACTACACCGCCGCCCACGATGCCATGCTGGCGGCGATCGAGAAGTGCCTGGTCGAGGGGCCGCGTACGCCGGACATGGGCGGGTCCGCCAACACGACTGAAGTCGGCCAGGCTGTTACCCGCTACCTGGAGTCCTGAGCCGCGCCGCTGGCGCCATGCTATCTTCCTGAAATCACTTCAGGAGGACCGCATGGCTTTACACGACTCACCCGAATTGGAATACGTCGGCTTCTGGGCCCGCACCGGCGCAGCAGTGATCGACAGCATCCTGGTGATGATCATCACGCTGCCCCTGGTGCATGCCATCTATGGGGCGGCTTATTGGGACAGCGGAAAGCTCATCGCCGGCCCGGCTGACTTCCTGATCTCCTGGGTGTTGCCGACCGTGCTGGTGCTGGTGCTCTGGATCCGGCTGTCGGCCACGCCGGGCAAGCTGGCGATCGGCGCCGTGATCGTCGACGCCCGCACCGGCGGCAAGCCGACAACCAGCCAGTTCCTGATCCGCTACCTGGGCTACATCGTCGCCTGCATCCCGCTGATGCTCGGGCTGTTCTGGGTCGCCATCGATCCGCGCAAGCAGGGCTGGCACGACAAGATGGCCGGCACCGTGGTCGTGCGGCGCAAGGGTGGCGGCCAGCAGCCGGTCCGGTTCGACCAGGCCGATCGCCGGCCTTGAGCCAGCACGGCCAGCCGTACGTGGCCGAATGTGGCCCCATGCTAGGCTGCCCTATCTGAATCGAGCATAGGGAGTACACAATGGCAGAGCACATCCAACGACCGCTGGCACTGATCACCGGCGCCTCCAGCGGCATCGGCTACGAACTGGCGCGCCAGTTCGCGCAAGACGGCTACGACCTGATCCTCACCGCAACCACCCAGGCAGGCCTGGACAGCGCAGTGGCCGAACTCACACGCGACGGCGTGCAGATCTCGACCGTGGTGGCCGACCTCAGCGACTACCAGGGTGTCGAGGCGGTGTACGCGGCGGTGCGCGGCGCGGACCGCCCGCTGGCCGCAGCCGCGCTCAACGCCGGCGTCGGCCTGGGTGGCTACTTCGTCGACGGCACCGACCTGGATCGCGAGATCAAGATGATCCAGCTGAACAGCGTCTCGCAAGTGCACCTGACCAAGCGCCTGCTGCCCGACATGGTCGCGCAAGGCGCAGGCAAGCTGCTGTTCACCGCATCGATCTCGGGCACCATGCCGACGCCGTACGAAGCGGTGTACGGCGCCACCAAGGCCTTCGTGGTGTCGTTCGCGGAGGCGGTCAAGTCCGAGGTCAAGGACAGCGGCGTCACGGTGACGCTCTTGATGCCGGGCCAGGTCGATACCAACTTCTGGCCGCGCGCGGACATGCTGACCAATAAGCTCGGCGTGGGCGAGAAGGCCTCGCCGGCCAAGGTGGCCGAGGAAGGCTACCAGGCGCTCAAGGAAGGCAAGGACCGGATCGTCGCCGGCCTGCCGAGCAGCAAATTCATCGGCAACGTGGTCAACAACCTGGCGCCGGATACCGTCAAGGCCGACCTGCATGCGGGCCAGGCCAAGCCAGGGTCGGGGCTCAAGGACTGAGCACCCGAATGTTCGTCGGACGGTTGGACGCGTGGGCGGACAAGCCGCCCACCCCACGGGTTACATGAGGTGACAGGGCGACTGGGTCACATGGGGTGGCTAGACTGGATCACATGGGGTGAGTAGACTGGGTCACGTGGGGTGGGCGGTTCTGCCGCCCACGCGTCCAACCCAAGCTGGATTGATCGCTCACTCGAACGGACTTAATCGGTCAACCGCCGCATCTCTGCAATCAAATCCGCCTTGCCTTCGAACCCGATCCCCGGCAGGTCGGGCATGGTGATATAACCATTCTCGACCTTCACGCCATCCGGGAACCCGCCATACGGCTGGAACAGGTCCGGATACGACTCATTCCCGCCCAGCCCCAGCCCCGCCGCGATATTCAGCGACATCTGGTGCCCGCCGTGCGGAATGCAGCGGCTGGCCGACCAGCCGTGCTGGCGCAGCATGTCGAGCGTGCGCAGGTATTCCACCAGGCCGTAAGAGAGCGCGCAGTCGAACTGCAGCCAGTCGCGGTCCGCGCGCATGCCGCCATGGCGGATCAGGTTGCGCGCGTCCTGCATCGAGAACAGGTTCTCGCCGGTTGCCATCGGCTTGTCGTAGTAGTTGCGCAGCGTCGCCTGCAGCTCGTAGTCGAGCGGATCGCCCGCCTCCTCGTACCAGAACAGATCGTACTGCGACAACGCCTTGGCATACGCGATAGCGGTATCCAGATCGAAGCGCCCGTTGGCGTCCACCGCCAGCTTCTGGCCATCGCCCAGCACCGACAGAATCGAATCGATGCGGCGCAGGTCCTCGTCGAGCGAGGCGCCGCCGATCTTTTTCTTGACCACCGTGTAGCCGCGGTCGATATAGCTGCGCATCTCGTCCTTCAGTTTGCCGTGGTCCTGGCCCGGATAGTAGTAGCCGCCGGCCGCATACACGAACACCTTGCGCTCGGGCGTGCCGTTGCCATAGCGTTCGGCCAGCAGCTGGAACAGCGGCTTGCCGGCGATCTTGGCCACCGCATCCCACACCGCCATGTCGATGGTGCCGATCGCCACCGAACGCTCGCCGTGGCCGCCCGGCTTTTCATTGGTGAACATCGTCTGCCACACCTTGTGCGGATCGAGATTGTCGCCGCTTGCGTCGACCAGGGTGCTTGGCTCGGCTTCCAGAATGCGCGGGATGAAGCGCTCGCGCATCAGGGTGCCCTGGCCATAGCGGCCATTCGAATTGAAGCCGTACCCGATGACCGGCTTGCCGTCGCGGATAACGTCCGTGACCACTGCGACTACGCTCAGCGTCATCTTGCTGAAGTCGATGTAGGCGTTGCGGATCGGGGAACTGATCGGGACGGTCTTCTCGCGGATCTCGACGATTCTCATTGCTGTCTCCTGCTGTTGGTTCGTTGAACGAGCAGACAGATTATTCCCTTCGGGAGCGGTTATGATTGAGTCAAATTCACTTGATTATTCACCTGCAGTGAAAAACGACCTCGCCTCCCACCTTGAATTCTTTGTCCTGCTCGCCCGGTACGGCAACCTGTCGGCCGCCGCGCGCGAACTGGACCTGACCCCGCCCGCCGCCACCAAGCGCCTGGCGCAGCTCGAAGAACGCCTCGGCGTACGGCTGGTGAACCGCACCACCCGCACCAGCAGCCTGACGCCAGAGGGCGAAACCTATCTGCACTACGCAACGCGGATCCTGGCCGAGCTGCGTGAAATGGAAGACGCGGTATCGAGCACGCGCGCAGTGCCGCGCGGGCTATTGAAGGTGAATGCCTCGCTGGGCTTCGGCCGCACCGCGATCGCGCCGCTGGTCTCGAGCTTCGCCCAGCGCTATCCGCAGGTGGAGGTGCAGCTGGACGTCACCGACCGCCCGGTAGACCTGGTCGCGAACGGCGTCGACCTGGCGATCCGCTTCGGCGAAGTGCCGGACCAGCGCCTGGTGGCGCGCCGCATCATGTCGAACCGGCGCTTCCTGTGCGCCTCGCCGCGCTACCTCGAGCAGCACGGCGAGCCCACGACCATCGAAGCGCTGGCGGCGCACCGCTGCATCATCCACCGCCAGAACGAGGATGCCCACGGCGTCTGGCGCCTGATGCATGAAGGACGCAGCGTGTCGGTCAAAGTCCAGGGCACGCTATCGAGCAACGACGGCGATATCGCGCTCGGCTGGGCGCTGGACGGCCACGGCATCCTGGTGCGTTCGCAGTGGGACCTGGCGAAGTACCTGGAGAGCGGCCGATTGAAGGTGGTGTTGCCGGATCATGTGCAGCCAGGAGCCGACCTGTATCTCTATTACCGGCATCGCCGCAACCAGTCGGCGCGCGCGCGCGCCTTCATCGATTTCCTGCTTGGGCAATTCGAGACGCCGGACATCATCGACAGCTGACCCACCCGCTGTGTCGAAGTAATTTACAGAACCGCCGGCAGACGCCTCGGTCGAGCGGCCAAGTCCTTGATCGGTATTAGATTTTCACACTGGCATGTTGATTGCTAAACAGGTGATTCAACAATCAACTGGGGAAATCTTTCATGATCAAGAAAATGATGGTCGCCGCGCTTGGCCTTCTGTGCTCGCTGCCGGCGTCGGCAGGCTATGTGCAGTACAACTTCAACGGCCCGCTTTCCGGACACTTCATCCAGCACGATACCGATCAGTCCATCGCCGACTACAACTTCCTGCTGCCGATCCAGGGTGTCGGCCGGCCGTTCGCCCTGCAGATATCGCCTCAGCTGTCAGAAGGGGAAACCCAAATCACGGCGGTCAGCACGCACTTCGAGCAAGATGGCCCAACCAATTTCAGGATCTACAGCGACTTCGGCGCCGATCAGTACACGAACCTCAGCATCAACTTCGCGCACGACGCTTCCGGCATCCTCTACTACACCGCCATCTATTCGAGTTCTATCATGTTCGGCACCGCTAACGGTACCGAGTTCCTGGATTTCTCGGGCAGCCACCGCGGAACCGTGTCCAAGGGGCTGGCGAATCCCGACTACACACGCTGGCTCGACACCAACGGCGGCTATAACGACCACGTCAGCCGCATCGTCCCGCAGTATATCGGCCCGAACGAGGTACCGGAACCAGCCAGCCTCGCGCTGCTCGCGCTTGGCGCCGCGGGATTGATGGCCAGCCGACGCCGGCAGTCGTAGGATGCAATGCGTGCCCGCGCCTCGACTGCCCGGGCTACTCGCTCTAGAACAATCCGCTGGTCGCCAGCATGGTGACCGCGGTCCCCAGCAGCACCGTGCAGAACATCACCCGCAGCACCCGCGGCGACATCGTATGCGCCAGGTGCACGCCCCACGACACGGTGAGCACGCCCCCAAGCGCCATCGGCAGGCCGACCTGCCAGTTGACCGCCCCGCTATAGCCATAGGTCGCCAGCGCCACGAAGGCGCCCGGCACCACCAGCGCCAGCGCCATGCCCTGGGCCCGCGTCTGCGGCATCTTGAAGAAGCTGACCAGGGCCGGCACCACGACCATCCCGCCGCCGATCGTGAAGAAGCCCGACATGGCGCCACTGGCCGCGCCGATCACCGGCAGCATCCGCTTCGGCACCGGTTTGGCCTCGGGGATTGGATCCCCCGTCTTCCTTCTCGACGGCCAGCCAAAATACAGCGCGAGCGCGATCAGGAACAGCGCGAATGCGAGATGCAGCACGTCAGCGTCGATGCCGACCGCGAAGCGCGCCGCCAGCCAGGTTGCGCCGATCGAGTACAGCGCCGCCGTGCCGGCGGTACGCAGGTCGATGCGGTGCTTCTGGTTGTAGCGGTAGAAGCCGATCGCCACGTTTGGCGC
>Ga0265780_10007790_pt1 | contig 13101 bp, 10 predicted proteins | sample P1T30metagenome_FD_192432 | JGI IMG/M metagenome (GOLD analysis project Ga0265780, IMG submission 192432) | Plant litter microbial communities from East Loma Ridge, Irvine, California - P1 T30 | ecosystem: Environmental > Terrestrial > Plant litter > Unclassified | place: USA: California...
CATGTGCGGCGCCAGCGCCTGGTTCGGCATGTGGTGCGCCGGACCGGCCGGCACATGAATCACGCGCACGTTGTCACACCATTCCACGACCCTGCGCTGCCCCGGCGCAGCGCGGCGCGTGAAGACGTCCACCGCAACGCCGGCGCGTGCCAGCTGGCGCGCAAGCTGCATCACGTAGACGTGCTGGCCGTCGCCATCGGCGGCCCCGGACATGGCGAGCGGCGACGCCTGCGCGCTGATCAGGGCCACGCGGCGCACTGCCGGGGGCGTCGGCGGCGCGGCATCAAGCAGCGCCATCGCCCTGCCAGGGCCGGACCGATCCGCGCCGGTTTGCAGCGCATCCCATGAGCGGGCGATGGTTGGTGCATCTTGCGGTTTCATGCGCACTCCTGGACATGGCGCGTGCAAAGGGCGGGCGGCGGGCGATGGCGCATGGCGCGCCTCAGGCGAAGCGCACCCGGAAACGCACCGCGCCGGCCAGGCGCCAGAACACTGCCAGCGGCGGCAGCAGGATGGAAGTGAGCGCCATCTCGGCCACGTGCGAGACGCTGTGCGCGGTGCCGTGCAGGCGCCGCACACACAGGCGCACAGTCAGCGCCAGCCAGGCCAGGGCGGCGGCCAGCGCCAGCGGGCGCGCGCCCAGCAACCAGCTGCCCACGGTCAATAGCAGGGCGCAGACGATGGCGTAGTGCTCCCAGCACGGGTGCGCCTCGATGCGCTCGCGGTACAGCGCCGGGTGCTTCTTGTAGAGCAGGGCGTCGAACACGGCGTGGCGGATCTGCAGCAGGCTGGCGCCCCATGGCGCCGGACGCACCGGATGGGTGGCCAGCGCCTGCGGCGCGCGCACGATGCGCACGCCTTGTTCGAGCATCCGGAAATGCAGGTCGGCGTCGCTGCCGCGCTGGACGCTGAAGCGCTCGTCGAACCCGTCCAGGCGCTCGAGCACCGGCTTGTGGATGAAGCAGTTGGCGCTGCTGAAATCGGCCAGTTCGTGGGCCTGGGCGCTGCGCTGGCGGTCGGTGGGGCGGGCCGGTACCGGCGTTTCGATGCGTCCACAGACCACTTCGGCACCGTCGCCGAAGCTGGCCACACCGTGTTCGAGCCAGCCGGGTGCGGGCACGGCGTCGTCGCTGGTGAAGGCGAGGATGGCGCCACGCGCCGCGCGCCAGCCGCGGTTGCGCGCGGCGGACGGCCCGCGCGGCCCGGTGTTGGCGACATACACCAGGCGCGGCCCGCGCTCGAGCGTGCGGGTGCGCCAGCCGGCCACCAGGTGCAGTGTGTTGTGGTTGGGCTCGTCGTCGACGACGATGACCTCAAAGCTGCGTGGGTCGAGCGTCTGGCGCATCAGGGCGTCCAGGCTGCGGTCGAGCAGGTCCATGCGGCCGCAGGCCGGCACCACGACCGAGACGGTGGTCAGGACGTCGCTCGCTTGGACCTCATCCGTGGCTGGCATGTGATGTCTCCCCGTGGTCTCGTTCGCCACCTGAGCGTGACGATCGTGAGCGGTTCGATTGTTTCGGTACGGGGGCGGTTCCGTGAGGTCTGTACAGCTTGGAGATGGATCAACCGAGGCGAATGTGGGAACGTTTCGCGTTGTGCGGGCAGTGCGACAACACGTTTTTTCGTCATCCGAAACAAGCATCCCCGCTGGCGCGGGGATGGTGTCGGGTGGCGATTGATGGCGTTATGCGCACATTGCGTGCGCGTCCGGGGTAATTTGCTTAGCGCGAGAACCCGGTATCGTCATCCATTTTGCGGTCTCCCGCCAGCTTGTTGGCGCCGCCCGGGCTGCGCGGGTAGCCGCCGGCGGCATCGTTCGATTCGTGCACCGGATTTGGTTCGGCTTGCATGCTGCCGCCCGGCTTGTAGCCCTGGTCTTCGGTGCGCGGGCCGGTGCCGCCGGGGCTGCGCGGCAGGCCACCGGCAACGTCGTTCGACTGGTGCACGTCGTGGGCGCCGGCATCGCGTGCGCCGGCCGCGGTCTGCGAACCGCTGCGGTCGGTGCTGTCGGCCGACTGGCCGGCCCGGTTGCCGGTGTCGCTGGCGGCGCCTTGCGGATCGGCAGCGCTCTGGCGGTTGCCCTGGGCATTGGGCTGCTGGCGCAGCGAGGTGCCGGAGTCGGCCGGACGATTGCCGACCGGCTGCTCGAGTTCGCCCCAGGCGCCGGAATGCATCTCCATCTGGCGCTGGTGGCTGTCGGTGATGCCTTGCTGCGGGCCGGAGCCGCCGGTCTGCTGGCGCTGCATCGAGCCGCCAGGCAGGTCGCCGCCCTGGCCGCTGCCGTCCGGGCTGCCGCCCAGGCCGGCCTGGTCGTGGCCACCCGCATGCGCCATGCCGGTGCCTGATTGGCCGCCACCGTCACTAACGCCATTCGGATAGGTATGGTCCATCGGGCCGCTCGTGGTATTGCCCTTGGCGCCGGGTGTCCATTTTTCATTGGCGCCGTTGTTGGTCTGGTTATTGCTCTCGCTACGCTGATTCGCGTCCATGTCAGCCTCCTGTTTTGTTGGATAAAGCAGACGGCGCATGGCCATCCAATAGCCCCATCATGCGCGTTATGGGGGCGCACACGAATAGGAACAGGTAGGGGATTAATGTAGGACTGTTTCTGACGAGTTCGATCAAAAAATGTTGACGTATGGAAGTCAATTTCGTAAGTGCATTTTCTGTATCACGTAGTCCTACAAAGTCATCTGAAATGCTCCTATACCCGCATCTATCTTGCATGCCTAAGATGACTTCCGACTCATCGCTTATTGGGCTTGAAATCCTGCGGCGAACGGGTCTTCAGCCTGCCGCAGGACGCGGCGGTTCCAAAAAGCGTACAGGGAGAAGATCATCATGGCTTCAAGCAACCAAGGTAACAAGCAATCGGGCGCACAAGGCAACAGCCAGAGCAGCGGCACCCGCAATCGTGGCTTCGCCTCGATGGATCCGGCGCGTCAGCGCGAGATCGCCAGCCAGGGCGGCAAGGCCGCCCATGCCAAGGGTACGGCCCACGAATTCACTTCGGAAGAGGCACGCCGCGCCGGTAGCATGAGCCATGGCAACCGTCAATCGGCCAGCGCCAGCGCCGGCGGCACTGCGCGTGCAACCGCCGCCAGCAAGAGCGGCAACCGCCAGAGCGCACAAGGCGGCAGCCGCAGCGGCTCGAAAGAGTAAGCCGCCCCTGCAAGCCCGGCCCAGCGCAGCTGCGTCGCTGCGGTTCGGCGCGGGTGGAACGGTGCATACACAAGAGGGGAGCCTGCGGGCTCCCTGTTTTGTTTCTGTGACCACACAAAATGCCGAAGGGATGCGGTAGAATCGCTGCGCCTTTTTCAACCTTCCCTGAGGATCAACGTCGTGAAACCAGCGGTCATTCGTCAAGTCAAAAGCCTGTCCATGTCGTGCGACCGGATCGGCAATCTGTTGCTGGCCAAGTTCGCTTCCCAGGGCGCAAGCGACCTGTGCATCCAAGTGCCGGCCACGATCGTGTTCTGGCTGTTGCAGCACCTGCCGGTCAACCGCGATCCGCGCCTGCAGCCGCCACCGGCCGGCCCGACCATCACCCAGCGCGACTGGGACACGCCGACCCCGCGCGCCCTGTATGTCAACTGCAAGGAATTGCCGGGCGCGATCCGCATGAGCTTCACGTTCGAGCAAGGTCCCGACCTGACCCTCGTGCTCGATCGCAGCAATGTCGAAATGCTGCGTCAGATCATGGAGATGTACGGCAAGGACTTGATCAACCTCGACGCGCAATAGGCTTTACCCTTGGTCGGCGCCGCGCTACCGGACGGCGGCACCGATCCGGTATGATGGCCGGCCAGAACCCGACAATTGCAGACGCCAGCGCCGGCCTCAGCCGCGGTGGCCATGAAAGGATCGCCATGCCCATCAAGATCAGTTCCATGTTCGACGCCGGTTCCATCGACGTCGTCAACGCCACCGACCCGCAACAGATCGACCTCAAGCTGCGCAAGGATTCGCACGCCGACATCCACCAATGGTTCCACTTCCGCCTGCAGGGCGCGCGCGACCAGGCGGTCACGATGCGCTTCCTGAACGCCGGCCAGGCCACCTACCCGAAGGGCTTCGAGGATTACCAGGCGGTGGCGAGCTACGACCTGGATAACTGGTTCCGCGTGCCGACCACGTTCGACGGCCAGGTGATGACGATCAATCACACGCCGGAACTGGACAGCGTGTATTACGCCTACTTCGAGCCATACAGCTGGGAGCGCCATCTGCGCCTGCTGGGCGAAGTGGCCGAGAATCCGATCGCGCGCGTGCACGACATCGGCGCCACGGTCGAGGGCCGCGACATGAACCTGGTGGTGATCGGCAATCCGCAGGCCGAGAAAAAGATCTGGGTCATCGCACGCCAGCACCCGGGCGAATCGATGGCCGAATGGTTCGTCGAAGGCATGATGGATGCACTGCTCGACAATGCCAACCCGGTGTCGCGCAAACTGCTGCAGCGCGCCGTGTTCTACATCGTGCCGAACATGAACCCGGACGGCTCGATTCGCGGCAACCTGCGCACCAATGCCGCCGGCGCCAACCTGAACCGCGAGTGGATGAACCCGTCGCTCGAGCGCAGCCCGGAAGTGCTGTGCGTGAAGCAGAAGATCGAACAGATCGGCATCGACATGTTCTTCGACATCCATGGCGACGAAGCACTGCCGTACAACTTCGTGGCCGGCAGCGAAATGCTGACCGACTTCTCGGCCGAGCGCCTGGCGCACCAGAACGCCTTCATCGACAACTACATTGCCTGCAGCCCGGACTTCCAGCGCGAGTACGGTTACGCGGCCAGCAAGTACAACGAAGAGCTGTTGACGCTGGCTTCGAAATACGTCGGCCACCATTTCAAGTGCCTGTCCCTGACGCTCGAGATGCCGTTCAAGGACAATGCCAATCTGCCTGACCCGCACACCGGCTGGAACGGTGCGCGCAGTGCCGGCCTGGGCGCGGCGATGCTGCAGCCGATCCTGCAATCGCTGGGTTAATGCCATGGGCGTCGAGATTGAACGCAAGTTCCTGGTAACGAGCGACGACTGGCGTACGCTCGGCGCGCCGGTGCTGCTGCGCCAGGGCTACCTGTGCGCCGAGCCGGAGCGCACGGTGCGGGTGCGCATCGAGGGCGCCAAGGGCGTGCTGACCATCAAGAGCAAGAGCGTAGGCGCCTCGCGCGGCGAGTGGGAGTATCCGGTTCCGCTGGAAGAGGCCACCGAACTGCTGGACCGCCTGTGCCAGCGCCCGCTGGTCGAGAAGTACCGGCGCCGCATCGTGCACGCCGGTTTTACCTGGGAAGTCGACGAATTCCTGGGCGACAACGCGGGGCTGGTGGTGGCCGAGATCGAGTTGCCGTCCGAGGACGCGCAGTTCGATCGCCCGGGCTGGATCGGGCAGGAAGTCACCGACGACAAGCGTTACTACAATTCAAACCTGATCCGTTCGCCGTATTCCACCTGGACCTCCTGAGCCTACCATGACCCTGTCGCGCCGCAGCCTGTTCGCCGTTTCTGTTTCCACTGTCCTGGGGCTGGCGCTGCCGTCGGCCTTTGCTGCCGACGCGGCACACTATTTCCCGCCGGCCGGCGAGTGGGCGCGCAAGGACCCGGCCCAGCTCGGCATGGACCCGGCCGCGCTGGCCGCTGCGGTGCAGTTCGCGCAGTCGCACGAGACCGACTGGCCGCGCGATCTGTCGACCCAGGAAACGATCTTCGGCACGCGCCTGGGTTCGATGCCGACGCGGCGCGCGGCGACCAACGGCGTGGTGATCTACAAGGGCTATGTGGTGGCCGAGTTCGGCGATACGCACTTTGTTGACCCGACCTACTCGGTGGCCAAGAGCATGCTGGCCACCGTGGCCGGGGTTGCCGTGCGCGACGGCCGCATCAAGGTCGACGAGCCGGTGGCGCAGCGCGTGCAGGACGGCGGCTACGCGACGGTGCAGAATGCCGCAATCACCTGGAAGCAGCACCTGCAGCAGGAGTCCGAGTGGGAAGGCGCGCTGTGGGGCAAACACAGCAACTTCATCGGCAAGGCCGAGTTCGGTAAAGGCGAGCGCAAGCCGCGCGCGCTCGGGGCGCCGGGCAGCTTCTACGAGTACAACGACACCCGCATCAACCGCTTTGCGCTGTCGCTGTTGAACGTGTTCGGACAGTCGGTGCCGGATGTGTTCCAGCAGCAGATCATGGACCCGATCGGTGGCTCGGGTAGCTGGAAATGGCTGCCTTACCATAACAGCTATGTGGAACTAAACGGCAAGCAGGTGCCGTCGGTCAGCGGCGGCACGCGCTGGGGCGGCGGCATGTGGATCGACAGCTGGGACATGGCGCGCTTCGGTTACCTGTGGCTGCGCCAGGGCGCGTGGAACGGCAAGCAGATCCTGCCGGCGGCATACGTCAAGGACGCGCTGACGCCAAGCGCGCACGGGCCGGACTACGGCTATCTGTGGTGGCTCAATACCCAAGGCAAGAACTTGCCAGGGCTGCCGGCCAATGCGTACGCCGCGCTTGGCGCGGGCAGCAATACCATCGTGGTCTCGCCGGACCATGACTTGGTCGTGGTGTGGCGCTGGCACTCGGGCAATACTGCCGAGTTCACCAAACGCGTGATCGGCGCGATCCGCAAGTAAGTGGCAAGACAGGGTCGCTGGCCTGGCTGCCGACCCTGTTTGTCGCACTGCAGCATGCCTGCGCGAATGCGCTCTCCGGCATGCCATTTTCTCCAATATCGACCTCTTGTAGCTCATCCATAAAGAGTGTGGTTTTAGCGTCGCGTACGCGTCCAATTGTGCGGGGCAAAACACCCCGCTGGTGATATATTTTTGGCACTAATACCACCCGCCATGCGGTGTCGTGTGTCTCAGGTCTGACTCGGCATTTTCAGTTTCCATCACCGTGTTCAAGTTGAGGCCAGGCGCACGCCCGACATTGCCAACACCACCAGGACACAAGAAGATGAAAAAGAATATCGCCATCGTCGGCGCAGGGTTTTCCGGGGCAGTGATCGCCAATCAATTGGCAAAAGAAGGCTACACCATCGACGTGTTCGAGTCGCGTCCTCACATCGCCGGCAACTGCTACTCGGAACGCGATGCCGAGACCGGCGTCATGGTGCATATCTACGGTCCGCACATCTTCCACACCGACAATGAGCGCGCCTGGGAGTTCGTCAACCGTTACGCCGAATTCAAGCCGTACGTCAACCGCGTCAAGGCAATCACCGACAACAAGGTGTTCACGCTGCCGATCAACCTGTTGACCATCAACCAGTTCTTCAACAAGACCATGGGTCCGGCCGAAGCGCAGGAATTTTTGCAGAGCCTGGGCGACAAGACGATCGTCGACCCAACCACCTTCGAAGAGCAGGCGCTGCGTTTCGTCGGCCGCGAGCTGTATGAAGCGTTCTTCAAGACCTACACCATCAAGCAGTGGGGCCTGCAGCCGAGCGAACTGCCGGCCAGCATCCTCAAGCGCCTGCCGGTGCGTTTCAATTACGACGACAATTACTTCAACCACAAATACCAGGGCATGCCGGCCAACGGCTACACCGAACTGGTGCAGAACATCCTGGACGTGCCGAACGTGACCGTGCACCTGAACACCATGTTCGATCCAGCCACCAAGGGCGACTACGAACACGTGTTCTACAGCGGCCCGATCGACGCCTGGTTCAAGCACAGCGACGGCCGCCTGCCGTACCGCACGCTGGACTTCGAAGTGTTCCGCGCCGACGGCGACTTCCAGGGCAATGCCGTGATCAACTACTGCGATGGCGAAAAGCCATACACCCGCATCACCGAGCACAAGCACTTCTCGCCGTGGGAAAAGCATGAAAAGACCATCTGCTACGCCGAGTACAGCCGTCAGTGCGAAGAGAAGGACATTCCGTACTATCCGATCCGCCAGACCCGCGAAAAGGCGCAGCTCGAGCTGTACGTGAACAAGGCGCAGCAGGAAGAGAACGTCACTTTCGTCGGCCGTCTGGGCACCTATCGCTATCTGGACATGGACGTCACCATCCATGAAGCGCTGCTGACCGCAGACAAGTTCCTGGAAAGCGCGCGCACCAACGCACGCATGCCGGCTTTCACCATCGATCCGATGGCGTAAGTTTCAGCTGGCAGAAACGAGAAGGGCGGCGCCCGCATTCAGATGCGGGCGCCGCCCTTTTTTATTCAGTCAGATTTAACGCGCAATCGATCGTTGAGATCGGCGCTGCGTGCTGCGATAGGTCCGTAGCACGCAGCGCAGGTTGCGATCAATGGAAGTGCTCGCTCCCGGCAGGCGCGTCTTCCGGCATCTCGGCATGCACCAGCTCGCCGGTCGGATCGGCGAACAGCGGCGAACCGCAATCGTCGCAGTACTCGGCCGCGTAACGCTCGTTGATGCGTTTGATGTGGGCGATGCCGGCGTCGTTCAGGTGGGCGACGATCTCGTTGATCGGGCTCAGGACCTGGCCACCGGCAGCCAGCGGGCCTTCCATCGGCGTGCCTTCTTCGTCTTCCTGGCCATACAGCGGCCAGACGATGCCGTACACCACGTCGGCGCTCTGGCGCATCGTGAACGACACGCGGTATTCGTCGACCAGGATGTCCGGCGCTTCTTCGCCGAAACCGGCCACCACGGCGCGCAGGTCGGACGCTTCCACGCCCAGGGTATTGGTCAGGTAATGCACGGCGGCGCGGATCGAGATCGGGCGGATCAGTTTATCGGCTTCGCGGCAGGCCACGTAATACGCTTCCGGCAGCAGCAGCTCGATGCCGCAGCCTGGCAGCAAGCGCGCCACATTCGCGGTGGCCTGGGCGCGCCATTGCTCGAGGCAACGGTTGCGTTCTTCGGCAAAGCGCAGCTGGTGCTGCGGCTCTTGCCAGCGGAACAGCGGCTCGCCGGCCGGCGCCACCACCGCGACCAGCAGGTAACGCGTGTCGGCCAGGAAGGCCGGCACGTCTTCGACGTTTGGCGCCGGCTTGATCGTGCCGCCCTTGTGCGCGGCGGCGGCCAGCTTGTGCGTGATCGCGTAGGTTTCGGCGTGGGTGCGCGGCAGCTGGTCGAGCGAATACAGGGTCGGGGCCATTGCCATGCGCGTGCCTTCGGCCAGCAGGTGGCCGGAGAAGTGCGCGCTCAGGGTGGCCAGCAGGTCGGCCGGCACGTTGCCGGTGGCGATCGAAAAACGGGTCCAGGCCAGGATCGGCGCGGCGATCAGGAGCGACTGCCAGCAGACGTCGCCCTTGTCGGTTTGTTCGACCATGGTGGCCGATTCGCTGACCGCTTCGACGGTATCCATCAACACGTCGTAAGAGGCGAGGTCGTCCTTGAACAGGGCGTTCAGGGCGGCGTCGACGCTGTCCTGGTGGTTCAGCTTGAGCTGCTTTTGCAATTGCGTATCGAGTTGACGTTCCCAGGCCCGCTCCTCGGCGCGGCTGGCCGCTTGCATGAGGGCTTGCGAGAGGCTGACGAGGCGCTGGCTTTCGGCGGAGAGTTTGTTTGAATCTTTGGAAGGACGACGCATGGCGCTTGTGAGTCTCTTGTCAGTGGATGAATCGAAAGTTGCGAGGGTGATGATAAACCCATATCCCCGGTATTGTAGTTGATTCGGCCACAAGTCATGAACACCGGCGCCGCCCCCGGCAGAGCGCGCACGATAGCGCTTGCAATGTGCCGGGACTCGGCACATAATGAGAACGATTCTCATTCAATACTGTGTTGCAAGCACGTAGGCAGCGGCGAATGCGGACCGATTGAGGCTGTCGGCGACCGGGAAACTCGCTGGCAGCATGTTTCACGGAGTACCACCCCCGCCGGGCAACCGGACTTGCCCCTCCTGGCTTTGTCAGGAGGGATTTTTTTGTTGGCATTCAAAAAAACGGCCCGACCATGATGCTGCATATTCCCGGCGTGCTCACGTCGCAGCAGGTGGCGCACATCCGCGCGCGCCTGAACGAGTCTCCCGAATGGATCGACGGACGCCAGAGCGTCGGCGCGCAAGGCGCCCAGGTCAAGCGCAACCGCCAGCTGGGCGAGGGCACGCCGCTTGCCGTCGAGCTGGGGCAAATCGTCAGCGCGGCACTGATGGCCAATCCACTGTTCTTCGCGTCGGCGCTGCCGCTGCGGCTGCTGGCGCCATACTTCAATGCCTATGGCGGCGGCGAGCATTACGGGCTGCATGTGGATGGCGCGATCCGGGCTCAGCGTAATGGCCAGGCGCCGGTGCGGGCTGACGTGTCGACCACGGTGTTCCTGAGCGAGCCGGACGAATACGACGGCGGCGAACTGGAGGTGGTGGATTTGTATGGCACGCATGAGGTCAAGCTGGCGGCCGGGGATGCGATCGTGTATTCGTCGGGCAGCGTGCATCAGGTGAAGCCGGTAACGCGCGGCGAGCGGGTGGCGTCGTTTCTGTGGACGCAGAGCATGGTGCGCGACGATGCCAAGCGGGCCATGTTGCTGGACCTGGACACGCATATCCAGCGCCTGCGTGGACAGCACGGCGACTCGGAGACGACAGTAGGGTTGACGGCGCATTATCACAACCTGTTGCGGATGTGGGCCGAGGTGTGATGTCGGGTTGGCGGCTCGGCGAAGCCGCCAACCCTACGAAAAAAGGCTGGAACCCGTAAGGGCTCCAGCCTTTTCGCTATTCAGCGACAGCCCGCCGAAGGCGGACTCAATCCAATTACGCCGCCAGCAGCTGACGCAGCACGAACGGCAGAATCCCGCCATGCTTGTAGTAATCGACTTCGATCGGGGTGTCGATACGCAGCAGCACTTTGACTTCTTGCGATTCGCCGTTTTCGCGGTGGATCACCAGGGTCGCCAGTTGTTGCGGCTTGATTTCGCCTTCCAGGCCCTTCAGGTCGTAGGTTTCCTTGCCGGTGATGCCCAGGGTGTCGACGCTGTCGTTGCCGATGAATTGCAGCGGCAGCACGCCCATGCCAACCAGGTTCGAGCGGTGGATACGCTCGAACGAGCGCACGATCACGGCTTTCACGCCCAGCAGCTGGGTGCCCTTGGCGGCCCAGTCGCGCGACGAGCCGGTGCCGTACTCTTCGCCGCCGAAGATCATGGTCGGGGTGCCGGCAGCGACGTATTGCATCGCTGCGTCATAGATCGACATCTGTTCGCCGCTCGGCTGGTGCAGCGTGATGCCGCCTTCGACTGCCGAACCGTCGGCCTTGGCCGGGATCATGCGGTTCTTGATACGCACGTTGGCGAAGGTGCCGCGCATCATGATCTCGTGGTTACCACGACGCGAGCCATACGAGTTGAAGTCGGCCTTGAGCACGCCGTGATCCTTCAGCCATTTGCCTGCAGGGCCGTCTTCCTTGATCGAACCGGCCGGCGAGATGTGGTCGGTGGTGATCGAGTCGCCGAACACGCCCAGGGCTCTAGCGCCAGTGATGCCGGTAGCGACCGCTTTCGGGGTCATCTCGAAGTCGGCAAAGAACGGTGGTTCGGCGATGTAGGTCGACTCTGGCCAGTTGTACACCTGGCCTTCGGTGGTCGACACGCGTTCCCACAGCTCGCCCGGGTTGCCCTTGACGTCAGCGTAGTTCTTCTTGAACACTTCCGAGTTCATCGCGAAGCGCATCAGTTCGCCGATCTCTTGCGAGGTCGGCCAGATGTCGCCCAGGTACACGTCGACGCCGTCCGAACCTTTGCCCACTGGCTCGGTCATCAGGTCGCGGGTCATGTTGCCGGCGATGGCGTAGGCGACGACCAGCGGTGGCGACGCCAGGAAGTTCGAGCGGATGTTCGGGTGGATACGCGCTTCGAAGTTACGGTTGCCCGACAGCACAGCAGCAGCGACGATGTCGTTGTTGGTGATCGCTGCGTTCAGTTCCGGGGTCAGGTCGCCGGCGTTGCCGATGCAGGTGGTGCAGCCATAGGCGGTCACGCCGAAGCCCAGCTTGTCCAGGTATGGCAGCAGGCCGGCAGCGGTCAGGTACTCGGTGACCACGCGCGAGCCAGGGGCCAGCGACGACTTGATGTGTGGCGCCACGGTCAGGCCGCGCTCGACGGCTTTCTTGGCCAGCAGGCCTGCGGCCAGCAGCACGCTCGGGTTCGAGGTGTTGGTGCACGAGGTGATGGCGGCGATCAGGATGTCGCCGTTCTTGACGCGCACGCCGTTGGTGGTTTCGTACACCTTGGCCAGGTCGTCCGGGTTCTTGTTGAAGCCGTTCTGGGTCGTTGGCTTGCTGAACAGTTCGGTGAAGTTGTTCTTCACGTTGCCCAGTTCGATACGATCCTGTGGACGCTTGGGACCTGCCAGCGATGGCGTCACGGTCGACAGGTCCAGCTCCACCACGCGGGTGTAGTCGATCTCGCCTTCTTGCGGCACGCCGAACATGCCTTGCGCCTTGTAATAGGCTTCGAAGGCAGCCAGTTCTTCTTCGGTACGGCCGGTGCCGCGGAAGTAGTCGACGGTGGCTTCGTCGACCGGGAAGAAGCCCATGGTCGCGCCGTATTCAGGCGCCATGTTGCCGATGGTGGCGCGGTCGGTGGTCGACAGCGAACGGGTGCCGGCGCCGAAGAATTCGACGAACTTGCCGACGACTTTTTCCTTGCGCAGCAGTTCGGTCACGGTCAGCACCAGGTCGGTCGCGGTGCAGCCTTCGCGCAGCTTGCCCTTGAGGTTGACACCGATCACGTCCGGGGTCAGGAAGTACACCGGCTGGCCCAGCATGCCGGCTTCGGCTTCGATGCCGCCCACGCCCCAGCCGACGACGCCGACGCCGTTGATCATGGTGGTGTGCGAGTCGGTGCCGACCAGGGTGTCAGGGTAGTAGACGTCGCCCTGCTTCATGACGCCGCGCGCCAGGTATTCCAGGTTGACCTGGTGGACGATGCCGAAGCCCGGTGGCACCACGCCGAAGGTGTCGAACGCCTGCATGCCCCACTTCATGAACTGGTAGCGCTCGTTGTTGCGCGAGAATTCCAGCTTCATGTTCAGGTCGAGCGCGTTCGGCTCGCGGAAGTGGTCGATCGTGACCGAGTGGTCGACCACCAGGTCGACCGGCACCAGCGGCTCGATCTTCTTCGGATCGGCGCCGGTCTTGGCGGCGACGTTGCGCATCGCGGCCAGGTCGGCCAGCAGCGGCACGCCGGT
>Ga0265780_10007791_pt1 | contig 13101 bp, 11 predicted proteins | sample P1T30metagenome_FD_192432 | JGI IMG/M metagenome (GOLD analysis project Ga0265780, IMG submission 192432) | Plant litter microbial communities from East Loma Ridge, Irvine, California - P1 T30 | ecosystem: Environmental > Terrestrial > Plant litter > Unclassified | place: USA: California...
CATCTCAACCTCCTTCCTCTGCTGTCTTACAGCCCACTTATCAGCCATCCATGTAACCACTGTAACACCCATACTCGCGCCCACCAAAAGGAACACCACGAGCGTTCCATGTAGCGCAAACTTGCTTGCCCCACAAAGTGTCTTGAATTCATTGTTGCTCATGCCTGTTGGAACAGCAATGGCGGCCGGTAGATTCTGAGCTAGCGGTTGCGAGTTCTGCATCTTGCAGGTCCAGGTCTGGATCGTATCGACGTCAGGGGCATTGTTGTTGAGCATGTGTGCCCAGATGGTCGTGATTAGAGTAAGGAGAAGAGTGGGCAGGAGGGTTGCTAGGGATAGCAGAGCACGAAGAGTGTATTTCTGACGAAGGGCGAGCTAATGCTGCTTAGTACACGGATCCTGCCAAGCGCGTTCTAGATAAGACATACCTGGGGTACAAATGATGCAATCAAGAAGGCACCGCACAGAACTAGAGTAACGACTGATGAGGCAATGAGAGCCTTGGTACCTTGTACATCAAAATGTTGTGGCCACATCGGTGCCCACCAAGGGTTTGACAGATGTTGTTTGTTGAAGACATTGAGAGTATGCGCAGAGGTACCGAGAACCGCAATGCTGAGGGCGACGACAAGGCCGGTGATGACGGCCTGTGCCAAGTGGAACGGAGCGGGGTTGATCTTCATTGCGAAATTTCTTCTTTTCCTTCAAGCTCGATATGGTGGTATTAAAGAGGGGTTTAATGTCCAAAGCTACGGGCGTATAATGGAATATTCAGCGGGTGTCAACCAGGAGCACCTTTTTTGTCTTGAAATGAAGGACCGATAACAAGAAAACGAAATAACGAAGAAGCACCGAGGGCCTGATAAAACCTGAGGCTTCGAGAGAACTGTTGTCTGGGATGGATGAGAAACACTCTGGGGGTGGCACACGCCTTTAAAACAACTTGGTCGCAATTGGGGTTTCACGCCGACAGAACATATCGTGCAACCCCCTGCAGCTCTCGAGTCTCGCAACTCAAAAATAGACGAACAAGAGCAAAGAAAGAACGGTAATTTGTCTTGCCGCTGCCACCAGCAGTGGCACTTGAGTTGGCAGCACCAGTGTCCAGGGTCTCGCGGCGGTACGATGTTATTCGCAGCGCGTACGATGCACACCAGTCCAAGAATAGCGATATTAACTTGCATATTACCGTGCAGCCTTACCGCATATGTACATTTAGCTCCATACACTGTTCACTGCTGCCAGCCGTACCTCCACTCATCCACTGGCCGCACGATCTTACCGGGCACTAAGCACTGTGGCTTGCCTTTCGTTCCGCTCGAAGCGAAGTATGGCGGAGTCATGGCATGAGCGGTTGTAGTGCACTTTCGTCCTGTCCAATGGGAGTACACAGGGGGCCAAATGCACGTTCGATAAAAGTGTGAAACACAAAGGGCGCTTCGAGTATTGAGGTGCCGGCGCTTACAGACAGTTGCGCTTCTGCACGCTGATTGGCGGACCAATACCGAGAGAACGACAAGAACATCGACCCCCATGACCAACCAAGACGGCTACCAATGCCGAGAGAGAAAAGGGCAACCAACGTGCACGTACGTAGGCTGATATTCTTCGGAAAAAAAGTGGCCTGTATTCTTACACCATGAGTCGCGAATGAATGGGTTTGGTGGTGTGAATTTGCACAAAACTACTCGTGTCAGTAACACTTGAAAACCCCTCTCGACCTTTGTAGCACAGCTGCGATACCCGCGGAACTAGACTCTAAAGCCGCCGGCCTATGAAAGTGGCCCCTCGCATGGGGATAGAGTATGCCTTACCCTGCGACAGGCGTTTCGACAGGAGTAATCACTCGTTCGCGCTATGAGAGTTGACCTGTAAGGCCTCCGAAGCCCCACTTCCGTCGTCCAGAGGTTTGCGAATCTTTAGACTTTCCTTTTTTCGCAGCCTCTAAAGAATGCTCCTTCTCCCAGTCCTCGTCCGCCTTGAATGCAGCAATTGCCTGCTCAAGGTTGTAGCTTGCCTGTTCGAGGTAGAGAAGTGCAACGTCGTATCTTGGGTATCGCGTTAGTCTTCTACTCTTCAGCCCCCAGTGGCCGCCACTTACTCAGAAACCTTGCATTTGACCATGAACTTCCTTAACTTTGTCTTCTTAATTTCTTCTTCCTCACCCTCCAGAGGCCGCGGACTCAGACTGATCCCACCCTTGTAGTACTCTCCAGGTATAAGAATCGTCCTACGCGCCGCAAGCAAATGGTCCGCATACAAGTTGTTCGTGCGGCGCAAGGCGTCAGCGGGTACACCATACCGAAGTGAAAGGGATGATATCGAGTCGTTATTTTGGTCAACAAAATGCAGAACATCCAGTGCATTTTCTTCGATCGGTTTCGACTTCTCGACTGGCGGTTGGAGATTTCTATATGCTTGGTAGGGTGGCAGTTCGTCGTCGTCCTGTTGCGCGTCCGGTGGCGAATACGTTGGGGGATCGCGTAGACCCTGTGCTGGTAATGCCGAAGGCCCGGTCGCTATCTGACAGTATGGACAGTAGTTGTGGAATCGCGGATTATCGGTCAAGCATCGAGCGCAGATGGCGCGGCCACAGCAGTCAAGTCTGCGTTCGAACTGTGCCGGCTTCTCCGTTTTCTCGTCGTACGAAGGTGGAATAGATGACAGGAGCGCAGCGCAAGTACAGCAGGCTTCAGGCATGATGAGCTAAGGAGGACAAACTTGAAAGTGAATTGATAGTGCTTCTAGATGTGAGGTAAATGGGACATATGGGAGGCAAAGTGACAAGTGCTACGTCATGACTAAGAAGGTTAGCGACATTGACTGCACGTGAAGGCAAGGGGGGTGGTGCTGTGCTAGCAGGTCCTGAGTCATCCGGCCACGAATTGATGTGGTGATAGATCAAAGCAAATGTTTTGATTATGAGCTTTCCGAGAATGGCAGAAGACAGTGTTCATGGCTGCATTCTGTTGTGTGCTCCGCAATTGAGGGAGCCAGAAGGTCGCCGCGCCAAGTTCCCAGTTCCGTTAGCGAGCGCACGAACCACCACATCCAATTTGCGTGGTCGAACGCGGACTTTTCGACTCTTTCTTCCACCACAGCTTACCACCCGCACCTAACGAGGTATGTCTTTATCGACCCGAGTGCCCTTCAGAGCCAGGAGAGGCAATCGCAGTTATCCGCAAGGATGAATGCGACACTGCTTTTCCTCTGCGACAAGAGCTGAAGAACCCTCAAGCTGCAGTCTGAGGGCACTCTCCACGCTCTGGCATCTGGAGGCTAACCACCATGCGCGCGCAGATACCTCAGTCGCCTCAGCCACCGAGAATCTCCCGATTAAACCGTCAACATGGTCAAGACATCCGTTCTCAACGACGCTCTCAATGCGATCAACAACGGTACTCGATCTCGAATCTGGTCCATGGCTCCCGCTAACTCCTTGTAGCCGAGAAGGCTGGCAAGCGCCAGGTCTTGATCCGCCCGTCCTCCAAGGTCATCGTCAAGTTCCTCACTGTCATGCAGCGTCACGGTATGTCGTCCTTCCTTGTACGCCTTTCACACACCTATGCACCGCGTCCACACCGCATGCGCGTTCTCGCGCCACCTCTTCGGGCTGATAACTAGTTAATGATCTCGTAACCCCACGATCATTGACCTTTAAGTGTCCGATATATTGAACTGCGGGGGACTTACACATCCTCGGATCCCTTTCATGACGTTTGATGTTTAATTCGCCGCAACATGCTAATTCCTCTTCAGGCTACATTGGCGAGTTCGAGGAGGTCGACGACCACCGTAACGGCAAGATCGTCATCCAGCTCAACGGCCGTGTCAACAAGACCGGTGTCATCTCGCCCCGCTACAACGTCCAGCTCCGCGATATGGAGAAGTGGGTCGTCAAGCTACTTCCCTCGCGTCAATTCGGTTACATTGTCCTGACCACCTCCGCCGGTATCATGGACCACGAGGAGGCCCGCAGGAAGCACGTTGCCGGCAAGGTTCTGGGCTTCTTCTATTAGCTTGTTCGATTTAGGTGATGGCATGGGATGCAATATACCCCGGACTTAGTGAGGCAGGCGCATCTGTTTGGCTAGGTAGTCCATCAGGGCAATGTTAGACGAAGAAATGACAAAAGTTCATGACTACGGATATACCACGAGGCACTATTCTGCATGATGTCTTGGAAGCCTTCATGACAAGTTTGATTAAAGCGTGGTGCTGACACTTGGAGCTAAACGAGCCCGCCAATGCTAATTGATACCTGCCACTTTGCATGACTGAGATGACTGATATCTTTGAAGTATGCATTTCATTAACTATATACAGGAGAGCAGTGTCATCAAGTATTCTGACCCAAACGCCAACGTAGCGCTTCTACTTTGCGCTATTAATCATCATCCGTTATTCATAAGCCTATTCATATGCTTTACCAGGCCATTTCAGTGTAAGAAAAACCCCCAATCAAACCATCAACGCCAATGCTGAAATGCCTCTAATCAATCTCAACGATGCTCATCAAGCGCCTAGTCGTAAAGATCCATGTCGCCACCATCGTCGTCGAGCTCCGCTACAGCATCAGACTCATCGTACATCTCCGAATCATCTTCGCTGTCAGTGTGGTTGGGCAACACTAGGATGTGACCATCCTCTAGCACCACTCTCGCCACCTCGCCCTCCTTGATGGAGCCGCGAAGGATGAGCACAGCGAGACGGTTGAGTACCTCCTTCTCGATGAGCCTAGCAAGCGGTCTGGCACCGTACGCTGGTGAATAACCTGCTGAGCCCAGGTAATCTCTAACCTCAGGCGTCATCTCAATCCGTACATTACGTCCGTTTGCGTTGAGACGCTTCTGAATCTCGCCCAGCCTGACATCAACAATCTTGCGGATCTCGCGCTTGGTGAGGCGGTTGAAGATGACAATGGAGGAGATACGGTTGAGGAATTCGGGGAGGAACCAGTTGCGCAACGCACCCATGACCATCTCCTTCGTAGTAGGGTCAATCTTGCCGTCTGGTGCGTTAGGGCGAGAGAGATGCTCGGCACCCAGGTTGGAAGTCATGACGACGATGCAGTTCTTTGCGTCAACGACTCTGCCTTGGCCATCGGTGATGCGGCCGTCGTCCATGAGTTGGAGGAGGACGGTGAGAACTTCCTTGGCGGCCTTCTCAACTTCATCGAAGAGCAAGATGGAGAAGGGCTTGCGACGAAGGGCTTCAGTGAGCTGACCGCCTGCATCGTGGCCGACATAGCCGGGTGGTGCACCGATCATCCTGCTGAGAGAGTGTCGCTCCTGATACTCGGACATGTCAAATCGAATCATGGCCTTTGCATCGTCGAACAAGAACTCAGCAAGCGCCTTGGTAAGAAGCGTCTTACCAGTACCGGAAGGACCGCAGAAAAGGAAACTAGGCGGTTGGTTCGGGTTGGCGAGACCGGAGCGTTGAAGACGAATGGCATTGGAGACTGAGACTACAGCCTCCCTCTGACCAACGACGACTTCCTGCAAATGACGCTCCATGTTGAGCAGCTTGTCCTTCTCAGTGGTCTTGAGACGCGTGACTGGAATACCGGTCCAGCGAGCGACGATCTCGTTGATCTGGTCAGGTCCGACGGAGTCGCTCATGAGAGCCTCACCGCCGCCACTAGCTTGGTGTGCCCACATCTCTGCATCTGCGCGGGCCTTGTCGCGTTCTAGTTCAGCAATTCGTTGCTCAACATCCGGAATGGCGTAGTACTTGAGATCAGACGCAGTCTGGATGTCGCGCATACGCTCGGCTTCAGCGAGCTTGGTCTTGAGGCCTTCGAGCTTGAGCTTCTGCTCCTGAATGTCCTTGCTGCGACCCTTTTCGCGCTCATACATCTCGCGAAGCGGCTTGAGCTCCTCTTCGATATTGGCAGCCTCTGCGCGGGCATCTTTTAGACGCACTTGTGAGGCTTCATCCTTTTCTCGCGAGAGGGCGTGAATCTCAATCTGAAGTTGTCGGTGACGTCGCTCGAGGTTATCAAGCGCTTCTGGCTGTGATTCTCGAGTAACGCGGACAGCTGCTGCAGCCTCATCGATGAGATCGACAGCTGAATCGGGTAGTCGTCTTTGGGTGAGGTAGCGTGCGGCGAGCGTAGCAGCTGCGACAATAGCACCGTCCATGATGGTGACACCGTGATGGGTCTCGTACCGTTCCTTGAGACCACGAAGAATGGAGATGGTTTCAGGAATGGAAGGCTCCTTAACGAGTACCTGCTGGAATCGACGCTCGAAGGCGGCGTCCTTCTCGATGTACTTTCGGTACTCTCCCAGGGTGGTGGCACCAATGCAGTGCAACTGTCCACGAGCCAGCATGGGCTTCAGCAAGTTGGCGGCATCCATACCACCTTCTCCTGAAGAACCAGCGCCCATGAGTAGATGGATTTCGTCCACGAAGAGTACTATCATCTCCTTGGAGTCCTCAATCTCTTTCAAGACACCCTTCATGCGGTCTTCGAACTCTCCGCGGTACTTGCTGCCAGCAACCAAAGCACCAACGTCAAGAGAGAGCAATTTGCAGGCCGCAAGATTGGCGGGCACATCGGCATCGACGATTCGGCGGGCAAGACCTTCGACGACTGTAGTCTTACCAACACCGGGCTCTCCAATGAGGACAGGGTTGTTCTTGGTTCGCCTAGTCAGGATGCGGATGACTCTTCGTGTCTCGTCTTCTCGGCCAATGACGGGGTCGATCTTGCCCTCTCGTGCCATTGCCGTCATGTCGATGGTGAACTTCTTCAAGTTCTCGTTCTCCTCCTCAGCATCTGCTGTCTTTGAGTCCACCCGCTTTGTGCCTCGAAGTGCCTGGATAGCGTTGTCGATCTGCTTCGTGTTCGGTACATTTGAGTCGGCAAGGATGCGCTGCAACTGAGCATCCTGGCACAGGGACTGGATGAGATGATCGACGGCGATGAAACTGTCCTTCTGTGTCTTGCTCAACTCTTCAGCAGAGCGGAGGACCTTGGCCATTGCGGGTGAAGGTGAGGTACGCTCTGGCGGAGGGTCCTGGCTTGGTAACCGTACCATAGCCTTCTTGAGGTTGCGCTCGAAGAGTTGAGGGTCGCCATTCGCGCGTTCGAGGACTTGCTTGAATAGCGGTGGTGGTGGGACGTCAACAGTATTCGCCAGGTCCTTGGGAGGATCTATGAGCGATACAGCGAGGTGGAGAGGTGTGAGTTGTGAGTGCGCATAGCCCTTGGCTAGGTCGAAGCTATCGGCCAGAGCCTTGGCTGCGCGGTCAGTGTAGGCGTCAAATGAAGTCATTATGTGTCGTGACTATAGCCTTATGTATGGCTCGAAGCCAGAAGAGAATATCGTGTATCGTGAGCCTGCAATCAGGTTTTCGTGTAGATGTGCGCGTTGTAATCGTTGGGTATCACTGGAGAGGAAAAGAGGTGGTGATACAGTGGCTCGCACAGTATATATATATAATGTTGAAGTAATTCTTCGCGAAGAGTCAGGAAACAGCCATTGACCTCGTGTGATTTCTCGTCATATCTCGAAGCTGGTAGGAGCTTCTGCCCTGTCGTAGAAGCTTCTGGGCGCCCTACAGGTTTCCGGTCAGGCCAAAAGTCCCCACCAATCGTTGTTACGTCACATCTGTGCCGCCTTGCCAAAAACGGCATAGTCTTGCCAAGTCGTATCAACCCACATCAGAACACCACGAGATGGAAGCCCAACCATCAGCCTACAACGTCGTGGCTCAATGAAATTTGTGGATATTGAGACGGGTCCGCATGCTATGTTTCAGCTTATGACTCCGGAGAAACTGCGGCCCAACTGCCAGCTTGAGGCATAATCGACACGTCAGAGACAACAAAGCAGCAACAATTCTGCCTCGAGGGGTTTGCCAAGTCGACTCCTCCTCCCCGGAGACAAGATGTGACTCTTCAGAAAGGCTTCCAGCTCGGGAAAATGTGTAAACGTGCATTCTACATAGCGAACATTTTTTCTCGCAGTCTCCGGTATCTCACTCACTCTCATTGTGCGCACTCGGGGCTATGGTACCCCTCCCAGAAGCGACCTAAAACTTCCACTCCTAAATGCTAAAGAACAATTACAGCTATGACCCCCCTTGGAGGTCGCACGTCATCACAATCCTTTGCCTCGTAGCAATGATATGTAACATGAAGGATTGAGAAGAATTGCCATGTTAAAATACTACCGTCCTGCTCTCGAATACCTCTATACGAGCTGTTGAAGGGGTATGTCAGATTGTTCCCGACCGTAATCGCTCATGACAACTGTACGCCCTTACGACTCACTCAATTTGCAGCTTATCCTTCAACACATTTACTCTCTTAAGCACCTCCTCCGTATCCCAAGCCCTCAACTCAACACAGTCCCTCACATCTCTAACCATCTCCCGCCATTCACCCTGATCAGCCGTCTGGCCTATCTCCTTGACTTCATCCAGCACTCTCCTCGCTTCGGTAACAGACTGCCAGAAGGCATCTACTGCCTCCTTATCCGGGAATGTATTCTGGTATTTTCTTGTCGAAGGAAAGGAAGCCAATGATACGTCTTCAAGGAAGAGCATTCGGTGTGCAGGTGTACGGAAATAAGGCTGTTGGAAAAGGGAGGTACTCCCATTGTACCAGCTTGCAAGTTGAAAGAGGGCGTGTTCTCTATTCTTGTCTTTTTCGAGCACGGCTTGTAGTGCTGTGGCTAGGACGTTGGCATTGTTGTCGTCTGGAGGCCCATCGTACATGGCAGCCATGGCTTCGGTCAGAATGCGCAGAGAGACAGCGCTGACCCGGATAAAGAAGACCGAGGTGCTCAGGTGGTTACCATCCGGCTTTGCGGCGATGATGGAGAGCGTTTTGAAATGCTCGACATTTGTAATTGGCGGGAGAAAGTCGTGTAGTGGCACTTTGAGGTTTTGAAGCAAGACTGAGGGGTCAAAGTATCTGCTCATGGCGTTAGCACTCGCCATCCTCCCTCCCTCCCTCTCTCTCTAGACGTATATTGCATGTGTGTAACCAGATAACTTACAGTATCCACTCGACACGTTTCTCGACGGGCTTCCGTAACTCTGAAGTGATCAACTCTTGCAACCACAACGGTTTGTTCAATGCCCCTTTGACTATCCTAGAGCGAAGCACGTGCATGTGGTACCCCCACCCTTTTCCACCGTGCCGGGCGTGCAAGTTGACCACTTTTCCATACAATTTGCTTTCCCCATCATACAGGACTGTAGCCTTCGTAATGCGGAGGTCTTTTTGCTGTCTTTCCGGGTCCCACGGTACAGGCTTGTGAACAGTGTGGGTAGAAGGAGCGACAGGGTACCTGGGATGGCTGTACGAAAGAACAGAATAACCAGCAAAGAGTATGCTAATCCCAGCTACAGAAATGATTGAATAGATCAATACTCGCATCGTTTGGCGATATTGCAGTCGTCTTGTGCGGGAGAGTGGCATCGCGCTTTTTGCAAGGGAAGGACATGTGGCTCATGCTGCGTTGTGCGAGGGTTGATGTATTTGCTAAGCGGGGGTGGGAAAGGGTCGTCTTCTAGCGAGAAAGGGTCTTTGATACCAGAAGAAGCGGCAAATAGGCAATGTGAAGGTGATTGGTTTAAAGTAAGTAAGCCTGTGCTCTATGAATCCGGTGATTTCACCTTTTGCACTCACTCACAAATCATAAGCCAGTGCCAAATCAAACATGATAATTTTGGAAGAAGGAGTAAATTTGATTCGTTTCTCCGTATTCATAACTAGATAATACTTTTTTTCTTTCTCCTGAACCCCAGTAAAGGAAAACTGATTCGTCAATCCCCAGCGCAGCCGTGGTCATCATCATCAATCTCCACCCTCCTACCTCCCAGTCCGTTACTGAGCAGGTCAAACTAAACTAAGAGAAAAGAAAATATAGGGACAACAAAGTAAAAAAGGTCCCCATGTATATATGCCCGTAGTACCATGCTCGCAATCGATGCTTAGGACATTGCTGCCGTTGTGTATTTCAGTTTACTCTTCTGTCGAAATGAAATTTGCTTCACTGAGCGCCCTTGGCCGCCTCATCGAGAGCCGCCTTTGCTTGCTCTGCAATCTGCGCGTTGAGCTGGATGTCAGCCCCGTCATTGGCGTTGTTCTGCATGTCCTGGACTGCCTCTGCCCAGATACCGCCGAGATCCGCAGCAGGGTCCTCAGCAACAGCGCTCCAGGTGGGCCTAGCACCAAAGAGCTGGTATTCGGCAGTCTTTGTGGGGAGTGCGTTGGCAATGACACCAGTGGCGCCGGCAACACCGCCAAAGTTGCCAATGCGGCCAAAGGCGTTGCCGCGGAGGATGTCTTGGGCGACGAGCGTGCGGCTGTCGAAGATCATGACTTCCTGTGTCCTGCGAGCACCGCGGTTGGCAACAATGACAGACTGTGCGAAAATATCCTGGCGAAAGAAGTCGCCTCGGCCGTTGTCGATGGCGACCTGGATGGTCTGGACGACAATCACGACAGTGGTGATGTCGCGAAACCTGTTCCTGAAGTTGCTCTTGCGGAAGAGGTTGTTCATGTCGTTGTTGAAGCCGTTGTTGACCTGGTCAACGACGATGACTTGCTGCACCTGTTGAACGACCTGTCGTTGGAAGTTGTTGTCGATGACAGTGAGGCTCTTCTCCTGGACATTGATGATTTGCTGTTGCTGGTTGAACCTCTGGAAGCCGTCGATGAAGTTGAAGCCGCCGTTGTCACCACCCCTGTTGCCGTTGATGACTGAGTTGAAATCGAACTGGCGCTTTGAGTGACCGGGGAGTGACTGGACATCATTGACAGGCTTAGCTACAGCGAGACCAGCCGCGAGCGCAAGAGTGAAGATAGTCATGAAACCCATGTTGATGGATGATGTAAGAACGGACGTTAAACGTTAAAGGTAAAAGGTAAAAGGTAGTTAAAGATCGACAGTAGTAATCGATGTATTAAAAAGGTAAAAGATAGTGTAAACGTCACAGACGTATTAAATGTTCAAAGAGAGTGTAGTGCTGACTGTCAAAGTCGCTGAAGAAAGGAAGGTGATTAGAAAGGAAGGAAGGAATGTGTGTTGATGATGATGATGAAAGCATATTCAGGGCGCATTCCCGTCACCTTTTATCAATTTCCACCTCCAGGCATTTGCTATGCTCAACGATGCCACATGTCGGCAATTGCCCCTGTATGCCGTCTTAGCAGATTGCGAAATGCATAGTGACTGCCATTTGCTACCGGCGAATACCGTAGCCGCAACGGCCAAGCTAAAAGATCACGCTAATAACACGTTCCATGAGCTGCCTGACAGTTTTGCCTTGATGTCTGAGGCGTTTGTGAGCCTCAGGGTTGCGGAGCGATGGTATCCGAACCAAAGCCAAGACATTACGCCCATCTGGAGGTGGCTGATCATGCCTTGTGTGACTGAGGCAGTATTTTCGGCTGTTCTTTTGTTCGCCCAATATAGGAAGGGGCAGTCTTATGAGACAGTGCTCAGTGCGGAGGCTGCTTTTCATAGATACGCGACGGGGGACAATCTCGTACCCACACCTACCATCTAGGGTTACTATGCTCCTCCTACACCATCCTCTGTGCTTTTTGGTCATCATTTGGCACAATCCAAATTCTTTCGTAGAGCTGTTGCTGCTAAAGAAAACCCCCATCACGATATCTTGCGTGGCGGCTCTGCTTGTCACAGTGGCGTTCAGCGGTGACATGGATGTGGCACGAGTCGGACTGGCGCCCTTGGAACGCAGATCATTTTATCCTATCAGGGCATCATTGATCAGTCGGAACGGTGGAGCTGATGTGCCGGAGACTGAAGAGTTCGCAGTAGAGGGTAGTGGTGAGGAGGAGCCGAGACAACGATGAAACCGTGCAGGTGTGGAACCGAACCTCTGGCGAACACCCGACCACAGACCAGGCGGCAAGTGCCTGTTGCAGCATATATGCCCATGCATTAAGCCCAAGCTCGCCTGTTCGGATATTCCGTGTTCCTCAGGCACACACGTGATGTTGGGGTAATCGCAAAGCTTTTATTGCCTAGAAGGCCCTCTTGACGGGCTGCTATTCAAGACGCCATCTGCTCTGGCTACCATCCGTCAGATCGTTTATTGATCGAGCGATATCCGCCCATCTTAGTACAGTCTTTATCAGCTGTCTGTTCTACAACATTCATAATTCCGCATCGCTTCCACAGTCATCAGCCGGCGTTGCAAAACTATCTTATTCCCCTTGTTTGACCACTTTACCAGGACTCACCTGGGTTCGCGATTTGATTTGATCGAGTAAGGAGATGGCAAGGGTCATGGTTGAAGAATTGATCAATGTTATTGGAGGAGAAGAAAAAATGTACACATGCTCCTTATATCCTATCCAGTAGAAGTTTCTCTTCATCTAAAAGCATCAAGTGGCAATCCCTAGTCACGAATCACCCCGTTCCCTGAACGCCTGGAAATGCGAGCGGCTGAGGCTCAAGTGGCTCAACGAAAAACCAATACCAAGCGTCTGCGTTGTTCCATGCACTTGCTTCCATCTTCGCTTGATCTTAAATTGCAATAACTGCATCTCAATCTAGAAGAGAAGGTGAAGCAGTTTACTCGTCATCTGAGTCAGTATCGGTGTCAGTCTCGCTCTCAGACTCGACATCGCCTTCAGTGTCACTGCCGCTGGAGTCGTCGTTTGCCTGTTTCCGCTTCTTCGCGGGAACACCGGTCTTCATTTGGCGCATCTGTCCTGCGAGAGTATCTGTAAACTGTTAGTTCTCTCGGTCTGACTATGTAACGTTTCAGACAAGTGGGAAACTCACCTTCATCTGGCTCGCTAATCTCTTCCTCCTCCTCAACCTCCTCCGCTTTACTAGCATCCTCCACAACAAGTGTGACCTCGATCTTGGTATCCATGCCAATGTAGCTATCACATATCATGTGCATGACGAAGGTATAGCTGCCGGCCTGTGGTGGAGCGCCGAACTGCATCTTCAATGTCTGGACGTTGTAGGTGGGGTTGCCGCTCTCGTCAAGAATAGGCTTGTCGAAGGTCGAAAAGGTGAAAGGAGGAACAGCGATACGTCCTTGCTTGCTGTCGGCAAGGAATACGTGCCACCTTGGCGCGTGATCCCGAGA
>Ga0265780_10007793_pt1 | contig 13100 bp, 9 predicted proteins | sample P1T30metagenome_FD_192432 | JGI IMG/M metagenome (GOLD analysis project Ga0265780, IMG submission 192432) | Plant litter microbial communities from East Loma Ridge, Irvine, California - P1 T30 | ecosystem: Environmental > Terrestrial > Plant litter > Unclassified | place: USA: California...
AATGATCCAAAGGGAACTCCGATAGAGGATGAATCTGAAGATCCGACGCCGTGCGCTACCTGTCCGGTTGATCCGGCGTGTGCCACTTGCACGATCGTTGAGATTGTCCAGGCCCCTTCGATTGCCGTGACCAAAGACGGAACGTATGCAGATACGAATAGTGACGGCATCGTGAATGTCGGGGATGTGATCGAATATGAATTTACGGTAACGAACACCGGAAATGTTACCATCACGGATATTTCGCTAACCGATCCAATTGTTGCCGTTTCAGGTGGACCATTAGCTTCTTTAGCGCCACAAGCTTCTGATGCAGTTACATTCACGGCAACATATACGATAACTCAGGCAGATATTGAATTGGGAGCGGTTTACAATTTGGCTTTTGCCGAAGGAACTGATCCTAACGGAAATCCAGTAGACGACGAATCGCAAGATCCTTCGCCTCTTGATCCGACAGACCCATTGTATGAGCTGACTTGCCCGGATTGTACTGTTACCATCCTAGAGCAAAATCCAGGCATCGCCTTAATCAAGACAGCAACATTCAATGATGCAAACAGTAACGGAATCGCGGAAGCTGGAGAAACTATTACTTATTACTTTACCGTTACCAATACCGGAAACGTGAGTTTGAGTGATGTAACCATCAGTGATCCGCTTCCAGGAGTGGTTGTAATTGGCGGGCCTATAAATCTAGCTGTCGGGCAAAACGACAGTACTACATTTACTGCAACGTACGCAATTACGCAAGCTGACATCAATGCAGGAAGTGTTTCTAACCAAGCGATCGTAACGGGTAGAAGCCCTCTTGGAGAAGAAGTCTCTGATGAGTCTGATGATACGGATAATGCAGGTAACGAGCCGACGGTCGTAGCAATTGAAGGATGCACGATAAACGTTTTCAACGCTGTATCTCCAAACGATGATGGAAGCAATGAGATTTTCTACATAGGTGGTTTGGAATGCTATCCAGACAACCAAGTACAGATTTTCAACCGTTGGGGAGTTTTAGTCTACGAAGTAAATGGCTATAACAACAACGACAAGTCGTTCAGAGGTTATTCGGAAGGAAGGGTTACCGTAAACAAATCGGAAGGCTTGCCGGACGGTACCTATTTCTATTTCTTGAAATATAAAAGACCAGAAGGTTCTGTCAGTGAGAAAAGCGGCTATTTATATTTAAGCAGGTAAAGTTAAATTTCCGGGAGTCGCAAGATTCCCGGAATAACAAAATTAATCATGAAAAAAATAATTATACTTTCGGTCTGGATCCTTGCGGCGGCGGATGCCTTCGCACAGCAGGATGCGCAGTACACGCAATATATGTACAACACCGTCAATGTAAATCCAGCCTATGCTGGATCCAGAGGGGTCTTGAGCGTCTTTGGGCTTCACAGGACGCAGTGGGTCGGCCTGGACGGGGCACCGGTAACCAATGCAGTATCTATAAGCACCCCGATCGAAGGCACCAATCTTGGAATCGGACTTTCATTTGTCAACGACAGGATAGGGCCGACCGATGAAAATGCAATTTCGACAGACATATCCTATACGGTAAGGACATCAGAAACCTTCAAGGTGTCGTTTGGAATCAAGGCCACCGCCAACCTGTTCAATCTCGATGTCAGCAAGTTAAATCCTGCTGACCAGGGAGATCCCCGATTCCAGGACCTGAACAATAATTTTACCCCAAATATAGGGGCCGGCGTCTATCTCCATTCTGACAGGATGTATGTGGGGCTCTCTGTTCCTAGTTTCTTCGAGACGCACCGCTACGACGATAATTCAGTCTCGATAAATAAGGAGCGGATGAATGCCTACCTGATCGGAGGCTATGTGTTTGACCTAACCCCGAGCGTTAAGTTCAAGCCGGCTTTTTTGGTAAAAGCCGTAGAGGGCGCGCCGCTTCAGGCAGACCTTTCAGGAAATTTTCTTTTCAACGAAAAGTTCACCCTTGGATTGGCATGGAGATGGGATGCCGCTGCTAGCGCTATGGCAGGATTTCAAATAACCGATGGCCTATTTATAGGATACGGATACGACATGGAAACGACAAAGCTCTCAAACTATAATTCAGGTTCGCATGAAGTCTTTCTTCGTTTCGAATTGTTCAGTAAATACAGCAGGGTAACGTCTCCAAGATTCTTTTAAAAGCAGTAATTATGAAAAAACAGTTATATACAGCCTGGGCCATATTAAGCGTCCTGGCCGCCCAGGGTCAAGAAGCCAGACTTGCTTCGGCAGACAAGCAATATGAAAAATATGCATATGTCGATGCCATAAAGACCTATGAAAGAGTTGCTGAAAAAGGATACCGGTCAATAGATCTATTTCAAAAAATAGGCAATGCCTATTATTTTAATGCCGAACTGGACAAAGCCAATAAATGGTACGCCGAGCTTTTCGCAATGAACCAGCCCGTTGATGCAGAATATTATTATCGCTATTCCCAGACACTGAAATCGGCAGGAGATTATGTGAAGGCAAATGAAATGCTGGCAGTTTTCAACCAGAAGAATGCCGATGACCTGAGAGCACAGCTTTATGCAAGACATAAAGATTATCTAGAAGACATCAAGGCAAATTCTGGCCGCTACAAAGTAGAGAACATCGCAATAAATTCTGAGTACTCTGATTACGGGACTGCTTTTTATGATAACAAGCTTGTCTTTGCCTCATCAAGAGATACGGGCGGTATTTTCAACAGGAAGCACCAGTGGACCAACCAGTCATTTACAAAAATTTACGCTTCTGAAATCAAGCCCGACGGCGCTCTTCTCGAGCCCGAGAAGTTCGATGCTTCGCTAAATTCCAAATTCAACGAAGCAACGCCGGTTTTCACAAGAGATGGAAAGACGGTGTATTTCACCAGAAACAATTACAACAATGGCAAAAGGGGAAAAAATAGTGACCGGACAACTCTTTTAAAGATCTATAGGGGGATCCTTGAAAACGATAAATGGACAAATATCATCGAACTTCCATTTTCCAGCAATGAGTTCAGCACTGCGCATCCGGCATTAAGCATTGATGAAAAAACATTATATTTTGCTTCTGACATGCCGGGAACCCTAGGCCAGTCTGATTTGTTCAAGGTAGCAATCCATTCTGACGGAACGTTCGGGACGCCTGAAAACTTGGGAAATAAAATCAATACCGAAGGTCGCGAAACATTCCCGTACGTCACAGAAGAAGGTGAACTGTATTTCGCTTCCGATGGACAATTGGGATTGGGAGGACTAGATGTTTTCGTGACTCAAATCAATAGTGACGGGAGTTATGGGGAAATCAAGAACGTTGGGGAACCGGTAAATGGTCCAAAAGATGATTTCGGCTTTATCATTGATGTGAATACCCGTTTCGGATTTTTCTCTTCGAACAGAGACGGGGGGAAAGGCTATGACGATATCTACAAGTTTCAAGAGACGAGAAAGCTGACCTGCGAGCAGCTGCTTTCGGGCCCAATTACGGACAAAGAAACTGGGCTGCCCATTGCCAATGCACGGGTGACCTTGTCTGATGCTTCTTTCAAGGTAATCAAGACAATTTATGCGGACCTAGAAGGGAAATATAGTTTTGAAGTGACGTGCGGCAAATCTTATTATGTAAAGGCAGAAAGCAAAGATTATACACCAAACGAGCTGAAGGCAACAATTCCAGAAAAATCGGGAGAGACAGCGCTTTCACTCGAATTGGATAAGCCGGTAAAGCAAATTGCAGTGGGAACCGACCTGGCGAAGACTTTCGGAATCGAGATTATCTATTTCGACTTGGATAAGTCAGATATCCGTACAGATGCCGCGATCGACCTGGCTAAAATCGTTGACGTGATGAAGGAGTTTCCAAGCATCAAGGTTGATGTCCGTTCGCATACGGACAGCCGCCAGAGCCAGACATACAATAAACGACTATCCGAGGCTAGGGCAAAGTCGACCGTTGCCTGGATGGTGCGCCAGGGGATAGATGCGTCAAGAATTTCAGGAAAAGGATATGGGGAAACGCAACTGATAAACAAATGTGCTGACGGAGTGCAATGTTCGGAAAAGGAACATCAGAAAAACCGAAGAAGCGAATTTATAATCAGCGGGATGTAATGGAAGAAGCAGCTGCTATTTGGCTTATGGGCGGAAGCCTGGTCCTGAGCGTAGTGGCCTCCCGGCTGATCGTCAAGGCATTTGTCGATAAGAAGCGCAGGGGCTTTTGGCTCGGGTGGGTCTTGTTTTCCATCTCGCTAGGTTTGATCCTGTTTGCGGTCTATCAATGACAAGGGGCGGTCCATCGGGCTGCCCTTGTCATTTTAGCGGAGTCACAGGCGCTTTAAAAATGTCTGCCCTGACGCCTTCGATCTTTTTTTGCATATTTGCAACCCAAACATCTCATCATGAAAAACTTCAAATACTGCAGCCGGACCGTCTTGGCGATCGCCCTCTTTACTGCCACAACTGCGGCGGCACAGACCAGGGAAATCGCGTCGCTCCAGAAGGGCCTGACGAACACAAAGGACAGCTCGGCGTATGTCGACAGGCTCAACAGGATCGGGATGCTCATGCATCTCAAGAACCCTGATAGCTGTGTATTCTATGGCATGCGCGCACGAGCGGTTGCGGGACGGATCGGGTACAGGAAGGGAGGGACCGATTCAGACAACGTTATCGGCATCGCCTTGGCGCTCAAGGGACTGAATAATGAAGCGCTCCAGATGTTCGGAAAGGTCCTGCAGGACTACCGCAGTTATGGGGACAGCGCCAACGTTGCCCAGGTTTATATGAATATTGCGAGCACAAGCATGCAGTTGGGCAGGGAAAATGATGCAAAGGCTTACAGCAGGCAAGCCTTAAGAGTGGGGGCGTCGATTCCGGGGGACAGCATTATGGGTAAGGTGTACACCAACTACTGCATCGCTAACCGGGGGCTCTCGGAAGATAGCGTCAGGTATTACATCGGAAGGTCGAACCGGATTGCAGCCGCACACGGCGACACCGAGCTGCTGATCGGCAACAGCCAGGTGATGGGGCTATTTCACCTGTCCCGTGGCGATCGGTCGGTCGCCTTGCCGCTTTTGACAGCGGCATTGGATCGGGCGCGCGACGCCGGCCTCGAGCGGCTGCAGCTAATAGGGCTAAACCTGCTCGCAATTTACCACGAGCCGGAGAATCCGACCCTGTCATTAGAACTTGCCGAGCAACAGTATCGGCTTGCAGAGGCGAACGGCTACGAAGAAATCAAGGCCGAGGTACTCTTCTCGATGAGGCGCTATGCTGTGCTTGCGAACAAAAGCGAAAGGAGTCTAGAGATCAATGAGGCCCTGGTAGATGTCCTTTGGGAACGGCAGGTACGCCTTGGCAATTTTATAGGCGACTACGTCAGCTACGGGAAGCTCCAGGAGGACTACGAGGGTCTGGAAAAATCCGAGATGCTCTCAAGGAGAACTGCCGTTGCCCTTACCTGCCTGAGCGTCGCGGGAATCATCTTGTCGCTGTTGTTGCTGAGGGCCCATCTTGCGACAAGACGGGAGTCGCGCCATAAGACGGCTATCAACGGGGTTGTCGAACGCCAGAACAGACAGCTCAGGGCAGCGGACGAATTCAAGACCCGGCTGGTGTCCATCCTGGCACATGACTTCCGTTCGCCCCTTATATCGACACTGTATCTGTTGCGAATCCTCAAGGACGGGGAGACCCTGGAAAAAGAAATGAAGTCGGAATTTTTTGACGAACTCGAAAGTAAAATTTCAGAACTCTTAGGACAGTTCGATACCACATTACAGTGGATCCGGCACCAGTTGCGTGGCGAGTCACTACGGCTGGAGCAGCTCCCCCTGCGGGAGCTCTTCCAGGAAGCTATAAAATCGATGGAAGTGTTGCTTTCGGCGCGGGGGGTGTCTGTAGAGAACCTGATACCAGCGGACCTCCACGCGCAGGCCGATCGTGAAATGCTGCAGTTTGTCAACCGCAACCTGCTGTCCAATGCCTTCAAGTTTTCGCCTGCGGGTGCCTTGATAACAGTAGGTACCTTGCCAAAGGACGGATTTCTGGAGGTTTCAGTCTCGGACCGCGGACCGGGAATCGACGAGCACCTGGAGAGACGCCTTTTTCAAATCGGTACGGGAGATGGCTCCACTCACGCAGGGGCAGGCATCGCCCTTTCGCTCAGTCGCGAATTTATCGAGGCAATGGGAGGCATGATATACATCAAGGAGACTGGACCCCAGGGCAGCACATTCGCTTACACGTTGCCTGTTTCTGGCTCCAGCATACACCAATAATTTGCTTTTGCTGTGCTAGCTATCATGGAAGAGCTATTGATCCTCTTCATTTCAAATTCCGACGAGTAGGATACTACATGCGCCTCACTGCCCAGACCAGTCTTGTCAAGGGAAATGTCAAATACAAAAGTAAATGACAATATACAAGAGTTAATGAGAATTGCTCGTTGCGCTAGCTTTCGAATAAAATTATTTAACTTATCGAAAATCAGTTTTTGCAATTACTATATCATAAGCACACAGAAAAAAGCCCTAATTAAAGGGCTTTTAGTTGCGATAATTCTTCTCTAACTGCGGGTAGTAAATATATTGTTTTTATCTCGTCCAGTTCTTTTAATCCTATCCGCGAAAGCGCTTTGTTTGTAACAGGAACTATGTATTCACTAAATAACTGATTTAAATTTTCCCTTCTTTCTTCGTCATTAATTAGAATATCAAAATCTAAAACGTCTCTGTAATTATCTGGCTGTCGGGTGAAAACGTCGCCTGCGTGCTTTTTAACTAGATTCTTGTCTGTGACATAACTACTACCAAACAGACCTTGAATAAATATTTTAATATTAAGTTCATAAAAATCACCAAATTTTGATTTCTGTAAATCGAGAACGACAGTACATTCATGACTTTCTTTAAACCAACCCCCGAATTTTTTTTTAAAGGCATTAGCTTTTGCTGCTGTATCAAATATAATTTTAAAATCTTTGCTATTCATATATTTAGGTCTTGTTCCTTAATATTTTCTTAATTACATACGTCACGACCCAATCAATTATTAGATTATTGATTATAAAATAACCGCTAATCTTCATTCCTTTTGTTACTTAATCCAATTCTGATTACTCCAGCTCATATAACCATTTCACCCCAGCTCTGTATTATCGATAATATGAAAAAAACTGAGACTTAATGAACAAAAGAAAAAGCCCCAAAAAGTGTCTAGCCCTTTCGGTATATGTCACATGCGGAATTTCAAATATTTTATCGACATTAGGTTCTTAAAAAAATTGATAATCAGCGCGACGAACATAAATTTACTTCTGCTACTTACTATTTGGTATCATAGGGAAAGGAGTTACCACCTCAATAAAAACGACATCTTTAAAATGTTTTTGAAGTATTTTATCCAATTTATAATCTAACAAAGAAGTCATTCTTATTATTTTACCTTCTTTCAAATGTAACTCAACATAATAATAATAGTCATTATATGGTAAAGCGGTTACACCAACCAATCCATCAAAATGCTGGTAGGTGGCAAAAATTTTTACTTTTTCGATATCGTTTCCTGGAGTTATGGATCCATTAATATCCGCCCAATTCTCTTCAACCTTTAATATATTATGGCTGTTTTTCAAGTAGTTAGCATGTAAAATATATACAGGTAGAAAAAATCCAATAAGATAAAAAACAAATGTTGATAAAAATAAAATTTTAAAAAGACCAAATTCTACCTTTAAATAGAAAAAAATCATACCGCAAAAATAAAAAGTACTTATAAGAATTAGTTCTCTAAGAACCCTGAACTGACTTTTAGAGGAAACTTTTAAATCCATAATTAATGATATATTGATATACTTAAATTCATATTGTTGTAAAAATGATTCATGCTGTGAGTAAATTGTTCCAGCCAAATATCAAATGCACTTTCTGTGACCGCAAATCCTCCACCGACGATTGCACCTGCAACAAAACCGTATGGGCCTCCAAACGTGCCTCCAACTTCTGCGCCGACTACGAAAGAGGCGATTACTCCGCCTGTTCGATAGCCGAAACGATAGCCGCTAATCTCTCCTTGATACAATTCTACTCCATTATACGTTATCTCAAGCCCAGATGTAAGGTAGCCTCCAAATTTACCAAATTTGCCGAGAAATTTATTTTTGCCTCCTGAAACTTGATCCATAGCTTGTATAAATTCCAATGATTTTGATAAATTTATGCCTACTTTAAAATTTCCTTTCAAATCATCCAAATTTAATTTCTTGTATCCGATGTTTAATTCTTGTTGACCATTACTTTCAACTCCTAGACACCCGCTTTGAAAACCCTGATTCTGCCACCCATTAGTGGCTTGAAAATCAGAAAACTGGCGTAACGATAATTTTCTAGTTTCGGGATCGCTTTTTCCAAAAAACTTCTTCAAATCTTTACCTAAAGAACGTAAATTCTTGTCAATCCATCCATTGGCAGACTTCAACTGGTCGCTCATGTAGCCTGTACCACTCTTCCAATCTTTCTTAAAGCTGTCCCAGTTCTGGTTGCTCCAATCCTTCACGCCCATCTCGTCCCAGTTCATGATAAGGGAATGTATAGATCCACCAAATCCTATCTGAAAATCATTGCCGTGGCTTTGCCCACCGCACTCGAGACAATCTTGAGAAGTTTCCCCGGATGGATCGACGTACCTTAAAGGATTGTTTAATACATAGCTATATCTGTTAAAATTTTGGGTATCGTTGATATTTTGTATGTTATTGTCCGGTTGCAGGAATCGATGCAACCTAGAATCATATAATCTGCCGTTCATGTGAATCAGTCCTACGCTTTCCAAATGCTCATGCCCAGTATAACCTCTGTCTAAAACGGTTAGTCCAGCCATTTTATTGCCCTGTCCGTCTGTCACCGAAATAATATTTCCCCAGGCGTCGAAAAGCCTCTTCTCAAGCAGAACGTCGCTGGAATTAGCAATGCCTAGAATCGTACCTTGGTAATCTCTGAACAACCTTAGATATTCTTGCGAAGTACCATTGCTTTTTAAAACGAGTGGGGCAGTATATGCATCACCACCAATGTAAGTGAGAAACTCTACCGCTCCCGTCAAGACATTGTGATTGATTTCCATAGATCCGTCAATAGAGTAGTGTCTTCTTGCTGCGCGCTGCATTTTGTCGTCCTGCAGCCCGCCATAGAACATAGAGCTTCTCTGGTTTGCTGAATTATATATATAGCTGATCTTTTCAACATCAGAAGCAGATAGAGGGGTGTTTTCCAGAATTTGCGTTATTAGCTTATCGGGAGGATTCATGTCGATATCGTGGGCAGATAACGATCTTGTCAATCCGCAGTACTCCATAGCAAAGATGTGCGGGCGGGTGTAATGCGCGGCTGCTATTCGGGAAAGCCACGATGACAATCTAAAACTGCTGTCAACCTTTTTTCGCTTGAGTTTGACAGCCGTGCAAGAAGGTACGGCGTGAGAAGCTATGCTTTGTGTCCCGGAGCTGTCGGAGCGACGGAACTGTCAAGAGAGGCACCCGCAGATTTGTTTCAAAAATTAGGCTATAGCGATTCGAAAGGAAAAATTTTACCAGAAGTTGCCGCTTCCTTGAAAACCATATCCCAAGGCGCGGCAACCTCGGTTTGGTGCGCCACCAGTCCTTTGCTTGATGGTGTAGGAGGTGTTTATTGCGAGAACGCCGAAATAGCAAACCTAAATTCGGAGGTATCGGTTATTGGCGGGATCAAAGCTTATTCACTGGACGAAAAAAATGCCAAGCGCTTATGGAATTTGAGTGAAGAAATGACAGGCATTGCATTTGAACCAATTTGATAGTTGTACATTTGCAGGACATGGATTATCAAGTCAATTACATCAATCCGGAACTCAAACTTTCCTGTTACGAAGGAAAATTGTTCAAGACGGAAGCGGCATTTCAAGATCACCTGCTGGTCTGGCTGATTTCGGGTGAGACCAAAATCATTTAGGCTGATGAGCGTTTTGTCTTCGGCCCCGGCAGTACTTTTTTGATTCCGAGAAACCGTTTGGCAACGATCATCAATTATCCCAAAGATGAATTGCCGCACAAAGTAGCCGCTATGCACCTGTCGGCAAAAAGGTTAAAAGATATTTTTGAAAATCAATCATTCAAATCACAAATTGAAAATGAAAAAATTATCCATTTTCAGCAGCATCCTTTGCTGGACAGCTGTCTAAATTCGCTGATTCCTTATTTCGAGATACAAAATGATTTCCCTGAAAAAATTGCCTCGTTAAAAATTAATGAGGCAATTGCTATTTTGCGGACCATTGACCCGAAAATCGACGCCATTCTGAACAATTTTGGAGAACCAGGCAAAATGGATCTGAAAACGTTTATGGAAAAAAACTTCATGTTCAATATGCCATTGGAAAAATTTGGCTACCTGACCGGTCGCAGCCTGACGACTTTCAAGCGTGATTTTCATAAAGCATTCCAAATGACACCACAGCGATGGCTCACCCGAAAGCGCTTGGAGCTGGCGCATTATGAAATGACTGAGAAAAATAAGAAGCCCGCTGATCTTTATTATGAAATCGGATTTGAAAACCTTTCGCATTCTTCATTTGCTTTCAAAAAACAATATGGATTGACACCGAGAGCGGTAATGGAGCAGCAGCCAGATGGATAAAATGAAACGCACAAGAGGCAAAATTAGAAATCGGACAGATACCGCCACGAACCGCCACTAAATGCCCTAGTTTTCCCTTAATCCTTTTGAACCTCTAAATTCACTTTCCAACATTTATTTTTTTTAAAATGCAGGGAGAAGACGATCTTAGAGGACTTGCCAAGATTATGGCATTTATGAGGGCAGTAAGTATTATCATGGTGCTGATGCATCTGTATTGGTTCTGCTACGGTTTCTTCAGGAAACGTGGCTTGACATTAGAAGTAATCGACAAGATTTTAGGCAACTTCGATAGGACATCGGGATTGTTTTCGCACGCCTTATATGCCAAATTGTTTGCTTTTGTACTGTTGGCATTGAGCTGCCTTGGGACAAAAGGCGTTAAGAACGAAAAGATCACTTGGCCTAAGATCTATGTGGCATTGGCGCTAGGATTTATTTTATTTTTCCTGAATTATCCTTTGCTGAACCTGCCTTTATTAACTGCCACATTTCTGTATATTTTTACCACTGCTTCCGGTTATATCGCTTTTATGGTAGCCGGAGTCTGGATGAGCCGTTTGCTCCGCACCAATTTGATGGACGATGTCTTCAACAACGAAAACGAGAGCTTCCAGCAGGAAACCAAACTGATGGAAAACGAATATTCTGTCAATCTTCCCACCAGGTTTTATTATAGAAACAAATGGAATGACGGCTGGATAAACATCGTCAATCCTTTTCGGGCGACGATTGTTTTGGGAACGCCCGGTTCTGGAAAGTCGTATGCCGTCGTAAACAATTATATAAAGCAACAGATTGAGAAAGGCTTCAGTATGTACATCTATGATTTCAAATTTGACGACCTTTCTACCATTGCCTACAATCATTTGTTGAAACACAGCGACAAGTACAAAGTGCAGCCTAAATTCTATGTCATCAATTTTGACGACCCACGCAAGAGCCACCGTTGCAATCCGCTCAATCCTAATTTTATGACCGATATCTCCGATGCCTACGAGGCGGCCTATACAATCATGCTGAACCTCAACCGGAGCTGGATACAGAAGCAGGGCGATTTTTTTGTGGAAAGCCCGATTATTTTGTCGGCAGCCATCATCTGGTATCTGAAAATTTATGAAGAAGGCAAGTACTGCACCTTTCCGCACGCTATTGAGCTATTGAACAAAAAGTATTCAGACGTATTTACGATCCTGACTTCGTATCCTGATTTGGAAAATTACCTGTCGCCTTTTATGGATGCCTGGCAGGGCGGGGCGCAAGACCAGCTGCAGGGACAGATCGCATCGGCAAAAATTCCGCTGTCAAGAATGATCAGCCCGCAACTGTATTGGGTCATGACCGGCGATGATTTTTCCCTGGACATCAACAATCCGAAGGAGCCCAAAATTTTATGTGTCGGCAATAATCCGGACCGCCAGAATATCTATTCCGCAGCATTGGGATTGTACAATTCACGTATCGTAAAGCTCATTAATAAAAAAGGGCAATTGAAGAGTTCCGTTATCATAGACGAATTGCCGACAATTTACTTCAGGGGATTGGATAATCTGATTGCAACTGCAAGGTCAAATAAAGTCGCGGTTTGTCTTGGCTTTCAGGACTTTTCGCAATTGATACGTGATTACGGAGATAAAGAGGCCAAGGTCATCCAAAACACCGTGGGAAATATATTCAGCGGCCAGGTGGTGGGAGAAACGGCAAAAAGCCTTTCGGAACGTTTCGGGAAAGTATTGCAGAAAAGACAGAGCCTGAGCATCAACCGCAATGATACCTCCACTTCAATATCTACCCAATTGGACAGCCTGATACCGTCTTCTAAAATATCCAGCCTGACACAAGGCTTTTTTGTCGGAGCTGTATCGGATAATTTTGAGGAACGCATTGACCAGAAGATCTTTCATGCTGAAATCGTGGTGGATAATGAAAAGGTTGCTTCCGAAACTAACGGATATCAAAAGATACCGGAAATCTTATCTTTTATGGACGAAAATGGGATTGACAATATGAAGCAGGAAATTGAAGCAAACTACCGAAACATAAAGCAGGATATTGTTCAAATTATTGCATCAGAATTGGAGCGTATTAAGAATGACCCGGACTTACAGCACCTGGTTCAAAAGGAGTAATGGCTAGGTGTATTGTATTGAAATGTGGTAGTTGCCATTTTTTCTTCTTCTTTACAATACTTATGCCGCACTGACTATTGGCCCTTTAGCAACCTTATTCCTTTTTGCTCCACTGTAGAATCAATATCATTGGAAGCTAATGGCTGGTTTTCAGATTGTTCCCGTGGTTCTTCTGTGGCTTCGGGTGTGATGGATAACTGTATCTTCCGCTCAACCGAAGCCAGTGCCGTTTTCAGTTCGCTCAATCTGTCTTCTTTAGCCCAAGTACCGTTTATCACTTCCTGAAGAACAGGCAGATCTTTCTATATTTCTGC
>Ga0265780_10007795_pt1 | contig 13098 bp, 12 predicted proteins | sample P1T30metagenome_FD_192432 | JGI IMG/M metagenome (GOLD analysis project Ga0265780, IMG submission 192432) | Plant litter microbial communities from East Loma Ridge, Irvine, California - P1 T30 | ecosystem: Environmental > Terrestrial > Plant litter > Unclassified | place: USA: California...
TATGAGCCCAACGAGCTACCAACTGCTCCACCCCGCACTGTTTGGTAGTACAAAGGTAAGAAAAAAAGTTGGCGTACCAAGTATTTCCACTAAAAATCCTTGTTGCGAGGGTCAGTAGGCTGTTTATCAGTCATAATAATTTAACAGCAGGCGTTCTGGCGTTATAGCCTAGGCCTACTTTAGGCCCGGTCGCTGGTAGTTTTTACCAGATTGATGCCGGCAAAAAAGAAGATAAGGCCGACGATAAAGGGCACTACCGAGTTCATTTTGCCGAGGTGCAGGCCGCCCACCCCGAGAAAGCCCATCGCGCCCAGGATGATGCCGATGATACCCAAAATGGTAAGAATGCTGCCGAAAGTGCGTTTTTGGTTCATGAGAAAGAAGGAGAGAAGGTGGTGAAAGAGAAGCCGGCGCTCGCCCTAAAGCAGCGCTTTTGCTTGATACGGAAATACCGGTGGTGAAGTATGGGTTTTGGCTTAAAACCCGGCAACTTGCGCCGGGTGGGCGGCCACGAGTAGGCGGCGCTGGTCGTAGCTTTGCTACCATCCTTCGCACCTGCGGCTAGCCTGTTTAGCAGCCGTTACTAAGCCTTTTGCGCTATGTCTCCCAAACGCCCGGCCGCGCTGGCTTTCATTTTCGTCACGATTCTGATTGATGTTATCGGGCTGGGCATCATCATCCCGGTGATGCCCACGCTCATTGAGCAGCTCACGGGCGAGGGCATCAGCCAGGCCGCTAAATACGGTGGCTATCTGTCATTTGCCTACGCTGCGGCGCAGTTCTTCTTTGCTCCGGTGATGGGCGGATTGTCCGACCGCTACGGGCGGCGGCCGGTGCTGCTGGCCTCGCTGCTGGGCCTGGGGTGCGACTACCTGTTTCTGGCCCTGGCCCCCACGCTGGGGTGGCTGTTTGTGGGGCGCGTGGTGGCGGGCATCACGGGGGCGAGCTTTACCACGGCTACGGCCTACATCGCCGACATCAGCCCGCCCGAAAAGCGGGCCCAGAACTTTGGGCTGGTGGGGGCGGCTTTTGGGCTGGGCTTTATCGTGGGGCCACTGCTGGGCGGCTTTTTCGGGGATTTTGGGCCGCGGGTGCCGTTTATAGCCGCGGCGGTCCTGAGCTTGCTCAACTTCCTGTACGGGCTGTTTCTGATACCCGAGTCGCTGCCGGCCGCGCAGCGCCGCCCCTTCGAGTGGGTGCGGGCCAATGCCCTGGCCTCACTGCTACGCCTCGGCAAGTACCCGCAGATAATCGGGCTGGTGGTATCCTTGGTGCTGCTGTACCTGGCGGGCTCGGCCACGCAATCGGTCTGGACGTTTTACACCATTCTCAAGTTTGGCTGGGGCCTCAAGCTCATCAGCTACTCGCTGGGGGTGGTGGGAGTGGGGGCGCTGGTGGTGCAGGGCGGCCTGGTGCGGGCGGCCATTCCGCGGCTGGGCGTGGCGCGGTCGATGGTCATCGGCATGTTGTTCTACATCGTTGGCTTTGTGCTGTTTGCCTTTGCTGCTAAGGGTTGGATGATGTTCGCGTTTACGGGAGTGTACGCGCTGGGCGGACTGGCGGGGCCGGCCATGCAAGGAGCTATTTCGGGCCAAGTGCCGCCCACCGAGCAGGGCGAATTGCAGGGTACGCTCACTTCGCTCATCAGTGCTACCGGCGTGGTGGGGCCGCTGTTTATGACCAGTCTGTTCACCTTTTTTACCAGCAAAGCAGCCCCTGTTTACTTCCCCGGCATGCCGTTTTTGGTGGGAGCGGGGCTTACCGTAGTGGCGCTACTGGTAGCGGCCAGGCCCCTGCGGCGGCTGCCCGCGGTGGTAGTGCCTGCCGTAGCTGAGGTAACGGGCCATTAATGGTGATTTGAGCTAAGGCTTGTACTTGCCTTTGTCAGCCATCAAAAATTATTTTAACCCTGTAAAAGCCCTTTTCTCACCAGAAAAGGGCTTTTTTGGTATCAAGCGCAACTAGCTTAGCATAAGGCACAGCGACCTTATTACGAATACTTCGTAGTATTACGAAATATTCGTAATAAGCTTATATGGAACGCCTCACCCAACCCGAAGAAGACGCCCTGCGGGCCCTCTGGCACACCGGCCCCGCCTTCGTCAAAGACGTGCTCGACCAGCTGCCCGAGCCGCGCCCGCCCTACACCACCCTGGCCAGCACGCTGCGCAACCTGGAGCGCAAGCAGTACCTGACGGCCGAGAAGCTGGGCAATTCCTTCCGCTACACGGCCCTGGTGAGCGCCGAGGACTACCAGCGCCGCTCGCTGGGCACGCTGGTGCGCGAGCACTTCCAAAACTCTTATAAAGAGCTCGTTTCCTTCTTTGCCAAAGAGGAAAAAGTGAGTGCCGAGGACTTGCAGGAAATCATCCGGCTCATCGAAAGCCAAAAGCCCGAGTAGCCATGGAAGCTGCCCTGCTCTACTTGCTAAAGGCCAACGTTGTACTAGCGTTGTTCGCAGCCACCTACTACGGGCTGCTGCGCCGGCTCACCTTCTTCCAGTTGAATCGGGCCTTTTTGCTGCTGGCGCTGCTGTTTGCGGCCGTGTACCCAGCCTTGCCCATGCCGGGGCTGCTACCGGCCGAAGCCCCAGATAGGATACCGGCCACGTGGGTGCTGACCGAAATGCCCGCGCTTAATGCTGCTGCTGCTGCTTTACCAATAGAGCGCAGCTTCGACTGGGCGACTATCGCGTTGGTAGTGTACGCGGCAGGCGCGGGGCTGCTGCTGGCCCGCCTGCTGGTGCAGCTGCTGGCCCTGGCGCGGCTGCGCCGCGCCGCGCGCCCGGCGGTTACGGCCACTGGCGTGCCTTATCGGGAGCTGCCGACGCCCGGCGACCCGTTTTCGTTTGGGCGCACCATTTACCTGCACGCCGGGCAGCACTCGGCGGCCGAGCTGGCGGTAGTGCTGGCCCACGAGCAGGCCCACGTGCGCCAGGGCCACACCCTGGATGTGCTGCTGGCGCACCTCGGCACGGCGCTTTTTTGGCCCAGCCCGGCGGCGTGGCTGCTGCGCCGGGCCTTGCTCGACAACCTCGAATACCTGGCCGATGCGGCCACCTTACGCACCGGCCTCGACCGCCGCGCTTACCAATACTGCCTGTTGCAGCTCAGCCGGGGCACGGCGGGGCCGGCGCTGGCCTTGCCCTTCACGTTTTTCACCCTCAAAAACCGCGTAGCTATGATGAACACGCCGCTTTCTTCCCGTGGGCAACTCGCCCGCTATTTCCTGGCCGGGCCGCTGGTGATGCTGGCGGCCCTAGGCTACTCGGCGGCCCACGCCCGCGAGGCCAAGCCTAGTGAGCTTGGTACTGTGAGCTTGGTTAGCCTTGCTGCCCCCGCACCCAGCACGCCCGTAGCGCCAACCGCTCCGGCTATCACCGCGCTGGCTGCTGCTACTGACAAGCCCGTCGAAGGGCCCAAAAAGCCGGCTTTTGTGCTGCCGCAGGCTGCAAGCGATTATTTGGCCAGTACTTATCCGCAGGCTAAAATAGTGGAGGTAGTGAAGGGTAGTTTCACCCCCAATGGCCCTATTGCCTACGTAGTAGCTGTAAAGCAGCAACAGAAAACATTAAGTCTGTCATTTGATGCGGTTGGGCATTTTACGGGAGAGCAAAAGCGCTATCGGCTTTATGGCCCAATGGGCCTTTTCTCCCTGCGCACATCTATCAATTCTACCAAGCTAGCAAGTGCCCGCCCGGCCACGAGCCAACCTGCATCCACTAGCGCAACTCAAACCGGACCCACACCGCTTTACTACCTCGATGGCCAGGCCATAACGGAGGCACAATTCAGGGCACTCAAACCGACCGAGATTGCCAGCATCCAAGTGCTGAAAGGGGAAGCGGCGCGCCAGATGGCCGGCGACAAAGGCCGCGACGGCATCCTGGTCATTACGACGGAAGCCAACAAAGGCAGCACGGCGGTACTGGAGTTCAACCAGCGGGTGCAGCGCTTTGCCCCGCTGCAAGCCGAGGCGAGCAAGCCCCCGGTAGCACTAACCCTGCCCGCCGATGCGCTGTACTACCTCGACGGCAAGCCCAGCACCAAGCAGGCGATAGAGCAGTTAGACCAAGCTAGTATCGCCAACGTCGATGTAGTCAAGGAACCGGCCCGCATCCACCGCATACCGGGCCTGGCCGACAGCCCGGCTACTTCGGTCATTCTGCTTACGACCAAGGCCAATGCCGACGCGCCCGCCGTGCGCGCCTTTGCCGACCAGGCCAATCTGGCCTCGGCCTACACCTCCCGCACGGTGGCTACCTACTTCTTGGGAGCCAGCACGCTGGCTTACATCACGAGCCACTACCCCAATGCCCGGCTTGGGGAGGTGAATGAGCTGACGCAAAAAACCACCGGCACGGTGAAATATCAGGTGCAGCTCATCAATGGTAAGCGGCCCTTTTTTATCTACTTCTCGCAAAAGCAGGAGCCTTTGAGCGAGTAAAACAAGCTAGCAATCCTCCTTTTTCTTTCCCTGTATCATGCTCAATTTTCAATTTAACTCACCCACTCGCAGTCGCTTTAGCTACGTAGCCGCGCTGTTGCTGCCACTTTCATGGTGCCTGGCTGGCTGCGAGCAGCCGCAGGCGCTGCCCGTATCTGCTACGCCCCTTTCTACCTCGCCAGCGCAACCCGACCGCTACTACCTCAATGCGCAGGTTTCAACTAAAGAGGTGATTGAGCAGCTCGACCCCAAAAGCATCGTTCGGATGGACGTGCTGAAAGGCCAGCATGCGGCCGACTACGCCCACGACATGAGCATAAAGGGCGTAGTACTGGTGCAAACCAAATAGCCTCGGCCAAGCAGCGGCGGCCGGGTGGGGCGCGGGCGATACCCGTGAACTACCCGGCCGTTTCGCGTCGTTGCGGGGAGAAGGTGTAACTTGTTGCGGCGCGGGCCGCTTGGGTTGCGCCCGCCCTTTTGCTTATGACCATGGTAGCGACGCCCCCAGCGGCGGGGACTTCAATCCAGAATTTTCCAGCTTTGGCCCAGGTACGGGCCGAATTGGAAGCCTACAAGCGCAAGTTTTACCTGAGCCTGCTGGTGCGGGGCAGCCTCGTGGCGGCTGCGCTGCTGCTGAGCTTGTTTGTAGTATTCAATGCGCTCGAATACTTCCTGTACCTGCCCACGGTGGTGCGGGCGGGCTTGCTGTTCAGCTTCTTAGCGCTGGCCGTGTACGCGGTGGGGCGCTGGCTGTGGCAGCCGGTGGCCGCGCTGGCCAACTTGCGCCGCCTGCTCTCCGACGAGCAAGCCGCCCGCCAGGTGGGCGAGCTATTCCCGCAGGTGCAAGACCGCCTCCTGAATGCCCTCCAGCTGCAAGGCCAAGCCCGTGACAACGAGCTGCTACTGGCCAGCCTGGAGCAGCGCGCCGCGCAGCTGCAAGGCGTGTCTTTCGCCCAGGGCATCGACATCCCGCAGCAAAGCCGCCCGCTCTGGAAATACGTGGTGCCGCCGCTGGCCATTTTGCTGCTGGCGCTGGCGTTTTTCCCCGCGTTTATTACGCAGAGCACCAGCCACATTTGGCACTTTCAGCGGCAGTACTCGCGGCCCGCGCCTTTCGATTTTGTGTTGAAAAACAAGGAACTGCGGGTATTTAAGGGCGAGAATTTCACGCTTGATGTGGTCGTGGCCGGCAAGGCGCTGCCCGCCAGCCTCAGCCTGCTGAGCAACGGCGCCGAGCAGCCGCTGAGTAAGGTAACTGGCCACCCCGACGAGTTTCGCTACACCTTCGAGCAGCCCGCGCAGGACGTTACGTTTCAGCTCAGCGGGGCGGGCTTCGTGTCGGAAGAATACCGCCTGACGGTGGTGGAGCGGCCCGATTTGCGCGACTTTTCGGTGCAGGTGACTTACCCGGCCTACACCGGCCGGCCGGCCGAAACTATCCGCAACGGCGGCAACCTCACGGTGCCCGAAGGCAGCCAGTTGCGCTGGCAATTCAGCACGGCGGCCACCGAGGCGCTGAGCCTAGTCTTCGAGCAGCCTACCGAAGCCGTGGCCGGCACCCGCGATGGCGAAAACTTTACCGTAGCGCGCCGGGCGTTGCGCTCGCAGCCTTACCTAGTGCGCCTGCAAAATGCGGCTAGCGTTAACCGTGACCCCATCGCCTACCAGCTCACGGTGGTGCCCGACGCGCCGCCCACGCTCACGGTGGAGGCGTTTTCGGACACTACTTCGCTGCGTTTTTTGGCGCTCGGCGGCACCGCGCAGGATGATTATGGGCTGACTGCCTTGCGCCTACACTACCAGGTGCAGCGCGGCGGCAAGGGCGGCGCGTATGTCAGCCGGCCTTTGGGCCTGCCGGGCGGCGTGGGCGGCACCTACAGCTACACCTGGAATCTGACGCCGCTGAACCTGCAACCCGGCGACCGCGTGCAATACTTCGTGGAAGCGGTGGATAATGACGGCATTCACGGCCCGAAAAGCACCCGCTCGCGGCCGCTGGAATTCCGGCTGCCCAGCCGGCGCGAGCTCGATAAGCAACTGGCTACGCAGGCCAATTCGGTGGCGAGCGAGCTAAGCTCGGCGGCCAAACAAAGTAAGCAGTTGGAGCGCGAGCTAGCCCAGAGCCAAAATAAGCTCAAAACCAAGCGCGAAATGAGCTTCCAGGACCGCAAGCAGCTGGAGAATATGCTCGACCAAAAAGCGCAGCTCGACCAGCAGGTGCAGGCCATGCAAGCCAAATTTGAGCAATTGCAGCAGCAGCAAAACCAGCAGAGCCCCAAAAGCGAGGAGTTGGCCAAAAAGGCCGAGGAGCTGAAAAAGCTCATGAACGACCTGCTCGACCCCGAAACCAAGAAGCTCTACGACAAGCTGCAAAAGCTGCTGGAGCAGCAAAAGCAGCCCGACGCCGAGATGCAAAAGCTATTGGCCCAGCTCGAAAACAAGGAAAACACCTTGCAAAAAGAGCTGGACCGGGCGCTCGAAATGTTCAAGCAAATGCAGTTTGAGCAGAAGGCCGAAAAAACCGCCGACCGCCTCGACCAGCTAGCCAAGGAGGAAGAAAAGCTGGCCGAAAAAACCGCCGAAAACGACAAGAACAACCCCGACAACAAGAAGACCAACGAGCAGCAAAAGGCCGAAAACCAGAAGCTCGCCCAGGAACAGGCCAACAAGCGCCAGGACTTCGAAGACCTGAAAAAAGACCTTGCTGACCTCAAGCAGCAGGACAAGGAAATGGGCGACCAAAACGGTATGGACGAGCAAAAGCCCGACCAGCAGCAAACCGACCAAGATATGGAGCAGGGCGAGCAGCAGCTATCCAAAAACCAGAACCAGAAAGCCAGCCAGAGCCAAAAATCGGCCGCCGACCGGATGAAGAAGATGGCCAAGAAAATGAAGAACCAGATGAGCGACGACGCCGAAGAACAGGCGCAGAAAAATATAGATGGCCTACGCGACATTCTGGATAACTTGGTTACGCTCAGCTTCGACCAAGAGAAATTGATGAAGGACTTCCGGGTGGTGGACCAGACCGACCCGCGCTTTGTGCAGCTCGGCCAGACGCAGCGCAAGCTGCGCGACGACTCGCAGATTATTCAGGATTCGCTGTACGCACTGGCCAAGAAAGAGCCGCGCATTCAGACGTTTGTGACCCGCGAGGTGGGCGAAATGAACGGCCGCATGGAGGAGTCGATGACCAACATCAAGCAGCGCGACGTGCCCCGCGCCACCACCACGCAGCAGCAGGCCATGACCAGCATGAACAACCTGGCCCTGATGCTATCGGACGCCCTGCAACAGATGCAGAGCGACCTGATGCAGATGAAAGCCCCCGGCCCGCCCATGAGCGGCCAGGGCAAGCCCGGCAAGAAAAAAGGCAAGGGCAGTTCGCCCGGCATGGGTAGCCTCAGCAAGATGCAGCAGCAGCTCAACCAGCAGATTCAGCAGCTTTCGCAGAGCGGCAAATCGGGCCGGGCCCTTTCGCAGGAGCTCGCCAAGCTAGCCGGCCAGCAGCAGATGCTGCGCCAGGCCATGCAGCAGCTCGACCGTGGCCAGCCGGGCGGCGGCCAGCCCGGCGGCAAAGATGGAAAAGAGGGCAAGGACGGGAAGGATGGCCCCGGCGGGAAGGACGGAAAAGAGGGCAAAGACGGCCAAAAAGGCGGTGGCACCGGCGAAATGAAGAAGCTGATGGAACAGACCGAGACGGACCTCGTAAACAAGCGCCTCACCGAGCAAACCATCCAACGCCAGCAGCAAATCCTGACCCGCATGCTCGAAGCCGAGAAATCGGCCCGCGAGCGCGACCAGGACACCAAGCGTGAAGCCCAAACGGCGCAGTACCACGCGCCCGTTTTTCCGCCCGCATTCGACAAATACAAGCCCGCCGCCAAAGACCAGCAAACCGACTTGCTACGCCGGGCGCAGCCCACGTACACGCCCTATTATCAGCAAAAAATCAGTGATTACTTCCAAAAAAATAAGTAATTGCGCCGTAACCTTGGCCCTGGCAAAGCGTAGGTAGCAAAATCATAATGCCGTCGTTTGGGCAGGGTCTTGCCGCGTTGGTTAACAACCACGGCTGGGCCCTGCCTGAATTTTGCATGTGTTGCGCTACTTTTGCCCCTCTTTACTTTATTGTCGCGCTGCTTTTTCTATACCTTCGCCGCTCCCTATGAAGCAGGTTAAAATTCAGATTCCGTCGCTCGTGGAAAATATCCGCGTTGTGGAAAGCTTCATTGATAACTCCAAAGACACGTTCCACATCGAGGACGATATCTATGGAAATATTATGGTAGCCGTCACGGAGGCGGTTAACAATGCCATCCGCCACGGTAACAAGTTTGACAAAGACAAAAACGTGTATTTGTCGCTGTTTGTAAACGAAAACCAGCTGCGGTTTGAGATTGAGGACGAAGGCACGGGCTTCGACTACAATAACCTGGACGACCCTACGGCGCCCGAAAACCTCGAGAATCCGGGCGGACGCGGCATTTTCCTCATCCGCCACCTGGCCGATGAGGTAGAGTTCAGCAAAGATGGCCGCCGCTTGGAGCTCACGTTTGCCCTCAGCCCTGGCGACTCGCCCGAGGCCAACACCACGCCCGAAGCTGCGGCCGCATGAGTAGCATGTCCGCCACTGGCGTGCGCTACTTCGAGGCGCCCGGCATCGAGTTTATCGTCGAAGACGTGCCGCAATTTGGCTTGCACGACGCCGAAGACCTGGTGGCCTGGATTGAGCGCATCGCGGCGGTCCACGAGTACCGCATCGCGCAGCTGACGTTCATCTTCTGCTCCGACGACTACCTGCACAAGCTCAATGTGGAGTACCTCAATCACGACACGCTCACGGACATTATCACCTTCGATAATGCCGACGATGCCGACGTGCTGGAGGGTGATATTTTCATTAGTGTCGACCGCGTGGCGGAAAACGCGAAGGACCTGGGTATCACGTTCCGCGACGAGCTGCACCGCGTCATGATTCACGGTGTGCTGCACCTGCTGGGCTACCACGACAAAGACCTGCTGAGCCAGACGGCCATGCGCCGCAAGGAGGATTACTGTCTGTCGCTGCGCACGTTTTAGTGCCTGCCCAGCGGCGGATGTGCTGTCCTTATTTAGTATCTTGCTACCACCTTGTTTTTAACGGGCGGGTGCAACCCGCCCCTACGCGGGCCGCACCCGCCTTTGTCGTTTAATGGCTGCTGGCCTCCCCGTCATTCCCGGCGAAATGCTGGATTACTACCTGAGCCAGGGCTACTACCGGATGCAGCAGGACCTGTTTACCTGCCGGTTTTTGCCCCGCGATGGCCAACTTAACACAGTGCATTGGTTGCGCATCGTGCTGCCGCAGGTGCAATACGGCCCCAAGCAGCGCCGCCTGCTGCGCCTAAATGAGCGATTTTCGGTGACCATCAAGCCCTTCCGGCTCACCGACGAGTACGAGGCGCTGTACGCTCGCTATCGCCAGAACCTGGATTTTGACACCTCCGCCACGCTGGAAACCCTGCTATTGGATGGAGCCACGCACACGGTTTTCCGCACCGAAATAGTGGAAGTCCGCGACCAAGGTCAGCTTATTGCGGCCGGCATTTTGGACACTGGCGCCGATAGTATCGCGGGTATTGTCAACTTCTACGACCCTGCGTATCGCAAGCACAGCCTGGGCAAATATCTGCTGCTGTTGAAAACCGAACACGCCCGCCGCCAGGGGAAAGCTTATTACTACCCTGGCTATTTGGTGCACGGTGACCCGAAATTTGATTACAAGCTATTTGCCTGCCTGACTGCCACCGAAGTTTTTGATGCGCTGAATAGCCAGTGGCTACCCTTTTCGTGGGAAGCCGTGGAAGCGCATTCGGCCGCTATTATGGCCGACTGGCTAGCTGAGTAATACCAAGCGTTGGCTTGACGCTATAGTTTCCTGCGCAGCAGCTCTGTGTCTTGACTTTATGGAAACTCAAACCGGTACTTTCGTTATCGAAGATGCTTTCAACATCACGAGACTTGGATTGGTATTGGTGGGCTCGGCTAGCGGCGAAATAGCTATTGGTCAACAATTATTGTTAGCCAATGGCAATCGCTGGCGTATTAAGGCAATAAACTTGTTGAACGTTGCTAACCAAACCGAAAGGCACGGTTTGCTGGTGGATGCGCCCGTTATTTCGCGCCAAGAGTTACTAGCTGCTGGTATTATTGGCAGCACAGTTCCAGTCCTCGCTTTTTCTAACGCCTGAGCTTATGCTACGACTCGTCCGCACGACCTCCGAAAGCCCTGATTTTCGCATCTTAGTACAGCTACTCGACCAGGATTTGGCCGAGCGAGACGGGGCCGAGCACGGGTTTTATGCGCAGTATAACAAAATTGACCTCATTCGCCACGCGGTAGTCGCATACCAGCACGACCTGCCGGTGGGCTGCGGCGCATTCAAGGAATTTGAAGCCGGCACAGTCGAAATCAAGCGCATGTACGTGCAGTCCGAATGCCGCCAACAAGGCGTGGCGCGGGCTGTGCTGGGCGAGTTGGAGATGTGGGCCAGCGAGCTGGGTTATGCCACCGCCGTGCTCGAAACTGGCAAGCGCCAGCCTGAGGCCATTGCGCTTTATCAGCGCAGCGGCTATGATTTTACGCCCAATTATGGGCAGTACGTGGGCATCGAAAATAGCGTGTGCTTGCGGAAGGTTATCGGCAGCTGAGAAGCAAAAAATATGGTCATCAATTAATCATTTGCTAATATGAACGGCCCGGAATTGACTGATAGCATTTTATGCCAATTACAGATACTCAGAACCCGGCATATGATGATTATTCCGCATAGAGAGCTGACTTACACATTAGTATACACCTATTTAGAAGGCTATTTAAGTGGAATAGGACTAGCTATCGGCAGACAGCTACCTCGCAACATAGATGCTTGGCATAGCGAGCGGTTGCAGAAAGCATTTGCGATGGGATATATGCAGTACATTCCCTATCTGCACAAGGAAGCTTCGCAATCAGAGTTGATTAAGCTATTACTGGATGGCATCGAAACCTACTTCAAGCAGAATCCAGACTGGCAAGAGGTAGACATACCCCTGCGCATTTGGTTTGATGACGAGGAAGAGTGAGCAGAGCTAGCCAGCGCACCTCACCGTTCTACAATTCGCTGGAATTGAAGTAATTTTGTAACCTATAACTAGGCTACTCGCTGCGCCGCCGAACTATTTACGGCAAGCTAAAGCTTACCCTACTATGTTTCAGCAAGAAGAATACGACCTCATCGTGGTGGGCGCGGGCCATGCCGGCTGCGAAGCCGCCGCCGCCGCCGCCAACCTCGGCTCGAAGGTGCTGCTGGTGACGATGAACATGAACACCATCGCCCAAATGTCGTGCAACCCCGCCATGGGTGGTGTGGCGAAGGGCCAGATAGTGCGCGAGATAGACGCCCTGGGCGGGCAGTCGGGCCTCATCACCGACCGCACCATGATTCAGTTCAGGATGCTGAACCGCTCGAAGGGCCCCGCCATGTGGAGCCCGCGCGCGCAAAGCGACCGCATGCGCTTTGCCGAAGAGTGGCGCCTGACCCTAGAGCAGATTCCGAACGTGGATTTCTGGCAGGAAGCCGTGACGGGCTTGCTGATTGAAGACAACGCTTGCGTGGGCATTACCACGGCGCTGGGCGTCGAGTTTCGCAGCAAAACGGTGGTGCTGACTAATGGCACGTTCCTGAACGGCCTCATTCACATCGGGGAAAAGAACTTCGGGGGCGGCCGGGCCGCGGAGAAAAACAGCCGTGGCATTACGGAGCAGCTCATTGAGCTGGGCTTTGAGGCCGGGCGCATGAAAACCGGCACGCCGCCGCGTGTGGATGGCCGCTCGCTCGACTACTCCAAAATGGAGGTGCAGGATGGCGACGCCAACCCGAGCCGCTTTTCGTACCTCGACACGCCAGCGCTCACGCGCCAGCGGCCGTGCTATATCACGTACACCAACGAGCGGGTGCACGAGATTCTGAAAGAGGGCTTTGAGAAATCGCCCATGTTTCAGGGGCGCATCAAGGGGCTGGGGCCGCGCTACTGCCCGAGCGTGGAAGACAAAATCAACCGCTTTGCGGACAAGGACCGGCACCAGATTTTTGTGGAGCCCGAGGGCTGGAACACCGTGGAGTGCTACATCAACGGCTTCAGCAGCTCGCTGCCCGAGGATGTGCAATACCGCGCTCTGCGTGAAATCGCAGGCTTCGAAAAAGCTAAGATGTTCCGGCCGGGCTACGCGATTGAGTACGACTTTTTCCCGCCCACGCAGCTCACCAATACCCTCGAAACCAAGCCCGTGCGCAACCTCTGGCTGGCGGGCCAGATAAATGGCACCACCGGCTACGAAGAAGCCGCTTGCCAGGGCCTCATGGCGGGCATCAACGCCCACCAGCGTGCCCACGACAAGCCCGCCTTTACGCTCAAGCGCGACGAGGCGTACATCGGCGTGCTCATCGACGACCTTATCAACAAAGGCACCGAGGAGCCCTACCGCATGTTTACGAGCCGCGCCGAGCACCGCATTTTGCTGCGCCAGGACAACGCCGACCTGCGCCTCACGCCCATGGCCCACGCCCTAGGCCTGGCCAGCGACGAGCGCCTGGCCCGCGTGCGTCAAAAAGAGGCCGATACCACCGC
>Ga0265780_10007796_pt1 | contig 13097 bp, 10 predicted proteins | sample P1T30metagenome_FD_192432 | JGI IMG/M metagenome (GOLD analysis project Ga0265780, IMG submission 192432) | Plant litter microbial communities from East Loma Ridge, Irvine, California - P1 T30 | ecosystem: Environmental > Terrestrial > Plant litter > Unclassified | place: USA: California...
GCCAGCAGAAGTTACGGCACAGAGAATCCGAGCGGCAGGAGGCACATGCGACATCGTACAGACAGATGTCACGTCTGCGGCCTCGGTGCGGGAGCTGGTCGAGAAGTGCATGGCCCAGCACGGCCGGATCGACATCCTCATCAACAACGTCGGAAGATCGGAGCCAGGTTGTCCGGCGACGATGGACGAAGCTGTTTGGGATGCTCAGATGGACATCAACCTCAAAAGCGTGTATCTGGCCTGCCGCTTCGTCTTGCCTATTATGGAAGCACAAGGCTCTGGGGCCATTGTAAGCATCGGCAGTATCGCTGGCCTGCGGTATATCGGCAAGGCACAGGTAGCGTACAACACTTCCAAGGCCGCGATACTCCAGTTCTCGAAAGCGACTGCGGTGATTTACGCCAGAAAAGGCGTGAGGCTGAATTGCGTCGTCCCTGGCTTGATGGACACGCCTTATACGTTACAGATGGCGTCGAGGTACGCAGCCGGCGACTATGAGAAGTTCAGGAAACAAAGAGAGGGTCAGGTGCCCATGGGACATATGGGGGATGCGTGGGATGTTGCGAATGCGGTGGTTTTTCTCGTTTCGGAAGAGGCGCGCTACATCACGGGTCAGGAAATTGTGGTCGACGGTGGCATTACTTCATCTACTGGGAGTGTGTAAAGTCCAAAGCAAGGTGTCCAGTATTGAGATCTGTATGTTCCATCGACTTTTGGAAGCTGCCGATTTCTTGTCAGCACCGCCTACCAAGGTCAGCCTCCGAATCATGGAAATTGTTGTTCATGAGATTGAAGTCAAGCCCGCCAAAGGTTTTCCCGCAGCCTTTAGGGAACTTGACGTATCCTCCACGAGTAGCAACGTGGATATGGTGCGCGTCGTACAAGATCTGCTCCATCCGAAGAGCGGTATTGGGTGTGCGTTGGAACAACACGGACTCTCCAGCAATCGATGCTAAAGCTTGGGTGAGCTCAACCCCTGTCGAGCCAGTGCCAATCTCCGCAAACAGCCTTCTCGTCTCACGGTGTCCTTGACATCGTATTGTTCCTTGTGCACCTCTGCAACTCCTGTTCGATCCACGTCTGGGGAGGAGTTTTGGTGCAGAAGTACTCCATGGCGGACCAGACGGTACCCGTAAAGGTCACTAAATATACCAGCGTAGAGAAAAAGACCACCAGGGAAAACATTGCTTTGCTCTTCTTGTAGTGGACGAATATAAGCAGCAGAATGGCGAAAACCGCAACCACCCATGCAGATGCAGTGCATTTGTCTGGATTGCAACGTCAGTTTTCGTTGGTTCTTGGGATCATTTACGGGCTTCCGAGTGGACCCACAAAGCCGGCCGTCCTGCAGCCAATTCTTCGGTGCGATGCGGTAAAACTCCAATCTGACGTCGCGGTACAGTGTCCAGCCATATTCGCTTCCGAAGATGTCAAGGTACATTTGGGCTGTGTACACTCGCAGTTCGCGGCCGGTGCCGATTGTCCAGTGGGCTACGACACGTCGCACTTGGTCGTCGGACAGATTGTGTTTTCTCCTGAGCAACGAGGCTAAGTAATCGCGGACTTCATCGGGTGTTGCGCTTGATGGTGGAATGTTGTCGGTCTGGGTGCTAGCATCTTGTGATTAGTGTAATTGGAATTCTTGGTACAACGGGAGAGTTTCTTCTTGTGCGGCCTCCGGGAGTTCTAGAGAGGTGGGGCCCCGTCTCCCTTTGGTGGTGTTCATATTTGGCTGTGTTGTGTGGGTTGAGGCGAGTTGAGCTTCGGGTCGTGAGGAGTGGTGATGGTGCTATGGACCTTGCTTGGTTGGAAGTCGAGCTGAGCTATGCAATGTTGGAGCAACACATGAGTTCCCCCGAACAGCTTCCTAATCGTAGCGTGCCGAGATGGCAATCGGTTCGAATCTCAATATTAGCAATTGATCGTCGATGTCCAAGCCGCCGCCGAGGGCGCTCGATCTTGGCCGCTAAGTGCCTCTTGAAGATTCTTGGCTGGGGTCTCGTGTCTGGGAGCTCACTACTCTTCACGTACCACCTGCTCTGACCTGATCAGATCCTCGCAGGACCACTCGTCCGTATATAGATCCCGAATCCCACTGCGATCTTCGGGCTTCCATTGCAGCATCTTCCTGATGAAAGTGAGGAACAAAGCCTTCTCTTGGCCTTGGGGCCTTGCTTCCGAACTCTCGAGACTCTTCTGTGGAATGGGTACGCTTCCTTTCCATCTTCCTGGCCGATCTGTTAGTGGCTTTCCGCTTGAAATCGGAACTCGAGTTACCATCTTCATCCCAAGATTGCCGGCTCTTCTCTGAGCGCCGCAAAAAGTCAAGTGGCGGAGGACTCATGACAGCTATTATCTGCGCAAGGTGATGTTGTTCAGAGTACTTTCCGCCTCCATTGTGAGGAGAGAATAGTCGTTTGGGCTGGAAAAGGTCCTATAGCTACTCCGAGTTCAAGGTCAGTCCATGGATCAAAAGTCAATGCTTCACAAAATGTACTTACAGTCATGGCGAATCCCCAGACATCTATTGGATAGCTCCATGGCATCCCGAGCAAGACCTCGGGCGCTCGGTAAACATCAGGCATGATGAGATCGTCGTTCCTGGGGTCATCAAACCGCGCCTCGCTGAGGTCGCATAGCAATGGCTCCCCTTTCGTGAATGGCATTGGTCGTGACAGGTACACCGTATGAGATGGTGACTCTTTCCGCGGCAGTGGATTTTGGAGCTCCGCTTGCTCAAACCTGGTAAATGCAGAGTCGTCTAAGACACCCCTCAAGATATTCAATGGTTGTATGTCTGTCGTCTCGATGTCAGAAATTTTAGAATACCAGGTATGGAGCGAAAAGAGATTGCAAACCTGTGTGGACGACATGGGCTTCTTCACGGGAAAAGGGCAATACGCGCAATACATCACGAAGAGTTTGACGGAAAAGGTCTGGAGCAAATTCTCGATCAGGGACTCGATCGCGGAGGTCCTCTAGGCTTGGACCTAGCGCCTCGTGAACAAGACAGATATTGTTCCCGTTGGGTCCAGTGATCTCGAAGGAATCCAAAAGCTTTCGCAGGCAGTCTAGTCCAGCGTGCTCTGAGTTCATGCTTTTGATGTGGGTGTAGATCGGTAGTTCGCGGTGCACCTTTGAGCGGTTGATGTAGACCTTGAGCGCGACGTAACCTTTATCATTTTCCAGGTCATGGCAGAGCCAGACGGTCGAAGCAGACCCATATCCGAGCTTACCGATTACTCGGTATCGATCTTGGAAGACTTCGCCGATCTGCACTGGGTAGTAGTAATTCAACTTGGAGTCGCGTACTGTTTCTTCCTCGATCATCTAAGAAGGATCAATGACGACACGCATGGAAGAATGCGCCATTCTGATGGAATTGTAACTTGTCGTCTGGGCCTTAGGCAGTGGCCCGTGCGGTACAACAGTGATGGTCAGAATCTGACGGCGCAGTGCGAATCGCGGTGCAGACCTCACTGCGATCCTTGATAGAAGATACCGCGGCAGTTTGTATGCCATGCTGATGTGGGAAATTTGTCACATGGATTGTCGGTTGTGAGGTTGTCTTGTGTTCGTGTTTGTTCGACAGCAACAGTGATACGCCGATCCGAGAATCCCACACCGGCGCGCGCCGCTGCCACCTCGGCCCGTGATCTCTGGTATCTTGGCATCGGCCTTTCTTTATGAGCAAATCAGCCGAGTAAATCACTCGATCGCTTCACATTTACGCCACCTTTTTCTTTGACCACTTCATCTCCCTGGAAACCCTCGTCAGCTGAAAAAGCCCAGTAGTCAGGTTGCCGACCGACGAAGTCTGGACTGCCATGACTCAATCAGGATGCTGGACAGGTCTCAAAGTAGACGGGGAAAATGAGCTCGATGTTCAGTCGAGCTAATCAACAGGAGATGACCAACATCAGAAAACGAAAAAAGTCGGTCAGTCCGACAAAACAAAATTGCATTCGCTAGGAGAATCCTGTGGAGGGAGTCTGGATACGAAATACATTGATGATTATTGATGAGCAAAGTGTTTTAAGCATAGCATGTATCTAGAGAGCGACGTTGTAACCCAGCGCAAGAAGGCCAATGGCAACTTGACCTGCAGAGAATTGATATCCGCCAACCGCGGCATTGTCAGTCGCGCTGGCCGAGGCGGACTTGGAGGAGGCGGACGCGGACTCGGAAGAAGATGAAGTCGGAGTGCTTGAGCTGGAAGCACTGCTGCGCTGAGAGGTGCTTACAGAGCCCATGGAGCCAGACGCAGTAGCACTGGCCGTGGCAGCTGCAGCCTCGCTTTCGGTCGCAGTGGAGGAGTTGTCAGAGTCGTCGTCATCAGAGGAGGAATCGTCAGAAGTTGGCGACGCGTTGCTCGATGTTGTGGTCGCCGATGCTGTCGCTGCAGTACCGCTGCCAGTCGCGGCAGTAAGAGGAACGGCAGTTCCTGCCGAGCAAGTCATGTCTGGAACGCCGTTGATGATGCCGTGGTTGGGGTCTCCGAGACAGCAGGTGAAGTCGCTGGCGTCGTTGCTGTTGCCGGTACCTCCGATCAGGGAGCCATCGCAGCAGTAGGAGCCGATGCAAGCGCCTGATGAGCTTGAGCCAACGACGAAGTCCTGAGCGACGATGAAGGCTGGTGAGATGGCGAGCAGGAGGGATGCGATACGGAAGGCCATTATGGTCGTGTAGTTAAGGTCTGAGGTTGAGGTTGAATGGGGCTAGAGATGATTGATTGAGAGGACCAAGGATGATGGAGTGTAGGAGAGGTACCTTCTGAATGGAGATGGATGTGGGAGCTGGTATATATGTGCCAGCATACCATCAAGTTTGGTTCACCGCAAGGGTCTGGGGCTATGTTAATCGACGAATCCTTCTAATTTGATGATCCTCCTAGCGGTGAACTTAACACTGAGACTACCTCGTGCCCTGAGCTACAGCCGCGAGTCAGACCTCTTTCTTCAGTCTTTCGCGATTCCGAATTGAGTCATCTCGAAATAACACCACCGTTCATTTGAACAATGAAGCCAATACGCATGCGGTAAGTCTGTACAATTCATCCTCATCCACCGGACATTGCTGTCCATCGCCCGTGTTTGGTTTCATTGACATGCCAGTCGGGCACAGGGTGTGATAGGGCGTTGCCTACAAAAGAGATGATCCGTCTGCTCTAAGAACGTATTCGCGATTTCAAGACACTTTCTCCATAACCCGACCACAGCCAAGTCCCCGCCTCATCGATCAGACAAGATGTACATCGCACCCATCTCTGCGCCGTTCATGGCCGTTGTGTACCTGGCAGCAGTAGCAGCGGCACAAATCGACAACAGCCAAGTCTTCAACATCGGAGGCGACACCACATCCACGTTTGACATGACGGACGTCTTCACGCCTGATGCCACGCCAACTTCGACCGCCAGTACCCTGTCGAGTTCCTTGGATCAGTCGACGACAACTTCGCCTCCTGGAAGTGTCAACATCAGCCAAGGAGGACAGCAAATCCAGCAAGGTCCTGACGGAGTGAAGACGGTCATCAACGGCGATCAAACCATCATCGACGGACCAAGTGGCCGAACTGTCATTAACGGCGGTCAGACCATTATACAGACCAAGGCTACGAAGGGCAGCCAGATCAGCACGCAAACCGAAGGAGGATCGACTGGGGGGGCCGCCCTGGTAACCGGTATCCCATTCATGGGTGCGGTGATCGCAGCGGGTGGCGTTATGGCGCTGCTTTAGGCAAGGGGAAAGGGTTTGTGTAAATCGTGGTGATGCAGGAGTCTGGAGAGGATTGTCGATCTTTTTCTATTAGCAAAGTTGCTGGCCAGTCAGTCGAAGGATACCAGTCCTTCACTAGAGAAACTTAATAGTCTGTACTATCGTGTATAGTATGTATCCACCTCTTGTTAGCTGCGTTTCGACTCTCGTACCATTGGAAAGCCTCGTTGGTGTGAAGCGTCCGCAGTCGCACCGACTTTTCTGGCCGGCTGAGCCAACACGATTGAGCAACTCTCGAGTAGCGGTGTGATATGTAGCTAAATTGACAGGTGGATACGGAAGCGCGCGAATCTCTGCTCAGCCGCAGCTGAAGTGAGGTCAAGGTGGAATGGTATGAAGTCGAAAGCATGTTCCACATCTTGCAAACCCTGGCGTCACCTGTCGATCAACGGCCGCTAACCACAGGCATACTGTAAACAGTGTAGCGTCGGCAACAAAGCCCGTACTTACCAAGTATGGTTAAGCATTTTTTAATCTCTACCACATTGTCAGGGTCTACAGATCTCCCTCCTCCCTTTCTCAATCGGCATCCCGGGAAACCTTAGATACAGAACGACGCCAACTCGCATTCGACCTTCCCGAATACAGTATGTCTGGGTCCCCTGCCCGCCATGCTCTCCTTCATCCTTCGGGAGTTTTACCAAATCATTGGGTGTGAACGGCGATCAAGCTGTCACCGAGACAATAATGTCCACGATGCCATACGATCACGGTCGATCAGCCGCAATGAAGCAGCCCCCGCATGACCAGACCACCTCGAACCCGCAATTGCTCTTCATCGCACATACTACTACCGGTAGTCTAGATGCGAAAGATCGGAAGACAGTCCGTCGGCGACTCCTGACCCTGAATCGCCGCAAGAAGGTCACCAAAGTCCCACAGCCCCCGGGCGACGGCAACCTAGCTTCTCTTCGAAAGCACGCTGTCGGCACTGAACGCAGTCATGGCTGCAGCACCAAGAATAGCGGCCCCTTGATCATCGTGTGCCCAACGACTGACATCGAGCTTGGGCTCGAGGCCCTGATCGAGTACCAAGCGAGACACCCGCTCCTGGACAGGCTCGGGAACATAATCGCCGACCCTTTCGGCATCCTGGAACAGGTGGCATGTCCAGGCATTCCCACTTACGATGCCTTTTGTCACTGGTACTCGCTGACTGATGTGACGGTTACACAACGCTCGGCGCATTTCGAGAACGCGGCATACTTTTGGGGCGAGGCTCTCTGGGACGTTTCGCGCAGGGACGGAGCTCACTTTGCGGCGCTGCTGTCGCTGGTGGTACGCAAGAGAGCGGAACTTACAGGGGATCAGGATGCTCGCCGGCACGCTCAAGCGTCCGAACTTATGTCGCTGATGCACCTGCGCCAGCACATCTCAACAAAACCGATCAACGGAAGCACTCTGGTCTCTATAGCGGGCCTTGCGATGGTCGGCGCGCTGAACGGGGATCGCGATTCAATGGATCTTCACATGAAAGCGGTGCAAAGACTTTGGCCCTCTGTCCGGTCGGACGTGCACGAGTGGCTTTTCACAGTGTTCATAGATCTCGGAATCGTCTCGTGCACCGGACAACGCCCGTACATTCCACACGGCGTACATCCGCAATGGGAAGAACGAGTGATTCGATTGTTGCCCATCGAACTTGAAGTAGCTTCGAGACTCGCGCTACACGACACGCGGTCCTTCGGCAAGATATTTGAACAGCAATTCGAAAACCTTTTCGCCATGTTCACGACATTGCATGAGCTGAGATACATCTGGAGCGGCGATAGGCTGGATCAGTATCCGCCGTTTGCCACACTGTACACTCTTGTACACCGGGCTTGCGTTCACCATGCTTTGGTAATTGACAGCATTAATTGCATTGGTCCGCTCGGTGATCTCGGCGCCATAGCGATCAAGCTGTGCGCATGGGAATGGGCCGCGCCATTCGTGTCATCAAATCGCGGCATACACGAGTTTCTGGTGAAGAGAGCACTAGCCATTGTTCCCAAACCGCCTCGAGAACTGATATCGCTCTGGAAACAACAAGCTGATACCCAATCTCTACTCTGGGTCTTGTTCGCAATCACTTCAGAGTGTTGCCGCAATTGTCCGGACGATCTACAGCATTGGGTCGAAGCGATAAAACTGGTGTGCGACGAGATGGACTTGGTCACCATCGATGACATTCGTCGCTCTCTGGACGACTTTCCAGCAGCAAATTGGTGGCGTGTTGATGCTCTTCCACGGTTCTGGAAGGTGATCAGGCCATTGGAGGTGGATCACACATCTAGGGCTTTGGCAGAGCAGAATGTACACACTCCGGCATTACTGCCGAAGAGACGCAGATTCCCCTCGACATCTCCGTTTCTGAGCTTTCAGGATGGAATCTGATCATTTTTGAACTATGTGAGAATCTCTGTAGGTGTTATCTTAAAAGCTTGTCGAAGATCTCCAGGGCAAGCCTTCTGCTCACATTCCATGGAAAAAATCTAATGTTATGATCGAACAGATACCACGGACTTGTGAGGCACCGAGAGGGAATCATTGCAAACTCATCCGGTCAAAATCCCAAAGTGACCGGGAAATGTCAAAGTGGTGTAACATTCTCTCCGCTGCAGTGTGCATGAACTGCAGCTGCTAAAGTCTAGCACAAGGGCCAGCTGTCTGATCCTCCCTGTACGTAATGTCTACAGTCTTCTCCAAGAGCGGTCTCCACCATTCTGGATGATCCAGATACCACTGAACAGTGGTCTCTAGATTCTCCATCATGCCAAATCGCGGCTCCCACTCCAACTCCGTCATCAACTTTCTCGCGTCTATCGCATACCGCTTATCATGTCCCGGACGATCCGCGACGAAACTGATCAATCGTTTGTAGGGCCCACTCGAAGGGCGGAGCCGCTCCATCAACGAACAGATCGCGTTCACAACATCAATATTGCGCCGAACACCTTGTCCTCCAACAACGTATGTTTCGCCCACTCGGCCTTCCGTAAGCATAGCGTGTAACGCATGGGCATGGTCTTCGACGAAAAGCCAGTCGCGCATTTGATCGCCGGCGCCATAAACGGGCACCTCCTTACCCTGAATGAGGTTCACGATCGTGAGCGGTATGAGTTTCTCCGGAAATTGGAATGGGCCGTAGTTGTTCGAACAATTGGAGACGATGACAGGTAGCCCGTAGGTCCTGTGCCAGGAGCGAACCAAGTGGTCGGCTGCCGCTTTGGACGCTGCGTATGGCGAGGACGGGTCGTACGGTGTCGACTCTGTGAAGTACTCGTTGTCTCTTGCCGACCCGTAGACCTCGTCAGTGGACACGTGGAGGAAACGAAATTTCTGCTTTGTTTCTTGCGGTAGGTTTCCCCAGTGTCGTCGAGCGGCTTCCAGGAGAGTGAATGTACCAAGGATGTTCGTCTCAATGAATGCACGGGGCGAGCCGATGGATCGGTCGACATGGGTTTCTGCGGCGAGATGAATGATCCAGTCTGGTTTGAAAGAGTCAAGTGTTGCCTCGATTTTGTCTCCGTCGCAGACATCCGCTTGAACAAATGTGTGCAGTGGACTTTGGTCATTGATCGAAAGCGATGTGAGGCTACCAGCGTACGTGAGCTTGTCCACTGTCAAGACTTTATTCCCTCTTCGTAACAGGGATTGCACAACCGCTGAACCGATGAATCCTGCGCCTCCTGTCACCAACACTCGAGGCAAGGGCTCCTCTGTTGTCATGACGCGGGATGGATTGAGTTTCTCTCTTATGAACTAAATTTATGTGTGTTGACACTATTGGCGTACGGTTCGTCGTCCAGCAAACGGCGAATTGGGCGGTCAGCCAATGTTTCGAAAGGTACGCACAGTGGTCTCTTCGGCTTCTGCCTGTGATGGAAGGGAATCCAATTCTCTTGTCACATGTCGTCGGCGGTGAGTCCGAAGAATCACCCCTCAACTATCATCAGAAGCTGCCAATATATGCAGCCCGACTTACTAGCAGGGGTCATAGTTGGGGTGAGGTTACAGCCGAGGATTGTCAACTGATCACGCTGCATCTGCACCGAAGATGCTAGATCCCAAAAAACAACTGGCATCAGACTGTTGATCAATTCGGTTAATACGTACTTACCAGTCGAACTCTGCGTTCCGCGACGCCGCTGAATATATCACCATGGAATGAATGCATAACGGCACTGAGAGAGCTGAACTTCGAGTTTGCCCTTCCCGGCCGGCGAAACGATTTGATCGAAACCATTCGACCGGACATCGATATACCAACCAAGGCGCTGGAAGCGAGTTCCAGCCTTCCGATATTTCTTGTGGCTGTCGCCACGCGACATCAGGCGACATATCACATAACGAATTTGAGCAAGTTCGCCGCCAACTGTCTGAAATGGGAAATTCGGTTCAGACGAGTATGGTCCAGTGAGAACGGATTACGACTAATGTATTCATCCTGAGTTGCTGGAGCTGCTCGAAGCGGATTCGACGACGTGTGTCTTAAGATCGCACACGAGCACTACGCCATCTGCTCATTGTTATAGCCGATATAAGTATGGGTTGGCCGCGTGACCGCGTCGCTTAGTCTATGTAGTCATCTATGCATGACATTGCATGTGGCTCGTAGCGCTGGCTCAGATTTGGGCGTACATGCATGTCTAATAATGCCAAGGTTGGACTGAAGCGAACGATGGTGTATGATTCGGTATATTCGCTCAGGTCAGTTTCTGAATCATCCAACAGATAATTCCCTCAATGTTCACTTACACCCGGAAGTCTCACGGTCACCGAAACCACCCCCAACCAGAATGAAGGGCATCGTTTTGGCAGGCGGCAAGGGTACACGCTTGAGTCCTGTCACGGAGGTCTCGTCGAAGCATCTGCTGCCGGTGTACGACAAGCCCATGATTTACTATCCACTGGCAATTCTCATGCAGATTGGAATCAGAGACATACTCCTCATCACAACTTCGCAAGACGAGCATCGTTTCAGCCAACTGCTTGGCGACGGGTCAAAACTGGGCATATCCTTATCGTATGCTGTACAATCACTACCAAAGGGAGTGGCCGACGCATACATCATTGCTGCCGACTTCGTTGGCTCCGACACGTCTTGCCTGATTCTTGGAGACAACCTCTTCATCAGCCCTGGCGTGCTGGCACAGATAAATCGGGCAGTTGCACGACTGCAGTACGCAACAATCTTCGCTTATCCGGTTTCGGATCCTAGCAGCTTTGGAGTGGTTGAGCTGGATGGTATACGAGCGCTATCAATCGAAGAGAAGCCGTTGGCCCCGAAGAGCTCGTTAGCGGTGACAGGCTTGTACCTATACGATGCTCGGGTCGTTGATATCGCGGCTACATTGGAGCCTTCTGAACGTGGGGAGCTTGAGATCACGCAAATCAATCAAGCGTACCTCAACCGCGGCGAGCTTGTTGTCGAGTGCTTAGGAAGCGAGTGTCAGTGGATTGATATGGGCACCCCAGAGAGATTGCTGACGGCAAGTAATCTGGTCGCAGAGCTGCAGCGTCATAGTAAGATTTACGTTGGGTGCTTGGAAGCAATTGCGTTCGAACACGGTTTGATAGATGTCACCCGATTAGAAGCGATAAGTCGAAGCATAGGGAGAAAGAATGGGTATGGTGTTTACATCGCATCTCTGTTGGACGGGACAAAGCGGGTCAGGGCCTTGCTCTGCTAAGATAGCCCAAAACATTTCCCTTGGGTTTTGTCTGCTTTAGATTGGAGCTGGCCCTGGTCTCACACACTCCTTTGCTCGAGGCTTCTTATTGACAGGTCCACGCATGCGGATTGCCGTATAGTCTCCAAGTCTCGATTCGCTCCACATCTACGCCTTCAGCCGCATCTGATTCCAAAGACCAGCTAGTCACCTTTCTGCAGGCCCACCGTGATCTCCGAGATTTGCACAATCGTTCTTACCAGATCACGGATCGACTTGCTCGTATCGAGGATCTGGAAGAAGCTCAGCTGCGCCTTCATCGTCTGCTTCATCCAGTTGCGCAAGTCCAGAACCTTCAACGAATCGATCCCGTACGTCGCCAGAGTCTCCTCCAAGTCGATGTCCTCGCACTTGATTCCTAGGTTGGTTGCAAGGCGGGCAATCAGCAAATCCACTACGCAGGCATGCACCTCATCTACCGATCTGGCGAATATCAAACGCTCCACAGCAGTTTCCTTCCCTGGCGTTGACGCAGCTTCCGAGTCTTCTGCTCTGTTGGAGATGCCCAGGGCTTTCAGAGCGGCGAAGAAGGGCCGCTCGAAGTAGATGGGCTGTGTTTGTCGCATCTTTTGTAGCCTTCCACCGCTCGGTAGACCTGTGCATACCTGAGCGGGGATGGGAAATGCTGAAGTTGCGTCTTGTATACAAAGCGCTATGATCCGTTCAAGCTCTGCCTCTTTCATCCAGACAACATCGGAAGTCGATAGGCTAGCCGTGGCAGTGCCGTCCGTGATCATCCCGACATCCGCCATTGCTCCGAGGTCGATGGTGATTGAGGGGAGACCTTGCCTGCGGCGATGATGCGACAAAAAGTCCTGGAATGTGTTCCCGGAAGCGTAGCCTGCTTGACCACGATTGCCGATGATACCTGAGATAGATCCGAGCATAATGAAAAAGTCGAGGGTTGAGGGAAGTTGGCGGTGTAGGTTCCACGATCCCTGGACTTTTGGGTAGAGGTTTGCTCGCCAGTCGTCGTGAGAATAGTTATCGAAGATGGCGTCTCGGATGACGGCGGCGAGTTGGATGACGCCTTTGATAGGAGGCATCGTTTGCGCGCACTTCACCAGGGCCGCTGCTAGGGACTCGGCATCCCCGATGTCACATGCCCAGGTCTCGAGGTTGACACCGAGCGCGGTGAGTTCAGCAGTCGTGGACTTTGCGGCTGCAGACGAAGGTCCTGATCGTGAAAGAAACACGATGTTGCGGGCGCCTTGACTTGCGAGGAACTTGGCGAGGCTTCTTCCCAGACCCCCTAGACCACCAGCTAGGACGTAGGTTGCGCGACTGTCGAGTGATGAGTGGTTCCCGTCCATCGCTGATGAAGTGAGGATGTAGTCTTTGTTGAAGGTCAAGATCGTTCCTTCATGTGAGCTCTCATCTCGATGGTGTTTCAAAGCTTCTGCGATGTCATTTGCAGAGAATATTTTGTAATGCGTAGAGAGTTGCGCAAGTTCGGCCAGATGCTGTTGAGCAGGGTCCGAGATAGGCGGTGATTCTTGACTGGCAAATGAGAAGTCCCCGAGATCTCGATCTCGATCTCTGGTACCTGGCACTTCCTTTAATGTGTCAATGAGAATTCCAGTAGGAGCGAGACACTCAGCCAGCGTA
>Ga0265780_10007798_pt1 | contig 13095 bp, 9 predicted proteins | sample P1T30metagenome_FD_192432 | JGI IMG/M metagenome (GOLD analysis project Ga0265780, IMG submission 192432) | Plant litter microbial communities from East Loma Ridge, Irvine, California - P1 T30 | ecosystem: Environmental > Terrestrial > Plant litter > Unclassified | place: USA: California...
GTCCGGCGCGCGCCCTGCCCTACGAGCTGCAGGTACAGGCGACGGTGCCGCTCGCGGGTGGCCAGGTCGAGCTGAGTTTCGACAACGCCGGCGAAGCCGGGGCGGTATTCCACGTGTATGACCGCCAGGCGCTGGACCAGGTGCCGCGGCGCTACACGGTCGAAGCCGGCAAGCAGCTGAAGGGGCGCTGGAACGCCGCGTCGACCTACGACCTCTGGGTGCTGGGGCCGAACGGCTTCCACCGCCATGTCGCCGGCGATGTGCGCCGCGCCAATGACGCCGCCGCGCCGGAAGTGATCGTGCGCGCCGACCGCAGGGCCGGGGAGCTGGTGATCGAACTGCTCAACCACGGCGCCCAGCCCTGCACCTTCCAGCTCACGGCCAACAAGTACCACACCAACCGCCTGCCCGAGGTGCGCGTCGTGGCGCGCTCGCGCAGCACGGTGCGGCTGCCGCTGGCGACCAGCGCCAACTGGTACGACTACAGCCTGCGCGTGAACGGCTTGCCGGGATGGCTGCGGCGCTTCGCCGGCCACCTGGAAAACGGCCTGCCGTCGATCAGCGATCCGGCGATGCAGGGCGCCGCCCAGCTCGACCAGTTCCGCGTCAACTGAACCCCATAAGGAGAGCAGCATGCATATCCGATTTTTCCTCGCCACGGCCCTGCTGGCCGTGGCCTGCGGCAGCCAGGCCGCGGTCGTCTACGGCAGCAACCTGGTCGTCAACGGCGACGCCGAAGCCGGCCTCACGGGCTGGACCGGCTACGACGGCTACGGCATGATCCAGTCCGTCAACTACGGCAGCAACTGGGTGCTGCCGACGCAGCCCGGACCGGTCGATCGCGGCCGCAATCTGTTCGCCGGCACCGGCCAGTATGCCGTCGCTTACCAGACCCTGGACTTCGGCATGACGACCGACCACGCCGTTTCCTACTCGCTGAGCGGATGGCTCGGCGGCTGGGCCGGCCAGGGCGACAACGCCCTGTTCTATGTGCAATTCCTCGACGAATTCGACAACGTGGTCGGCAATTCGGCGATCGGACCGGTGACGCCGCAGGATCGTGACAACCAGACCGGCCTGCTATATCGCGACGCCCAGGGCCTGATGCCCTCGGGCACCCACAAGCTGTCGTTCTGGCTGTCGATGGAGCGCCTGGTGTCGGCGGATAACGACGGCTATGCGGACAACCTGTCCTTCGTGCTGCGCGATCCGGCGAACCCGGTGCCGGAGCCGGGCATGGCGCTGACCTTCGCGCTGGGCCTGGGCATGCTGGGCTGGGCACGGCGGCCCGGGAAAGGCTTGCGCGACCGCGACCGCACCCCTGGGCGCTAGGCGCTTTCCCGGCATGCGGCGCCCTTGCCGCTGACCGGATCGAGTGCCTGCACCACGGCCCGCGCCAGGTCGTCCGCATCGACCGGCTTGCGCAGGATCGTGCTGCGCGGCACCGCGTCGATGGCCTTGGAATCGGCGAAGCCGCTGATGAAGATGATCGGCAAATCGGGCAGGTGCTTGCGTGCCTGGAACGCCACTTCCGCGCCGTTCATCTCCGGCATGAGGTAGTCGACGATGAGCAGCGCCGGCGTGTGCTGCTGCAGCAGTTCGAGGCCGTCCCTGCCGCCGCCGGCCTCGATCACCTGGTAGTCCAGGCCACGCAGCAGGGCCGCGACGACGGAACGTACGTCGTCGTTATCGTCGATCAGCAGCAGGCGCTGGCTTTCCGGGCGATGCCGGCTCGCCGGATCGCGCGCTTCCACCGACCCGGTCGGGTTTGCCGGTGCGAATATGCATGGCATATGCAGCTCGACCCGGGTTCCCACCCCCTTGGTCGATGCCAGCGTCAGCGAGCCGCCGGCCTGGTGCATGACCGAGCTGGCCTGCGCCAGGCCGAGTCCGAAGTGACTTTCGCCTTTGGTGGTATAGAACGGCTCTTCCGCGCGGCGCAGCTCTTCCTCGGACATGCCGCAACCGTTGTCGACGACACTGATCGTCACGCACTCGCGTCCGCCTTCGGGGGTATGCAGGGCGGACGATACGTCGAGCTTGCCGCCCGACCCCATCGCCTCGCAGGCGTTGCGGATCAGGTGGACCAGCGCCAGCTGGAGCTGCACGGCGTCGCCCAGCACCCTGCTGTCGCCGGCCGCGAAACGCGCGCTCAACTGAATATCGCTGCCGCGTTGCGCGATCGTCTCGGAAATCGCGGCCCGCACGACGGCGTCGACGTGGAAGGGCGCGATATCCAGGCGCTGCGTGTCCGAAAACGCGGACAGCTGGGCCGTGAGCCGGGAAGCGCCCTTCACCGTCGCGGCGATCTTGTCCAGGAAAGACTGCACCGATCCGTCGGCGCGCAGGCGCAGTTTCAGCAGCTGCGTATTGCCTCCGATAACCATCAGCAGGTTGTTGAAATCGTGGGCCATGCCCGCCGCCAGCTGGGCGATCATCGAGAAACGCTTGTCGCGCTCGGACTGGGCCAGCAACTGCACCTGCAGGCGATGGCTTTCGGCCAGCTTGCCGGTGTGTTCCTCGACCTGCCTGCGCAGTTCGTCCGTCATGCGTTCCTCGACCTCGTGCCGGCTCCTGTGGCCGCGCTCCAGCAGTTCGACGGTCCTGGCGTTTTCCAGCAGCAGGTAGAACATCGGAATACTGGTCGCGATCACCAGCAGCGCCATCGACGCGCTGTTCGCCTCGCCCACCGCCCCGGTCGCCCGCGACAACAGCCAGCCGAGCAGCGCCGGCAGCCCGGTCAGGAGCAGCATGCGCCTCAGGTGCTTCACGCCAAGGAAGGTGGACCGCAATGTGACGCCGAGGCGGGTATGGGGTTCCGCGATCAGGCGCGCCAGCGCCAGGCAGGCAATGGCGATCGCCGACTGCAGCGACATCGTGTTGAAGATGTAGAGCGCGTACAGGTCGGAGATCCGGTAAGCGTAACCGAGCAAGGCCACGCAAGCGATCACCAGCGCCACGTTGGCCGCGATCTCGGCCATCCTGCGCGCCGTGGCCTCGTCCGAGCGCGACAGGAGCCCGGCCAGGCCCAGGGCAAGCAGGCCCACCGCGGTGGCGACCGACACCCGCCCACTCAACCAGGGATGAACCTGCAGCAAGCTGGCTGCGATCCACGGGCTGAGGACATCGGCGTTCGCCCAGGCATGGCTGCCCAGGACGGCCAGCGCGATGAAGATTGCCAGCCAGCAAGCGATGGCAAGGCGCCCCCGTAAATGCCCGGCGCGGCCGCCCGCCAAGGGCGCGGCCAGGCACAGCACGCATGAAGCGGTCAGGAGCGACATGCCTTGCCACCCCGGCTGCAGCGCGATCAGGCCCGCCTTGTGCATGACGTGGCCGACGATGGCAAGCAGCGCGATGGCACAGGCCGTCAGGCACAGGGCCCGTACGACGGTTGGCAGGCGATGCGAATCAATCGGTTTTTCCATAGCGCGATGCAAGATAAATCGGAATCGTAACATGCTCCAGCAGCAACAACAGCGCTTTCCCGCCGCCGCGCGTCGGCGTCAGGTGCGCGTCCCGGACGATCGACCTGCTAGCATGAGACGGTGATCTCGCCTCGATCGTCGCCGGTCGCTCCCGCCATGCAACCCACCTCGTCAGCGGAAGTCCTGAACCGCCTGCCCGCATTCCACGACAACTTGCCGGCCGGCGTCATCGTGTATGCCACGGACGGCCGGATCGTCTTCGCCAACCGCCAGGCCCAGGATCTGCTGGGCCTGGTCGACGACCGGCTGCTCGGCGCCGCTACCGGGACCAGCGGCCTGGCCTTCGTGCGCGAAGACGGTTCGCCGCTGCCGCCGGACGAACTGCCGTTCAATATCGTGCTGCGCACCGGATGCAAGCTGGCCGAGCTGGTCGCCGGCGTCAGGGTCGGCGCGTCGACGCGCTGGCTGCTGTGCCATGCCTATCCCGAGTGCGACGCCGCGGGCGTGCAGCAGGTGGTGCTTTTCCTCACCGATTGCACCGCCTTGAAGGCAGCCCAGCAGTCCCTGGAAAAATCCGAGGAAAGACTCCGCCTGGTGCTCAAGGGTTCCACCGATGCGCCCTGGGACTGGGACCTTGTCAGCGGCGAAGTCTACTACTCCGAACGCTGGTGGAACATGCTCGGCTACCGCGGCGACGAAGGCTACGACACGCCCGACGGCTGGCAGCGCCTCATGCATCCCGACGACGCGCCGACGGTCGCGGCCTATATCGACGAGCTGCTGCCCAGTTCACGCGAAGGCTTCAGCCTCGAGTTCCGGCTGCGCCACCGCGACGGCCACCATGTGCCGGTGCTGGTGCGCGGCTACGTGTCGCGCGACGCCGGGGGCCGCGCGATCCGCATTTCGGGGGTGAATACCGACCTCACCGAACGCAAGCAGCTGGAGCGGCATATCCACGAACTGGCCTACTGCGACCACTTGACCGGACTGCGCAACCGCCGCTTCCTGATCGAGGAACTCGACCACGTGCTGACGCGCGGCCGGCGTTCCGGGCACTACGGCGCGCTGCTCTACCTCGACCTGGATAATTTCAAGCAGCTCAACGACACCATGGGCCACGACACGGGCGACCAGCTGCTGCGCCAGGTCGCCTTGCGCCTGCGTCGCGCGGTGCGCCAGAGCGACGTGCTGGCCCGTCTCGGCGGCGACGAATTCGTCGTGGTGCTGGAAGACCTGGATACCTCGCTGCACGGCGCCGCATCCGAGGTCGAGCGGGTCGCCGTGAAGCTGCTGGCGGCGCTCGCCCTGCCCTACCAGTTCGCCTCCTCGCTGTTCAAGAGTTCCGCGAGCATCGGCATCGCCTTGTTCGATGGCGCTCCCACCAGCGTCGAGACCCTGCTCAAGCAGGCCGACCTGGCCATGTACCGCGCCAAGGCGGATGGCCGCAACGGCGCCCGCTTCTTCGACCGCGGCATGCAGGACGCGGTGGAGCGCCGCGCCGATTTCGAGGCCGCCATGGTCAGCGGGCTGTCATCGGGCGAATTCCGCCTGTTCTGCCAGCCGCAGTTCGATCGCCACGGCCGCCTGGTCGGCGCCGAGGTGCTGGTACGGTGGCAGCGCGGCGAGGACGAACTGATCGGCCCGGATCATTTCATCGGGTTCGCGGAAGAATCGGGATTCATCCTGCCCCTTGGGGAACAGGTGCTGCGGGAGAGCTGCGAAACCCTGGCGCGCTGGCGCGACGACCCGGTCCTCGGCGGCGTGAAACTGGCCGTCAACGTCAGCGTGCACCAGATGCGCGATCCGGGCTTCCCGATGGTGGTCGAGCGGATCCTGCAATGTACCGGGGCGCCCGCCAACCGCTTGTACCTGGAACTGACCGAGAGCGTGTTCGCCGCAGACATGGAGGAAATCGGCGCGCGCATGCACGTTCTGCGCGCCCGCGGGGTCTTCTTCTCCCTCGACGATTTCGGCACGGGTTACTCCTCGCTGGCCTATCTCAGCCGCTTCCCGCTGGCCGCGCTCAAGATCGACCGCTCCTTCGTGCGCGACGTCGGCGTCGCCCGCGACGCGACCCCGATCGTCGAGGCCATCATCGCCCTGGGACACAAGCTGAAGCTCGAGATCGTGGCGGAAGGCGTCGAACACGAGGCCCAGCGCAAGTTCCTGATCCGCCGCGGTTGCTCGTCGCTGCAGGGCTACCTGCTGGGCTATCCGCTGCCGATGGCGGAGTTCGAGCGGGTCCATCGCGGTAAATGGTCCTCCCGGAACGGCCCGGCCGCCCCATGTTAGACTTGATAACCGTATGAAAGGGGCAAGTCGATGGATGCGTTGGTGAAGACCGGGATTCCCGGGCTCGACGAGGTGCTGCATGGTGGTATTCCTCGCAATAACAATCTGCTCGTGGAGGGCCCGCCGGGGTCGGGCAAGACCACCTGCGGGCTCGGTTTCATCTACCACGGCGCGCGCGAATGCGACGAGCCGGGCGCCATCGTGTCCTTCGAGCTCGATCCGGCCAAGCTGCTGCGCGACGCGGCCGGCTTCAACTGGGACCTGCAAGGCATGGTCGACCAGGGCAGGATCCGCATCATCCAGACCAGCCCGGCCGTGCTGCTGAACGAATTCCGCAGCAACGACGGCGTGTTCGCGGCCTCGCTGGTGGCGATGGGCGCCAGGCGTCTGCTGATCGACGGCCTCACGCCGCTGCGCCTGTACGCCGAACTGAACGACATGCCCTTCCGCGAGGATGTGCACCTGCTGATCGAAGGCCTCACGCGCCTGGGCGTGACCACCATGGTCACGGCCGAACGGGACGATGCCATCGGCGCCACGCCGGCCCATGAGCGTTTCGTCTTCGACACCATCTTGTCGCTCACGCGCGAGGAAACCCGGCGCCGGGCGCACCGCCGCCTGACCGTCCTCAAGTCGCGCGGGCAGGATTTCATCGGCGGCAGCCACACCATGCGCATCGAGGCGGGATCGGGCGTGCATGTGTATCGGCGCGCGCAGTCGCGTCCTGTCTCCCTGCAGGACCAGCCGACCTCCGAAGAGCGTTTGTCGACCGGCTCGCCCGCCATCGACGCGATGATGGATGGTGGCTTGTACAAGGGCTCGGTGACGCTGGTGAGCGGCATTTCCGGCACCGGCAAGACCGTGCTGAGCGTGCAGTTCCTGACCAACGCCATCCGGAACGGCCACAAGGCCCTGCTGGTGAGCCTGGACGAGCATCCGCGCCAGCTGATCCGCAACGCCAGATCGCTCGGCTTCGACCTGCAGGCCATGATCGATGCGGGCCAGCTGTTCATCCATTACGAGTCGCCGCTGGAACTCGAACTGGACGTGCACTTCGACCGCATCGTCAAGCTGGTCGAGCGCGAACAGATCGACTGCGTCGCCTTCGATTCGATCGCGGTCTACGAAATGACCAGCCGCACCGAAGTCGCCGACTACCTGTACGCGCTGGCAAGCTACTTCAAGAACCGCCTGGCCACGACCCTGTTCAACTACGAAAGCCCGGAATTGCTGGGCGTGTCGCAGATCAGCGAGGAACTCAAGGGTTCTCACCTGGTCGACAACATCGTCCTGCTCAACTACGTGGAAATCTCCACCGTGCTGCGGCGGGCGCTTGCGGTGCCCAAGGTGCGCGGCAGCCGCAACGTGCAGATCACGCGCGAATACGCCATCGGCGTCGGCGGACTGCTGCTGGTGGACGAAAGCGACAGCCCCACCCAGGCCGTGCCGCAATTGCCGTTCTCGTCCTATTACGGCCTGCTGTCGCGTTCGCCGTCGCGCCAGAGCCCCGCTGTCGAGGAAGCCGTCTCCAACGGCACCCCCCTGCCCGACTCGGCGCCGCTGCCGATCGAAACGCCGCAGTGATCACGGCCGCGCTACCTGACCAGGCAACGGTCGACTGGGACGACTGGCAGCTGCCGCTGCGCCAGTTTGCCGACGCGACGGGCCTGGTCGTGTCGGCCTACGACACCAGCGCCGATCCGGCCGGCGTGCGCCGCATCGGGCCGCTGGCCGACTCGCGCATGGCCACGCTGCTGGCGGAGCGCTCGACCCTGTGGCACGAAGACGGTCCCGGCACGGCGTTCGAGCGCACGCTGGTGCAGGCCGTTCGGGTCCAGGGCAGCGCGGTGTCGGCGCAGTTCGGCGACAGTTTCCGGGTATGCGCCCAGCCGCTCCGGCTGCGCGGCCAGGTGTATGGCGTGCTGGTGTTCGGCTGGCGCTTCGCCGACTTCAGCTCGCCGCTGGCCTGCGAACGCATCGCCAGGCAGATCGGCCTGCCCGGCCACCTGCTGTGGACCGAGGCGCGGCTCGACGCCCCGGTGTCCGCGCAGCGCATGGCGACCCATGCCGCCCTGCTGGAGACCCTGGCGGGCACGCTCGACCGCCAGCGCGAGACCATCGACGACCTGACCCGGCTCAATCGCAGCCGCGACCTGTTCCTGGCGACCGTCTCGCACGAGATGCGCACGCCGCTGTCGGCCCTGGCGCTGCGCATCGACCTGATGCTGCGCACGGTACCCGGGCTGCCGCCGCAGGTCGTCAGCGGACTGGAATCGATGCGCGTCCACGTGCGCCAGGAAGCGGGCATGGTCGAGGACCTGATCGACGCGGCGCGCACCCTCACCGGCCAGATGTCGATCACCCGCAGCCCGCTCCTGCTGGCCGATATCCTGCGCGAGGCCATCTCGACGGTGGAACCGCAGGTACACGACAAGAACATCGCGCTGCTGATCACCCCGAGCGACTACGGGCGCGGCATCGGCTTCGAGGCGGATGGACGGCGCCTGCAGCAGGTATTCTGGAATTTGCTGATCAACGCGGTCAAGTTCACGCCGCCCGGCGGCGTCATCCGCATCGACATACGCCAGGCCGCCAACATGGTCGAGATCGATATCGCCGACTCCGGCCGCGGCATCGACGCCGACGACCTGCCGCATGTGTTCGGCGCCTTCCAGCTGCAGCAGCACGACAACGCGACCGGCCTCGGCCTGGGCCTGTACATCGCGCGCCGCATCGTCGAGCTGCACGGCGGCACGATCGGCGTCAGCAGCGCCGGGCGCGACCAGGGCGCCACCTTCGCCGTGCGCCTGCCTCTCGGGGCCGCGGGAATCCAGGGCGCCGGCATCGGCGCGGCTCAAGACCTTACCAGCCGAACTTCAGCTCTAGTCCCAAGTAGTTGACATCCCGGCCGCCCAGTGCGCGCAGGCTGTCGCCGGTCTGGAAGTGCACGGCTTCCAGCGACGCGGTGACGTTCGGCGTGACGCTCCAGTCGGTGCGCAGCTGCGCATAGGCGCCGGTCCAGCGTGCGCCGCGGCCGGCGCTGCCCGGCACGCCCGACATGTTCTGCACATACACGGCGTCGCCGGTGGTCTGGCGCCATTGCAGGCCGAGCGCCGTCGTCACCGCGAGCGCCGGCACCGGCTTGATTGTCACCGAGGGCTTCAGGTGGATCAGGTTGCTGTAGCCGGTCAGGCCCGCCAGCGAAAAATAATAGCCGTTGGCGAACAGTGGATTGAAGGTGCCGAGCTTGCCGTCACCGCCGCGCCGGTCGCCGGACGCCATGTCGAACTGGACGCCCACGCGCGGCGTCATCGGGCGCGCCGCGAAGGTATAGCCGGCGATCGATCCCAGCGCCCACGCCGACACGCGCCGGTCTCCCACCCGTCCCTTCTGCAGCATGCCTTCGATGTCCCAGTCGACCTGGCCGGTCTTGCCGTTGTAGCGCAGGTCGTAGACATCGCGGCGTTCGTCGCCGGCGGCATCCAGGAAGCGCGCGCCGTCGCGGCGGTAGCGCGAATAATAGCCGGACAGGTCGCCCGGCCCCAGGCCCTGGCGCTCCAGGCGGATGCCGTTCAGCGTCATGCGGCCGTTGGAATAATCGTCGAAGCGGCGGATGCTGCGGTTCTGCACCGGCCGGGTGGCATAGCCGATCAGGCGCCAGGGCCCGTGCTCCCAGTCTCCCCATACGCCATCGAAGGCCTGGCGCACGTTGGGACCGTCGCGCACGGCGATGAAGCGCTGCAGGTCGAACGCCATTTCCTGCCGGCCGACGCGAAACTTGACGGCGCCGTCGTCCGTCGGCACCGCCACGGTCGCGAACAGTTGTTCGACGTCGAGCTTGTCCCGGTCGGGCGGTCCGAGGACCTTTTTCTGGAAGGCGCGCGCGTCGACGAGCTGGCCGAACACCTGCACGTACGGTCCCAGGCGCAGGTCGGCATGCAGGTTGGCGCGCTGGATCACGTAGCCGTCGGCGGCAACGGCGCCGATGCCGTACTGGGGAGCGTCGATGTGCTCGTAGCGTTCGCGCAGGCCCGCTCCCAGCGAGAGATAGGACGCGCCGGCGCCGAGGGGGATGTATTTCAGTTCGTCCAGCGCCTGGCGCGGCAGGCAGGGATCGGCCAGCACGCCCCAGTTCTCGTTCCAGCGGTTGAAGTTGATGGCCGGGCGCTTGACGCTGCACGCCGGCGGCGCGGCGTCCAGCGCCGGCGGGGCTTCGCCGGCCAGCGGCCCGGCCGCGGCCGCGGAGCCGCCGGCCAGCGCCAGGGCACCCCCGACGGTGCGCAGCAATTTATTGCTTCGCCGCATCGTGGATCTCGCCGATGTAGCCGCCCGGGAACTGCAGCATGGCGCTGAGGTTGCCCTGGCTGGTCTTGACCGGCGCCACCAGCACCGTGGCGCCGTTGGCGACGGCTTTTTTTAGCGTGGCGGCCACGTCCCGGACTTGGTAACCGGTGGTCTCGCGGCCATACGGGAAGGGCAGCTTGCCGTCGCTGACGAATACCATCATCCGGCCGAAGCCGGATGTCAGCTGGACGCGGCGGATGCGCTCGCCCGCGCGGCCGAGTTCAGCGCCGTCGATCTCGTCGTCGGCCGTGACCCTGGCATGGGCAAATTGCGTGAACTGGCCGAGGAACTTGTCGCCGGAGACGCGCGACACGTAGACGCGGTAGTCCGGCACCGACTGCAGCGGCGCATAGGACGGCGCCTTGGTGTGCCAGTACAGCTGCATGTTGACGCCGCCCGCCCACCGCACCAGCACATCCTTGCCGATCGGATCGTCGAAGGTTTCGACGGTGACGTCGGCGCCGGCCGCCACCGCGGCGTCGCGCGCCACCGCGATGTCGTTGACGAGGTAGCCCACGCGCTCTTCGCCGAAGCCGTAGGGAATCGGCGTCTGGAAGGCGAATACCGACAGCATGCCGACTGGCGTCTGGACGTACTGGGAGGCGGTCTTGCTCGGCGTCGGCGTGACGGTGAACACGGCGCGCGGCGAGGCCTTGCCGCCGAAGGTACCGACGAAGCTGCGGACGAAGGCGTCGAAGTCGGCGCTCGCCACGTACACATGGGTGGTGTCGTATTGCGGACCGACGGCGACGTCCGGCGCGGCCGCTACCGACGGCTCCAGCGCCAATGCCGGCATGGACAGGACGGCGGACAGCGCCGCGGCGAGGAAGCGGCTGCGAAGGGAGAACATGCTCATGGAGACTCCTTGTAAGTAAAAGAACGCTTTCAAACCATCCTGCAAGGCATCCTAGTCTTTCTCCGGCATCGCGGACAGTATCCTCCTGTATATCAGCCTGGCGGGGCCGACACCGGCGCCTGCCGGCGCCGGCTCAAGTCGATCCAGGCGACCAGCAGGAAGGCCCCGGCCAGGCCGAGGTGTTCGAAGAAGCCGTTTTCCGACATCGTCCGGGCTGCGCCTTCCAGTTCCCAGAACCGGTTCGCGACGAGGGTCGCGGCCAGCGTGAACACCCCCAGGTACAAGGCGCCGGCCCAGCGCATCACGCCGCTCAGCACCAGCAGCGAGCCGCCGATTTCGCCCACCAGGGTCAGCACGGCGAAGGGGAAGGCGGGTTGGACACCGAAGCGCTGCATCTCCGCCAGCGCCGCCTGGAAGTCGAACGCCTTGTCCAGGCCGCCCTGCAGATAGGCGGAGCACAACAAGAGCATGCAACACCATTCGACGGCGCCGGCCGCGAGCGGGAGGTGGATGGAACGGGTGGGCGACATCGAGAACATCGGATTCTGCTTGCTCATGGCATTTCCTTGGAAGGCTAGGCAGGGTGGCGTTGTGGTTCGGCACCGGCGATGGCCGGGCGCCGGTCGTGCATGCCTCGATCGTAGCGGGGGCGGCCCCGCCACTCCCGTATCGTTTGGCCAGTGTCCAGCGACGTGGGGGCTGGGCGCCAACTACATGCGCGGTCTAGCTACATGCGCGGTCCAGCAGCGCGTGAATGCCGGCGATGTCATCTTCGCCGGCCCGGGCAGCTCGAACGCCCGCACGGTCGTGCCGACGCATCGCAGCGTGCGCGTCGCGGTGCAATTGAAGTGCTCAAGCCCCCCGTAGCACGGATGAGAATCGGCAGTCGGATGAGGGAACGAATCCTTCTTTAGTAGGAACAAACCCGGCTGCCCGTGGCCTACACTTGGTGCGATCACCCCAAGGCAAGACGACTGACATGGCCCCGCTAGCGCGCGCTCCAGAACTTCCCTCCCAGCCGCCGGAACCGTCGGCCTACATTGCGCATGCGGCCGCCGGCCGGTCCTGCGCCCGCGTCCCTCTGTATCGCTCACGCATTCCGGGAGTACGATGATGTCCCGACCTTCCACCTTCTCCGCCATCCTGGCCGTCATGTTCGCCGCCGTGCTGGCGGCGCCCGCCAGCGAGGCGGGCGCACCGATGTCGCGGGCCGACAATCCGGGCTTCTACCGGATGACGCTCGGCGATTTTCAGGTCACCGCACTGTCAGACGGCACCCACGTGTTTCCGGTCGATACGGTGATGATCGATACGACGCAGGACCGAGTCGAGACCGCCCTGGCCAGGGACGCGCTGTCGCTTCCCTTGCAAGGCTCGATCAATGCCTTCCTGGTCAATACCGGCAGCAAGCTGGTCTTGATCGACACGGGCGCGGGCGCCTTATACGGCGATTGCTGCGGCAAGCTGCTGTCGAACCTGCGCGCCGCAGGCTATGAAGCCGGCCAGGTCGACGAAATCTTGTTGACCCACCTGCACAAGGATCATGTGGGCGGGGTGCTGCACGATGGGAAGATCGCCTTCCCGAATGCCATCGTACGCGTCGCGCGGGTCGAAGCCGATTACTGGCGAAGCCGCAGCAAGCGCCAGGCGGCGCCGGAGTTCCTGCACAGCTTCTTCGACAGCGCCGCCGCCGCCCTGGCACCCTACGAGGCGGCAGGACGCCTGCGTTTCTTCAACGGCGACGCCGAAGTCGTGCCGGGCATCCGCAGCCTGGCCGAAGCCGGCCATACTCCCGGGCATACCGGCTACGAGGTAGAGAGCCGCGGACAAAAGCTGCTGCTGTGGGGAGACATCGTGCATGTGGCGCCAGTACAGCTGACGGACCCGCGTGCCTCGGTCAAGTACGACAGCAGCGACAAGGACGCACAAGCGGCACGCGGCGCCCTGCTGGCCCGCGCCGCCAGGGAGCATTTCCTGGTGGGCGCCGCGCACGTCGCCTTTCCCGGGCTGGGGCATGTGGAGCGCGACGGCGAGGGTTACCGGTGGATAGCGACCAACTACGAAACGGCACCGGGCGCCAGCAGGCCGAAAGCCACGGACGTCAAATAGAAACGCATGGCGTTTTCCTCGAGAGCTGCCCTTACCTGGTCGCGGCGACCGCTTCGAGGATCACCTTGG
>Ga0265780_10007799_pt1 | contig 13094 bp, 9 predicted proteins | sample P1T30metagenome_FD_192432 | JGI IMG/M metagenome (GOLD analysis project Ga0265780, IMG submission 192432) | Plant litter microbial communities from East Loma Ridge, Irvine, California - P1 T30 | ecosystem: Environmental > Terrestrial > Plant litter > Unclassified | place: USA: California...
ACGTGATGCTGGCGATCGCGATGTGGTTCGGCCGCTTCGCGATGATCGTGCCGGTGCTGGCGCTGGCCGGTTCGCTGGCGGGCAAGCCGCGCCTGGCCGTCACCGCCGGCACCATGCCGACCCACGGTCCGTTGTTCGTCGGCCTGCTGATCGGTGCGGTGCTGCTGGTGGGCGTGTTGAATTATGTCCCGGCGCTGGCGCTTGGCCCGGTGGCCGAACACCTGCAACTGTTCTCAGCAAAATAAGAGGAAGCGCACATGTCGCACCCTAAAACAAGCATGTTCGATCCGAAGCTGGCCGGCCCGGCCGTGATCGACTCGTTCCGCAAACTCGACCCGCGCAAGCAGTGGCGCAGCCCGGTCATGTTCGTGGTGTATGTCGGTTCCATCATCACCACGCTGCTGTGGCTGGATGCCCTGCGCGGGCATGGAGAGGCGCCGGCCGGATTCATTTTCGCAATCAGCCTGTGGCTGTGGTTCACGGTGCTGTTCGCGAACTTTGCCGAGAGCATGGCCGAAGGCCGCAGCAAGGCGCAAGCCGCCTCGCTGCGTGCCCTCAAGCAGACCGTGATGGCCAAGAAGCTGTCGGTGCCGCAGCACGGGACCACCTGGTTGCCCTGCCCGGCCACCGACCTGCGCAAAGGCATGTTCGTGCTGGTCGAAGCCGGCGACATCATCCCGGCCGATGCCGACGTGGTGCAGGGCGTGGCCTCGGTCGACGAATCGGCGATCACCGGCGAGTCGGCGCCCGTCATCCGCGAATCCGGCGGCGACTTCTCGGCCGTCACCGGCGGCACCCGCGTGCTGTCGGACTGGCTGGTGCTGAAGATCGCCGTGAACCCGGGCGAAGCCTTCATCGACCGCATGATCGCGATGGTCGAAGGCGCCAACCGTAAAAAGACGCCGAACGAGATCGCGCTGACGATTTTGCTGGTGGCGCTGACCATCGTGTTCCTGGTCGTGACCGCGACGCTGCTGCCGTTCTCGCTGTTTGCCGTGGAAGCGGCAAAAGCCGCCGGCGTCGCCAGCCTGCCGGTGACGGTGACGGTGCTGGTGGCGCTGCTGGTGTGCCTGATCCCGACCACCATCGGCGGCCTGCTGTCCGCCATCGGCGTGGCCGGCATGAGCCGCATGATGGGCGCCAACGTGATCGCGACCTCGGGCCGCGCGGTGGAAGCGGCCGGCGACGTCGACGTGCTGCTGCTGGATAAAACCGGCACCATCACCCTCGGCAACCGCCAGGCCGCCGCTTTTATCCCGGCACCGGGTGTGCTTGAACGCGAACTGGCCGAAGCCGCGCAACTGGCCTCGCTGGCCGACGAGACCCCGGAAGGCCGCAGCATCGTGGTGCTGGCCAAGCAGAAGTTCAATCTGCGTGCCCGTGAGATGGCGGAACTGAACGCGGAATTCGTCCCGTTCACGGCCCAGACCCGGATGAGCGGCGTCGATCTGGAAGAACGCCCGCTGCGCAAGGGCGCGGCCGACACCATGCGCAAGTACGTGCTCGGCCTCGGCTACGATTACCCGGCCGCGGTCGGCCATGCGGTGGACGACGTGGCGCGCCGCGGCAGCACGCCGCTGGTGGTGGTCGACGGCGGCCGCACCATGGGCGTGGTGGAACTGAAGGACATCGTCAAGGGCGGCATCAAGGAGCGCTTTGCCGAACTGCGGCGCATGGGCATCAAGACCGTGATGATCACCGGCGACAACCGCCTGACCGCGGCGGCGATCGCGGCCGAAGCCGGGGTCGACGACTTCCTGGCCGAGGCCACGCCCGAGGACAAGCTGAAACTGATCCGCCAGTACCAGTCGGACGGACGCCTGGTGGCGATGACCGGCGACGGCACCAACGACGCCCCGGCGCTGGCCCAGGCCGACGTCGCGGTGGCGATGAACAGCGGCACCCAGGCGGCAAAAGAGGCCGGCAACATGGTCGACCTGGACTCGAATCCGACCAAGCTGCTCGAGATCGTCGAGATCGGCAAGCAGATGCTGATGACGCGCGGCGCGCTGACCACCTTCTCGATCGCCAACGACATCGCCAAGTACTTCGCGATCATCCCGGCTGCCTTCGTCGCCACCTACCCGCAGCTGAAGGCGCTGGACGTGATGCACCTGGCCAGCCCGGGCTCGGCGATCATGTCGGCGGTGATCTTCAATGCGCTGATCATCGTGTTCCTGATTCCGCTGGCTTTGAGGGGCGTGGCCTACCGCGCGATCGGCGCCGCCGCCCTCCTGCGCCGCAACATGCTGGTGTACGGCCTGGGCGGCATCCTGCTGCCGTTTGCCGGCATCAAACTGATCGACATGGCGCTGGCGGCCATGCATCTGGCTTAACCAAGCTTAGCGAGGAAATACCATGACAACCCAATTTCGTCCCGCCTTCACACTGCTGCTGGTCCTGACCCTGCTGTGCGGCGGCATCTATCCGCTGCTGGTCACCGGTATCGGCCAGGCCGCCTTTCCCGCCCAGGCGGCCGGCAGCATGATCGTCCAGGACGGCAAGCTGCGCGGCTCCCGCCTGATCGGCCAGCCGTTCTCGTCACCGCGCTATTTCTGGGGCCGCCCATCGGCCACCGCGCCGATGCCCTACAATGCGGCCGGCTCCTCGGGCTCGAACCAGGGGCCGCTGAACCCGGCGCTGGTCGATGCCGTGAAGGGCCGCATCGCGGCGCTCCATGCGGCCGACCCGGCCAACCGGCAGCCGGTGCCGGTCGACCTGGTCACCGCATCGGCCAGCGGCCTCGATCCGGAGATCAGCCCGGCGGCCATCCTGTACCAGCTCGAACGCGTCGCCCGCGCGCGCGGTATTGCCCCGGCGGCTCTGCACCAACTGGTGGGACGCCATACCGCGCACCCGCTGCTCGGCATGTTTGGCGAAGCGCGCGTGAATGTGCTGGAATTGAACCTGGCACTGGACCGGGATTTCCCGGTACGCTAAGCACCGGTAACGAATGCGGACATGACGATGGCAAACGAAGGACAGAGGCCCGACCCCGACCAGCTGCTGGCACGGATGCGCGAACAGGAAGCGCGCGCGGCGCGCGGCCGCCTGCGCATCTATTTCGGCGCATCGGCCGGGGTCGGCAAGACCTGGGCGATGCTGTCGGCGGCGCGCACACTGGCGGCGGACGCCGTCCTCGCCGGCGTGGTCGAGACCCATGGCCGCGCCGAGACCGCCGCCCTGCTCGAGGGCTTGCCGCAGCTGCCTTTGCGGCAGGTCGCTTACCGCGGCAAGACCCTGCCCGAGTTCGACATCGACGGCGCTCTGGCCGCCAGCGTGCCATTGGTGCTGGTCGACGAGCTGGCGCATTCCAACGTGCCGGGCTCGCGCCACCGCAAGCGCTGGCAGGACGTCGAGGAATTGCTGGATGCCGGCATCGACGTCTGGACCACGGTCAACGTGCAGCACCTGGACAGCCTGAACGACGTGGTCGGCGGCATCACCGGCATCCGGGTGGCGGAAACCGTACCGGACAGCGTGTTCGACCGCGCCGACGAAGTGGTGCTGGTCGATTTGCCGGCGGACGAACTGCTGGCGCGCTTGAAAAGCGGCCGGGTCTACCAGGGGCCGCAGGCCGAGCGCGCCGCCGGCAACTTCTTCCGCAAGGGGAACCTGATCGCGCTGCGCGAACTGGCGCTGCGCCGCACCGCCGACCGCGTCGAGGGCGACGTGCGCGCATGGCGCGTGGAGCAGTCGGTCGACACGCTGTGGAAGACCGGCGCCGCGCTGCTGGCCTGCGTCGGCCCCGGGCTCGATGCCGAACAGGTGGTGCGCAGCGCGGCACGCCTGGCCGGCCAGCTGGGTGCGTGCTGGCACGCCGTGTATGTGGAAACGCCGCCGCTGCAGCGCCTGCCGGCGGCGCGGCGCGCACAGATCCTCGACAACCTGCGCCTGGCCGAAAAGCTGGGCGCGGCCACCGCCGTCCTGGCCGGCACCGACGTGGCGGCCGAGCTGGCGCGCTATGCCGGCAGCCGCAATTTGTCGCGCCTGGTGCTGGGACGGCCGGCGCCGGCCGGCGCGTCGGCCTGGCCGGGATTGGCGGTGTTGCGGGCCTGGCGTCCCGGCCTGGCGCGCCGCCTGGCGCAGCTGGCGCCGGGGGCCGACCTGCTCGAGATCGCGGCGGCGGCGGTGCCCGCGCGCGCGGTGCGCGCGTCCGGCGGCGCCACGCCTGCAGGCACCGCCGGCGCGGCGTCCGGGCTGCCCCGGGCACGCCTGCTGCATTATCTGCTCGGCGCCGGCGCCGCGCTGGCTGCCGGCCTGCTCGGCTGGCTGCTCGACGCCTGGCTCGACCTGGCCAACATCGCCATGCTGTTCATGCTGGTGGTGCTGGGCGTGGCTTACCGCTTCGGGCGCGGGCCGTCGGTGCTGGCGACCTGCATCAGCGTGGCCACCCTCGACTTCGCATTCGTGGCACCGCGCTTTTCGTTTGCCGTGTCCGATTTCCAGTACGTGGTGACCTTTGGCGTGATGCTGGCGGTGGGCCTGATCACCGGCCACCTGACCGCCCTGCTGCGCTTTCAGGCCGAGGTGGCGCGCCGGCGCGAGCGGCGCTGGCATGCATTGTACGAATTCGCCAGCCGCCTGTCCGGCGCGCTGCAGCCGGAGCAGGTGCTGGATGCCACCCGCGAATTCGTGGCGCAGGCTTTCCATGCGCGCGCCACGCTGCTGCTGCCGGACGCCGACGGCCGCCTGCAACTGCCGGTGCAGGCCGCAGCGCACACCGAGCCTGAGCCGACATCCGAGCCGGAGCGCGGCACCGCGCAATGGGCCTTCGACCACGCCCAGCCCGCCGGCCTCGGCACCGACACCCTGCCGGCCAGCCCGCTGTTCTACCTGCCGCTGGTGGCGCCGATGCGCACCCGCGGCGTGCTGGCCCTGCTGCCGCCTTCGCCGTCGACGGGCGACTGGCTGGCGGTGCCGGAACAGCGCCAGCAACTGGACACCTTCGCCACCCTCACCGCGATCGCCCTCGAACGCGTGCACTACATCGAGGTGGCGCAGGGCGCGCTGGTCGACATGGAATCCGAACGCCTGCGCAATTCGCTGCTGGCGGCGCTGGGGCACGACCTGCGCACGCCGCTGACGCTGCTGGTCGGCTTGTCGGAATCGCTGGCGGGTTCGCAGCCGGCGCTGTCGCAGCAGCAGGCCGCCATGGCCGCGACCCTGACCAGCGAAGCGCTGCGCATGAACACCCTGGTCACCAACCTGCTCGACATGGCGCGCATCCAGAGCGGCGGCGTGCACCTGCACCTGGAGTGGCAGTCGATCGAGGAAGTGGTCGGCAGCGCGCTGCGCGCCAGCGGCGCCGTGCTGGCCGGGCACGTCATCGAGACCCACATCCCGCAAGACCTGCCGCTGGTGCGCTTCGATGCCCCGCTGCTGGAGCGCGTGCTGTGCAACGTGCTGGAAAACGCCGCCAAGTACACGCCGCCCGGTTCCCGGGTGGTGGTCGATGCGCGCGTGCGCGGCGACAGCGTGCAGCTGCGCGTGACCGACAACGGCCCCGGCCTGCCGCCCGGCCGCGAAGAAGCCATCTTCGAAAAATTCACGCGTGGCCAGCCCGAGTCCAGCACCCCGGGCGTGGGACTCGGACTCGCGATCTGCCGCGCCATCGTCGAGGCGCATGGCGGCACCATCCGCGCCGAGCAGGTGCATGCGCAAGTGCGTGGCGAGGGTGCGACTGGTGCCCGCATCGTCATCGCACTGCCGCGCGGGGAGCCGCCGGCGCTGCCCGACCTGGAATGCGACAGCGCCGACCATGCCGGCCATGCCGCCAACGCCGCCAACGCGGAGCCTTACCATGAATGAACAACAAAAGCCGGTCGCCCTGCTGGTCGAAGACGAAGCCCAGATCCGCCGCTTCGTGCGCGAAGCGCTGGAAGACGAAGGCTGGCAGGTATATGAAACCGCCAACGGCCGCCAGGGCCTGATCACCGCCGGCACGCGCCAGCCCGACCTGGTGGTGCTCGACCTCGGCCTGCCCGACGGCGACGGCGTCGCCTTCCTCGCCGATCTGCGCCAGTGGTCGCGCGCCGCCGTCATCGTGCTGTCGGCGCGCACGCTGGAATCGGAAAAGGTGCGCGCGCTGGATGCCGGCGCCGACGACTACCTGACCAAGCCGTTCGGCGTGGCGGAACTGATGGCACGGGCACGCTCGGCCCTGCGCCGCCAGCAGCAGGCGCCCGCCGCCAGGGACAATGCCGGCGTGGTGCGTTTCGGCACCGTCGCGATCGACCTGCAGGGCCATGCCGTCACCCGCGACGGCCATGGCGTGCGCCTGGCGCCGACCGAATTCAAGTTGCTGGCCGCGCTGGCGCGCAACGCCGGCCGCGTGGTCAGCAATCCACAGCTGCTGCGCGAAGTGTGGGGCCAGCAATCGGCCAATGCGCCGCACTACCTGCGCATCTACATGGGCCATCTGCGGCGCAAGCTGGAAGACGACCCGGCGCAGCCCAAATACCTGATCACCGAGACAGGTGTGGGTTACCGCTTGGCGATCCCAGTTTAATCAAATATCCCCGTAGTAAACCGGTTGCGCCGCGAGGCGCGGGACCGGCTCATCCCAAAGAAAGAGAAAAACCATGAAATGCATCATCTGCAGCACCCTGTTCGTCCTCGCCTGCCCGGCTTTTGCGCAGGAAGCCAGCCCGGCCCCGACCGGTGCGGGCGCCGACACCACGGCCGTCACCGCATCCGCGCCGGCCGCCCCGGCCGCCCCGGCTGCCGCCTCGGTCACCTATAACCTGGGCCTGATCTCGGACTACCGCTACCGCGGCATCTCGCAAACCCGCCTGCACCCGGCGATCCAGGGCGGCGCCGACTGGAACGACCCGGCCAGCGGCCTGTATGTGGGCACCTGGCTGTCCAGCATCACCTGGGCCAGGGATGCCGGCGGCGGCGGGCAGGTCGAAGCCGACGTGTATGGCGGCAAGAAGGGCGACCTGGGCCACGGCATCAGCTACGACGTCGGCGTGCTCGGCTACCTCTACCCGGGCAATGGCCTGGGTCAGGTGCCCGGCTACGTCAACGGCAATACCGCCGAGCTGTATGGCCAGCTGGGCTACGGTCCGTACTATATAAAGTATTCGAACGCGCTGACCAATCTGTTCGGCTTCGTCGACAGCCGCTACAGCAGCTACCTCGACCTGGGCGCCAACCTGGATGCCGGCAACGGCGTCACCGTGATCCTGCATGCCGGCCGCCAGCATGTGCAGCACAGCCTGAACGCCTCGTACACCGACTGGAAGGTCGGCGTCGGCAAGGCATGGGGCCCGACCACGCTGACCTTGTCCGCGGTCGGTACCACGGCGAACGAAGCGGCCTACACCTCGGCCGCGAACGGCAAGTTCCTGGGCCGCAAGGCGCTGGTGCTGGGTGTAGTGCGCACCTTCTGAGCGGCACGTCTGCGTTGTCCTGGGCTGTCCGCACTGTCCGACTGTCCGTGCACGCACGGCGGCGGACGCTGCGGACACCTGTCCGCCGGCGGGAGAAGTCTTGCAAATCAATGGCTTGGAAGATGGCACAGGTCTTGCAATAACTATTTATAAAGACCCTTCCTACACCAACCGCCATCGACCCATGCGCCTTCCAAGACTCGTCACCGCCTGCCTGCTCCTGACCTGCGCCGCCAACGCCGGCGCCGCCAACGGCTTCACGTTCTCCAACCCGCCCGGCCCGTACGCGGTCGGCCTCAAGGTCATTCAGCAGTACGACCGCTCGCGCACGTACAAAAGCGAGATCGACCTCGCCACCGGCGAACCGGTACAAGGCGAACGCGCACGCCCGGTCCAGACCCTGGTGTGGTACCCGGCCGCGCGCGGCGGCAAGCCGGTCACCTGGCGCGACTACCTGGACACGGTGCCGACCGAAGACGCGTTCACGCGCAACCCGGCCGAGATCAAGCGCATGACCGATGAACGCATCGACGGCAATGCCGCCGGCCACCGCGAGGCACTGCTGCGCGACATCGCCCGGCCGCAGCTGGCGGTGCGCGATGCGCGTCCGGAAAATGCCAAATTTCCGGTCGTAATCTATGCGCCGAGCTATTCCGCCTACGCCATCGAAAACACCGACCTGTGCGAACTGCTGGCCAGCCATGGCTACATCGTGCTGTCCAGCCCTTCGCTCGGCGCCCACACGCGCTCGATGACGACCGACCTCGAAGGCGTGGAAGCCCAGGCGGCCGACATCGCCTTCCTGATCGGCTACGCCGCGACCCTGCCCCAGGCCGATACCGGCAAGGTGGCGGCGGTCGGCTTCAGCTGGGGTGGACTGGCGAACGTGTTCGCTGCGGCGAAGGATGCGCGCATCAAGGCGCTGGTCAGCCTGGACGGCTCGGTGCGCTCCTTTCCGAAGCTGGTCGATGGCGGCAAGGACGCGGCGCCTTACGTGACGCCGGCACGGGTGGCGCTGCCGATGCTGTTCGTGGGTTCGCGCCCGAGGACGATGGAAGCCCTGAACCGCTCGGAGAACATGCGCACCGACTATTCGTTCATGAACGAGATGAAGTACTCGGACGTGTACATCGTGTCGATGCTGCCGATGAAGCATGCGGATTTTTCGTCCTACTATCTGCGGATAGAATCGGACGAGGGCTTCAGCGCCGCGAGCGACTACAGCCGCGACGACATCAACCTGCAGCACAGCTGGGCCGCGCGCTACACGCTGCGTTTCCTGGACGCCTACCTGAAGGGCGATAGCGCCGGCCTCGCCTTCATCAACAACACGCCGGCCGCCAACGGGGCCCCGGCGCACACGATGGTCACCGATATCCGCCGCCACAAGGGCAGCGTGCCGCCGACGCAGGAAAGCTTCGTGCGGCGCCTGGCCGCCGCCGGCTTCGACCAGGCGATTCCGGAATACGACCGCTTCGCCGCGCAAAACCCGGCATTCAAACTGGGCGAGAACGAGATCTTCGGCTGGGGCGTCGAGCTGGCACAGCGCGCGCGCCCGCTGCAGGCGCGCGAGATCTTCCGCCTTGGCACACGCCTGTATCCGGACAAGAGCTTCATGTTCGACGGCCTGGGCGAGATGCAGGCCAAGACCGGCCAGGCCGGCGAGGCACTGGCCAGCTACCGCCGCGTGCTCGAACTGGATCCGAACAACGCGGATGCGATCCGGTATGTGAAGGAACACGGCACAAACGCCCCGGGCGCCTCGGCACCCTGAGCGCGGCCGCAGCGGACCTCAGTGCCCGGCCACCCGCACCGACGCGGTGTTGCGGCCGGCGCCCTTCGATTCGTACAGCGCGGCGTCGGCGCCATGCGTCAGCGTGGCCTGCTCCGGATGGGCGCTCCAGGCAAAGCCGATGCTGGCCGTGACCGGGACCTGTTTGCCGTCGATCTCGAACGGCGCCTGCATCGCTTCCAGCAGCTTGTCGCCGATGCGGCGGCATTCCAGCGGCGAGCCGACCTGCTCGAGCACGATCACGAATTCGTCGCCGGCCAGGCGCGCCACGGTGTCGGTGTTGCGCACGCTGGCGTTCAGGCGGCGGCCGAATTCGCGCAGCACGGCGTCGCCGCCGGCGTGGCCGAGGCTGTCGTTGATCTGCTTGAAATGGTCGACGTCGAGATAGGCCAGCGCCAGCGGCATGGCGCTGCGGCGCGAGCGCGAGATCGCCTGCACCAGGCGCTCTTCGTAGCTGCGGCGGTTGGGCAGGCCGGTCAGGTGGTCGGAATGGGCCAGCGCATGCAGCTGGCGCTCGTATTCGCGCGACGAGGTGGCGTCGGTCGACAGCACGTAGATGCCCTGCACCTTGCCGTCGCGCAGATGCGGCAAGTACGTCGTGCTGATCACGCGCTTGCGGCCGCGCCGCTCTTCCTCGATCTCGAGGTAGGAACCGTGGCCGGACAGGCAGCGCTCCAGCGCCGCGCGGCGCGGCGCATAAAACGCCTCGCCCATCGCATCCGGGATGGTCTTGCCGATCATGTTCTCGCAGCGCACGCCGAACCATTCGCGGTAGCGGTCGTTGGCGAAGCGGTAGCGCAGGCCGGTGTCGAGGTAGGCGATCAGGGCCGGCACGTTGTCGGCGATGGTGCGCAGGCGCTCCTCGCTTTCGAGCGCCAGGTTGCGCGAGGCGTACAGCTCGCTGACATCCTTGAGCGCCACTACCGCGCCCAGTACCTCGCCACCCGGGCCCTTGAGCGCGCGGCCGCTGGCCAGCACGCGGCGCTGGGTGCCGTCGGACGCGAACACCATCGGCAGGTCCTGCACCCGCTCGCCGCGCAGCGCGCGCACCAGCGGCAGCTCGTCGGCCTGCATCTGGGTCACGCCGTCTTCGCGGTACAACTGATAATAGGATGCCCAGTCTTCCATCGGCACGCCGTCGAGGCCGTGGAATTCGCGCGCTTCGCGGTTGCAGACGGTCAGCTTGCCGCCGTCGTCGCAGGCGACCACGCCCACGTCCACCGATTCCAGCACCGCATCCAGCAAGGCCTGCTTCTGGCGCAGCGCCTGCCTGGCCGCCACGCGCTGCTCGATTTCCTGCTCGAGGGCGATGTTCTTTTCGTTCAGCTCGCGCGTACGCTCTTCGACGCGGCGTTCCAGCCTGGCGTTCAGATCGACCAGCGCCTGCTGGGCCGCATCGCGCGCGGCCACCAGCACGGCGCGGTTCAATTCGTCCTGCACCATCTGGGCCAGGTCGCGCAGCATGCGGCGGCCGGCGTCGTCCAGCATGCGTGGCCGAGTGTCGATGATGCACAGGGTGCCGAGCGGCTGGCCATCCAGGCTGCGCACCGGCTGGCCGGCATAAAAGCGGATATGCGGCGCGCCGGTCACCAGCGGATTGGCGGCGAAGCGTTCGTCGAGGCGGGCATCGGGCACCACCAGCAGGTCGTCCAGCGCCACCGCGTGGCTGCAGAAGGCCATCGAGCGCGGCGTGCCCGGCGAATCGATGCCGACACAGGACTTGAACCACTGGCGGTCGGTGTCGACCAGCGAGACGAGCGCGATCGGCACGCCGAAGCTGGCAGCGGCCAGGCGCGTGAAACGGTCGAACCGTTCTTCCCCGGGGGTATCGAGGACCTCGAGACGATGCAATGCCGTGATGCGTTCTTTTTCTGCGAGTTCTTGTTGACTGAGCATTAACAATCCTTGCCGCGGCGGGCGAAGAAGAACCGGCAGCGATGAGGCCGGATGAAGGACTGACGTACGGTCTGGCGCGGAGGGTTGGGCGCGACGCATTGAGGGCCTGATTTTAGCCGAACTCAGGCGCAAAGTGCATTATCACCACAACCATTACCACATGGAAACAAATCGTTACTATTTAAAACTTTGCGAGATTCTACAACGAAACAATTCCAGGCAATCCACCACGATGAGCATGTCGTCCGGCGTGATCCCACGTTGTAGCCCAGTTTGACGCGGCTTTTCACTCTGGGAAAGGCGCGGTCTCATAAGAGTGAAAATGTGTCGCGCTGGCACCACAACGCGCAACTCTCAGTTGTACATTCATTATGTGTGTCATCTAACCGTCCGGCGGGCGGCGCCCCCGTAAGGTAGAGGCTTCACATGAAAGGACGGCCATGGACCTCTACCAGCAGTACCCCATCCGGCTGCGCATCAACGAACAGGACCGGGATTTCGACGTCGAATCCTGGGTCACCCTGCTCGATTTGCTGCGCGAACGCGCCGGATTGACCGGCACCAAGAAAGGCTGCGACCACGGACAGTGCGGCGCCTGCACTGTGCTGGTCGATGGCAAACGCGTGAATTCCTGCCTGACCCTGGCCGTCATGCAGAACGGTCACGAGGTCACCACCATCGAAGGCCTGGCCAAAGGGGATGAACTTCACCCGCTGCAGCAAGCCTTCATCGAGCAGGATGCCTTCCAGTGCGGTTACTGTACCCCGGGGCAGATCTGTTCGGCCGCCGGCCTGATCGCCGAAGGCCAGGCCAAGACGGTCGACGACGTGCGCGAACTGATGAGCGGCAACCTGTGCCGCTGCGGCGCCTATCCGCAGATCCGCCAGGCCGTGTGCAAGGTGATCGGCATCAAGGAAGAGAAGCCGGGTGCCGCATCCGGCGCCGATGGCTTTACGACGGGACCGGTGCTCGCATGAATCCATTCGTCTTTTCCCAACCCAAGGATATCGATGCCGCCCTGCCGCTGCTGGCCGCGGACAACGCGCGCCCGGTGGCCGGCGGCACCAACCTGCTCGACCTGATGAAGGAAGGCGTCATGACGCCCGCCGCCCTGGTCGACATCAACCCGCTCGAGCACGCGGGCCTGGACGTCATCGAAGAACACGAAGGCGGCCTGCGCCTGGGCGCGCTGGCGCGCAATGCCGCCACCGCCTACCACGACATGGTGCGCAGCCGCTATCCGCTGCTGTCCGCCGCGATCCTGGCCGGGGCCTCGCCGCAGTTGCGCAACATGGCGACCAACGGCGGCAACCTGCTGCAGCGGACCCGCTGCGTGTATTTCTACGACGTCGGCACGCCCTGCAACAAGCGCGAACCCGGCACCGGCTGCCCGGCCAAGAACGGCATCAACCGCCAGTTGGCGATCCTGGGCACCAGCGAGCAATGCATCGCCACCCACCCGTCCGACATGTGCGTGGCCCTGCGCGCGCTGGACGCCACCGTGCACGTGAAGTCGGGCACGGGCGAGCGCCAGATCCCGTTTGCCGAGTTCCACCGCCTGCCGGGAGACACGCCCCACATCGACAGCAACCTGCAGCCGGGCGAACTGATCACCCACATCACGCTGCCCGATGCGGCGCGCTTCATCGCGCACTCGGCCTACATCAAGGTGCGCGACCGCCTGTCGTATGCGTTCGCGCTGGTGTCGGTGGCGGCTGCCCTCGACCTGGACGGCGGCACCATCCGCGCCGCCCGCATCGCCCTCGGCGGCGTCGCCCATAAACCGTGGCGCGTCGAGGAAGCGGAAGCGGCGCTGGTCGGCAAGCAGGCCGGCGAAGCGGCGTTCGCCGACGCTGCCGAGCGCATCCTGCAAGGCGCGCGTGGCTACGGCCAGAACGATTTCAAGCTGACGCTGGCGAAGAACGCCATCGTGCAGGCCTTGAGCACCGCCCTGCGCGGCACTGAATCTGCAAAAAGAGGTGAAGCATGACCGACCTGATCCCCGAACT
>Ga0265780_10007800_pt1 | contig 13094 bp, 12 predicted proteins | sample P1T30metagenome_FD_192432 | JGI IMG/M metagenome (GOLD analysis project Ga0265780, IMG submission 192432) | Plant litter microbial communities from East Loma Ridge, Irvine, California - P1 T30 | ecosystem: Environmental > Terrestrial > Plant litter > Unclassified | place: USA: California...
GCTTTTTGTTCCCAGCAAATATGGAACTGATATGCGCATCAAAGCCCATACCTGCCATATTAAAAAAGCACTTCCCGTTGAAAGTGGCCGTATCGATTCTTTTAACATGCAGTCCGTTAATCACTTTTATGGCCTTCACCGTGTCCATTGGAATCTTCAGGTACCTGGAAAGGCCATTCCCGGAACCGAAGGGTAAAATACCCATAATCTTGCCCTGCGACATTACCACTGTGCCGACTTCATTGATCGTACCATCACCGCCAACTGCAACCACCACGTCAAAATTCTTATTCCCTGCCTCGGCAGCAAGTTCCGAAGCATGGCCTGGATATTCGGTAAAACAGAACTTGGCATTGAACCGGGATTTATCCAAACACCTGTCAATCAGTCCTGGAATGTTCTTTTTGTCCCGACCGCCAGATATCGGATTTATGATGAATAAGATGTTTGTTTTAGACAAGGTACTATTTTTAAGAAGCTGCAAAATAATTGATATTTTTTGACTATATGAATATATATCCTATTTTTGAGCGCTTAAAGTGGACTGATTTGTGATGCTATTTAACCATAGCGGGATTGCAACCACGTAAAAAAAAGTGCTAACCATCAATACACTTCCTTTTACTGACTGTTTGACCAGGATCATCGTCCATTTTATTTAATTTTTAATCGTTAATAAATTATTTAGAATGTCATACTTATTTACATCAGAATCTGTTTCCGAAGGTCATCCTGATAAAATAGCAGATCAAATATCAGACGCACTAATTGATAACTTTCTAGCATTCGATTCTGATTCTAAGGTTGCTTGTGAGACCCTGGTTACCACAGGTCAGGTAATCTTAGCCGGCGAAGTTAAATCTAAAACCTACTTAGACGTACAGCAGATCGCTCGTGATGTCATCAAAAAAATAGGCTATACCAAAAGCGAGTACATGTTCGAGGCCAATTCCTGTGGAATTCTGTCGGCCATTCATGAACAATCGCAAGACATCAACCAGGGTGTAGACAGATCCAACAAAGAAGATCAGGGTGCCGGAGATCAGGGGATGATGTTTGGTTATGCAACGAATGAAACCGAAGATTACATGCCCCTTGCGCTTGATCTGTCGCATAAGTTATTGCAGGAGCTTGCAGCTTTAAGACGGGAAATGAAGGAAATCACCTATTTGCGTCCGGATGCAAAATCGCAGGTAACCCTGGAATATGATAACAACAACAAGCCTGTACGCATTGAAGCCATCGTGATCTCCACACAACATGATGAGTTCGCTGAAGAAGCGTCGATGCTTGAAAAGATCAAACATGACCTGGTAACCATCCTTATTCCAAGGATCATCAGCAAAAACCCACAATACGCACACTTGTTCAACGACCAGATTCAGTACCACATCAATCCTACCGGAAAGTTTGTGATCGGCGGTCCACATGGTGATACCGGATTAACCGGCCGTAAAATCATCGTAGACACATATGGTGGCAAAGGTGCTCACGGCGGTGGAGCTTTCTCGGGTAAAGATCCAAGCAAGGTAGACCGGAGTGCTGCTTATGCAACTCGTCACATCGCCAAAAATCTTGTGGCTGCTGGCGTTGCAGATGAGGTTTTGGTACAGGTAAGTTATGCTATTGGCGTAGCCAAACCAATGGGTATATACATCAATACTTATGGTACGGGTAAGGTATCCAAAACCGATGGCGAGATCGCGAAGATCGTAGAGAACATATTCGATATGCGTCCTTACTTCATTGAGCAACGTTTAAAGTTGAGGAACCCAATTTATAGCGAAACTGCCGCTTATGGCCATATGGGCAGAAAGCCTGAAACTGTAACCAAAACCTTCAGAACACCGAATGGTGAAGAAAAAGTGGTTACTGTTGAGCTATTTACCTGGGAAAAACTTGACTACGTAACTGAAGTTAAGTCTGCTTTCAGCTTATAAGACAAGCCTATTTATTCCACAAAATATAAAGCAAACAGCTGCCCAAACTGGGCAGCTGTTTTTTTGTGCAGCGATTTCCCGCAAACCATTTATGTTAGCTGTTGTTTTATTACATATAACCTATAGAAGATGAAACAACCAGCTGAAATGAACACCCTTAGCCAGATATTAGAAAAATTAAGGCAAAAGGGCTACGATAACGAACTTACTATGACTGAAGATGGCCATATGAAAGGCAATAAAATTGATAAGACCTTCAGCCCTGAGGATTTGACCATTATAAAAACCTACCGCTTCGAGGGACACTCCGACCCCGGAGACAATGCCGTCATCTACATCCTAAAAGATAACGAGGAAAACATCTCTTTCATCTCTGATGCTTATGGTATGTATAGTGAACAAAAAGGGCCTGGCTTCGATGAGTTCTTAAAGAAAATCAATACTGCAGACCGAGACATGCAGGAACTATTTTAAAGAAAGGGCATTAAGCCCTTTTTTTAAAATATGATAATCTTGTATATTCATCTGCCATTTACTTGGTCACTTAGTAATTTTGCATCTAAGAGGTCCCATATTTTTCCTCGTACAATTTAATGATCTTATGCTGCAGGTTTGCTAATTCTTCTTTTGATCTACGTAGCTCATTTATCAGTTCTGCAACCTTCCGCTCCACTGAATCATCAAGAGGTTCACCAAATGTAAAAATCTTATCAATCCCACAATTGTAGATTGCTGCGAGCTGTACCAGTCTGGAACCGGTCACATCCGTTGCGCCAGTTTCCAGCTTGCTGTACGCAGGTACCGAACAATTTAATCTTAGTGCAACTTGTTGCTGTGTCATGTTGTGTTTAACTCTGAGTAGCCGAAGCTTCGCGTTTAATTTAGTCATCTATAATTCTTTTAGCCGGAATATTCCGGTAATAAAAAGTATACCTCGGGCTATATTAGAGGTGATAATTTATTTAAAAAAATTAAAAAAACTGAAATTCCGGTTACTGGTACGTTAATTCCAATATACACCCTTTATAAGAAACCTCCTCCGTATGCTGCTCCGACGGCCCTGAACTCACTGCTGAGTTATCTGCTGATAGATAAATTTTCTTCCCATCACTGGAAATTGCCAGATCCCGGTACCGGACCTTTCCCTTTACATATACCTCAGGTTCCCCATCCATGACCTTACCCGCTCTATCAAGCTTTAAACGCAGCAATGCGGAGCCTTTAAGTGTTGTAATCAGGAGCGAATTTTTCCAGCCCGGAATACCATCACTGGTATACATCGCAAGGCTGGAGGGGCCATAAGCTTCCCATTCCTGTTCGTCGCCTTTAGCAATTTTACCAAACAGCGCCTGCAACTGTTTGTGTGGTATCGCATAGAAACTCCGCTCTGGATCCTTGTAGCTGGCACCCAGAGCTTTTGCATTCACTGCTTCTGATGGGATCAGCGGATAACTGGTATGCCACTTTCCGGGAAGCTCCACATGATTAGACACTGAAGCTGCAAGCCCGTCATAGTTCCCATCGTTACGGCCAATAATCAATGGATGCCCGTAGTTGCCGCCAGCCTCCAGCAGGTTAAGCTCATCATCACCGTAAGGTCCATGCTCCACGCTGTATAACAAAGTCTTTCCGTTAAGCTCGCCGTAAGTTAAGCCCTGGGGATTCCGGTGCCCCAAAGACCAGACCGCATTTTGTGCAACAGCATTAAATGGATTATCGTTCGGAATCCAGCGGTCAAAAGGATCCTTGTCCCCGTCCGGCTCGGTATTAAAGCGGAGGATTTTACCCTCATAACTGTTTCTATCCTGAGCCTTGTTCTGCCGCCCGCCATTGGCAAACTGTCCGGCACCCATGTCTCCGATGCTGTAGTACAGGTAATTTCGGCCTTGTACCGGTGCGATCAACAGTCGCCCGCCGTTATGGTCGCTGCTTGCCGGTATGGTGTCGCATAGCGACAGCGGGCTGTGTAACTGCTGCCGCTGTTGATCATAGGTGTAACGTACCACACGCCCTACAAAGTGATAACCCTTCAGTCCGGGTTCAGCACCATCTCCCTTTGCAGCTGCACCTTTGAAGCGATAAGTATAGGCGAGATAAACGTAGGGTTTGCCCCGCAGCAAATCTGGATGCAGCGCCATGCCCATCAAACCGCCCTGCGGCCAGGGTTTACCGCCATCCTGCTCATCGGGAACCTGGTCATACCTCGGAAATTCACGTTCTTCACTTAGATCAAGCAGCTGCTGCCGTTTGCCGGTAGCCGGATCTATCCGCCAAACCTTATAGTTTTTAGATTCCGTTACCCAGAGCTGTGCATCAGGGCCATAACTAATTTCCCAAGGGTCGCTAAGCTTATCAGCGATGATCCGGATCTTAAAATCGCCCTGCTTAGACATGGCAGGCTCCTGTGCAGTAAGGGTGGTACAGGTAAGAATACCAATTAAAAAACAATTTAAAATTTGGTAAAAACGGCTGGTCACGCGCATAGATGGATCAGGGTTAAACATGAATGTGTTGCTCCAAAACAAGCACAAAGCGGTTTAAGTTTTACGTTTGTTGGCGGCCTTGTACCCCTTATTAACAGGTAATTACCTCAATGAATGTGGCCTATACAAGGACCTTTACGCTAGATGTCGAAAAGAACGTAATCATCAAGTGTCACTAGAGTAGGTCCTTATTCGCCTCTTAACCGCCTCTTCGTCGCCTATTGTTCGCCTATTGTTCGGATCCAGCCGGAGAAAAGGCGTTTGAGATGCGTTTGAAAGCCGTTGAAAGTACCCGTTTTTGCAGAAAAGCAAAAGTGGCTGTCAATAGGCATTTGTTTTGTTCGACAACCACAAACAACATTAACCTAAACCGAAAACGTCATGATACAGGGAATTACAAAAGACATGCATGTCTACGCCGACTACAGTTACATTCCGATGGTGTTACTTGCACCGAAACTAATGGGTTTTGAAAATGACCGGACAAGTGCTATGGTTTGCCGCTCCTTTGCATTTGCAGAACTTGGCACCAGCTTGCTTACAGATGCAAAATGGGGTGCCATAAAGTGCATTTCCTATAAGACACACGCCATCATAGACCTTGCATCAGGCGTAATGGCCTTAGGCGCTGCTGCCATGAAGCCGATGTGCGAAAACAAGGCGGCCAGAAATACGCTGATCATGATGGGTATAACCGGAGTGGTGGTGGGTGCCTTGTCAATATTAGGTGCTAAACAGCGTTAATGAATTCATTTTTTTTTACGTTCTTAGTGTTATAACTAAATATGATCACCTAACCTGTTATTTCATTAAAATGAACGCAAAAACAAACCGCATTAACCTACTTTTGCTTTGTGCCGTTGTTGCCTCTGCTAGCGCATGCAACAGTGGCAATAATGCTAAAGAAGCAGATTCATCCAACAAAACCAGTACCGTGTTAATGAACCCTAAAGATTTCGAGAAAACAATAGATGGTAAAGAAACTGCGCTATTTACGCTGCAGAACAAGTCCGGCGCAAAAGCCATGATCACCAATTATGGCGGCAGACTGGTGAGCCTATATGTTCCTGACAAAGATGGCAAGCTCACCGATGTCGTTGCAGGGTTCAATGATGTCACCGGCTTTCAGGAGTCGGCAGAACCTTATTTTGGTGCTACTATTGGCCGTGTAGGAAACCGCATTGCCAAGGGCAAGTTCACGCTGGATGGCAAAGCCTACACCATTTTTACCAATGATGGTCCGAATACGCTACATGGTGGAAAAAAGGGCTTTCAGGATGTCGTATGGGAAGCAAAACAACTTGATGATCATACCTTGGAGTTACACTATCTTTCCAAAGATATGGAGGAAGGTTTCCCTGGAAACCTGGATGTAAAGGTAACTTACGATCTGCAGGATGACAATGCTTTAAAGATCAGCTATCATGCTACCACAGACAAGAGTACTGTGGTAAACTTGACCAATCATGCTTTCTTTAACCTGAATGGTGAAGCCGGCGGCAGTATTCTGGACCATACCGTACAGATCAAGGCGGACAAGTACACACCTGTAGATTCAACACTCATTCCTACCGGTAAAATTGAAGCTGTAGCAGGTACACCCCTCGACTTCACGGAGCCGGAAAAGATTGGTACACGTATACAAGACAAACACCAACAATTGCAGTATGGTGCCGGCTACGATCATAACTATGTGTTAAATCAGCATGGTGAAAACGATGTGGTTGCAACAGTTACAGGTGACAAAACCGGTATCGTGATGGACATTTATACAGAGGAACCTGGCCTACAGTTTTACAGTGGGAACTTCATGAAGAGTAAAAACACGATGAAAGGAGGCCATAAGGATGATTATCGCACCGCTTTCGCGATGGAAACGCAACATTTCCCCGATTCACCGAATCAACCTGCCTTCCCTTCAATTACTTTGAAGCCAGGAGACACCTACCAAACAACTACCACTTACAAATTCAGCGTTAAAAAATAAAAACGGCCCGAAAGGGCCATTTTTATTAAGGCTTATTTTCTGCATCCAGGGGTAAAGTAAACCAGAAGGTACTCCCCTTTCCTCGCGTACTATCTACGCCAATTTGCCCTTTATGTCGTCTGATGATTTCCGCAGCAATGTACAAGCCCAAACCCAGTCCGGAATACTGCCCCGAACTAATATTCGCACGGTAGAAGCGGTCGAACAAATAAGGGAGCATCTCCTTTGCAATACCCGGCCCCTGATCAGTCACAGACACCCGCAGCACCTTATCCAATTTTTTTACATCAATCCGGATCTCCCTGGTACCATGGGCATACTTCATGGCATTGTTTACCAGATTAATTAAAACCTGCTGGATCCGCTCAGAATCGGCTTCTACTTTCGCATCCAGATCACCATTTCGGATGATCTCGAAGACGCCTTCGGAAGTCACATGCAGGCAACAATCTTCAATGGCACTACCAATGCGGAAGTGGCTCTTCCTTAACCTGAGTTGACCTTCTTTTAGGTTGTTTACGTTTAGGAGATCATCGATTAGACCGGTAATCTTATGCATACTTTTATTTGCCTGATTGATCAAGCTTGCTGTTTTGGAGTGAAGGCCATTTTTCATCGTATCCAGCAGTTGCAGAGAAGCCTTTAAAGCGGTGACTGGTGTTCGCAGCTCATGACTGGCAATACCAATGAAGTCATCCTTGTCACGCTCGGCAAGTTTCTCCTTGGTGATGTCAGTAATGGTGCCCAGGATCTTTGTTGGAGGCCGTCCTGCTTCATCGGCGGGCTTGCCTTGTAGAAACACCCAACGGACCACACCATCAAAGGTGCGGATTCGACCCTGAAAATCGATGGTAGACTCGCCGCTGATTTGCGATAGTACCTCCCTGAGCTTATCTGCATCCTCCTTAACGAATTGCCGGAGCAGCTGTTCCCGGTTCCAAGCCTTCGCTGGATCCTTTACGCCGAACAATTGCTTAAAGCCGGCAGTATGAATAATGGATCCATTCGCCAGATCCAGCTCCCAAACGGCCATTCGAGAATTCTCCAATGCCATGCTTAAACGCCTTTCCGTTTCTTCCAGGCTCTTCTGGTAACTAAAATCGTCCAGCACGGTATAAGCAAAATTATGCCGGTCCTGCTGGAACAATACCGTTGTAATGTGTACCCAGGCCAGTGACTTGTCTTTACGGATCAGGCAGGCATCTAATTTAAAGTATGGCCGCCCATGTTTCCACATGGCATCCTGCAAGTCCTCCCAATGATGCACCACATCTTTACAGGCATAATCCATGATTTTAGTACCTACGAGTTCCGCTTCAGAAAATCCGAGCAGTTCCACTAGGGCCCGATTCACCTTTAAGATCTCCAGATCTGAATTGATGATCTTACTCGCGGCAGAGGTATGTTCAAATACACCTTCAAACCTGCCATTACACTCCTCGAACTTATTCTTATAATCCGTTTCCGGCTGCTGTTCATTCATAAAAAATTCCTTGGGAATAGAATAACAAAAAAATATTTCGTTGGTTTCTAAAGGGATATGAAAACAGCAGACATTAAAAGCAAGCAGTATCGTTTAAACAACATTAATATCCATGTGATTGAAGCTGGACCGGAAGCAGGAATGCCGATGATCTTTCTGCATGGATTTCCTGACTTCTGGTACGGATGGAAAGACCAGATCGCCTTTTTTGCTGATTGCGGTTACCGCGTGATTGTGCCCGATCAGCGTGGATATCATCTCAGTGGAAAACCCAAAGGCGTAAAAGCCTATCGCTGCAAACACCTCATGGACGATATCCTTAGCCTGATCGAATTGCTAGACCTGAAGGATGTACATCTTGTTGGTCATGATTGGGGTGGTATCGTGTCCTGGTTACTCGGGATTTACCACCCGCAGCAGTTTAAAACCATTACCATACTGAATGCCCCGCATCCTGGGGTACTGCGAAAGCGGATCTCTCCAAAGCAGATCCTGAGAAGCTGGTATATTTACCTATTCCAACTGCCCTGGATTCCGGAATGGCTCTTCGGTAGAAACAACTTCAAGCTGCTTCGTAAGAGTATGTTGAAGATGGCCCTTCCTGGAACCTTTAGTACAAGGGATATGGAACGTTATACACAGGCATGGAAAGGCAGTCTTAAAACGATGATCAACTGGTACCGTGCAATCCGGGTTAGCAGAGAATTTAAAGAAAACCTTAGAGCACCAAAAAAGGTATCCCTACCCTTGCTGATGCTTTGGGGAAAGCAGGACCTCTCGCTTGATTTTTCCCTGGCCATGGCAAGCATGGATTTTGCAAGCAAAGGTAAAATGCAAACTTTTCCGGATGCGACACACTGGCTGCAACATGAAAAAAGCGCGGAAGTGAACCGCGCCATTCTGAATTTTATAAAGAAAGAAGACCGCTAAGCACGGATCGCTTATACTTGTTTATTTGGTTTTGATGTAACGGCTACCGCAGCCTTCTATACAATAGATTGGACCTGCAGGGCTCAAGGTTAATTTACCATCGGTTAAGGTATAGCTATAATTTTGTTCAGTCTTATCCGCCTTCATCAGCACCAATGTTTTAGTGTCTTTGATTACATAACTTACATAGCCTTCAAAGGCATTTCCAGCTAAACTGCCGTCATCTTTAAACTGCACCACCACTTGTGTTTTCACAGGCTTCCAATCTTGCTTTCCTGATCCTTCACTCGCCCAGCTTTCACTAAGCTTCCACTTGCCTTGTAAGGTGTTGCGGTCAAGTTTTGCATCATCCTTATCACAGGCTGCAAAGAATAGCATAAGAACAATAGAGAGTAGTTTAGTAGCGAATTTCATAAACGTTAATTTAATGGTTGTCTGATGTTTAAACATACGAGTTTAAAGCAAAAAGCGCTACAGCCATTTACCCTTTTTCAACCAGGAGCTTATCGCAAATGAGCTGACTGAAGGTCTCTCTTGATTTCCCTTTGATTTCTACCTGCATACTACCATCAAAAGGCTCTTTAGCCACAACCCTGATCTGATCGCCCAGTAGAATTGAACGTCCATTTAAAAACCGCAGGAAATCTTCCGAAGAGTCAGAAACTGCCTTAAAGGTCAGTTCCTCCGCCGGGGAACACTGGCTTAACGGTACATACGCAGGTTCAATGACTGCTCCATTTTTATCCGGAATGGGAGACCCATGCGGATCAAACTTAGGATAGCCCAGTAGCGCATCCATCTTCTCGAAGAACAAAGGCGATTTGATGTGTTCGATCTGCTCAGCAATTTCATGTACCTCTTCCCAGTTGAAGTCCATTTTCTCGACAAGGAACATCTCCGTAAGTCGATGCTTGCGAACCACCATCGCGGCTTCTCTTTTCCCCAGTGCTGTCAATTTCACCGGCTTGTAACTCTCATAAGTGATCAAGTCCTTGTCCACAAACCGCTTCATCATGCTGTTCACAGTAGGCATCTTGATCTTTAATCGCTTGCTTAGCTCATTGATACTTACCTCATCCTCGGCATTCGCAAGGCTCAGTAAAGCTTTCAAATAATTCTCTTCAACAACAGAATACATAACTCAAAATTACACAATCTACAGCTTGTAAGTTTATTTTAAACAAAACTATTGTTAGACTTGTCTAACAATATATATTTGTACACCTAATACAAAAACAACATGAAGCTAAAAACGCTACTAATCTTATACTTATTACTACTAAGCCTATATGTATTTGCACAGCAAGGGCAGTTACGTGGACATGTTACGGCACCAAGCGGCAGTGGCGTTGAGCATGTGACTTTAAATCTTCCTGCGCTGAAGCTGAAAACACAGGCAGACAGTTTAGGCTACTTCCTCTTTAAAGACCTAAAGCCTGGCCGTTATGCCTTGCGGCTAAGTGCAGTAGGCTATGTGAATCAGCAACTCGAGGTTTCCGTAACTGACAGCCTGCCACAGGAATTCCATATCATCCTGCAACCCGAAGGCAATGCCCTGGATGAGATTGTCGTGTCGGGAACAATGAAAGCAGTTTCAAAGCTGAACAGCCCGGTTCCGGTCGAGGTATATACGGCGAAGTTCTTCCGTGCAAATCCTAACCCTTCCATATTCGAAAGCCTGCAAAATATCAACGGCGTGCGCCCGCAGCTCAATTGCAACATCTGCAGTACTGGCGACATCCACATCAACGGACTGGAAGGGCCATATACCATGATCCTGATTGATGGAATGCCGATCGTAAGCGGCCTATCCACGGTATATGGTTTGAGCGGCATCCCGCAGTCGATCATTGACCGGGTCGAGATCGTGAAGGGACCCGCCTCCACCCTATACGGAAGTGAAGCGGTAGGCGGTCTGATCAACATCATCACTAAAAAACCGGAAGATGCAGCACGAATTTCCGCCGATGTCTTTGGCACCAGTTGGGGCGAAATAAATACAGATGTTGCGGCACGTTTCCATGCAGGTAAAAATGCCAGCGCATTACTGGGCATAAACCATTTTATATACAACAACCCCATAGACAACAACAAGGATGGATTCACGGATGTAACCTTGCAACACCGCATCTCTGTTTTTAATAAATGGGATTTCCAACGAAAACAAAACCGCCAGTTTTCCATCGCCGGCCGGTATGTCTATGAAGACCGCTGGGGAGGTGAAATGAACTGGGAAAAAAAATATCGCGGTGGTGATGAAGTGTATGGGGAAAGCATCTATACCAGCCGCTGGGAAGTTTTCGGGAATTACCAGCTACCCCTGCGCGAAAAGCTATTTTTCACCTTTAGTGCAAATGCCCACGACCAGAACAGCGTATATGGGAATCTGAACTACCAGGCACAGCAGCAAATCGGTTTTGCGCAGCTTACCTGGAACCGCCGCCTGGGCAGGCATGACCTGTTAGGTGGTCTGGCATACCGTTACACCTTTTACGACGACAATACCCCTGCCACAGCAGCAGCAAGCAACATTAACATCAACCAGGCCTCTAGTATTAATCTCCCCGGTGCGTTTTTACAGGATGAAATTAAACTCGACACGAACAACACCTTGCTGCTGGGCCTTAGATATGATTACAACTCCATTCACGGCAGTATTCTCACGCCCCGGATAAATTACAAGTGGAATTCTGATGATCAGCACGACATCCTAAGGTTAAGTTTTGGAAATGGTTTCCGTGTCGCCAATGTTTTTACGGAAGATCATGCCGCACTAACCGGCGCACGGGATGTGGTCTTCATTGATGACCTCAAACCGGAAACCTCCTGGAATGGTAACATCAACTTTGTAAAACGGATGTACACAGCCAGCGGTGGGATATTCGGTCTTGATGCAACCGCATTTTACACTTGGTTCAACAACAAGATCATTGCAGATTATGAAACTGACCCGAACAAGATCATCTATAACAATCTGGATGGCTATGCTGTATCCAAGGGATTGTCCTTGAATGCAGACCTGAGCTTAAAAAACGGGTTGAAGTTCCTGATTGGTGGTACGTTGATGGATGTTTACAGCAAGCAGCAGGGCATCAAGATCAAACAGCTTTTCACCGAACATTTCACCGGCGTATGGAACATCGGCTATAAACACGAAAAATCGGGGATCCAAATCGATTACACGGGTAACGTTTATGGACCAATGCGGCTTCCATTATTGAGCAATACCGATCCACGCAAGCCTGTCTCTCCATGGTGGAGTATACAGAATGTACAGCTGACGAAGAGCTTCCGCAATGGCATAGATCTTTACGGGGGCGTAAAGAACCTACTGAACTGGACGCCAAACAAAGGCAATCCTTTTTTAATCGCCCGCTCAAATGACCCTTTCGACAAGCAGGTACAGTTTAATGAAGCGGGTCAGGCTATGGTGACTCCGGAGAACCCCTATGGCCTAACCTTTGATCCTTCTTATGTGTACGCACCCAATCAAGGGATCAGGTGGTTCTTGGGCGTTCGTTATCAGTTGAAAAACTGATTTTAGCGGCCATCCCCATCAAGCAAGTTGCCAATGCCACCTAAGATGCTGCCCTCTTCTTTACGGTTTACTGTGCCATACTGCAAGATGCGTCCGGCAAGTCTGCTGATCGGAAGTGACTGGATCCAAACCTTACCACTACCACGTAGAGTCGCAAAGAAAACTCCTTCTCCACCAAAAATGGTGTTCTTAATGCCACCGACAAACTCGATATCATAGTCGATGCCCGAAGTAAATGCCACCAGGCAGCCGGTATCGATCTTTAACGCTTCACCATACTGAATGGTTCTTTCCAGCACGTGCCCTCCGGCATGCATAAAGGCCATGCCGTCGCCCTCCAGCTTCTGCATGATGAAGCCTTCACCGCCAAACAGGCCGGTACCGAGCTTACGTTGAAAGGCAATGCTCACACTAACACCTTTAGCGGCACAAAGGAAGGCATCCTTCTGACAAGTGATCCGGCCACCAAGCTGATGAAGGTCAATCGGGATGATCTTCCCTGGATAGGGCGAGGCGAAACTCACCCGCTTCTTGCCATAGGCTACATTCGTGAAGGCCGTCATAAAAAGACTTTCACCAGTAAGCAACCGCTTTCCGGCGCTAAATAGCTTCCCCAACAGGCCACTATCCTGCTGACTGCCATCACCAAAGATGGTCTGCATTTGTATCCCTTCGTCCATCATCATAAAGGCTCCGGGCTCCGCAATTGCCGTTTCATTGGGGTCCAGCTCAA
>Ga0265780_10007802_pt1 | contig 13094 bp, 13 predicted proteins | sample P1T30metagenome_FD_192432 | JGI IMG/M metagenome (GOLD analysis project Ga0265780, IMG submission 192432) | Plant litter microbial communities from East Loma Ridge, Irvine, California - P1 T30 | ecosystem: Environmental > Terrestrial > Plant litter > Unclassified | place: USA: California...
CCTTGACGGGGGTCAGCGCCGGCACTGTCACCGCTGCCGCAACGGTGATGGTCGACCGACTTTTTGCGGTCCGCCCATCCGGCGCCGCGATCGTGCCCTCGAAAATATAGTCGCCTTCCACCTGTGGCGTGTAGTTCTTCTGGTCCGTCAGGAACGTGGAGGCGAACAGCCATTGCCGCGCGGACACCGGATAGTTGCCGACCGGGTCGCGACCGATCAGCTGCTCGCCCACCTGCGGCGAGCCATCGCTGCCGATCGCTGTGATCTCGGTGATGACCGGCGCGGCGATCGGTGCCGGCACCTTGCTTTCCAGCACGGTGGCACGGCCCTGCAAGGCTGCGATCTGCGCCGCCTTGCTGACGTTCTCTGCGGTAAGAAAGCTGATCGCATCGGCGACGGTCTTGACGGTGGAGGGCAGGCTCATGGTCAGGCTTCCAGCTGATCGAAACGGGCACGCAGCTGATCGAGGTCAGCCTGCATGTCGGTCGAGGTGGCGAACAGGGGGGCGAAGGCGTCGAGGGCGCCGGGCAGGGCTGCGATCGGCAACAGCGAGCCGATCGGGGTGTTGGCGAGGGTCGCGATCAGCAGCGGCGGGATCACGACCTGGACGATCGGGTTCACGATGCTGCCGTCTTCGGTCAGCACGATCATTTGCGATAGCGGGGCAAGGCGCATGGGGCGCTCCGGTCAGGCGAGGGGGATGACGGTGGCGACCACTGCGCGCGGCTCGGTACTGCGCGTCGAGACGGGCGCTTCCGGGTTTAGATCGCGCACGCGGATGCCGGTGACCTGCACCCGCTCTCCGTCCAACATGCCGTCGAGTGGCAGCTTGTAGCGGGCAGGCGGCGCAAAGAATGCGACTTCCATCCGATCACCCCGATCGGTGATCGACACCGGGCCTTCGTAGAAAGGGCGGAAGATGGCGACGCCGCGACGGCCGTTGTCGACGGCACCGCCGATGCTCTGTGTATCGATCATTTGTTCACCACCCTCACGCCGACGGTGTATTGTTTTTCGCGATCCTCAAGATTGGTCGCGAAGGTGACTTCGATGCCGGCGATGAAGCCCGTCCCGGCGAAGATGCCACTATCGCGGAAGGCGGGATCGACCCTCAGTTGGAAGGCGAACACGAGCCCTGCATATCGAGGTTTCGCATCGCCCTCGCTGATGAGTAGCCCGGCCGCCCCAGCTTCTGGGGTCAGCGTGACGGTGAACGAGGTGATCTCCTCACCGGTTTGCAGAACGTCGCGGACACCATCGCCTTGAGTGACCACGACGTAGATATCGAGCGTATCGCGCGGGTCCATGCGACGCCGGGCGGTCGGCGAGAGAAAGGGCAGGGCCATCAGCGCGCTCCCTTTGCCGGCAGGCGCGGCCACGCATCGACCAGCAGCCGGCGCTTGTCCTCGCAGGCGGTCATATCGAAGCGACCATCGCGGATCGTGGCGTCGTCGTCGGCGGCTGTGGTACTACCGTCCGGCTGCCGATGCTGCGGCGTCGACCGGCACGGGGTCAGCGCCGCTGCTGGCGGGCCGGGGATCGCGGGCGAGATCGGCATCGAGGGCATCGATCGCACGCACCCGGTCAGCAGCGCGGCACAGCACGCGACCAGCATCAGTCTTTGCATATTCCCTCACCGTGTCTGTGGATTTGATGATGATCGGGGCGCGGGAGGCGACGCGATCGGCATAGGTGTCGCTGGCGGCGTTCAACCGCGTGACGAAGGCTGTTTCAGCCTTTGCCGTGGCGGTCGCGGCGTTCGCGTGGTCGAGCGCCCGGCCGGACTGACACGCGGTCAGGTCCGCCTTGTAACCCGCCCGGAGGTGATCGAGGCGGGCGGCCCATAGGCCGAGCAGCAGCACCGGGATGGCGGGCCAGAAACGCCGCAAGATGGCGAGGAACGTCATGCCTCATGCCGTGACACCGGCACGCCTGTCACGTCGGTCATCTTCACCGGACCACCGATCACGGGCACGCCACGCGGCCACCGGGACGCCAGCAGCCGGTTCTTCGCGATCCGGGTGATGGTGACGGCGTTCTTCTGGTTGCCGCCCAGGACGTGGTAATACCGGGCATCCTCGCCGACGTAGAAGCCGACATGCCCGCCGCCCTCGCGCTGGAAGACGAGGATAGCGCCGGGTGCCAGACGGTCTGTGCGGAGGTTCACGCCCCACGCCGCCCAGCTGCTCGCCCGCGCCGCGATCTTGACCGGCTCGATCCCGGTCGCGACGAGGCAGGCCGCCACGAACCCGCCGCACCACGGCATTTCGTCGTCGCGCCAGATCACCCCGTTCCACCGCGACGCGGTGTTGAGCAGGGAGATCAGCTTGTTGTTGTGCGTCGGGCCGGGGATTTCGTGCACGCCGATATGCATCCGCGCAGCCTTCAGCCACGCCGGCTCGATTGCCGTCGTCATAGGATTTACTCCGCCTTAAATGTGAGGGTCTAAGATCAAGCGCAGGAGCAGAAGCGTACCTGTCGCTCCTGCGTCTCCGCAGGCCGCTCCATCCGGCCTGCGGAGACGCTTCCTCAGCGCATTTGAGCCACGTCGGCCCGTTTGCCACGGGCTTGGCTGCCTCTCCGATGTTCAGCTTTACGAAACCACGCAGATCGGCTTCATTAGCCGGATAGGCGCGCATGCCGACTTCGTGCTGCGCCTGGGCGCCTCCGGCCGTTTCTCCATTCCGGCCGGGGGCGTTTCTAATCAAACGCCTCTTGCTGGATGACCGCAGATGAGCGATTGCTGCCCGCAGAGGCTGCACCTTGCGGATGGCCTCGGCACCCCCGTCGGTGACCGCATCTCGGGCGGGGGTGCTTTTAGTCTGCCCGGTCGGTGTCGACACCGAACACGGCGCTGACCTTCTGCAGATAGCCTTCGGCCAGCTTGAATATGCCCTCGCCGAGAATACCAAGGCCGGCGCCGAGCATCAGCCCGCCTAGCGGTTCGGGCCGCTGCGAGATCACCAGAGCAGCGGACACCGCCAGCGCCATGCCGGTGACCGGAATGTCCAGCGACCAGCGATGCTCATGGCGGACGTTCTGCGCCGCCCCAATCCAGAACCGGGCGCTGAAGCAACCGAACAGCGCCGCGATCATGCCGGCCGCTTCGAACTGGTAGCCGAGGAAATGCCAGATCGCCGGCTGCGAGGTCGCGATCGTCGCCCCCTTGCTCGCGATAGCGGCAGCGGCGACCGGTAGTATTGCGCCCATGGTCGCCCCCGATTTGAGAATGCTGCTGGCCGTCATCATCGCGTGGAGACCACGCCGATCGCGGCGATGATCGTCGTTCCACCCAGCCAGAGCATCCGCTGCACCATCGGCCACGCCAGCCACATATCGACTGGGAACGGCTCTTTCCGCTGCTGCTGGATCAAGCCGGGTTCGGACAGGATATAGACCATCAACCCGGACACGCCGAAGCCGACCGCGATTGGATCAACCATGCGCTTGGCGATCAGGTAGCCGGCGGTGGCGGCCGGGTCCTGCGGGTTCCAGCCCCACAGGCTGACCGCCTCGGCACCGCATCGCAAGGTGATGCCGGAGGCGAACAGGATGCCTATCAGGCGATAGATCGCGGCCGGCGACCAGCGCACGTCAAGCGCGCGGTGTTTCCACCAGTCGCCGATCAGTTTCACAATCACCATGACGCCGATCAGCGTGGCGATCGTCATCACCGCCAGATTGACGACGACCAGCCAGCCCATGCCATTGAAGCTGGGGGGCGCGATCGTCATCGGACCATTCGCGATCGATTGGGCCGCGTAGCTGCTGTTGCTCATGATAGCCTTTCAGAAGACTGATTCGACTCTGTGTCGCGATCCTGTAAACCGCGCTGAAAGGAGACAATCAGTGGCTGACTTTTCCGATGTCCGCATTTCGATCAATCTTGATGACAAGACAGCGCACGTGACTTTTCGGTCACCGAATTTTGGGTCCGGTCCAACCATCACTGTAACTGGCGTCCTTTGGGACACCCCAGATGATCAAACCGAAAGCCAGATCAGGGCGTTGGTGATTGAGAACGCTCGGCGCCTTTTAAAAGAAGCCTGATCTGTTCGGCTTGAGCGCGAACTTCTGCCTCAAGAATATCGATCCGATGGCGAAGCTGGGCAACTTCCATGTCCATAATATTGTCCTTTAGGTGGTGGGTGATTGGCCGAGAAAGGCGGTTTCGACGTTGCGCCGGCAATGGCCGGGCGCTTCGCCGAGCAGCACGAACAGGCGGTCGATGATGGTTTCGGCGATCAGCGCCCAACGCCGGCCGGCGATCGCGCCCCGGCCGACATAGCTGCTGATCGTTTCGTCGGCCGACGGGCAGGTGTCCGTCAGATGGAGGAGGTAGGCGATGCCGATCAGCACGACCTGTGCAAGCTGGTCGATCGAGACCAGCAACTGCTGAACTAGGTTACGCAGCCGGCGCATCGAGCGCGCTCCAATCGACCACTGCCGCCTGCGCGATCCCGCCGATCGTCGTGGCCTCCGCGATAGCCCGCTTTGCAGCAAAGCGGACGCCCTCGATCGCATCGGCGACGAAGGCCCAGGCATCGGCGTTCGCCACCACCTCGGCCGCGAGGTCCGCGATCGTCATGCCGCGCGCCGTTGCTTCAGATGCCAGCATCACCGTCGAGGAACTGTTGTCGGTCAACCAGCGCCGCGCGGCGTCCGCCTTCATCCAGTAGGCGCCAACCTGCCCCGGCAGCGCCGTGATGAACCGGGACCGCTGTCGCTCGGCTTCGTTGTCGATGCCGATTTTCAGGGCCTCTCGCAATGCGTCCAGATCGATGACGCGCGAGGCCACAACCGTCTGCGGGACGAGGATCAGAGACACCCCGTCTTCAAGGGGTTGGATTGCGGCGGTGCCCGGCGTGCCACTGCCTCGCCATAGCTCGACGCCGGTTTCGGTGTCGTAGGCGATCCAGAACTCCATGTTGCTCACTTTTTGAACTCCTGCACGATCAGGGTCGGGCGGTTTACGATGTGCGGATCATCCAGACCGTTGCCGGCACTTGCTTGCAGGGTCATGCGGAAGTCGCAAACGCCCTGAAATCCGCCGGTGGGTATCGGATAGTTGAAGTTGGACAGATTGCCCCGGAAGCCAACCTGCTCGTTCACCACGATATTTCCATTGATGGATACGATCAGCGTTGCGCGTGTGCCGGCGGGTGCGCCAGGGCTGATGAGGACAGCGCCAGCCGCCGTGATAATAATGTCGGAGGCCGACGAACTGACGTTAAAATTCAGCTGGGCGATCGTCGTGGAAGCCGTTGTGAATGCCCTGTCGCCGCCCACGATCGATGCGCCGGCCTTCGTCGAGTTGTCGGCTAAGGCGCGCGTAGTGATCGTGCCCGTGACCGTCAGGTTGCCGTCGATCAGGCCATCGCCCGTCAGCGACCATGCGCCACCGTACTGATCCGACCACAGGCTAAGTGCCGCCCGGCCGTTGCCGGCATCGGCGACGACGCGGACATAGGCTGCTGTCTTTTGCCCGAGCCCGGCGATCGTCCCAGCCTGTAGATCGACCTTGGACTCGATGCCGCCGGCATAGCTGGCGATCTGTTCGGCACGGGACGACGTAGCGAAGGTGCCATTGCTGGTCACCGTCTCGACGGCAGTCACGCGCCCACCAACGGTGCCGACCGACGCCTCGATATTGGAGGCTCGCTGCGCCGTGGCATAACGGTTCGGCAGATCGGCTAGGACGGCTTCGTTCGCCCCGATCCGCGCAATCACGCCGCCAGGGTTATTCAGCGCAGCATCGGCCTTGCCCGCCTTGATCTCGCCGTCCGTTGCCGGGCGGAGCGACAGACGGTGCCAGACCATATATTTCGCCGCCACACCGCGACCAAAGGCAGTCCAGCCATGCATGGCGTGGACGTTGATCTGATCGCGGCCGTCGAGGTCGACCATCTTGGACCAAGACCGGACGGTATTAGCCCGATCCCCGACCACACCATTGACGTCAGGCTCAGAGCAGAAATCTAAGTTCCAGACGCCACTGAGCGAAACGCCAGCACCACGGGCACCGGAACCGTCAAAGTCGGCAGTGACCTCAATTACCCACTTGCCGGCACCGGCGGTGTAGATCGTCTGGACGAACCCGCTGTCTACCTCGGCAACGTCATTCAGCGTCTGGACGCAGAACTGACCACCACCCCGACCCGGCGCCAGTCGGTTCGTGCGGAAATTGCCCCCCGTTTGCCAGAGGAACCAGCGGCTCGGTAGCGTTGCCCCGTCTGGCCAGAAGTTGAAGTTGTCGTTGAAGACGGTGCTGGAAGTTACAGACGATGCGGCAGCTTCAAGCGCCGTCGAGCGCGTGCCCAGCGCACGATTAGCGTCGGTGTAGCCACGCGTGACCTCGTTGGCGCTGGCGGTGATGCGCTGGTCGATCGTGCCACCGCCAACCGTCAGCAGCCGGACCTGCTCTGCGACTGCACCGGCCTTTGCATCAGCGATCGCGGTAGCGCGGTCCTCGATCCGGGCGGTGACAGTGCGCAAAAGGCCGCTATCCGTCGCACCGTTAACCTGCGCCTCCAGCGCATCAGCGCGTGAGGCGGCCGCGTATCGGTTAGGCAGGTAGGCCAAAGTGGTTTCGCTGGCGGAAATTCGCGCCAGCACACCACCGGGGTTATTCAGCGCAGCATCAGCCTTGCCCGCCTTGATCTCCCCATCCGTCGCAGGACGAACACGCAGGCAGTGCCACGTCGAATACTTGGGCGTGATGGTGCGACCGAAACCCGACCAACCCACCATAGCGTGGACATTGATCAGGTCGCGACCATCCAGATCGAACATCTTCGACCAGCTGCGCACCTCACCGTGACTGCTGTCACCAACCCGACCGCTGGTGTCGGGATCGCCGCAGAAGTCGAGGTTCCAGACGCCGTGCAAAGTAACGCCTGCGCCACTTAAGCCACCAGCAACGCAATCGACAGTGACCTCGACAACCCACTTGCCCGGCCCGCCGGTGAAGATTGCCTGATAGAAACCGCTATCGACGTTCGCGACATCATTGAGCGTGCGGACACAATACTGGCCGCCGGCGCGACCGGGGGATAGTCGCTCGGTCCGGTAGTTGCCCTGGGCTACCCAAGGTATCCAGCCGGACGGGTGGGCTTGTCCATCCGGCCAGAAGTTGAAGTTTTCGTTCCGAACGGCGCTGCTGGTGGCGTAGGAGGCAGCGGCTTCCAGCACCGTCGAGCGCGTGCCCAGCGCCCGATCGGCGTCGGTGTAGGCGGTGGTGACCTCTTGCGCCTTCGCCGCGATGCGGTTGTCGACCGTGCCGAGGCTGGCCTCGATCACTCGCGCCTGCTCAGCGAATGCCGCGTCAGCGCGGGCCAGTGCGTCGGTCGTGACCTTCACGCCCGCCAGCACGGCGTCGTCGCCTTCCTTCACGCTGGCCGAGACGGTATCCACCCGTCGGCCGAGCGCGCGATCGTCGTCGGCGCGAACCGTGGCTTCGCTGGATATCAGCGCGCGAACGTCCGTGTCGTCATAGCCGCCCTCGGCGACGATGCTGTCGATCCGGCGGGACAGGGCTTCATCCGCCCCCTGCGCCCGGTCCACCTCGGCAGCGAAGTTACGCACCGCGCCATCGATCACGCGATCAGCGGCATCGATGCGGGCGTTCGCGTCGGCGACCGCCTTGTCGGCGTCCTGCCGGGCGGCGGTGATCCGCTCGCCAGCATCCTTTACGGCGCGATCGACGGCGGGGATCGTCTCGTTGACCAGCGTGTCGGTGCGGACTTTCGCGGCCGCGATGGCGCGATCAAAATCCGTCAGGCGGTCAATCGTGCCGCCCACCGTGCCGTCCGGGCCAAACGGGCTGGCCGGGTCGCGGCTGTTGGTCGCGTCGTCTGCTGGCTTGCCATTACCGACGACACCGTCACCCCACGACACCGTTGCGGCGCCCGTTGTCACCGGCCCGATCAGACAACGCCCGCTGGTGAAACCACGGGCGCTGTATCGCACCGACACCTCGTAAGGCGCGAGGTCGCGAACGCCGGTGATAACCTTGCGGGTCACGTCGACCGCTTCCGTCCCTGCCGCAAGCCAGCCGGCTTCGTCAGCCTGCCCGGATACGAAGGGGCGATAGTCGAAGATCACGCCGTCGATCGCAGATGCGGTCACAGCCCCAGTGATCGTCAGCGACGCCAGCGTCACGCCATCGGCAGCAATACTGCCCCCAGTGACCACCCAGGCATCGATAGTCGGCACCGGCACGATCGTCGCGCCGGTGACGCCCGGCGTGGGAGGCGGCGTGGCCGTCTGACCCAGCGCGAAGGCGTGCTTGCCCGGCGTCTCACTACGCGCGGTCAGGGTGACGATCCCGCTAGAAGCCGCCAGCCCACGGTTCAGCAGCAGGATCGGCTGGCCGTTCAGACCCACTTCCGGCAGGTTCGCGGTGACGCAATCCCCCGGCTTGTAGCCCATCCAGAACAGCTTGCACGGCAGGACGATCGGCCCGAACTCGCGGGCATTCTCGATATCGTACCGAACCGCGGTGCCGGCCTGTGAGGCCGACTGGATCATCCGATATTCCTGCGCACGGCTACGCTTGCCGCGATCGGCGACGACGTGTTCGGCTACCGAAATCGGCGCGCCCGGCAGCAGCTGCCAGCCGTTCTCTTCCAGACGGAATTTCGGCGTGATTGTGTTGACCCGGTCGCGACGCGGCTGGGTCGCCCCGACCGAGCATTCGCCGACGACATCGTCTTCGGTGATCGTGGCGAGGCTGACCTTGGGTGCGTTGACGAGGCAGCTGATCTTCGCGCCCAGCGCCAGCGGCTCGCCCATCCCGGCTTGCAGGATCACCTTGAGGCTCGCCCACTTGTCGTCGCCCGAGTAGATCACCCCGCCGGCCTTCCAGCCATTTGCGTCCGCGACGTTCGCGCCCTCGACGAAGCTGGCGAGATCGATCCCGGCCAGCGGCGCGCCCATGCCCATGACCCGCTGCCAGTTCGACGCCGGGTTCGCCATGTCGCGCTGCCAATAGCCATGGACGAAGCGCAGCCCGTTCAGGAACGGGCATTCGCTGAACTCCCATGTCGCAACAGCCGCGTCATAGGCGGCGCGGTCGGCGGGATCGGCCATCCGATGCGGGCCGCTGCCACCGGGATAGGTGCTGTCTTTCCGGGGGTCGTAGCAGAAGGCCCCCTTCACCACGTTCATCGGCGCGGGCACGCCGTTCTGGTACAGCTTCGACTTGGTATCGAAGCGCAGCGTCCACGTCGTCGCCGCCTTGCCGGACAACCCGTGCTGCGCGCCCCAGACGGGCGGACTGCCGGCACCGGCACCGAATGTCAGCGCGGCCGAGGCGAGCAGGCCGACCTGCGTCGTGCGCCACATGAAGCCGGCGAACCCGCCGATCGCGCGGCCCTGACCGTCGAAATAGACCGGCACCCGGTCGACGCCGAGCGCCGGCTCGATTTCCTTCACCGGCCCCAGCGACAGGACGGAGACGAACGTTTGCCGGTCATTGTCGCCGGCATCGCGGGTGTCCCAGCCAAGCCGCGCGACGATGTTGCCCGCCGTGCCCGTTCGCCCAATGGCAAGCGGGATGCCGGCATCGGGATCGGCCGCGAATTGCGTCTGCGATCCGGTCGCCTGCGCTACCGGTTTCTTCGCGGTCAATCCGGCAGCAACCGACAGCACGCCAGATGCAACCCCCGCGATGGCGGCGACGGACGCGATCGTGCCGAGGGTGCCGGCCGTTAGGCCCAGTCCGATGCCGACACCGGCCGCAGCGCCGATGCCGGTCGCGACAAGGGCCACCGCCCCCACGACGAGGGCAGCGGTTTTCAACGCTTTGGCCAAGTTCAGACCCTCCAGGCGGTCAGATATTCCAACGGTTGCAGAGTGGTGGCGGTCGCGGCTTCCTCATGGAAACCGACGACGCGCCCATTGCCGAGCGCCACGGTGAAGCAGCCGAGCGGATGATCCGCCGGCAGCATGACGATATCGCCAACGCCGGCCGCAGCCGGCGCGATGCGTTGCAGGCCCATCGCATCGAGCGCATCCTCGACACTGGCATAGCCAGCGCCCCGAAGCGCCTTCAGGGCACCCGCATAGCTGCCGTAGGACCCCGATGGCGGCAGCTTCACCTTGTAGCCCAGTAGGCGCAGGTGCGAGGCGATCATGCGGACGCAATCAGATGTGCCCAGTTTCATCTTGCGGGTCGACCACACGTCGAGCGTCTTTTGAGCTGCCAGCGTGCGGCGGATGAAGGGATCGACCTTGGCGGCCATCAATATGCCTCCGCGAACGAGGCACCGCCACTGTAGCCGCCACCACCGCTGTAGACGGTGACCGCGCTCGGATTGCCCGCCACGCCCCAGTAGACCGGCTGCGCGACGCCTGTGACGAAATCCATGCCTGCCTCGTTGGGAAAGATGCTGCGATGATGCCCGGCCGACAAGCGAGCGGACTCGTCGTCTTCGAACAGACGTTCAAAGACGGATACGACTTCATAATCGAGACGCCGGCCGTTCTCGGACGAGTAGAGCGTCGGCACGTCCAGTTCGCCGACGAAGATCGTCTGCACGTCGATCACCAGCCCAGTCGCCGGGCTGACGGCGCCGAGCGAGATCACGACGGGCGCGCCCTGCATCAGCGGCGACGCCAGCGCCGCAGACGCGGCGTCGCTCGCCGGTAACAGCGTGATCCCGATCGCGGGCGCGCTGTCGCCAGCGCCGTCCGTAAGGTCCTCGATCTCCGACAGCGTGCCGAACGTCTCGTCGTGCCCGACATAGGTCCGCCCACCGATCGTCAGGATGCCGGCACCGTCGAGCAGCGCCAGATCATAGTCCGGCAGGTCGATATGGACCGCGCCGAAGACCGTGGGCGACAGCGTCCGCAGTTCGGCGTCAAGCGCCGCAGAAAGGACCGTCATCGCGCCTCTCCGATCGAGAACGACAGGCCGACGAACATCGCGGTGTCGAGCGACCACGACAGCCGGTCGCCGTCGAGGAACCCCTCGATCATCGGCTGTCCGAACTCGGCTATCGCGCCGTTACCAGGCCGAACCCGCAACATCGGCGCGATCGGCAGCGCTATCCTGCCGTCGCCCCCAGCCGCCACGTCGGCCGCTGCCATGTGCAGATACCGCCGGCCGCCCACGATCAGGGAAAAGAACTGACCGAAGCGCACGACGTAACCCGGCTGGAAGCCGCGCAGGGCGAGTGTCGATCCGCTCTGATCCGCCCCGTCGACCACTGGCGCACCGTGCTGGCCCACGTCGAGCGAATGCTGCGGGAACTCCATGATCGCGCCTTGCCTCTGCGCCAGCACGAGGTTGGCGACCCAGACGCGGCCGAGGTCCGCGCTTTCCATGACGGGCATCACGACATTGAGCGCGAACCGATCCCCCAGGCGGTTTAGCTTCTGGATCGCGCCCCCGAAAATCGGGCGAAGCTGACCGCCCCAGTCGAGATAGGCAGGGTCGGCACGGGTCGGGGCCGGGTCCGCCGGCAGAGCGATGCTCAAGCCAGCCTCCGCCGGCCACGACGGGCACTATCGGCCGCAGCCATCTGGGCACCGCCTGCCGCTGCCCGCACGCCCATGGCCTGCGTCTCCGGCCGTGCAGCCGACGCCGCGCGAACGTCGAACCACGGCGACGGGATGATCTCGAACCGTTCCCGTGATCGATCGCCCAGCCCGCCGTTTGGAATCACGGTGCCGGACACGCCGGGCGCGAATACCTCAGGGCCATCTTCGCCGACGACATACCAGTCGCTGGCATTGATCCCGCCGCCATTCTTCCGAAAGCCGCCGAAGTCGGGCAGGGCGATCTGGCTGAAGCCAATCGACGTGGACATGCCCGCGGCACTGGTCAGGAGGTTCGATCCGGCCATCGCCGAACCGCCCAGTCCGACCAGCTTGCCGAGCGACGACAGGAAGCCGCCACCCGATCCACCGGCGCCGAGCAGCTTCTCGGCAAGCGGCCGGATCAACGTTTGCTGTACGGCGATATCGATCAGGGACGCGATGATGCGCTTGCCCATGTTCACGAAGGCGTCCCCCAGATTTCGAGTGTTCATGATGGCGTCGGTGATCTCGCCGTTCAGACCTTTCAGGGCCGAAACGCCGGCATCCTGTAGATCCTCGCCGATCGCCGTGGCGGACCGGTCGAGATAGCGCAGGTACGATCCGCCCGGCCCTTCGTTCTGGCGTTCGATCGAGGCGCGACGCTGATCGTAGATGCGGTCTAGATCGTCTTTACGCTTCGACGCATTCGCCCATTCAACCGACGCCATGGCCTTCGTCGCCAACACCAGATCAAGGTCCGCTTCCTCCTGCTGACGTTGCAGATCGAGCAGCCGCAATTCCGCATCGCGACGGCCGCCCACGCTATCCGCCATGTCCGCCACGACGCGCACGTTCTCCTGCTCGACTTCATTGCGGGCGCGGGCGAGGTCGTAGGTTTCCTGCGCAAGGCCGGTGGCGAGCGTTTGGTCGATCACCTGCTGACGAACCGCCAACGCCGCGTCTTTCGCGGCCAGCAGCTGCGCGCGGCGGGCGTCGGTCAATCCGTCGTCGTTCGCGTTCTGACGGACGTAGGACGCCCGTTCCTCGGCAAGGGCGGCAGTTTCCGCTTTGTGACGGGCACGAAGCGCCCCGGTCAGGTCCGCCTGTGCCTGAAGGCGCTCGACGCGGGATTGCCCGAGAGCATCCTCATAGCGCGCTTCGTCCTGTTCGGCGTCGCGGCCCTTCTTCGTCCGGACCTTCTTCGGATCGTCGTCGAACGACATATCGATCTTGCCGCCCCCGCCCGAACCGGCGCCGTTGATCGCGGCATTGAGGCCGTCGAGGTCCGCCATGCGGGCTTTGTACTCGGCATCCGCTGCGACATAATCGCGGGCGGCGCCCGTGCGGTTGCGCCCGGTCAGCAACTGGATGATCCGGCCGGTCGGAGTGACTGCGGCGCCCGATGTCTCGAAATCGCGCTGCTTTTGATAGTTCGCCTTCGCTGCCAACAGCATCGCCTTGGCGGTCGCCAGAGCCTCCACACGCTGTACCCGGAGCGCCTTGGCGGCCGACAGGGCTTCATCCCGCGCCTTGCCCGTAGCGGTCGCCAGTTGCAGCGTGATTTCCCGACC
>Ga0265780_10007803_pt1 | contig 13092 bp, 9 predicted proteins | sample P1T30metagenome_FD_192432 | JGI IMG/M metagenome (GOLD analysis project Ga0265780, IMG submission 192432) | Plant litter microbial communities from East Loma Ridge, Irvine, California - P1 T30 | ecosystem: Environmental > Terrestrial > Plant litter > Unclassified | place: USA: California...
AGCCGTTACCTCATCAATTACTCAGGATGGCAGCGCATTCTCGACGATCGCCACTTGACCAGTCCGGCCCTGCTGTTGTGTGCAGCGGTTCAGTTCGGCAAAAGATCCGGGCATTTGCTTAATTAACACGAACAGAGCCAAAAATAAGCGCCGGCCACCGCCGATCAGGACCGCTCACGCAGGGCGGTCTTGCGTGCGAAACGGCGTGCGCTCATTGAGTTCGTCCAGGTAGTCGTCGATCCCGCCCGCCTCGCGCTCGAGGAAGCGCTCCACCGCATCGGCAAACGCCGGATGCCCCAGCCAGTGCGCCGACCAGGTCTTGGTCGGCAAAAAGCCGCGCGCCATCTTGTGCTCGCCCTGGGCGCCGCCTTCGAAGGTGGCGATGCCCTGCTCGATGCAGAATTCGAGCGGCTGATAGTACGCCACCTCGAAGTGCAGGCACGGCACGTGCTCCAGCGCGCCCCAATAGCGGCCGTACAGCGTGTCGGCGTCGTGGACCACCAGCGAGGCGGCGATTGCCTGGCCTTCGCGCTCGGCGATGACGAGCAACACGTTCTGCGGCATGGTCTCGCCGATGCGCAGGAAGAAGTCCAGGTTCAGGTAGGGCGTCGAATGGTGCTCGCGGTAGGTATTGCGGTAGCAGCGGTTGAACAGCACCCAATCGGCGCGCGTGGCGTCGACCCCGCGCACCCGGCGCAGCGTGACGCCTGCCTCACGTACCTTGCGCCGCTCGGCGCGGATGTTCTTGCGCTTCTTCTGCTCGAGCGTGGCGAGAAAATCGTCGAAGCTGGCGTAGCCGGCGTTAATCCAGTGGAACTGCACGCCGCTGCGCAGCAAAAAGCCGGCCTCGCGCAGCGCCATCGCTTCGTCTTCGGGCGGGAACAGCACGTGGGTCGACGAGACCTCGGTCGCCGCCTGCGTCGCGGCCAGCACCTCGATCAGGGCCGCACGCGCATCGGCATCGCGCGCCAGCAGCCGCCCGCCGGCCACCGGCGTGAACGGGATCGCCGACAGCAGCTTGGGGTAATAGTCCAGGCCGTTGCGCGCATAGGCGTCGGCCCAGGCCCAGTCGAACACGTACTCGCCGTACGAGTGGCCCTTGACGTACAGGGGCAGGGCGGCGGCCAGGCTGTCGTCCGCTTCATCGAACAGGATCAGGAATTGCGGCTGCCAGCCGCTGTCGGGCGCCGCGCTGCCCGACTCGTGCAGCGCGTGCAGGAAGGCATAGGAAAGAAACGGCGTCGGATGCGATTGGGCCGAGACCAGTGCGTCCCAGCGCGCCTGGCCGATCTCGGACAGGGTCGAAATGATATGCGTGCGATAATTCAAAATTGCTTCCATCTATGACGAAGTGAGTGACAAGCCTGGTGCCCCCGGGCCTGTCACAACGCGAAAGAACCAGCCATGAACAGCAGCCGCCTGAACAGCCGATTCCACAATCTCTATGCGCACCATTTTGCGCGCGTCGCCGTGGCGATCCCGCGCGTGCGCATTGCCGACCCGGCCTTCAACGCCCTACAAACCATCAAGCTGGCGCGCCAGGCGGCAGAAGAGGGCGCTGCGCTGGTGGCTTTCCCCGAGCTGGGCCTGTCCGCCTACACCTGCGACGACCTGTTCCACCAGAACGCGCTGCTTGGCGCCTGCCTCGACGCCTTGCAGACCATTGTCGACGAATCACGCGCACTGCCGCTGGCCATGATCGTCGGCTTGCCGCTGCGGGTCAACCACATGCTGTTCAACTGCGCGGTGGTGATTGCCAACGGCCGCATTCTCGGCGTGGTGCCCAAGAGCTTCCTGCCCAATTATGGCGAGTTTTACGAATCCCGGCAGTTCACGCCCGCGGACTGTGCGGCGGTCGATCAAATCAGCCTGTTCGGCGAGCCGATTCCCTTCGGTCCCAACCTGCTGTTCGAAGTCGCCAACCTGCCACTGCTGCGCTTTCACGTCGAGATCTGCGAAGACGTGTGGGTGCCGGTGCCGCCGTCTTCGTTCGCGGCGCTGGCCGGCGCCACGGTGCTGGTCAATCTGTCGGCCTCGAACATCGTGGTCGGCAAAAGCACCTATCGGCATCAGCTGGTCAGCCAGCAGTCGGCGCGCTGTATCGCGGCCTATCTGTACACCTCGGCCGGCGGCGGCGAATCGACCACCGACATGGCGTGGGACGGCCAGTCGCTGATCTACGAAAAGGGCGACATGCTGGCCGAATCCGAGCGCTTCAGCGACGACTCGCACATCATCTACGCCGACGTCGACCTCGAGCGCCTCTCGACCGAACGCATGAAGGCGACCACGTTCGCCCAATCGGCGCGCCGCCATGCCGACGAGGTGGCGCGCTTTCGCGTCGTGGAATTCGAGCTGGCGCTGCCGTTCGAGCAAAGCCTGCCCCTCAAACGCACGATCGAGCGCTTCCCTTACGTGCCGGCCAACCGCGCGCGCCGCGACGAGCGCTGCACCGAGGTGTACAGCATCCAGGTCCAGGCCTTGACCCAGCGCCTGGCCTCGAGCGGTATCCAGAAGGTGGTGATCGGCGTCTCGGGCGGGCTCGATTCGACCCATGCGCTGCTGGTGTGCGCCAAGGCGATGGACCGCCTCGGCCTGCCGCGCACGAATATCCTGGCCTACACCATGCCGGGCTTCGCCACCAGCGAACGCACGCTGCGCCAGGCGCGCGAACTGATGACGGCGGTCGGCTGCAGCGCGCAAGAGATCGACATCCGGCCGAGCTGCCTGCAGATGCTGAAAGACCTGGGCCACCCGTACATCGAAGGCAAGCTCGAATACGACATCACGTTCGAGAACGTGCAGGCCGGCGAGCGCACCAACCACCTGTTCCGCCTTGCGAACTTCAACCACGCGATCGTGATCGGCACCGGCGACCTGTCCGAGCTGGCGCTGGGCTGGTGCACCTACGGCGTGGGTGACCATATGTCGCACTACAACGTCAATGCCAGCGTGCCGAAAACCCTGATCTCGTATCTGGTGCGCTGGGTCGCCGACACCGGCCTGGTGGGCGGTGGCGGCAAGGAAGTGCTGCTCAATATCCTCGACACCGAGATCAGCCCCGAGCTGGTGCCCGGCGGAGAAAACGACGACAAGCCCGCGCAAAGCACGCAAGACAAGATCGGCCCCTACGAGCTGCAGGACTTCAACCTGTTCTACACGCTGCGTTATGGCTTCAAGCCGACCAAGGTGGCGTTCCTGGCCTGGTCGGCCTGGCAGGATCGTGAAAGCGGCCGCTGGCCGGACGACGACGGCGCGCGCAACCAATACGCGCTGGGCGACATCAAACGTAATCTGGCGATCTTCCTGTTCCGCTTTTTCAAGACCAGCCAGTTCAAACGCAGCTGCGTGCCAAATGGTCCGAAAGTCGGCAATGGCGGCTCGCTGTCGCCGCGCGGCGACTGGCGCGCGCCGTCCGACTCGGAAGCGACCGTGTGGCTGGACGACCTGGCCAATATCCCCGATTAACCTGTATTAGAAAGGACCCGACCCATGAAACAGATTACCTGCGTGATCAAACCGTTCAAGCTCGACGAAGTGCGCGAAGCGCTGGCCGAGGTGAACGTCACCGGCCTGACGGTCACTGAAGTGAAGGGCTTCGGCCGCCAGAAGGGCCACACCGAGCTGTATCGCGGCGCCGAGTATGTGGTCGACTTCCTGCCGAAGGTGAAGATCGAGGTGGTGGTGGACGATCCGATGACCGAGTCGGTGGTCGACGCCATCATCAAGGCGGCGCGCACCGGCAAGATCGGCGACGGCAAGATTTTCGTGCAGAACGTGGAGCAGGTGATCCGCATCCGCACCGGCGAAACCGGCGCCGACGCGGTGTAAGGTAGGGTGGACGGCTCGCCTACGCGTTCAAGCGGCGCCGCTACGCCCCGGTCAGCGCCCCATCCGCATATCGAACTTCCACGCAAACAGCCTTAACCCGCTGATGAACAACGCGCTCGACCAGAGCGCGAAATCATGCGACACGCCGTACTTGCCCATGATGAGGAACAGCCAGTTGCCGATGAAGGCGCAGATCGCATACGGTTTGCCGTCCCTGAACACCATCGGCACTTCGTTGCAGACGATGTCGCGCAGCACGCCGCCGAAGATCCCGGTGATCACGCCCATCATCGAGGCAATGAAGATCGGCATTTCAGCCGATAGCGCGGCCGAGGTGCCGGCGATCGAGAACAGGCCCAGGCCAACCGCGTCGGCGATCACGATCAGGCGTTCGGAAACGATCTGGCGCAGGGTGCGGATCAAGGGCGACGCCACCAGCGCCAGCACGAAGATGGCAATCGCATACTCCTGGTGCGTGACCCAGAACAGCGGGCGCTTGTCGAGCAGGATGTCGCGCAGCGTGCCGCCGCCGAATGCGGTGATGAAGGCAACGGTGAAGACCCCGACCAGGTCCATGCGCTTGCGCCGTGCCTCGATGAAGCCGGAGAAGGCGCCAACCAGGATCGCCATGATTTCAATGAACTTGATGAGGGTCATGCAGCAGCGGAAAGCGGATGGTGTTGTTAGACTACCATGCGACCCGAACTTCACGTAAGGGATTTCAAGCGCCGCCCCCGGCGCCGAATTCCGGAAAGACCAGAACACGATGTCGTTGTACCTTCGTTTGACCCTTTGTCGGCGGGCCGCATTGGCCCACACCTTGGCCCGTGCCTTGCTCACTGCTGTCGCTGTCTGCGCCGCTCCGGTTGCGGCGGCCGATCCGTTTGTCGATGCCGCGCGCGCCGGCGACTTGCCGCAGGTGCGCTTCAACCACCTGGACTGGGAGCTGGCCTGCGACAACACCCGCACCTGCCGCGCCGCCGGTTACCAGGCCGACGATGGCGACACGCCGCCGGTCAGCGTGCTCCTGCAGCGCAAGGCCGGCCCGGGCGAACCGATCGTGGCCGAGCTGCGCCTGGGCGACGCCGACGACACCGCCTTGACCCCGCCGTTGCTGGCGATGCGCATCGACGGCCGTTCGCTCGGCACCGTCGTCATGGAGCGCAGCGAGCCGTCGTCGACGCTGTCGCGCGCGCAGGCGGCGGCGCTGGTCAAAGCGGTCGCCGCCAGCGGCAAGGTCTCCTGGCAGGGCGGCGGCCAGACGTGGACGCTGTCGGGCCGGGGCGCGGCCGCGGTATTGCTCAAGATGGACGAATTCCAGGGCCGCCTGGGCACGCGCGGCGCCGCGATCCGCAAGGGCTTGCGGCCGGACGACGAGGTGCTGCCGCCGTTGCCGCCGCAAAGCGTGACGCGCGCGCGCGTGCCGCACGGCGAAGTGCGGCCGATCGGGCGCGATGCCGAACGGCGCCTGCTGGCGGTGCTGCGCAAGAGCGCCGCCAGCGCGGAGTGCGCCGACCTGGCCGCGATCGCAACCGGCGAAAACGCGTTTGCGTTTGCGCCGCTGGCGCGCGACAAGATGCTGGTCGGCGCGCGCTGCTGGCGCGGCGCCTACAACGAAGGCTACGGCTACTGGGTGGTCAACAACAGCGCGCCGTTTTCGGCGCAGCCGGTGACGCTGCTAGGCAGCGACTACGAGAATGGCGTGATCCGGGCCGTGCACCGCGGCCGCGGCATCGGCGACTGCTACGCCAGCGACACCTGGGTGTGGGACGGCAAGCGCTTCGTGCACAGCGAGTCGCTCACCACCGGCATGTGCCGCGGCATCACGGCCGGTGGCGCATGGGTGCTGCCGACCTTGGTGAGTGAGGTGAAAAGGTAGGGTTGGCCTCGGCGGCCCCGCGGCCATGGCGCCAACCCTGCGCCGATCATCCCGCTAACGGCAGCCGCATCTCAAAAATCACCCGCCCGCCGTCATGGCGGTACGCCAGTTCGCCGCGGTGCTCGCGCACGATCTGCTGCGCGATGTACAAGCCCAGGCCCATGCCGGTGCGGTTGCGCGGGTTGTTCAGCGAGGTGCGCTTGAACGGGTTGAACAGCGCCGCCGCCATCTCGGGCGGAATTGGGGCGCCCACATTCGACACCTCGATCGACGCCTGGCCATCGCGCCGCGTCAGGCACACGTCGATCGATTCGCCCGCTTCGCCATGATGGCGCGCGTTGCTCAGCAGGTTCGACAGCACCTGCGCCAGGCGCGAGCTGTCGGCGTTCACCGTGGCCGGCTCGTCGCATTTAAGCTCGAACGCGATGGCCGGATAGGCCATGCGCGCTTCGTCCAGCAGATCCTCGACCAGCGCCGACAGTTCCACCGGTTCGAGCGCCACGCCCAGGCCCATGCCGCGGTCGATGCGGCTCATGTCCAGCACCTGGCTGATCATGCGCTGCATGCGGTTGGTCGACGACTGGATGCGCTTGCCCAGCGTCGGCTGGTTGGCGCTGGCGCCGCCGTTGCCACTGCGTTCCAGCACCATGCCGGCCATATTGATCGAGTGCAGCGGGTCGCGCAGGTCGTGGCCGAGCATCGCCAGCAGCTGGGCGCGGGTGGCTTCGGTCTGGGCCCGGTGCGAGCTGATCGCGCGCACCAGTTCGGCCAGCGTCAGGCGCGCGTTGGCCAGCACCGCCGGTTCCCACGGATGGGCGCTGCCGCGCACCGTCTCGAACCAGGCATCGAACGAACCGCGCGGCGTCAGGCGTTCGCCCAGCGGGCCGGCGGCAATCTTGCCGGGACGCCCGCCCCAGGCCACCTGTTCATTCTGTTCTACGCGCAGCAGGACGCACCAGCCGCTGGCCAGCGGATCGAACGGGAGGGCCAGCAACCCGGCCCATTTACCGAGCTGCGCGTGCAATGGCTGTGGCCAATCGGCGACCATCTCGCGCACCACCAGGTCGTGATGGTTCTTCGGCAGCGACTCGACGATCGCGTCGGCCAGCGCGAGCGGCAAGTCGTGCGGCAGTTCGTTCGGGACAGCGCCGGCGCAGAACACCACCGTCTTGCCGTGCTGGCTGGCCAGCAGCGCCTGGGCGCTTGACGCCTGCATCAGGGCGCGCGCGTGCGCGCCAAGGGTGTCGACCGGATCGTCGTCGAGCAGGAGCGATTCGACCAGCGCGGTGCGCACCCGCGCCGATTGCTCGACCAGGTCGGCTTCAATGCGCGACTCGATGCTGTGGATGGTCGAGGCCATCACGTGGGCCAGCACGTCGGCCGCCATGCGGATCGCGTACGGCACCAGTTTGCGCGACATGTGGTGGCAGGCGATCAGGCCCCACAGGCGGCCGTTGATCACGATCGACACGCTCATCGAGGCGTTCACGCCCATGTTCTTGAGGTATTCGATGTGGATCGGCGAGACGCTGCGCAGCAGCGCGAAGCTCATGTCGAGCGGCGTGGCGCCCGCTTCGCCCAGCAGCGGCACGGCGGCGTAATCCATGTCGGCGATCAGGCGCAGGGTGTTGAGCGTGTACAGGCGGCGCGCCTGGGCCGGGATGTCGCCGGCCGGATAGCGCTGGCCGAGATACGGCACCAGGTCGTCGCGCCGGCTTTCGGCCACCACGTCGCCGCTGTCGTCGGGGCGGAAACGGTAGGCCATCACGCGATCGAACCCGGTGAACTCGCGCACCTGCTGCACGGCGGCGCCGAGCAGGCCGTCGATGGTCTTCTGACGCCGCAGGCGGTCGATCGAGCCGTGCGCGCGAATCGCGAAGCGCGATACTTCGTCGGACGAGACTTCACGGGTTTCGAATTCGGCCACGATGCGGCCGTACGCGCAGTGCGCCACGCAATCGAATTCCAGGCCGCCGATGGTGGCCGCGCACACGCCAGGGGCCACGTCTTCGTCGTAGCTGTCGACGCAATCAGCGATCAGGTCGCGCGCGCATTCGGGTAAACCAAGGGCGCTGTAGGCCAGGCCGAGCTGCGGGTCGACGCCGAGCATGGCGGACGCATTCGCGCTCCAGCCGGCCAGCAGTCCGTCCTTGCCGAAGAACAGCAAGGCGCCGTGGGGCTGGATCGAACCGGGGACGTGGATCGGCTCATCGGCGCACGAAGAAAGGTCAACCTGGCGTCCATGCTCCATCGGCACTGCTTGCATAGCCTTCAATTAACACCACCCCTTTATCGACAGGACCGGAATTGTCCGGCGCTCGGGAATTTTACAGTCAACCAACAAATACCGGCGCGATTGCAACCTTGAAACGACAAATTGTCACACTCCATGGACGCCAAGTCCAGTCAGTGTGGCTGCGCGGCAACTATTGAATGGTAGAGATTAGTCGTACAGGTCGTGCATCGCCGGCCGCAGCAGTGCAATCAATGCGCCGGCGCCGCCATCGGAGCGTCCGGCAGCGCAGAAGGCGATGACTTCGTTCTTTTGCACCAGCCAGCTGTGCACGACGCCGCGCAGCACCGGCTCGCCTTGCGGCGAACCGTAGCCGATACCGTGGATGATGCGCACGCAGCGCACCCCGCGCCGGTTGGCACGGTGCAAAAAATCGGTGAGCGCGTCGCGCGCGCCGTCGCGGGTCAGGCCGTGCAGGTCGAGTTCGTCCTGGATCGGCCAGTGGCGCTTGCGCAGTTTCTTGACGACGTCGGAACCGACGCCGTCGCGGGTGTAGCTCAGGGCCGGGTCTTCGTCGAGCATGCCTTCGACGTCGAACAGGTCCGACAACGATTCACGCAGCACCGCTTCGGTTTCTTCTTCCGGCGTGAGGCTGGCAGCGCGCGCCGTGGGGCGGTTGGGCGCCACGTACACCGGGCGGTGCACATAGCGGTCCGATTCGGGCATCTTGCGCACGCCTTGCATCGAAGTGCGGAACTCGACCGCGCGTTCGCGCGCGATGCGCTCGCGTTTTTCGCGCTCGGCCTGCTCGATGGCGCGCACGCGCTCGTCTTCCTTGAGCCGGTCGCGCAGACCTTTCAGGTCAGCGAAGTCTTTCATGCCCGCCATCGATGGTGTTCCTTCTTTGCTTGATTACTTTGGATCGTCTTCCAGTGCTTCCAGGTAGCGCTGGGCGTCGAGCGCGGCCATGCAACCGGTGCCCGAGCTGGTAATCGCCTGGCGGTAGATATGGTCTTGCACGTCGCCGGCGGCGAACACGCCCGGGATGTTGGTCGCGGTGGCCATGCCTTCGGTGCCGGAACGGGTCTTGATGTAGCCGTCCTTCATGTCGAGCTGGCCCTCAAAAATGCCGGTGTTCGGCTTGTGGCCGATCGCCACGAACAGGCCGTGCACGGTCAATTCCTTGGTCTCGCCGGTGACGCTTGATTTCAGGCGCAGCGCGGTGACGCCGCTGGCGTCGCCCAGCACTTCGTCCAGGGTGTGGTTGGTTTCCAACACAATCTTGCCTTCGGCGACCTTGTGCATCATGCGGTCGACCAGGATCGGCTCGGCGCGGAACTTGTCGCGGCGGTGGATCACCGTCACCTTGGAGGCGATGCCGGCCAGGTACAGCGCTTCCTCGACCGCGGTATTGCCGCCGCCGATCACCGCCACTTCCTGGTTGCGGTAGAAGAAACCGTCGCAGGTGGCGCAGGCCGACACGCCGCGGCCCATGAAGGCTTGTTCCGACTCCAGGCCCAGGTACTGGGCCGAGGCGCCGGTAGCGATGATCAAGGAATCGCAGGTGTAGGTGTTGCTGTCGCCGACCAGGCGGATCGGACGCTCGTTCAGGTAGGTCGTGTGGATGTGGTCGAACACGATCTCGGTGTTGAAGCGCTCGGCGTGCTGCAGCAGGCGCGCCATCAGTTCCGGGCCTTGCACGCCCAGCGGATCGCCCGGCCAGTTCTCGACGTCGGTGGTGGTCATCAGCTGGCCGCCTTGCTCGATACCGGTCACCAGCATCGGCTTCAGGTTGGCGCGCGCGGCGTAGACGGCGGCGCTGTAGCCGGCAGGACCGGAACCGAGGATGAGGACTTTGGCGTGTTTAGGTGGTGTCATGACGGCGCTAATGAAGTTGGTTGTGAATTTGGTTGTTCTCAGACACACGGTTATGTGGGGCAACCCTGACGATAATCAAGGGCCGAATCGGTTCGGCACTGCGCCTCACATGATCCCGGGCGGGGCGGGACCGGCGTGTTCCCTGTCAAACCAGGACCGGCGATTATAGACGAGGACGCGAATGACGATGCGGGCAGGCATGAATCGTAGGGGCAGCGCGGCCATATATCGCTTAGAATGAGCGGATCGTCGATAGCACCTACTTCAGCAGTACTCGCAATGAGCAAGAACATTCCAGCTGGCGATGCCGGCTATACCCGCACCAAGAGCACCACAAGCACCCGCAGCAGTGCGCGCAGCAGCGCGCGCCAGCCTTTGCCGGGCCGCTTGTCGCGCCTGCTTTCCGAAGCGCGCTGGATCGCCGGCGCCGTCGCTTTCCTGTATTTCGTGCTGATCCTGGTCAGCTACAGCAAGCTCGACCCCGGCTGGTCGCACGGCATCGCGGTGCCGAGAATTTCCAACCTGGGCGGCAAGGCGGGCGCCTGGCTGTCCGACCTGCTGTTGTTCATTTTCGGCTTCTCGGCCTGGTGGTGGGGCGTGATTTTCCTGCGCCAGGTGTGGCGCGGCTGGCAGCGCCTGACCGACAAGCTCGGGGCAACCGCGGTCGAGCCGGCGCACCATGGCGAGATGTACGTGCGCTGGACCGGCTTCGCCTTCATGTTCGCCGGCAGCATGGGCCTGGAATACCTGCGCATGTGGGCCTGGGACGTTGAATTGCCGCGCAAACCCGGCGGCGTGCTGGGCCAGTTGCTGGGGCACGCGTCGCATGTGGCGTTCGGCTACACCGGCGCCACGCTGTTGATGCTGCTGCTGTTCGGCCTGGGTTTCTCGCTGTTCTTCCAGGTGTCGTGGCTGGCCGTGGCCGAGCGCATCGGTGGTGCGATCGAGTCCGCGCTCGACTGGTTCCGCCTGCGCATGGAAGACATCGAAGACCGGCGCCAGGGCGAAGTCGCCGCCGTCAAGCGCGACGAGACCGTGGTGCACGAGCGCGCCAAGTTCACCGAAAAGCATGCCGACGCGCCGATTACGGTGGTGAAGGCCGAGCCGAGCTTCGACCTCGAGCCGCCGCGGGCGCCGGGTGCGGCAACGGCAGCGCCGATTGCGGTCGCGGCGGCGGCGGCTACCGCGTCGCCTGCCATGGCGCCGGCCATGCCGTCGGCTGCGGCCCCGGTCCCGAGCATCAAGATCGAGCCGCAGATGGTCAATGTGCCGAAGTCCGAGCGCGCCGAGAAAGAGCGCCAGACGCCGCTGTTCGGCGAGCACCAGGGCGAGGCCGGCCTGCCGCCGCTGTCGCTGCTGGACGAAGCGCCGCCGGTGCAAGAATCGGTGTCGGTCGAGACGCTCGAATTCACCAGCCGCCTGATCGAGAAGAAATTGTCCGACTTCGGCGTCGAAGCCAAGGTCGTGGCCGCCTATCCGGGCCCGGTCGTGACCCGCTACGAGATCGAGCCGGCCACCGGTGTCAAGGGCAGCCAGATCGTGAATCTGGCGCGCGACCTGGCGCGTTCACTGTCGCTCACCTCGATCCGCGTGGTCGAGACGATCCCCGGCAAGAACTACATGGCGCTCGAGCTGCCGAACCCGAAGCGCCAGATCGTGCGCCTGACCGAGATCGTCGGCTCCAAAGTGTATGGCGACAGCCCGTCAAGCTTGACCGTGGCGCTGGGCAAGGACATCGCCGGTAAACCCGTGGTGGCCGACCTGGCCAAGATGCCGCACTTGCTGGTGGCCGGCACCACCGGCTCGGGTAAATCGGTCGGCATCAACGCCACCATCTTGTCGCTGCTGTACAAATCCGATCCGGCCGACGTGCGCCTGATCTTGATCGACCCGAAGATGCTGGAAATGTCGGTGTACGAGGGCATTCCGCACCTGCTGGCGCCGGTCGTGACCGACATGCGCCAGGCCGGGCACGCGCTGAACTGGGCGGTCAACGAGATGGAGCGCCGCTACAAATTGATGTCGAAGCTGGGCGTGCGTAACCTGGCCGGCTACAACACCAAGATCCTTGACGCGGCCAAGCGCGAGGAGCACATCCCGAATCCGTTCTCGATCATGCCGGACAATCCGGAGCCGCTGGAAAAACTGCCGACCATCGTCATCATCATCGACGAATTGGCCGACCTGATGATGGTCGTCGGTAAAAAAGTGGAAGAACTGATCGCCCGTATCGCCCAGAAGGCGCGCGCGGCCGGGATCCACTTGATCCTGGCGACCCAGCGTCCGTCGGTCGACGTGATTACCGGCCTGATCAAGGCGAACATCCCGACCCGGATTGCGTTCCAGGTGTCGTCGAAAATCGACTCGCGCACGATTCTCGATCAGATGGGCGCCGAGACGCTGCTCGGTATGGGCGACATGCTGTACATGCCGCCCGGCACTGGCCTACCTGTACGGGTGCACGGCGCCTTCGTGTCGGACGAAGAAGTGCATCGAGTTGTAAAACATCTGCAGTCGCTGGGCGAGCCGAATTATATTGAGGGCATCCTGGAAGGCGGCACGCTGGAAGAGGGTGGCGCCGGTGGCGGCGATGCCATGGCGGGCGAGGGTGGCGGCGAGGCCGACGCCCTGTACGACCAGGCGGTGCAGGTGGTTCTCAAGAATCGCCGCGCTTCGATTTCGCTGGTCCAGCGCCACCTGCGCATCGGCTACAACCGCGCCGCGCGCCTGCTGGAACAGATGGAAACCAGCGGCGTGGTCTCGCCGATGCAGTCGAACGGCAACCGCGACATCCTGGTGCCGGCGGCCAGCGCCGAATAGGTGCGTGGGCGGCTTTGCCGTCCACGCGTCCAACCTGCCTGGGCAGGCTCGAACAACAAAAAAAGGAACCGCATGCACGCATTCAAAAAATCCCTGATCGCTGCGCTGTTTGCCACCGGCGCATTGGCGCTGTCGAACATCGCCGGCGCGGCCGCGCTCGACCAGTTCAAATCGTTCGTGGCCAGCACCAAGTCGGCCAGAGGCGACTTCACCCAGCAACAACTGGGCAAGCAGAAAGCCGGCAAGCCGCAGCCGGTCTCGAGCGGCACCTTCGTGTTCGCCCGTCCCGGCAAATTCATCTGGACCTACCAGAAGCCCTACGAGCAAACCCTGCAGGCCGATGGCGACCAGCTCTACATCTACGACAAGGACCTGAACCAGGTCACGGTGCGCAAACTCGGCAACGCCCTCGGCTCGTCCCCGGCCGCGATCCTGTTCGGCAGCAACAACC
>Ga0265780_10007804_pt1 | contig 13092 bp, 18 predicted proteins | sample P1T30metagenome_FD_192432 | JGI IMG/M metagenome (GOLD analysis project Ga0265780, IMG submission 192432) | Plant litter microbial communities from East Loma Ridge, Irvine, California - P1 T30 | ecosystem: Environmental > Terrestrial > Plant litter > Unclassified | place: USA: California...
AATCATCTTCAACTATTTATACATCTTCAAGCATTTCAACCCTTCAAAAAAAGCCTCCCATTGCCCCTTTCATGTTTTGAATCCTCCTGTATAAAACATATCCGACTGTCGACCCCTTTCCTGATTGTCACGCCAACAACTCGAACAACACACTGGCGAATTGATAAGCCCCTAAAACACAACTCACAAACGCACCAAGACCGGAAACATAAGCATATTTCTAACATGGAAATACATCCCGCGTCCGCCTACTTGTGGCGCACTCGACACTGGTGGCCGTCGAGAGCGGTATCACCCAAGAGAAGACCAGTCTTATACATGCGATGGGCTAGGGACAGCACATCCACAGCGAGCGCAAACAGGGTGGTTTGGAAATGGGACATGGTTTAGTGGCAGAGGAGGCGGGGGTAGCGGAGGCAGTGGAAACTAGGACTGTGAAGGAGGTGCAGTGACAATACATACCCTAAAATGAACATCGTTCACGAAATCTATGACCTCTCCGACCTTGAAAGCCAGATGTCGTATCTCAACACCCCAAGCTACTTCACATCATCTCATCCAAGCCACACAAATCCCCGTGCATAAAACATCTCCGACTCTACGCCACTCTCGACATTCTTCTACCAATAACTTGAACAGCACTAACATCAAATATATTGATAACTTGGCCAGCGCCTAACAAACATTTCACACGCAACTTATACCCATACCAAGACCGAAAATATGGGCATCTTCCTACCATAGGCTTACATCCCGCGTCCACGTACTTGCGGTGAGCCTGAACCATCAAACCGTGGGCCGCTCGATGGCATCACGGATACTGGTGGCTTTCAAAAGCGCTATCACCCAAGGGAGGATCGATCCTACTGTGCCATGGGCCAGGGACAGCACATCGAGGACAGAGGGGGTGGTTCAGAAGTGGCGAAGGCAGCGGAGGAGGAGGCGGCGGTGGTGGTAACGGGGGAGGATGAGGTGAAGGTGACCTTGGAAAGCATATCGAGAGGTGTGGGGCAAGATGGAGATTTGGGCGGATTTATGTTCATGATAAAGGCAGTATAGTTGGATTGAGATCAGGACCCTTCGATGATGACTCTCACTCCCTGTAACGAAACAACGACGAGCAGTTTTACTCCTTTCTGCAGAACGAGTGAAAATTGGGGGTTCGCCCGTTGCTACATCATCTCTGCGATCGCGGGTCCGATAATTGAATACCCACGTCCGTCCCCGTAACTCGCATAATTCACACGACGCACGATATACTTGACTACCCCCATCCACTTCTGACTCATGATCCTAACTGCGCACCACCCACAAATCACCATCCACATCAAGCAAGCAACAACCCACCTTCTCACTCAGACCCGACGCCCATTCTCCAATCAAGCAAAAGACACGAGCTTAGACTTGTCATGGGATGTTCCTCAAGCAAACCACTCCCGGATCCCGCGCCTGGTGCACAGATTCCTTCGCGACGCCGCAGCAGGATCCAATTCATCAATCCGGATTATCAAGGCGGAAGCGGAGACTCCAGGATTAGAGGGAGCGGAGAAAGTCCTCGCGGTGCGAGAGAATATTACCGGGGCAGGGATGGTGGAGGTGGACGTCATGGCCGATGAGTTTTCGGTGAAAATATGGGAGGTGGTAGATGCAGTAGATGCAGAGATGGAGGAGGCTAGAGAGTGGTGAGAAACGTGAAGGACGGAATGGCGCGGAGGTTTATGGGTGTCGAGTTGGGCACACATGCTGGTCATGTTGTTTTCGATTCGTGCGTGGAAAAGACACGGACTTTTAGATACTGCAAGGATACGGGAGTTTCTTCAATGTGTACGTCTTACTGTCATTTCTTACTTCTCGTCATCTTATCATCCTAAAAGGATGTCCTTCTGTACTAAACACCCACAAGTCCAAACTCGCAGTGTCAATGTCGGTAAACGTCAACCACAAATACTTCAGCGTCTGCGCGGCCCAATAGCTTTCTTGCTTATCGACCCAATTCTGCTCACCACTTGTAGCCCACACGTCAGCAAGCTGCGCATACCCGTATGGTGCTTTGCAATGTTCTTCCATAGCCGTAAAAGCTTCCCATGCCCAGTTGCGATATCGCTGTTCGCCCGTGATGCGCCATGCATAAAAGAGGGATTCGACGTATTCGGGTCGGCCTTTGTATGCGGGCTCGGTTGCCCAGATGCCGGTCTTGGTCCATTCTTCCTGTTGTCGCTCGGATGTGGGGGAGAAGAGAGGCTCGTCGTAGCTGACTTTGGGTGTCCAGGACCATGCTTCAGGGCCGATGTGCGTGGGTGTGGAAGTGTATACGTGTCGGCAGCCTTCGAGTAGCGCGAGCGCAAAGGTGCGGAGAGAGGGTTGCTTATAGTACTTTGACGCTAAGAGGAGAGTACCTGGCGCGAAGCATGCAAGGTGCCCTTGGTGGTTCTGATATCGCTTATCATCTTGCTGCCCGATGAAGAGGTGCTGCATTATGTGTTCTGGGGCGGGTGCTGAGCGGGAGCTGAGCTGCTTGCGCAACGAGTTTGCGGCGTCGGTGAATCGCTTCTTGTATAGATCGAGGTGCGGGTCGGTCGGAGGAGCTAACAGAGTTATCTTGAGGAGGTATTCATAGTACGAATCGTGTCCACCGTCCCAGTGCCTTGAGCGCGCGACTGGGGAACCAGTCATGATATCGATGGGGGCATCGACCATTCCTGGCCAGGGCGTCGCCCAGTTTGACCACACAAGAGGCGCCCATGCCAGCGTGGAGTTCTTGGTGTAGATAGGATCGCCAGTCATGCGGGTCAATACGCGGTTCTCGATGATGGATGACCCAGCCCGGGCAGGCCCAATGACTGGATGGTCGTAGGGCCGCTTGTTTGGGTCTTCACTGAAGACGAAAGTAGGGCTTGGTTCGCCTTGTTCTGTATCAAAATCCACGCGGGGCCAGGGTAAGCCAGAGGGCGTATCGTATGCCGGAGCGAGCTTCTCTGCCAAAGTGACAGCATGCTCGAGTATCAAATCGCGCGCTTCCTCGTGCAGTACGTGTTCCGGTATCAGACCAGCATCGTACAGATCCACAATCGACAGCATGCCGCCCAGATATCGTGTTGTCGTCTCAAAAGGGTCCACGAGGTCGGCCGCTTCAGTGAAGTCGACGCCAAGAATATGTTCAATCGAATGCGATAGCTCGTCCCACAAGCCCATGAGCGCCAATGTGCTTGCAGAGTCCACTATGAAAGCGCCCCATCCGTTTCTCGACGAATAGTTGCCTCCAGATACAGGCAGTACATCATCGGAACCCCATGCGCTCTCCCGATACTTCTGGAAAGTATACTTCATCGCATCTCTCACTTTTCCCGCCCTTGCATCCTGTGCCTTTCCCGTCCCGTTCCAGTGTGCATTTTGTATCGTCGCGCCCAGATGGGCCGTGAATGGTAGGCGGACAGTCGGGTTCTGAAACTCCTTGATGATCAGGTAGAAGGTTATGACGAGGACGGCAGCAAGAAGCTTGAATGAGGACTCTGGATTCCTCTCGAACTTTGATTTGCCCCAGCGGCGGAAGCTGAGCATAGTTGGTGGGCGGGCGAACTCAGGTGGTGAGTTGGGGTATACGCGGCATTTGTTCCATGTGCGGAGCGGAGACGTGGAGGTTCTGACAGCCGGCAATATCACGATATCATGCTATCAAGGGCTGGAAGGGGCTATGAAGGCGGTAGAGGCCATTCGAGAGTAGTTACTCTATTGTGAGCGCAACGTCTGGAACACGTGTTTTGTGTCGCAATTGTGTGTCTGGCATCTCTCAGCGAAGTGTAGAGCCTTGGCGTTTGTTGGTCATCCCGAGGTTCTTTCCCCGGATTTTGTACCTCAACCACACCAACACCGCGCAGCACACACACCACATCTCTACCATGGCTATTTGGCAGTAAGTACCTACCTGCACCTCAATTGGCGCTAGATTGACATTTCATGCAGGTGGTATAGAGCTATTACGCCCAAGACGCGCATCATGATTGGCGTCGGGGTCATGGCCTACGCCGGTGCTGGTCTCGTCCTCTCAGATAAAGCTGAAGAAAAGTTTGGCCTCACACCGACCGACAAGGACATGGCCGACCTCCGCGAAGCACTGCCCAAAATCTCAACCGTGGACAGGAAGGAGCGGTGAAGGGTCACGATCCATTCAAGCACAATATCAGACAGTGAACAGCAAATAACAGCGACAGAAGCTGTGAGCATGCCGGCGATGTCACTACCTCTTCAAGGCGCATATTTCCGATCATGGCCAGCAAACGTCTAGGCCCTCATGCGCGTGGCGTTCGTCACAGGCCGTCTTAAGACCATTCTTGCATGCGACTGCCTGTCGGAAGGTGAATGAGCCAGCAATCAGCGCGAAGACTATCTTCATCAGTCTCACAAGTTACATAACGAGACCATGTGTGTGAAGTTGTTCGCATACGCTCAATTACACCAGAAGTCGACATGATTCGCTGCACGGTTTTGAACATCGATATTTCGCCATCCTCCGTGAAATGAAATTCTGTGGTCGCAGCCATTGCAGTCAAGAAAGTTCGTGAACTTATCGAGCAAGCGCATGTCGAGCGCCACCATGTAGCTGATTCATCGCTTACCAAGTCCTGCAACATCAGCTTCTCTGAGCCCGGCCTCGCTAGTTCCAACACAATCCAGCTCTTGCAACGTTGACGCGTCCTGTTTCGCCTACCAAGACCTCCAAGTCACCTGCGCCTGACCTATGGAAGGTTTGCAAAAATCTGAACATAATGCAGGGTCACGTGTGAGGTACGAAGGTGATGGAACGAACCCGACAGGCAGCAGCGGCCTTGCAATAGAGGACCGACGGCTTACTTCTCCGATGCCAATATCACCAAACGAGAGTTCCATGGTCAAAACCTCGATCCTCAACGGACGGCCATTGTTTAATGAGACAGCAACAAACGTGGTCCAGCTGGATGATCCATTTCACTCGTTATCCCCCATGTCTTATCCTAGCACAGTAGAAAGCACGACAGCAAGTTTGACCAGCTCAGCACTAGGGTACACCCGCCAACGCCGTTCAAGAATAGCATGTATACCGTGCAGGAGAAGAAAAATCAGAGCATGTGTAGTTAAGATCGTTGGTCGAGTTGATACATGGCGCCTAACATGAGCAGTGTGACGGAGAAAATCCTTGTCAGCAATGTCTGCGATTCAAAGCCGAATGTGTCTACCACCACAGTCACGTGCGTCCACAACGTGCCATGGCCGAAGATTTTGCGATCAGAGCGCTCGAAACAATCGAAGATCGGGGAAGGAACAGAATTCGAAACGACAGCCCTCCGCCTTTTCAAGATAGTGATCGTGCCGCATCGCACTCTCCCGACTCCCAGTTTTATCACACGGAGATAACAGGCGACCTCAAATTCGCGCTGGGGTCTAGCTATCTAGAGCAAAACGAAGGACCAGACACATACCGATACCTTACGCTTGACACTCAACACATCAGACTTCTTCGCATCTCGCCGGGCAGTGACAAACAGCGTTTATATGGCGTCTTGAAAACTATTCCCTTAGAGACCATCAAGGCAGCAACCCTCGAGTTTCAAGCTTTGTCATACGCTTGGGCCCACGATGACCAGCATGATTACATCCTTCTTAGTGATGCATTCTCTGGGACTCTGGACGACCATAAATATCACGCCACTAACTCAGCGATTGATCAAAAAACGCCTCAGCGAATCAGAATCCATGAGCATCTCGCAAATGCCCTCAAACGCATTCGCGAACCCAATGCCTATATTTGGATATGGGTAGATGCACTCTGCATTGACCAGAAAATTGAGCACGAGAAGAGCCATCAAATTCCAAAGATGCCTGATATATATGCAAACGCTTGGAACGTGGTTGTGTGGCTGGGGGAGCCGCCTAACATACCACTGCAGGCAAAGAAAGACGTCGAGAATGCCCTGAATTTGATTCCAAAGCTCCTTAATCTCGGGGTCTTGGAAATAATGTTGCGATCGGGTGACAGAGACTACAGTGCAGTAGAGTCCTGGGTATCGTTCATGGACATCCTGCACTTGCCATGGTTTAAGCGTCGTTGGGTAAGGGATCATCTGATTCACTTTTCAACTCAATAGAACAAGCGCTGACATCCCTTTTCGACATATCAGGTTATCCAAGAAATAGCTTGCGCGAAACGACTGTCACTGCGCATTGGCAGTCATTTCGTTAGTTGGATAGATTTCGCTGATGCAGTGGAGCTATTTCTAGACAAATTGGACCGAATCAGAGAATTGTATGGTCGTTCTCACCGAGCTAGGTACAACCCGGATGTCTTGAAAGGAGTTGAGAAATCTGGGGCGAAAGCCCTTATGAAGCTATCTCGCAGTATATTCCGCAAGAGCCAAGATTCGCAGAAGCGCACCAGGCTACTGGATCTTGAATCTCTGGTCTTATCCGCAACTGATTTTGCGGTGACGGAGGTCCAAGACGTATTTATGCCTTGCTATATCTTGCCAACGACGTCAATGGATCCGCAGATTACGAACCTGGGAATGATCGATCGGGGCAGCTCTACTACATGAATACCGATTATTCTCGGCATCCGGTTGATATATTCTCGGAATTCGTACTCTACTGTATTGCCAAATCGCAGTCGTTAGATGTCATATGCCGACGCTGGGCCATATGGCCTTGCTCTAATCCAGATACTGCTTTCCGCGGCAGAGTACTTCCAAGCTGGATCGGTGTGCCATCTTTTCTTCAGTCAGAGCTTTCCAGCCCGGCACCATGCGTCTCAGCGTTTAGTCTAGTCGGAACACCCCATCAGCCTGTGTATACAGCTTCCCAGGGGTTCTGCGCGAATGGGAAGAAAGAATCAGACATTCTAGAAGTCAAAGGTCTATTGCTTGGAATAATCGATGAATGCGCTCGCGTTACAGAAGCAATTATCACTTCCGACAGCCTGGAAATTTTGGGATGGACCGGCAGCCTCAGTGACGGTGTACCGGACAAACTATGGAGAAGTTTGGTTGCCAATCGCACGACTGATGGGCGCAAACTACCGGGTTGGTATAGACGGGCTTGTGCCCTCGCACTCACAAAGCCTACGTCTGATGGAGACATGGACATCCAAAGCCTGCTGACCGGTATACCGCAACCAAGCACACTGGTCGAGTACCTGAAGCGTGTGGAAGAAGTCACGCTTGGCCGAAAGGTCTTTCAGTCGATGCGTCATTGCTCAGATCCAACTCACGCACACGGAAGTGGCTCGACTGAAACCCTACAATTGCTTGTAGGCCTTGGACCGAGAGAGATGATGCCTGGGGATATGGTGTGCATCCTGTTCGGCTGTTCGGTGCCTGTCATCCTGCGGCCATCCCACCAAGATGGAATAGGCGAGAAAAGGCATCTGGTCAAACTAATTGGCGAGGCATATCTTCATGACCACATGGAGGGGGAAGCCCTAGCTGGGTTGGGGAGGGAAGAAGTGGAAAGACAATCAGTCACATTCATGATCTATTGAGTTCTCGCATACTCCGTCGAGCTACTAGATGCCATTATGGCTATCGACCCTCCACCTTCGGCATCTTGTGGTTGCCACGGTGGAGGCTTTCTCCTCATTATTCCCCAAAAAGCGGTTATCAATTGGTCTCAGCCGCTATCGCGATCAAGTCTAGATTGTGGCTGCAGGCTACTTTCAAACAACACACCGTAATGCTATGGCGACACTACCAGGTGTCCCAGTGCCCTTGACTAGCCATGGGGCATTCCGACTTCCTGACATTACGCGCTCAGTTCACTTCCTTCGATGGCAAGGCCTCCCCGCTGCCTTCCACGACATCGATCAGAATCTTCCCAGCAACGGAGCCCTTCTTGTGTCTCGCAAAAGCTTCCAGTATCTGCTCGAAAGAGTAGGTCGAGTCGATGGCCGGCTTCACTTTGCCCTCTCCCATCCATACTGCGATCTGTGCCAGGTCCTTGTGCGAGTTTGTCGCGATGATCGGGGTCCATTTGGTCTTCGATCCACCAAGTCAGGACGGACGCATCGAGCCGGAATACATGTTGACGGCGGACACCGCGTTGATGCCGCCTCCTACCGAGGCGAAGTGCAGCTTCTTTCCCGGCACCATGATCTCGTCGCAGATTGTGTACAGCTCAGGAGGCGACCCGCCAATGGTGTCTATAACGTGCGCAAAGACATGTCCTTTTTTCTGCAGCGCCTTCGCAACGTCCTCATGCTTGTAGTCGATCACATCGTCGGCACCAAGATCTGTGCAAAGGCGGACTTTCTCCGCAGAACAGGTGACCGTGACGCTGCATCCCAGCGCCGTGGCAATCTAAATGCCGAACGTTCCGACGCCCCCTGAGCCGCCGTTGATCAAAACCCGATCACCGGGCTCAACAAACGGCGCGCCGACACTCCCTGCGGTAGCACCGCCACGCCTTCAACTGGCGCCACGATGTATTCAGCAAGTGAGCCCTGCTTCATCGGATCCATGCGCCCGAATCCAGCGTCGCCGGGCTTCTCGTCCGTGACTTTGCGGCCCAGGGCGATGACATGCCCGCCGTAGTCGTAGCCCGGCGTCTTGGGATACGAGACACCCAGCACCTTAGATACGCCGCCTAGCTCGACGGCATACCAGCCGCCTTTGTAGACGCTGGCTGAGACGATGCGGACGAGGAGGCTGTTCTTGTCAAGATGGTCTGCGGTCGGGCACGGGATTATGACGAGTTCGAGGTTGGCAGTGATGTTTCCTGGGGCGGTGATGCGCCAGGCGCTGCAGGTGGTGGTGTCGGTTGCCATGGTGATAAAGGTATGGTTTATGAAGATGAGGACGAGATGTTTGTCTTGTGTCCTGATGTCAAGATCCAGGATGTTGTGATACGAACAAAAGATACTGTCTTCTGATACCTCATCATCCTACTTGCGCAACACATCTTTTATATTCCATCTCCTACAACATACCTCTTACTCGCTCACCACTCAGATTTTTCCCATGCACCTCTCATTACCTCCCCGGGAGCCACCATCTCCATAGGCTTGCTCACCCACATGGGCCCGCAAGCACTCTCCCGACGCTTTCCGTCGACGAATTCATGTAATAACACCGATGTTGTAGACCTAGTACCTGGAGTGAAACAAAGCCAGGGACGTGCAGGTGTCTTGGGTGCCAGAGCGGTGTGGCTGAGAGCTGACTAGATTAGCACCCGTTAAATGTGCTCAAGTATGGTGGCCTGAATCGAGCCTCAATGACGAATGTTAGTGCTGGCTGCGATCGGGTAGGGGCAAGATTTCGGGAGATGACTAGCTAGTACGTTCGGATAGGGTACTCGGTTGCACGTGTTAATGTTACATCTTGTGCTCGATTTTGGGATGCACGGCAAACAGGCTAACTCTCCTCTGCCGACTACATTACTTAGTCTACAAAAATAAACTACCGAAGAGTTTCTGGATCATTATGTTTCCTGAACTCTTATCTAAGATCACTTGTACTTATATCTACATTCGACATCGCCATGGCAAAAGCACGTTCGACTGAGCTAAAGTAGCGACGAGCTGTAAGTTTTTTTTGCGCGCATTTGATTAAATAGATCTGAAAAATACCCACAACTATCGTACATTTACAAAGCATGGCGACGGAGCAATGCCGACACGCATAAATACACAGCCAAGCACTAACAAACACTAAAAGCCACTTAGGAAGAACCACTCCTTCGCATCGCCAGGGGCGTCCTGGGCGACCTCATACCTATCATGCAAGCGCCTCCGCATCTCCTCGAAGGAAATCCTCAGCACTCGACCACCACCATCATCCTCCAGAATATCAACACCCTCGCCCCTCTCATTACCACAAACAAAAACGTCTTTGTCCATAGACCACGTGTCCATGAGGTTCTTTTCAGGCTCATTTAGGAAGGAATTCCCGCACTGAACAAACATCCTAGCACGCGTGCCAATGGTGACGTCTCTAGCTTTCAGCAGCTGGATCTACTCGTCCGATATCGCGCACCAATCGACCGTCGACAAGTCTGCCGGGACCATGTACACCTCCGGATCCTAGAGCTCAGGGTCATTAGGAGGGTCAGGGTTTCGTGCGCTTGGGACCGTCCTGACCGGCAGCATCATTGTCGTTCTTTCTCTTCTTTCCGTGGATATTCAGCGGCGCGAACGGCCCGCCTTTTTTCTTGTTGCGCCTGTTCTGCTCCTCCATGGCGAGCATCCTGGCTTCGCGCTGGAGTGAGTCGGGCTCGTATCGTTCTCGCAAGCCTTGTAGGATTTCCGCATCTGTCAACGTTTCGACGTACGAGGCGTCGAACACGGAAGTGTCGTGGACCCAGTATTTCTTGCGGTCTTCAGGCGTCGTCTTGCGAAACCCGCCGTGGAATTTCTGGTGCAGGAGAGCGCGCTCGGTCGTGCTGTTGTGGTCTGGCCGCGCTGCGGCGGCTTCGGTTATGTCGGGATTGGAGGCTTGCCATTGGGCGAGGTCTTCGTCGCTGAGGTGGGCGAAGTTGGGAAGTGAGGTGGTGCCTTTGGGCCATCCGGCTTTGTTGTCTTCTTGCTTGGGTTCGGCGTTGGAAATCGCGTATTTCTTGATGTGCTGGAGCATCTGAGGCTCGTAATGAGACATGAGCATGTGTCTGATCTCATTGACCGGCAGTTTGCTCTTGGAGGCTTCAGGGTTGAAGACGGCGCTGTCGTGAATCCATTCTCCCTGGAGGCTTTCATCCGATTCGCTGATGAAAGTCTCTTTGAACTTCTTGTGAAGCAAGGCCCTTGAAGTAATCTTGTTGTACTTCTTGCCGTCGGCCTCATGCTTATCAGAGATGTCTTTGTTGAGCTTTAACCAATGCTTCAGTGTCTCTTCTGTCATGCTACCAAAGTCCGGCAACACTTTGGTGTTTGCGGGTACGCCTTTCTTGGGAATATTCGGTGTTTTCCAGACGTTTTTGTCGCCAACGGGTATGCTATACGTGACATCGCCGATTGCAACTTTGATCTTTTGTAGTGCGCTGTCCTGCTTTACTCGGAAAATCACATACTGAGCCAAAGATTTGATATCTGGCTCTAGTGTGTTGTTAGCTTTAGCTTCTTCAAAGTCTTTTCGATACGATTCGTAATTCGGATGATAACCATCGTCGTCATCGTCGCCGTCGCCGTCGCCACCATTATTATTCCCACCCTTTGGATGGGGTCTACCGCCGGTAGGACCCGACGGCACGGACGGGACATCAGCAAGAGCCATGAGCTTGTCGACAGTCATCATGCTCCGCAGAACTCCCGGCGTCAAATTATCCACAGCGTTCCCTGGCTGTAGCACTTCCTGGCGTCTACGCTCAGCCTCGATCTCATTAGCAACACTGGCCCGAGTACTCTGCGAGTGGAATCGCAATTCGTGCGCTCTCGTTCTCTTCAAATTATACCGATTGAAAGCCGTGTCCATGCCCGCATCGACGAGGCGTTCCTTGTGCTGAAGAACATAGTCTACGAGTGCGTACATGTGCGGTCCGCACGAGCCGTAGTCCAATCCTAGGTAGTCGTTGTCGTCGTTCTTGTGGGGAACGAATTTGAGCGTTCGCGCATCGAACTTGCCCCGCTCCAGACCAAGCAGCATGTCGAAACCACAGAGGACTTTTCCGGCTGCCCTTGCGTTGATGTCGATTCCACTGATTGTCCATTTGTTTCGTCCTGGCCGGGTTCGACGGGCTCGGACCATGCCGTCCAAGTAGCGCGCGATAGGCTGCTCTGCGTTGCGCTTGTCGATGACAATAAAAGACCAGTGATCTCCTTTGATGGCTCCTGAAACGAGGTTGTCCTGGGGTTCTGGCGCGTCCTTCGTTGCGGTTTGTTCAATGGCTGCTGCTCCACCCAAGTCTCTTGCAATGTAACCGTTGTTTACTGGTATGATGACTACATCACTCGCCTCCAGCTTGGCTCGTAGAGGCTCAAAGTTTTGCGCATAGTCTTGCGAATCCGGCAGTGGTACGTATCCAGGGTTGGTAGCCATTCTGTGTAGTATGGCCGCAATGCCGGTTGCGACAATGCGAACATCTGCATGTTTCAAATGTTTTCGTCGCAGAAACTCAAGAGCCCACTCAACGTGGGAATCTTGCCAGTATGAGTCTAACTCGTGATCTGACTTCTTCGTCTTCAGGTAGTCGTGCACTGTCAGAGTCGACACATCCGCATGGCTTATATATATGCTCTTGAGCCACTCCGCTCTATCCTGTGGGTTGCTGATTTGAGGCGTCTCGGGAGTGGCCACACCGGCTGGTGGGTCACCTGCAGGTGGTAAATTCGAGGCTGTACCATTAGTTCCGGACATTTTTGATGTATGAAGTGAAGGTGTTGTGTGGTTTCAATAAGAACGAAGAAGCCGTGTCGAACCCGCCAATTTCAGTCGCAGCCGACAAAGAAAAGAATCTTGCGAGCGACATCAATATGATAGGGCCGAGGTGATAAGGACAATGTCAATAGTACAAAGGAACTCTTTTCGAGGCCGTTTTAGGAATGCCACTCGGTGAGTGAACATACAACAAAGAAGACCCTCGCGCAAACTCTGTGTGGCATTTCCCGTTAGCTACAGTGAGGAAATAATTGAATCTGCGCATTACAATACAGTGAATCTAATCTGTAAGCTCTCTGGGTTGATACATCTCCACCAAATTCCCCGATGGGATTGTCCATCCAGTTGAGATTGATGTGCAAATTTACCAATTCTAGTATGCCCGATACCGCTCACAAAGAAGATTGAAGTTCAACTCAGGATCCTTGGACATGACTGCTACCTTTCATGCGCCGAGTGATGATTCGGTTGCTAGTAGTGAAGCATTTGCACAGCGTCACCGATGGTTGAGGAAAGCGATCTCCACTTTCGCGCAGGAACGGCATGGTGAGTGTCCTAATTTTCCATTCCAGTGATACGATTTCCATGGCGCGTGTTGACTGTAACGTACTTTGCTCTTTCATAATGGCGCCATCTATCCAGCCAAAAGTCGACACCTTCCGCCCTCTCTTTCTCGAATCGGAAGATAACCTCATCACATCTTCACGTCGTCAGGTGGTGTTCCAAGCGTCGTGGTAGTGTCGTTCAGGTGGTCGCCCTGGCG
>Ga0265780_10007805_pt1 | contig 13089 bp, 15 predicted proteins | sample P1T30metagenome_FD_192432 | JGI IMG/M metagenome (GOLD analysis project Ga0265780, IMG submission 192432) | Plant litter microbial communities from East Loma Ridge, Irvine, California - P1 T30 | ecosystem: Environmental > Terrestrial > Plant litter > Unclassified | place: USA: California...
TTCAACGTGCTCTTCAACATTGCTGTCAAAGCGGGCAAATACACACTCGCCGAGACCTTCATGAAAGAGATGCAAGCCCGAAAGCTGCCCATGCACCGACACTACCGTGTAGCACTCCTCTACTACTACGGCGTACTACAAAACGGAGATGCCGTCCGCAAAGCATATCTCGACCTCGTCTCCGCCGGCGACATCGTCGACACCGTCGTCATGAACGCCGTCATAGCCTCCCTAGTGCGCGCCGGCGAGCCCTCAGCCGCCGAACACGTCTTCGAGCGCATGAAGCGGCTCCACGCGCAACGCAGCGCCACAGCCCGCGGCCACGTCTTCTTCAACCGCACCTGGCGCGACCGTCGCGTGCTCGGCATGAAATTCCGCGACGAAGCGCGGCGCCTGAAGAAAGAAGGCGGCGACGAAGAGCTAAAGCAACTCCAAGACCTCGCGCCCATCGGCCCCGATTCACGCACTTATGGCATTCTGATACGCCATCATGCAGCTGTAGCCGGCAACATCGACCGCGTCAACGACCTCCTCCAGGAAATGAAATATAATTCTGTTTCTCTCGACGGCACAATCTTCATCGTCATTTTCCACGGTTTCAACTCCTTCGGCGGCGTTAGATACTCCTCCTGGACACTCTCCCGCCTCGAGAAAATCTGGACCCAGTATCTCAAAGCGCTGAACAGCGATAATATGGAGCGTACATGGCTGTCTAGTCTCGCTGTTATTGCGGCGCTCCGTGCGTTCGGGAGATGCGCTCCCCCTGAGCGTATACTCAAGGCGTGGGAAGAGATTCGCGACTTGTGGCATCCGGATGAGAGGGAGTTGGAGGCTGCGTTGGCGGTGCTGAGGAGGCTTGTGCCGAGGAGGTTGAAGGGGGGGTTGGATGAGGGGGGGAGGATGGGGTTTTTTGATGGGAGGAGGTTGGGTTGAGGGAGGGCTGTCTGTATTAACGATTGTGCTAAGTAGCGTTGTGTTGGTAATGTAACAAGCTTTTTGTATCACTATTTCTTCTGTACATCTATCAGTGCATGCATGTGTAGAGCACGTGTAAGACCTATTTGGAATATGTATCCGTACACCCGGTGAAGTCGCGGCGGCATAGACGGAGATGGGTGGCTAGTGTATCGTCAACATCAACATCATCGACCTCATCACGCTGTACCGTTCTCGTGCGATGCCCTCCCTACCTTGTACTCCAACAGTGCAATCAAACAAGATAAGATACCCAAACCCAAAGTACCTAGGATCACCTTGCTTACCCTACTGCTAACTCGATCCACTAATTTCCAGAACTACAAATCTACAAATCTGTCACGTACAAGGATCTTCCTTCTTCCCATCCCATCAGGCCCGTCATCTCCACTTCACCCCCAATCTCATCGCGTTACCTACTTCAGGCTATCTAGATCTACTTTGGTGGACTTGGGGCTTGGCACGGGTAGATTGGTTAATTTGAGGATACTGCGTGGGATGATTTGGGAGGGGTTGGGGGTAATCTCGGGGGAAGGGATCGGTGGGTATGGGAAGGGGATGGGGATATGGGAATGCGATTTTGGGTGGCATGGGAGATTGGGGATTGGGGATGGAGGATAGGGGATAGAGGATAGGGGATAGAGGATAGGGGATAGAGGATAGAGGATGGGGGATAGAGGATAGGGGATGGGGGGTTTTGGTGTTGGTTGGCGTTCGTGATAGTGTTGGTGTTGCTGGTGGGTTTGCGATTGCTGCTGTTTGGAGTGGTCGTACTGCTAGCGTCGGTGTTGGGTAGTGCTTGGTGGTTGATTTGAGGCTGTTCAAGTAGTTGTGTTGCTTCGTCTTGGGGGCGTAGAAAAGAGTTGGGGTTTGTGAAGTTGCGCTCCAATTGGTGTTGGTGGTTGGATTGTGAGCCCACATCGGTCGTCACGTTGCTTCGTCTCGAAGGCGTAGACAAGATTGCACGATAGAGGGAATGCGGCTTTGACTCAGACTAGGGTCTGGCTGTGCTTTGGCTTGGTTGTTGAACTTGTCTTTTAATCTACCGGGTGAAGAAGTGAGGGCTGGCATGTTTTGTTGGCTTATATGTTTGTCGCTGTAGCAGAAAGTAGAAACAGAAAAAAGTAGAAAGCAAAATTTCATTGTACTTAGAGCAAGAGGTGATTAAAGTAGAGAAGATCTAGTAGTACGCTTGATGATATCGAAAAGACTCTATGAGATAGACAGGATTGTAGAGCTAATCTAATACAACTCGAACTCGATTGAAATGCTCTCTCCATCAAAGGTCTTCCATGTAGAGCAGCATGTTCGGTGCCGGCTTGGTCGGAGATCGCCAAATTTTGATCCTGTTAATTCTTTTCTTGCCAAAGATGGCCCGGTAGTAAACGCCCAAGAACGCAGGACCAGCGGCATGGGAGCTTCCAAGCAAGCCGAAAAAGGCCTCCGCTTGAGGCGTCAATGGCTCATTCAAGGGGTCGTCTCCCGGCACGAAATCAACGCCAGGCCACTGTGCCAAGTCATCCAAGTCACCGCTCGGCAGCCTGTTGACCTTCAACATGGCCGATGCCATGAGGTCTTTCGTTTGAGATGTGGCGATCCCGGATCGGTATACGCGCTTGAGGTCTTTACCGGCCGCGTGCTGGTCCCACATCACTGCCATGATGTCGGTCCATTTTGTAGTGGGCCACATCCATTCCGGCACTTCAGGCTTCATGCCTTTCGTAGTTGCCGCGGGCCCATAATTGTCACCGGCGATTATGTAACCATCATCTCCGTTAACCATGTTGCCCATCATGGCCAAGGTGCGCTATAAAGCCAAGACATGTATGTTAGTAAAGTCAATGATTGCTCTAGCACGACTGTGACCACGTACCGTTCTGGCCCTACCATCATCGCCCGTCCAGTCATTCTCATGATACCACACCCGAGGGACCTCATTAGCAGTATTCAACAGACCATCGGCCCTCGCTAATGGCACGCGCCACTTTTTCGCTAGGACTTCGTCCTCTTCATCGTCCCATCCAATCGACACGAGTTTCTCCCGCGTCACGGTCCCGGGTTCCACGTCATCACGGTTCATCTTGCACCAGATACCTGTTCTCGTCATCAGCAGATGGGATGGAGAAAGCTCTCGTTTCAAACCGCTTACTACATGAATGTTAGCAAAGAAACGAGGTACAATGCATGCCTTTGGTTCTAGCAAATAGCTGCATGGCTTAGACTAGCCTGTACAGACCCAAAGCAAGTTGAATCAACAGCTCGTTTTCGCTCGTACAGGACAATGAGAAGTACTTTGACTCACCCTCTTCCACTTCTAACCTTCTTGTCCCATAGTGCTGCGTCGGCTGCACGAGAAACAAGCTCGTGTGGCAGTGAAACAAGCGAGTCGTTAATTCCACGTGGAACGTCGAAAAGGCCTCGTTTTTGCACGTCGGTCGGCTGTTGATCATGCGAGCCGTGGGAGAAGTGGGAGCCAGTGATTACAGCAAGGCAGATACCCACAACAAGAGCGAAGAGACGGTATCGAGGAAGACGTCTTCTAGCCCCGGTTGGCCTGGCGCCATTGAAAATGCCAACAGAAATCATGGCGAACAGCTGAAGAAACAAATTGGACAGCGAGTGAAGAGAAACGCAGGCATGGCCAGAAACCTCGTTCTAGGAATATATACCACCTAGACATACGCGGTTGTCGAGGCCAGCATATGAGCTACTTGGCCCGGTAAAACATGATCCATCTTCCCAAAAGCGTATGCGTCAAGCGTTTACATGGGTACAGAACGCTTTCTGCGCCATGTCAGTTCCTCGGTCTTCCTTGCGTGGCAAGGAATCCATTTTTTCTCTCTGGTCTGGTCGGGGGCTCCGGCACATTTTACAAGGTTTCCAGAATCTGGTTAGGCTCTACTGTTGCCATTCCTTCGCTAGCTTTCGCGAAGAGTCCACGATGCAGGTGTGGCACATCTAGGCGCCAGACGGGGATGGCAGAATGAGCGATGTAACCTCATACAAATCCAAGTCCAGGTAAAGGATCGCACTATTGTGTAGGCCAGCATTCCTGTTTGTTCGGGGTCACCATGCCGATGATGGGTTGGATCCTTCTGTGGAGTTTCGACGATGCAGGTACCTTATAAGCTCGCGAGTGAGAAGGCCTAAAGTAGCGCCTTGGCTAACAGAATCAACCCTGCAAAGGCAGCAAACCGCGGCAGAACTGCCAAAGCATAATATCTTAGTTATCTTATTGGCTACCCCTACGTCGGGCCGTCCCTCCCTTTTTCTCTCTCGGTTAATCATCTCGTTCTATTGCCTATCTTAATCTCTTGCCGATCACACGGGAGCTTGATGCCGGCGGGGGAAACGGCGCGAATATGCATTGCACACAAGTCGTCACAGAATGAACAGAGTGCGCCTTTGACTCAGACTGCTGTCTAGTACTGGTTTGGGCTGGTTATCAAGATTGTGCTTTGGTATACGGTATGATTGCGATGGCTTTGATGACTTAACCGCTAACGCATGTCTTCCTCCGTCAAGATGCTCCACCATCGAAAAGAGTAAGGAATAGAGTTAGCAAGAAATGGCGCTCTCGTCGGATGCCGCATGCCCAGATCTACCATGCGCTTGTCATCCCATATGGCAAACCCATATTTACGCCAGATGTGGAAGGGGTGGGGAAGCCTGAGAAAAGCTCCGTCAAACCATCCATCCTTTGATGACATGGCGCACCAAAAGCGGTACGCCCATGTGTTACTGTTGAAATTTTCTGCACCCTGACACAACTTGTCCTTGCCGAACTCGAAGAAGAGCGGCTCAGCACAGAAACACCTCGAGACTACCCCTTCAACCCAACGTATTGTTGGCAAAGTGTAAGCGTTGTGGTGAACAGCTTTCACCGAAGTAATGGTTCCAGAGGTGACTGCGCCGAGAAAATCGCATGCGGTCAGAATCTGCTCCCTCTCGTAGTCAAACACGTCGTAAAAGCCATCCGCACTGCTCTGCGACAACGCATCAACTTCCTGTCTCGGCCAATTGGTGTCCAGGTGGCCCTTGTGACCGGCGCCCTGCAATTCCATGAAATACTGCAGTTGCCAGAATGATCTGATCATCCGCTGCTCCTCCACCCACGAAGGCGGACCGGTATCCTCTGGAATATAGTCCTTTCGACTCTGAGCGTTCTCGAATTCTTCCCGGGGTGTATAGCCGGACCCATTTTCGATGAGTGTAGAGGGCCTTAGCTCCATAGATTTCCGTATCAAGTGCTCGAGGCAGGCATGGGACCAAGCATGCGCATTCGCGGCGCTGGCGAGCAAGGACCGTACTGCCGTGGCGGCTCGGTCCAGTCCAGACGAACGCATTTTGTCGGTGGCCATAGTCGAGTCAGTTTCAGCAACGGTTTGAGCTTCGGATAAGGATGCTGGGAAGTCTGAGAACCGAGCTTTGAGCACCGCGCCCATGATGCGACGGGTCTGCAAGGGAACGGTGACCTCGAGTACCTCCTCCACAATTTCGAGCGCATATCTGTCGAGCACTCTGCCCATAGCGGGTGACGCATGGGCCAAGCTCCGTAGTGAGAAAGGGTCCGGAGAAAGTTTCGTTATCTTGATCCTGAGCTCCTCGGGAAGTTGACCAAATGGGTCTTGTTGAGTGTTCGCTTTCATCGTCGCTTGTAGAATTTTCGGTATGTTTCTTTCGAGGTGGGTGTCTGGAGAGAGGAAGTAGCTGCGGGCTCAACATAAATTATGCAACCTCCCTTCCTGCGCGGCGAACAACCCAGTGGGCCGAAGTCGGCTAGAGCGCAAGAGTAGAAGGTCATTCGACCTCACCTGGGCACGTTTCCTCTCATTGGACAATATCGACCCACTGGGTTGTTTGTCGCGCGCGAAGGTTAATGAACGTAACCGAGCACACGTCACAACGCTCGCAGGATGATTGAGCTTGATCCTTCGTTTCCCTAGTCCTTCACGTTCGAAGCAGATCTAAGCCTTTTCTGTTTCTTGGCAATTTCTTGGCAGTTTCTCGGCAATTGCTTGCGCCTACAACCAATGCCATTTCCTCCCAGACCACAACCTTGCAAGCCGCGGCGATCGCCCTGACAGGATCAAACTACGTACATTATGGTGACATCGTTCCCGCCTAACATTCATTCATGTCTTGGCGGCACGGGTATTACGGGAGGCGTAACAAGCGAAGGATCAGTCCCGCAAAAACCCACATGTTCCTTCTGTATCCACTGTAGTCCCATCAGGAATGTTGGCCGGTGGCAAAGACAAAGCCCAAGCTTGAGCTTTTCAGAATTGAATGCCAGCGCCAATGAGCAACGCAGGGCCTTGAACCAGCTGTCTGTTTGGGCTATTCGAGTGGAACCACAATATGGCACGAAAATTTTGATCTCATCCTGGACCGCGCCGCACAGGGTTGAAATGGGTTAGTAGGCCCTCAAGTGAATGCACGCTACGGGGAGGAAGAGTAGGAAAAGACACTAGACTTGGAGACTGGAGGATGGGCAAGAGCCGTCAGACCCGTGGAGTGAATACTAGAGACCTGGCATAAGCGGAACAGCAGTAGTACCACATGCTCAGGTGTACATAAAACCAACATCTTCATATGTAGATGACGACCCTGCCACGAAGCCTCTCCTCTTTTCCTCAAGGCAACTTTTTCAGCGTCGAAAATGGCACGCGTCAAGACAACAGCGCGTCTTCTTGGGCTCGCCTTCTTTGCCCTGCAGGGCGCTCTGGCGGCTAAAGCTCCGGACATCACCCACCAGTCCCCAGAGCATGCGCCGCCCATTCCCTATCTCAACCTCATGGCCTTGTTCACAATGCCCCAGAATGTCAGCCGCGTTTCATCCGAAGAGTCAGATCTCCTGCCCAACCTCTTTGACAAGAGACAACGCGAAGAGGATGGGAACGGAGGCCTCTTGTGCAAAAAGGGTCCCTGTCCCGACGGAAGGTGAGTTATCATGCTTTAATCCTTGGAAAGCAAGGAGCGCTTAGGAAAGGATTCTTTCTGACTGTACTAGTTGCTGCGGCCCTGCGGGAGTATGTGGTTACGGTGAGGATTTCTGTGGCGTCGGCTGCAGCAGCAACTGTGATGCCGTGGCCATGTGCGGCGAATTCTCCGACGGAGGAAACACAAAGTGCGGCATGAACCTGTGTTGTAGTTGGGGTGAGTGATGGCTATGTTCATTGATCCTGTAGTCTCTTACTGAACATTGTTCTAGGTGGATGGTGTGGAACATCCGAAGTTCATTGCATCGGGCCAAACAAGTTCACACCGTGCCAGGAAGGGTTCGGCTCGTGCGAGATCATCCGACCAAAGACATGCGGCGAGGGCTCTGGAACGACAAAGGGCCGGACCGTTGGGTATTACCTGGCGTCCAACAGCAGAGACCGTCTCTGCAACCGCATCTTTCCCAAGGATATCAAGGCCGCGGATTACACCCATCTCTTCTTCTCCTTTGCATCCATCGACCCCAAGACCTTTAAGATCCGGCCCTGGGATGACGCCGACATTCCGCTGATGAGGGAGTTCACGGCTCTCGAGACGAATACCTGGATCGCCGTCGGCGGCTACACATTCAGCGACGTGGGCGACACACACACGACTTGGAGTGACGTGTGTTCCACCCCTCAGAACAGGGCCGCCTTCATCCAATCGTCGGCTGAGTTCATGGCCAAGTACGGCTTCACGGGGATCGACCTAGACTGGGAGTACCCTGTGGAGGCTAAGCGGGGAGGCTCCAAGGGAGACACTGAGAACTTCGTCAAGCTCGTCAAGGAGATGAGAGCAGCCTACGGAACCAAGTACGGTATCAGTTTGACTCTTGCGCCCGACTATTGGTATCTTCGGTACTTTGACGCAGAGGCCATGCAGCCCTATGTCGACTTTTTCGGCTTCATGGCGTACGATTTGCATGGGTCCTGGGACTCTGACGTGCAAACTTTGGGATCTCTGGTGCGCGGCCAGGCAGATGTGCGAGAGATTTATAATGGTGAGCCATGATGAAGCCCTGCCATTTGAGTCGTTTGCTAATGCCTTGCAGTGAGTATTCAGTCACGACCGACTTTGTGGTCCCTGGCCAGAGACATGTGATTGCGGAATTATACTAACTGGTTGTGACCCAGAACACCTTGCCCCTCTGGTATGCAAACCTGGATCCGGCCAAGATCAACTTTGGCCTTGCGTGGTACGGAAGAGGATACACGCTGTCTGGTAGGGAGCTGCCCTCCCCAACGATTGCCAGCGCACGTCAACTGACTATTCATTGTAGACGCCAGCTGCAACACGCTCGGATGCCCGTTTGCAGGTCCCAGCAAGGCGGCCGAGTGCACCCACCAGGACGGCGTCATGTCGCTCCTAGAGATCAAGAAGCTCATCAAGGAGAAGAACCTGACGCCGCGCCTCAACAGCGAGTCGATGATGAAAGAGCTCATCTGGGACGACCAGTGGATCGGCTACGACGACGAGGAGACACACGAGATGAAGCGCAAGTTCGCCAACAACCTCTGCTTCGGCGGCACCATGGCGTGGTCCGTCGACTTCAACTCGGGCACTGGCGACGGCGACAGCGCGCCCATATCCACGGACGGACGATGCGGTCCCGCTGGCGGCGGCTTCAGGTGCGAGGGCAGCACGTTCGGCGACTGCTGTTCGTCGTTTGGATATTGCGGAAGCAGCGAGACGCACTGCGGCTCTGGCTGCGTGAGTGGAAAGTGTGTGGAGGGACAGGAGACGACGGACGGAACCTGCGGCGCGTCGGCGCACGGGGCCTTCTGCGGTCTGTGGCCCCAGGGGAGCTGTTGCTCGTCTTCTGGATACTGCGGTGATAGCGAGGGTCACTGCGGTGCGGGCTGCCAGAGCGGCGCCTGTCTGGATGAGCCGGCCAGTGGCAAGGGCTCGGGGCCCATCTACATTGCGCCTGAGGTCTACGAGAGCCCGGACCCGGTCGCGCAGTGCTTCCCGCCGTGCACGCTAATCATGCCGCCGTGGTCCCTCGCCAAGCCGACGACCATCTCCCGCCCCGCCACCACCGTCTCGTATCTCGACACGTGGGACACGACCGTCGTGACGACCAGCACCGTCATCTCGCTGCAACCCGTCACCACGACCCTGATCGAAGTATGGAATGTGATATGGATCGACGGCGACAACGAGGACGCCAAGACTCGCACTACCGTCGGCCTCACGTCGAGCGTCGACTTCCCGCCAGTTACGCTCACCAGGACCAGGACAGGACAGCCTCCCGTCACCTGGACATACTCGCCCGGGCCTTGGCCTACCATTGACTCGACCGACGACAACCCTTTCCCTCCGCCTCCTCCCCCTCCTGCGGGCCAGCCACCATCTATCACTGCCGTGAGGGGCCCGCCAAAGCCGACCTGCAAGCCTGGGCAAAAGTGCGGAAGCCTTTGCAAGCACAATTGCGGCGGTGGAGACGATGACAACAGTGGCGGCGGCGGTGGTGGTGGTGGTGGAGTTCGCGGGCGTCCTTGCATTGGCATCTGCGGCTGCATTGGCCCCATCTGCAACACCCCCAATCGCAACTGCGTTGGCCCGGTCTGTCCACCCGGCAGTGGTGGTGGAGGAGGTGGCGGCGGCGGCGGCGGTGGTGATCCCAACGATCCGGATGAAGAAGAAGACGAGGATGACGAGTGCACCACGAGAACAGTGACCGACCGCTGGGTCTCTTGTGACGCTCAGCGGACAACGGAGTGCACGACTTACTCTACCTCGCTTGTCAGCGAATGCTCAGCAACAGGCATAGCAACGACCACCATAGGCAGAAGCTGCCCAATGTAAGTTTCGCGCTTGGTTCCCACTCAACTTTGCACAGCATGCTCACAAATTTACAGACCTACCTATGACTACGACCTGCAGGATACACATGAACAGGTCCCAGTCGAATACAGCCTCACACAGGGAACAACCGTCTACAATGGAAGGACTCGGACGACTTACGGGTGGACCTTCAACCCACCAGGCGGCACTAAACCAACCCGCGGGGGCAACGGCAACGGAGGACAGGGCACGCGTACCTCTGCCCAATCCAGCGGAGGCATCACTCCACGACCCACCATTACCTCCACAGCATACCATCTCCCAGGCGCGCCCACCCTCGCGACAGTCGAACCGCCTTATAGCGGCAGCGAGTGCAGCTCGTATCTGCACACGACCAGGTGCAATGCCGCTGGCGGCCTGCAGGCTTGCCTGACACAGGATCTGTGCGTCCCGACCAGGCCCTGCTACTATACATACGCTGCATCGGGCACCCCTTCGTGTTCGGGCGAGTACTCCATCTGTCTGAGCACCACTATCTTCACCAGATGCGGCTTGATAGGCGCCGTCGCTGCCCGGGCTGACGCGACTCCGGCTCCCTCCCCTAACCATAACGTCATCGGCGATGCGACCGTCACAGCAGCACCATCGGTTCCGACATCTGATCCCAGTCTCAAGCTCGAAGAAGACCATGATCGTCATCATGCTCATCAGTCGGCCGAACCAGCTTATCCTGGCCATGGCCACGACGAGTCGGCTGATAACGAACTGGTGGGTTCTGTCCCGGACGCCCCTCACAACCAGAGCAGCGCTGCGACGAACGAGTTGAGCCTCATCTCCGCTCGACAAAACGCCGTCGGCTGTGGCGGCAGCAGCAATGGTGGATGCGACTACCTCCGCTTCTGCGCGTCGGGCATGTGCGCCAAGGCAGAGAAGGTCCCTTGCCTCGAAGCGCGAATTAAGGCTCATATGGGCATCACTTCCGGTATTGACCTTGAAGCCACGGTCACTGAAGACGGTGTCCTGAAATGCAAAGCCACGCGGCATTGCCCACTACTATGGGACGACGACTGCGGCGGTGTCGACTCGTTCGACTGCGGCGACGGCAGCACCATGGGTTTCAAGTACAACTACGTCTCGTACTACAGTAAGAAGTACGACCGCAACTATCCCATGTACCTCGAACTGTCCGTGGATGCCAGGCTGGTTTATTGCACACAAGACCTTCTCTTTAGGAAGATTCCGTATGTGTGTTGGGAGGATGAGTATAAGTGGAAGGATGGGCCTTGTAGGGGTCTTGGTCTCTGAACCAACACTTCAGCGCACGCCACTATTGTTTAGCTGTATTAAACTATAATATCATATCTGTTTGGCATACCCAAAGATGTCACACTTGGCGCACTAGCCGCATTCGGCATGCTGGTCTATGCACACGCCCGTGAATCCACGTGAACACGACTGTGCTGCTCAACCGCGTCCCTCAACAACACTTCGAAACATCCGTCTTGACGATGCCCAAGCGCCGCCCATTAGCACTGCCAGGTCGCCGGCATCAGTCGGTCTTCGCGCTGGGGCTTCTTCGCAAACATGCCTCTCTCCACGATTGCTCGTCTCTCCATCTCGAGACCAGCGCCTAGAATTATCTTGAACGCTCAACGCAGTTTCCATGGGCGGTTTGGCGCTACAGAGCTACAGTCAAATGTCTTACGCAGACTTCGGAACGACCGCGATGTAAAGGTACTGCTTAGACAGCCTATCCAATATCGAAGCCTGCATATCTTTGCACTGGCCCGAGCTTTCGTGGTTCAGTCGACCAACTTCTTTTCGTATTGGGAAAATTACTTGCGCCTTCGGTGAGTCAGCTCATGGGCCCAATTCCGCACACTTAGACTGATCATGTAGAGTTCTACACTTTAGATTTGTCATCGAAAGCAATCGTCTTACCTATGAATTACGACGCTGTTACCCGAACCCAACGCCAGCAGAACAGGAATGTTTGGAGTGTACTTATACCGCTCTCCAGCTAGCTAAATCGTTTGGTATCTTGGCCTTTATCAATGGCACGTCTTACACCATCTCACATGTGGACATAATCCGAATCTTAGATACATGTTTTGCCTTACGCCACGTCAAGTCCAGCATGCGGAAGGACCCATCGGGTATCCTAGGACGGGTCCGCCCGACGTCTAGGATAGTTTTGAGCAACCTCGAGAGTATGCTGAGATCATTCCAAGACGACCTTGCGGTGAAGGGCGAACTCGCCGATGTTGCGCCTGAGGAGCTTCCCAGTCTGACCAGACGAACCCTGGAGATCGTGGTCGAGATTTCCGATTTCTATATGGGAAGTAAAACGTGGCTGGCTGCGGAACTACCAGTTCATGATGCTACGAGAATGACTAGAGCTCTGCATCGACTACTCAAAACGTGCGTTCGTTGGTTCAAATGGATGGAAGACCTCAGAGATCTAAGAGGCAGAACTCCGGGACAAGAACAAATAAGTTCTATATATGGAACTATCCGGGATGCTAGGGGGTGGCAGATGCGCGCTATAAAGGAAGGCCAGCAGGTACTCCGTCTCCTCGATAGATGTTCTTCGACGCCGGGAGTTGAACACGTTCGGTCTGAGGTCACTAAAATCGTGGATATGCACAAAAGATTCTTCGAAAATTATTGAAAACCTCTGCATCCTTGCGCGAGCGCATGAAAACACGATGTACCTGAAAGATTGCTCGGCTCGCGATATGTAGTATTTCAGTGGGGTTTCCGCAAAGTGGTCGGGCCGCTGGGGGTTAGGACAGCGTATCTGAATATATGCAACCAGTAGTGAAGGGTCAAGTGGGCTGTTATCCTAGTGGGCGGGCGCGTCCTGGGTATATGCTGGTATTGCATCGACAACAATGATGGGAACGATTGAGAGCCGATGCTTGCCGGCCGCATCTCATTTCTCATGGACCGAACGAGTCCGATATTGCAATAGAACGACTGTTAGTATAGACTGGTAGCGCCATCAATTGGATGAGCATCATGTCCTTACCTTTACGATATTCTTGAAACTTCTGAAGAAAAGTAGTGTAATGGCACATGACGCTGGGAGGTGGAAAATCGGCACGAAGTCGGTGCCTCCACATCCCGCGTCTCCGATGCCAATGCCAATTTTGATCCTTTCCATCTCTTCAGCCTCAATATTTGCATGGCAGCCATACATCTAGTATGCATGTGAAAGTCATCTCGCCATTCTTCCTCCTTCAAGCGACCTCGGGATGCAGGATCTCGTCGCGTATCGTGGTGACGCATAGACACACGAGATTCGGCGTTGTTTCCCGCCAATCTAGTCACGGTTGCACC
>Ga0265780_10007806_pt1 | contig 13089 bp, 11 predicted proteins | sample P1T30metagenome_FD_192432 | JGI IMG/M metagenome (GOLD analysis project Ga0265780, IMG submission 192432) | Plant litter microbial communities from East Loma Ridge, Irvine, California - P1 T30 | ecosystem: Environmental > Terrestrial > Plant litter > Unclassified | place: USA: California...
ACTCACCCAGCATATTTGCTGGAAAGTTACCTGACAACCGATAACCGGTCGGGGTTTTCGGAAACAGAATGGGCGCACCCGACGCCTGACCCGCAGCGATAGCCTTGTCGAAGGCCGGGCCACTATCAAAGGTTCCGTTACCAATTGCTCCATGATCCCTCACATCGATACCATCCGCAGCCGGCGTCGATGCCCTAGCCTCGCCCTTTGGCGTCACGCCCCCTCCTTGCGATCGCGCTTCACTACTAAAATGCGCTATCGCCAACGCCATTGAAAGATGCCGAAGAAGAGTATGCATAAATCCGCCTATGGAACAATGAACGGCAAAACGAAGCTTCGGCGACGAAATGACTAAGACATTGCGAATCGCTCGGATGGTCCACGCTTGGCGTCAACCTCAAAGTCACCGTGCTGCGCGACGGGCCGACCAATAATTGAAGCACCGCAAAAACTCGCTGACACCCGCCCTATGCAGCACACACCAGACCGTACGCCTAGCACGGCCTGCAGATTATTTCGCGCATCCATCAACCCGATTTGGAATGAACGCGCAATCGCGTCGCTCCTCGAAATCAAAGCAAGACACCATCCCGATGGATTCCACCAATCACGTCATACCTATCCGTGTGCCTCAGATTAGAATATAGTGAAATCAATTTCTCGCCCTCTTCTATAAGCGGGCCGAAATCATAATTCGTCGCCATCGGCCTACCGTGGGTAACCGCGACATCATCGATAATTGCCGCCTTACCCGGTTGACGACCTTCTATTCCCATCATGATATGATCGACGAGATAGGGTTGCCCAGTCCCATCAAACAACGGAAGACAAGCCTCCAGCAACTCTTGAGAAAACAACGGGCACATAATTTCGATAAATGTCGTATACCGAACAATATATCTCGTATCTTGTTGAGTTATGGGGTGGTTTATATGGCAATCAGACGAAACGCGCAATGATGGTTGCGCGACGGAGAGACCCATCCTAGTAAAAATATTAAAAAGTCTATTTATGTCTTTCCAAGACGTCTCAATATCGTCGTCTGGAATCCAAATATTATCATATTCTAAAATATTCGGGTTACTTTTCACCACATTGCAAAGTGCAGACAGCTTGTGCGTTCTGGGTTGATGGCAGAAATATTCACCAAATGGCAAAGACTCAGGAAGATCTTCACCATACCAACTTGTAAATATATCCCAATTTCTATCATCTTCGCCTATGAATTTAGGCCAGCTTGTATGGCATGTTTTCGGACCTGCCGAAATGAATACGAGATTATTCCTCGTCTTCTTTTCATGTTTTATCAGTTCGACCGCATCAAATGCGGCGTGTGGAAAGCCCTGTTTTAGAGACGGCATGTTAACCCGCTCGAGGCGAAGGAGAACCCCGGGGGTCGCAATGGAAGCCCCCTCCAGCTCGCACACGCCGCTGTCATCCTCCTTCGAAAGGACGAATTTCGCGGTTGCCACCCCCGAAATGTCCGTGAAACATAATGTTTCGCCGCGAAGTTCCCAACACCTCTCGTTCCTATGAACATAGGCCCCAATAGATCCGTTGGGGAACAGCTTCATAGCAGGAGCTATAATGTTGCCGTCTGCAAAGGAAAATCTCCAAGCGTACCTGGTGAACACGTCTCCCCGCATTGGAGTTTCTTTCCCGTTAATAAATTTGACGAACCTCGAAAGTATCGGATCGATGTATCTCATCGCCTTGCCACTTTTTAATAGCCCCCCCTTCAGACAGAGCGTGTTAAGCGCTCTAATCTCGGATCGGACATGTGACCATTAATAACCGTGACATATCTCAACTCCGCCAAAGCCAGCGCAACGCGTCAGGAAGGATCATCGCGCCATGTCGGAAAGAATGCCCTCCCTCTCCCAGGACAAACTGATATTGGTAGCCCTTGACGGCAAGCGACTGGGCCACGGCGCGATTTCCACCGGGAAGATCCAGACCTTCATAGACCCCTCCAAGCCTTGAGCGAACGCCCTCTTGAAGAAAAACCCGGAGCGGCCGGTAATCACCTTCGCGTATCAGGTCCGGATACGCCCCCCCGCCCCGGATGTCGGCAAATATTCCGCACATGGACAAGACGCGACTGAACGCGTCGGGACGCATCCACGCGGCGGTGAACGCACAAATTCCGCCGTTTGCAATTCCCGCTATTCCCCTGTCCCGTGGGTCATCTGAAATAACCGCATGTTTTCGGACTTGCGGCAGAATCTCAGTGAGCAAGAACTCCGCATAGTCGCCGTTCACACTATCATATTCGAGCGATCGCTGTTCACTTGCCAGCCCCCCCTCGCTAAGAAGCTTTCCCGATTCAACGAACAGAATAGCCATCTCTGGCAAACTGCCATCGGCAATAAGGTTGTTTGCCACGGTTTGTACCTGCCACGGCCCATCGTCGGCCATAAACCACCAGCCGTCCTGAAACACCATGAGCGGCAAGCTGTCCTCGCCGTTATAATCAGCCGGCAGATAGAGCCATGCCTCATGCAGGCAGCCCGGAAATATTGCAGACGGCGGAATTTCTAACGTGACGATACTTCCGCGCGGAACGCCGTCCTTCGGATGGGAATCTGGCCCTAGTTGATATTTTTCATCTGGGTCATCTGGTTTGGCCTGGACGGAATCGCCCACGCCATGCGTCTCTTTTGCATGCAACGATTTAATATGAAAATTAATGGCTTCATCTACTTGATCAAATGATAGAATGTCGCCGTCTTTGAGAACATAAGCGCGTTCACAATGTTCACGGACAAACCCTTCATCGTGAGACACAATTACATGCGAGCGATCAGCGCGCTTTTCATATAATTCCACCTGACATTTCTCGTGAAATCTCTGATCTCCGACATGCATAACTTCGTCTATCAGGAAGCAGTCGAACTCAATGCTCATGGACAGGGCAAAGGCAAGGCGCGCAGCCATCCCTGATGAATAATTGTTCACCGGCTCATCGAAGTAGCGGCCGAGTTCCGAAAAACTCTGGACGTAATCGATCGCTTCCCTAATATCGCGACCATATATTCGGCAAATACATTTTGTATTATCGCGTCCGGTTAAGGCGCCCTGAAAGGCTCCTCCGAAAGCGAGAGGCCAGGATACCGACATGTTCCTTTCTATGTAGCCGGCTGTTGGCAACTCCGCACCACTTAATAAGCGAATCGTCGTGGATTTTCCGGCGCCATTCCGGCCAAGTATACCAACTTTTTCGCCTGGCTGGATCGTCAGGTTCGCGTTTCTAAGAACGTGATTGAGACCGTGGCGCGTATGATACGACTTTTGAACATTTTGGAAGCGTATCATTCCAGGGAATCCCTTGTCGATACGACCCTCACTCCGAACATCGCCAACAAAGATAGCACGGCATTACAAGTCAGAACGTATATCACGCTAAAATGCGCAGTGAACATCGAACCGAAATAGCCATCCCGGATGATTTCCAAGCAATTTACCATAGGAACAAACAGGAAGTAATGCTGCGTATTTTGTGGCAGCGCGTCAACCAGGAAACCCAGGCCAGAAAATCCTACCAGAATATAGGTAATCGGATGCCATAATCGTTCAAATATCTCGGACAGTTCACTCATCGCACCAACGGCGATCGCCAACGCGCTACCGAACCATGCCATAAGGAACCAGCCAGCGACGACCTCAAGTATATTCTCGGGCGGATCCATCCAGCCAATGCCAATGAAGGCAAGGGAAAGAAACGCGAAAGAGGCTGTCGCTCCGCCAATTTCCAGCAATAGCCGGGCGAAATAAATATCGATCGGGCGCACATTTCGGTGGTGCATTAAGCCCAGATGCATCCCAATCGAATTTTCCAGACGATTAGGCATGTTCCGCCATAGAAGCACGGTTGAATAGCCGGTCAGCGCGAACGCGGTAATCGGGACATGCGTAACGTGAGAGAGTTTTAAGACCGTCCAGAGCGTCAAGATGAGCAAAGTGAACATCATTGGCTCGGCAAACAACCAAAGAACGCCGATGTTATGACGCCCATAACGAGTCAATGTTTCACGCAGGAACAAAGCGTGGATGACGCGACCTTGTATAACAAGCGAACGCGCCAAAGATCCGCGAGCAGCCATCATCAATCCACATGCTCTCGAACGCTGGCAACCAGCATGCGGGCGATACCCCAAAAGATCAGCCCCATAACTAAGGTGCCAATAATTCCCATCAGTCGATGAGGCTCTCCCGGGGCGTCGGGTAGGCTAGGCTCGGCGATCCGTTCGACATAGGCCTGCTTACGCCTTGCTTCCGTTCGCGCTTGCTCTAACGAGGTCATAGCCGCCCCAAGCTGCTTTACAGCCAATTCATTGTCGAGCAACCGTCGCTGATACTGACGCACTTCACCGGCAAGAGAACTGCTGGCACCGGCCACTTTCCCCATTTGCTCGGCCGATTGCTGCGTCAGACTGGCAATCTTGGCGTCAAGCACCGGTATAGCCGGATTGTCGGGAGCGGTCTGCTTTAGCTGAGCAAGCTGGGTGCGACTTGCGATCAGTTCGTCTTGGAGCTTGGAGACCATTTCGAGCTGCATACCAGCCTGCTTCTCCGGGTCGACTACCTGGTGGTGATTACGATAGCCTGCCAGAGCCGTCGCGGAACGATCGACCCGATCTTCGGCTTCCTGCACTTCCGCATCCGCGTAATGGATCAGATCGTTACGCGCGCGTGCGTTAAGCCGATTGATCGTCGCCTCGGCCATTTCCAGCAATTGCTGGTTAAATTGTTGAGCTCGCTCCGGTTTAAAAGCCCGCACCGTCAACGTCGTAACTCCGGTCGCGGAGTTGTCTTCAACTTTAACCTTTCCTCTGAAATATTTATATAGATCCTCAAACGATGGAGACATCCCGAAAGGATCCGAGCGGTTTAGTACGGAGATGTAAGGATCCCTGTACGCTTTAGAAAACGCGCCGTTGCGGTCGATTGCGCGCAAAGCGTCGCGCGACTGGATATAATCATTAGCGATGCTGGCTTCGTCATTTGCATTGCTGAATCCGGCATTTTTTAGCAAAATACCTACCCCGGTCAAGGAAGCTTTATCGGGACTACGGACAACAAACCGTGACTCCGAAAGATAAACATCTGACGCTATAAACCCAAAATACACAATTCCCAGAATTGTAGGTAGAACAACTAATCCAATAAAAAGACGGTCGGACAGTATTTTTCGGAAATTCGGCATAAATACTTGCGATTTCACTTTTTTCCGAGAGGAAAAATTTTTTGATGATAGCCTGCCTTATCCAAGTGATACGGGTAAGATGCAAGCCCTCATGTCAACGATGGCCGGATATCCAAGGCCCGGAGCGGAGTCAAAGCAGCCCCTTGGAAGGGGCGGGTACTGCGCGAAGGTTCGATCAAGACTCTTTGTGTACCATACATTTTGCTAGGCATGTTGGCGGGATCCGCGGCGCGGCTTACCGCATCATTTCTGTGCAGAGCTTGGAGCCATCGGAGCCGCCATGCAGTTCGATCTTCTTTCACCATCTGGGGGATCACAGCAGGAAGCAATCATGTCCGCACCGAGAGCGCCTTAGAAAGCGCCCTTGACGCCGGTCCGCGACTCCGTCTTAGCTACCGTTTTAGCACGCTCAATGGCCGGCCCGGACCGCTCCTTCAATGGACTCCCCGCCTCAAATCGCGCGAGCACTCCCTCCGTCACCTTCTGCAGCGCCTCGTCCGAGAAGAACCCACCAGCCACCAGGCATCGGTCGATCAGTACCCGGCGGAAGGCGGCGAACGTTTCCGCATCTGGCTTACCGGGGTTGCGCCAAAAATCATCGAGCCGGCCCTGGAAGGTGACGCCCTCGATATCGTACACCGCCTGCCCGAGCGCGATCACCGGGATATTGAGGGCGAGTGCAAGCGTACCGCTGGTGCTGTTGATCGTCACCACGCCCTCCGAATCGCGCGCGACCGGCACGATGTCGCCGCCCTCCAGATAATCGACGCGGCCGTCGATCCCGTGGAGCTTGGCTAGGGTGGCGGTCTCAAGCCGCCAGTCGCGCACGCCGTTGTCGAGCGGATGTTCCTTCACCACCAGCCGCATGTCAGCGGGCGCATGGGCAGCGAACGACGCAATCACCATGCGCAGCGCGTCGGCGATGCCGGCGAAGGACGAATGCAGCCGGATCTGCGCATCCGAATCAAGCTGGAGCGGGAAAAGCATGTAGCGGGGGCGCTCCGCTGCGAGCTTGGCCAGTACCGAATGCGCTCGCGCCGCCGTGGCCTTGCGGCGGAGCAATCGCCGCGTCCATCCCACCCCCTCGACCAATGGATGCCAGGGCCGGTGATTCTCCCAAAAAGGATAATACCAGCGCGTCAGCACGTCGGCGACGTTATACGCGAGTCCCTCCAGCGCGCGGCGGCGGAACGAGGAAGGCACCGGATGGTGCTCCGGCGCTGGCGGCAACGCCGCAGCCTGCGCACGATACCACGCCGAATCACGCGGCAGCGACGAATGGCCGTTCACCCCGCCAAGTTCGAGCGTCACCCAATCGGGCCGAATATAGCCTTCCTCGAAGACGTGGACCGGGACATGCAGATCGCGGCACAACGCGATTGCCGCCATGTGCAGCGGACGGCAATCGCCGAACAGCACGACGTCGGTAATCTGCCGCTCGGCGATGATCCGACGGAGCGCCTCAGGCCAATCTTCCGCACTGCCGCGATAATCGATCCCGTTGGGCAGCCGCCAGAACAGGCGATCGCCACCGTTGAAATTGACCTTGTGAACGCCGTAGCCGGCACGGCTCAGCGCCTGACCGAGTCGCCGGAAAAGCGGCCCCATAAGCCCCTGCAACAACAGGATGTTCCGCTGAGCGAGCGGCTGCGGGATGCCGGGGGCGGCAACCTGCGGCATCAGCGCCGGGGCTTGGGCGGGCAGCTCGGGCAATCAATCTTCCTTCTTCACATTGGGCGATTTTTTGACGTTTCGCCCTTGCGCGCGGCCATATAGATCGCGCTTGGTCTTTCAAGTCGCGGCGCGGTGACAGCGGATGGGTCGCCCGGTATAGCCGCCGTGTCGCCTCTCTCATTTGGGCGCGCGGCATGGCATAATCGAGGCTGGCAGCGCGACCAAGTGTGGCAACGACCGTGATGTATTTGCTGGCGATGCTGGCCGTGTCGCTGTTGCTCGATGCGACGGTACGGCCTCGTCCGGTGCGTGGGCGGGACGCGACCGGCGTCGCGTTGCACGGGCTGGTGATGGCGGCGACGTTCGGGCTTTTGCTCGCGATCACGGGTAACGCGGGCCTGGCCGCGGCGCTGGGCTGCGCGCTGATGGCGCTCATCACGGTGGCCTCCAACGCCAAGCACAGGATGCTTGGCGAGCCGCTGGTCTTCTCCGATCTGGCGCTGCTGGCGGCGGTGGTGCGTCACCCGCGCTTCTACTTCACAGCCATTTCGATGAAGCAGCGCGTGATACTGGCGCTCGGCGCGGTGGTGGCGCTGGTGGCCTTGCTCTCGCTTATCTCGCGCGATGCGTGGCCGCATGTGGCAGGCGCGACGCTGCTACTGGTCGCGAGCGGCGGGCTGTGGCTGGCGCTGCGCAGCCGGTGGGTGGAAGGCCTGATGCGCGTGCCCGATCTGGAGCAGGATCTGCAACGCTTTGGGCTGATCGCGACTCTGCTGGTCTATTGGCGGCGCTGGCGCGAAACTGCCGATCCGCCGCGTTGCCCGTCGCGCGCGGTGACGACCTCCGCCCCGCCCGAGGTGATCGTGGTCGTGCAATGCGAATCCTTCGCCGATCCGGTCGAAATTGCCGGCGATGCGCGCTTCGCCCTGCCCGGCCTGACGCAGGCGCGTGCCGAGGCTTGGCAATATGGCGATCTCGCGGTGAGCGGGTTCGGCGCCTATACGATGCGAACCGAATATGGCGTGTTGTTCGGCCGAAACGAGACCGATCTCGGCTTTCGCCGCTACGATCCGTTCCTGACCGCACACGGCGAAACCTCGCTCGCGCTGTCAGCACGCTTGAGGGCGGCGGGGTATCGCGGTACGTTCGTCCATCCGCACGATCTTGGCTTCTACGGGCGCGACCGGTTGATGCCGGCGATCGGCTTCGAGCGGGTGATCGGCCTCGAAGGCTTCGCCCCACCGCCACCCGGAAGCGCGCGCTATGTCGATGATCGCACTTTGGGCGCGAAACTCGGCGATCTCGCGGAAACGTCGAGCGGGCCGACATTGCTGTATGCCGTGACGATGGAAAACCACGGTCCTTGGGATGCCGGGCGCGTACCCGGATCGCCCGGCGGGCTCGACGCATATCTCCAGCATGTGCGCAGCAGCGACGCCATGCTGACCGATCTGATCGAGCGCTTGGCCGCCGACCGCCGGCCGGCGCTGCTCGTGTTCTTTGGCGATCACCGCCCGAGCATTCCCGGCGTCAGCATGCCCGGCGGCGCAAAGCACACGCCCTATGTGATGATGCGCTTCGCCGGCGGCGGCGGCGGGCCGGTGCCGGGGCCGGGCCGGATCGATCTGACCCCTGACGAGCTTCACCACACGATCCTGCGCTGCGTGCTGTGACGCTCAGCGCTCCGGCGGCGTGAGGCTCAGCAACAGGCGATCGCGCAAGGCGCCGGGCAGCAGCCGGTCGAACCATCGCAGCACCGCGAACGGCCACGGCAAAATTGCGTGCGCTCGCCCGTGCGCCGCCGCACGGGCGATTCGCGCTGCCGCATCGGCGGGTTGCATCTGGAACGGCTTCGGGCCGGGCGTGCGATGCGCGGCCGCGGTATCGATGAAGCCGGGCGAGACGAGGGTGACGCGAACGCCGTGCGGCTTCACGCCGATCCGGAGCGCGTCCGCGAATCGCGCCAGCCCAGCCTTCGATCCGGCGTAGCCAGTCGCGAACGGCAACGCATGGAAAGCCGCCGCCGACCCGACCAGCACGATCCCCCCGCCCCCTCGCCCCGCCATTCGCGCCGACAGAGCCGCCGCCATCGCCGCCGGCGCGACGAAATCGACCAAGGCGAGCCGGACGATCTGCTCGGCGCCCTCGACGAGCGCGCCGGGCGCGCGGATGTCGCCCAGCCCCGCCGCGAAGATCGCGAGATCGATCGGACGCGCAGCGTCCTCCTCCTCCAGCGCGGCGACCGCCGCCATACTATCGGACAGATCAAGCGCGCGGATCGTCACGGTCGCACCTGCCGCGCGACACTCGGCGGCGATAGCATCGAGCCGTCCCTCGTCGCGCCCCCACAACGCCAGGCTGCGCCCCGGCTCTGCATAGTGCCGCGCGAGCGCACCGCCGAGGCCACCCGACGCGCCGGTGATGAGAATGTGCGCTGGCGTTGTCATCATCTCGTCACGCTACCGCCATTGAAAATGTTGTCTTTGTGCTTTCAGCGTCTGGCTGATGCATATCAGCGGCTTTTGCTGCATCGCAACTTGACAGTCGGCTCGCGGCAGTGCCCATACGGGCGGACGTGTACGCGTCGATCCGGGAAGAGCGAAGCCGTTAATGATGAAGTCCGGGTCCAGTCCACAGCGAATCAGGCTGTTCCAGAACGATTTACTCGAACGTTTCACGTTGATCTCGCCGGTGGCGTTCGCGGTCACATGGGCGATCTTCCTGGCGATCGCGGTGCGGGCGAGTTGGGGTGTGGCGAGCTTGCTGCCCTCGCTGGCGCTGGTCGCGGCGGGCCTGCTGATCTGGTCGCTGTTCGAATATGCGATGCACCGCTTCATCTTCCACCTCAAGCTGCGCTCCGCGTTCGGCCAATGGTTGATCTTCCTGACTCACGGCAACCACCACAGCGTTCCGAACGACGGAATGCGCAACATCATGCCGCCGATCGTCAGCGTGACGATTTCGTGCGGGGTGTGGGCCATGCTGTACGCGGCGTTCGGGCCGGCGGGGTCGGTGATCTTCCTCGGCTTCGGCATCGGCTATGTCACCTATGACAGCCTGCACTATGCCTGCCACCAGTTCCCGATGCGGGCACCGATCCTGCGCGAGTTGCGCAAGCACCATATCCGGCACCATTACGCCAAGCAGGACGGCAATTTCGCGATCACCGCGATTTTCTGGGACCGCGTGTTCGGCACCGAGGTTCCAACCAAGAAGCGCTGACGCTTACCGCCGCAACGCTTCGATCGCGTCGCGGACGATCGCGATATGATCGTCCCACGTGGGTGCACGCCATGCAGTCAGGCGCTCGCGTTGTGCGGTGTACAGCGGCCCGCCGCGGAAATGGTCGAGGATCGCCGCGCGCCAGCCGGGGCCGTCGAGCGGATCGATGAAATCGGGCGCGTTGCCGCCCGCCTCGCGCAGCGCCGGCAAATCGCTACAGATCACCGGCGTTCCGACCGACAAGGCCTCCGTCACCGGCATGCCGAACCCTTCCGCGAACGACGGCAGTAGCAGCGCGCGCGCGCCACGCAGCAGATCGCGCAGCGCGCCGTCGGAACAGCCGTTGCGCTCCTCGACATGGCCGACCAGCGCGGGGCAGCGTTCGAGCATGTCGATCACCTGCTCGTTCTCCCAGCCGCGCCGCCCGACGATGACGAGGCGCGGCACGGCGTCCGCCGGCATCGATTCGGCCATCGCCCGCCAGAGGTTGAGGAGCAGCAGATGGTTCTTGCGGGGCTCGATCGTGCCGACGCAGAGGAAATAAGGCTCGGCGGGGATCGGCTCGCCCGCCAGCGCGGCTGGCATGTCATGCGTGCCGAGCAACGCGACGTGCGTCGGCACGGCGCGACCGGCCTTCTCTAGCCAGGGCTTGAGCGACATGCCGGTCGCCGCCGAATTGACGATCACCGCATCGGCGAGCGCCGCGATCGTCTCGATCCGGCGCATGTGGAGCGCCGCGCCGTTCGGCCGCGCATATTCGGGATAGTCGATCGGGATCAGATCATGGACGAGGCACAGGAAACGCGCCTGTTCGCGCGTGAGGATTCGCCGCACCAGATCGGATCTGGTGAGGTGGTGCGGCGAAGCCTGCACGTACACGCTGCCGGGCACCGCGCGCGGCGCGTCGGGGAGGAGGCCGAGCAACGCCGGCACCACCGCCGCGAGCGAACGCGGCTTCACATCGCCGTCCTCCAACGCCCAACGCGCTTCCAGCATGTCGAGGAACCGCAGCGCCTTGGCATCGGGCAAGGTGCCGTAGCGCCCGAACGGGTGGACGATCGCGAAGCGCAGCCGCTCGCCGTAGTGCGCGCGCAACCCGCGCGCATAGGCCATCTCGACCCGGTCGACACCAGAAGGCGTATGATGCCGGATGCGCGATACCAGCCGCGAGAGGTCGAGGATCACGTCGCTCATGTCCGGCGCTTCACCAGCCAACCCTGAACCTGCTTGAGCCGCGTCACCCAGCCGAGCCGGTTCTGCGCGGCACCGGCCTGCATCCGGTCGATCAGCACCTCGGGCGCGCAAGGCAGCCCCGTCACCGGATCGAGATAGCGCGGATAGGCGATCAGCACGCCGGCGACGAGCGCGTCGAGCGCCAGCGCGCGGCCACGCCGATCTGGCACGGCGGCGAGATCGCGCGTCAGGCCCCAGCCGGCATAGAAAGGAACACCGTGACAGGTCACGTCGCACCCGCGCAGCAGCGCCTCGAACCCGGTCAATGAGGTGAGGACATGCACCGCATCGACCGTGTCGAGCAGCGGCGCCATACCGCCACCGCGCACGATCCGGTCGGCATGGAGCAACGCATCGGCATCGCGCACCGCGCCGACGCGGTGCCCGGCATCGACATCGGGGTGCGGGCGGAACCAGATCTCCGCATCCGGCTCCAGCGCACGCGCGCGCCGCAGCAGTTCGAGATTGCTCGCCAGCCCAGCCCCGCCGAGCCACACCGACATGTCATCCTCGACCTGCCCCGCCACCAGCACCAACCGGCGGCCGGGTTGCCGCTGCGGTACGGGCTGCGCGGCATCCTGGCCGTATTTACTGATCCCGGCCGCGACGATCGTCTCGCGCAGCCGCGCGGCGCGGGCGAGCATCTCGGGGGAGAAACCCTCGTTCGCCAGCAGGGCTTCGAGGTCGCTCGGATGCGCCGGATCGTAATGGATGCCGAGCCGATCGACCGCGATCGACGACGGCGGCACGAGATTGCTCCCCAGCCCGACCGAGCGCACGAAGCCGTCCTCGACCCGCACCAACGGCACCCCGCGCGCCGCCGCGTCCGCAACCAGCGAAGCCGACACGCGCGACGGCCAGATCGCGAGAGTGCCCCGCTGCCGCTCGGCATAAGCGAGCGCGGCGCGTTCCGAGCGGAAGACGCGAAGCGGATGTTCGGGCGTCCACAAGAACCGCGCAATCTCGCGCCGCTTCCACCAACTGAAGCCACAGCCTGCGACGATGTTGCGGTTCGCCTCGAACGTACGCCGCCAATCGCCCAGCGTTGCGATCGTGGCAGCGATCGTCGCGTCCGCGCCGGTGAACGGATCGCGGTAACGGGTGCGCATGAGATCGTCGGCGACTCGGCGGCGCAGCGTCGTGACGTCCTCGCCCGGCGCACCGAAGCGACCCGGCGCGAGGATGCGGACAGGATCACCCGCGATGATGGCAAGCGCGAGCCACTCGTCGTCACCACGCGCGACTAGGGTCGCACCACCGCCGAGCAAAGACCACGGATCGACCGCCGCGGCGGGATCGACCAACAGGGCGTCAGGCTCGCCGGCAGGTGCGGCGCGAGCACGCACGATCACCGTTTCAACGTGGGATTCGACCGGCGGCGCCCAAAACGCTCCACCGACACGGGCTGAGCGGATCGTCGCGAACAGGCGCTCGATTGCGTCCGGCGTGAGCGCCTTCGGCGGCACCACATCGGGCCAGGTAACAGCAGCGTCCATGCCGGAGAAAGGCGGTGCGCGGAGCAGCGAAGCGTCCATCCGCACGCTCTTCCGCAACAGCCCTATGGATGCAAGCTGTGGTTGGGCGGAATTACACCACATCACGCCATGAGCGGCTTCCACCAATCCTCGTGATCGAGGTACCAGCACAGCGTCTCCTCGAAGCCCCGCGCAAAATCGCGAGACGGCGCGTAGCGAATTTCGACGCGCGCCTTGGTTTCATCGATCGCGTAACGGCGGTCATGCCCTTTGCGATCA